>Ga0193727_1000158_pt1 | contig 23602 bp, 19 predicted proteins | sample H2c2metaG_FD_143051 | JGI IMG/M metagenome (GOLD analysis project Ga0193727, IMG submission 143051) | Soil microbial communities from a riparian zone of the East river system, Colorado, United States - H2c2 | ecosystem: Environmental > Terrestrial > Soil > Riparian zone | place: USA: East River...
TGCGCGGCCGCATCGTCACCGTGGTCGACATGCGCGCCCGTCTCGGCCTGCCGAAAAACGACGACGGCCGGCCGCCGATGGCGGTGGGTGTCGATCTGCGCGGCGAATCCTACGGCCTCTTGATCGATCAGATCGGCGAAGTGCTCAAGCTCGCCGATGACGGCCGCGAGGAAAACCCCGTCAACCTCGATCCCCGCATGGCCAAGCTCGCCGGCGGCGTGCATCGCCTCGACGGCCAGCTCATGGTCGTACTCGATGTCGATCGCGTTCTCGAAATCGTACCTGACATGATGGCGGCATAAGATTGGTAACAGGCACAGCGTAAGCTGCAATGCAAACGTCCCTTCGGGGATCCGAACAAGCAGAGGCTAAAATGAGAACATGTCTGGTGGTCGATGACTCAAGCGTCATTCGAAAAGTGGCAAGGCGTATCCTGGAAGGGCTGGATTTCCAGATCATCGAAGCCGAGGACGGCGAGAAGGCGCTTGAGATCTGCAAGCGCGGATTGCCCGAGGCGATCCTGCTTGACTGGAACATGCCTGTGATGGATGGCTACGAATTCCTTGGCAATCTGCGCCGCATGCCCGGCGGAGACCAGCCCAAGGTGGTGTTCTGCACCACTGAAAACGATGTCGCGCACATCGCGCGCGCGCTTGGTGCCGGCGCCAACGAATACATCATGAAGCCCTTCGACAAGGACATCGTCGCGGCGAAATTCCAGGAAGTCGGGTTGTTTACGCTGCCGGCGTAGCCGGTCCCGCCATTACGTCGTGTTTGTATCAGTTAGCGTCAGGTCGAGATATGAGTGCCGAACCAATTACCGGGGCAACCCCTCGAGACGATCGCATTCGGAGCGGCGGTCATCCGTGCCGCCCGATGTCTCGTCGGCCATCCGCGCAGCTAGCCTCGCGGACCGGCATTCGCGTCACGGTGCCGTCGCTGGTCGACATCCATCAGAAATCGTTCCGAACCGCATCGAGAGGCCGCCAGTGACCCCGCCCGATTATGAATACCTGCGCAAGCTTCTCAAGGACCGTTCCGGTCTCGATCTGTCGGCCGACAAGCAATATCTGATTGAAAGCCGGCTGCTGCCGCTTTCGCGGAAATCCCGCCTGGCCGGTATCGGCGAACTCGTGCAAAAAATGAAGGGCGGATCGGCTGACATCATCACCCAGGTGGTCGAGGCCATGACCACCAACGAGACATTTTTCTTTCGCGACAAGGTTCCGTTCGATCACTTTCGCGATTCGATCATGCCGGAGATTCTGCAGGCGCGCGCCAGCCGCAAGACCCTTCGGATCTGGTGCGCCGCCGGCTCGACCGGCCAGGAACCCTATTCGCTGGCGATGTGTCTGAAGGAAATGGGCGCCGCGCTTTCAGGCTGGCGGGTCGAAATCCTCGCGACCGACCTTTCGCAGGAGGTGCTCGAAAAATCCAGGGCGGGAATATACAGTCAATTCGAAGTCCAGCGCGGCCTTCCGATCCAGATGCTCGTCAAGTACTTCAAGCAGACGGGAGAGCTCTGGCAGATCAACGCCGATATCCGCGCCATGGTTCAGCATCGGCAGCTGAATTTGCTGCACGATTTTTCTCAGCTCGGGGCCTTCGATGTGATTTTCTGCCGGAACGTTCTGATCTACTTCGATCAGGACACCAAGATCAACATCTTCAACCGTCTCGCCAAAGCGACTGAACCGGACGGCTTCCTCGTGCTGGGAGCAGCCGAAACCGTGGTAGGGCTGACCGATGTCTTCAAGCCTTATCCGGAACGGCGCGGTCTCTATCGGCCCAGTGGTGTGCGCGAGGCGCCTGCCAAGATGCCGGCCATTGGCGCGATAGCGCCGAAGCTCGCTGTGATGGGGGGTCGCTGACAAGTGTCAGACGACAACAAAGCACCGGAACGCGTGGCCTTCAGCCGCGGATATGGCGTCTGCATCATGGGCATTGACGGAACGTGGCGTCGCGATTGTATGCTCAACGCCATATCGGACACCGACGCGATACTTACCGTCGAGGGATCCATTCAAGGCCTCAATCTCAAGGAGTTCTTCCTGCTGCTATCGTCGACCGGTCTGGCCTATCGGCGATGCGAACTTGTCCGCGTCAACGGCACCGAGATCGATGTTCAATTCCTGAAGGGAAAGAACAAGAAAAAGAAGGCGGGCGCTGCGAGGAGGCAGGACGCTGTCGTCGGCGGCTGAATGCAGCCCGCCCGCCGGTTGATCAGCTTCGTGGCTGCAGAGTTTCGTTGTTGAAGTCCCTCCACCAACGGCCGCTCACGAACGCTTCAATCAATTCGCGGGACCGTAAGGTCTCTTGACCATTCCCCGTAGTCGTACCTAGTCCGAATTAAGGTTATGGCGGGACTAACGAATTAGAGTCGAATCGACCGTGCCGGTCACGATTCATCATTTTTCGGCCAAAAAGGGGAATTTTGAGATGTTCTCGCGAAGCAATTCGGTCGCGCAGGCGGCGCTCGCGCAGATCGAAGCGATCAGCAAGTCGCAGGCTGTAATCGAGTTCAATCTGGATGGCACGATTGTCACCGCAAACGAAAATTTTCTGAAGACGCTCGGTTATTCGCTCAGCGAGATCCAGGGCAAGCATCACAGCATGTTCGTCGAGCCGGCGATGCGCGACAGCGCCGCCTATCGCGAATTCTGGGCCAACCTCAACCGGGGCCAATACCAGGCCGCGGCTTTCAAGCGCATCGGCAAGGGCGGCAAGGAGGTCTGGATTCAGGCCTCCTACAATCCCATGCTCGACCGCAATGGCAAGGTCTATAGAGTCATCAAGTTTGCGACGGACATCACCGCTGAGAAACTCGCCAGCATGGAAGATGCTGGAATGATTGCAGCCATCGGCCGGGCGCAAGCGGTGATCGCGTTCAATCTGGACGGCACGGTCGTTACGGCCAACGAAAATTTCCTGAAAACACTCGGTTATTCGCTTGGCGAGATCCAGGGCAAGCATCACAGCATCTTTGTCGAGCCGGCGATGCGCGATAGCGCCGCGTACCGTGAATTCTGGGCGAGTCTCAACCGCGGCGAATACCAGGCCGCGGAATACAAGCGCATCGGCAAGGGCGGCAAGGAGGTCTGGATCCTGGCGAGCTATAACCCTATTCTTGATGAAAAGGGCAAACCCTTCAAGGTTGTGAAGTTCGCAACCGATGTCACGCAGCAGAAGCTGCGCACCGCCGATCTGGCAGGCCAGATTGCCGCGATCGGTAAATCGCAGGCAGTGATCGAGTTCAACATGGATGGCTCCGTCCTCACGGCGAACGAGAATTTCCTGAAAACACTCGGCTATTCGCTTGGCGAGATCCAGGGCAAGCGTCACAGCATGTTTGTCGATGCTTCGGAACGTGACGGCGCGGCCTATCGCTAATTCTGGGCAAATCTGAACGCCGGCCGGTACCAGGCGGGAGAATTCAAACGCATCGGCAAGGGCGGCAGGGAGATCTGGATTCAGGCATCCTACAACCCGATCCTCGATCTGAACGGCAAGCCGTTCAAGGTCGTCAAATACGCGACGGACACCACAGCTCAGGTGATTGCCCGCAAGAAGAGCGACAGCGTGCGCGGCATGATGGAGACAGTCGCAGCAGGAGCTGAGGAGTTGAACGCCTCGGTGCGCGAAATCTCCGAGACGATGACTAAATCGAGGCAAACGGCGTCTGAGGCCGTTAGCCGGGTTGACGCGGCGGATCAACAGGCACAGCGTCTGAGCGCAGCGAGCGAATCGATGGGCGGCATCGTTGAGTTGATTGGAAATATTACCGGCCAGATCAATCTGCTGGCGCTTAACGCCACCATTGAGTCCGCACGTGCTGGCGAGGCCGGCAGAGGGTTTGCAGTTGTTGCTTCCGAGGTGAAGAACCTCGCCAACCAGGCCAAGCAGGCCACCGACAAGATCGGGCAGGAAATTGGAAACCTCAACGGCATTTCGGCCGACGTGGTCAGTGCGCTCACCGCGATCAAGCAGTCGATTCAGGAAGTCAGCGAGTATGTGACGTCAACCGCCGCGGCGGTCGAGGAGCAGAGCACGGTGACGAGCGAGATGTCCACGAGCATGCAGCGCGCTGCGGCAGAAGCCGCCGGCATCGGTCGATAAGCAGTCGCGAAGTCGGGGCGCGGTGGCGCATGCCGGCTTCCGGATCTCGACGGGACACCGGAGTCAGGATTCATCATGGCCCGGGACGTCAAGGCGCGAACCGAGCTCGCGTGATGTCCGGGGCTGGGTCATGATCCGATTAAATTGAATCGGATCATGATCTCATCTCTTTCTTTGAACATGATCTCCGGGCAAACGCTTCGCGTTTGTCCCGAGGGAAAACCGGTTCCCACCCATCGGGTCGTGGCCCGAGGGCTTGCTTTTCCGCATCAGGCTCTAGCCAATCAAATGCGGCCATAGGCAAGTTGCCGGAATTTGTTTGCAGCACGATATCGGCTTGATAGAGGCCTTCACGCGACGCCGCGGAAGCCGCGTCATGGCGGTAGCGCGACGATACGTGGCGGCAAGTCAGTCCCCGAATAGCGTGGTTGGTCCAAGTTGGTCCGCGACCGGCAATTGCCGAAGTTCGGATTGCCGCTGAGCCGTGAAGCGTGGTTTGCGAGTTATCTTTTAGCTGGCAATCGCCGATTTTTCGGGGCTGCCGGCCAATCCTGTCAACAAGTGCCGGTAGTGGGCGATCGGCTGTGGCCGTCCGATAAAATATCCCTGCACCTCGTTGCATCCTTCCGCCACCAGGAAGGCGAGTTGTTCTTCGGTCTCGACACCTTCGGCAATAACGGGCAGTGCCAGGGCGCCGCCTAACCCCACAATGGCGTGGATGATCGCGGTCGCCTGATTACTCGTCCCGATTTTTGCGATGAAGGTCTGGTCAATCTTGATTTTGTCGAACGGGAACGCCTGGAGATATGACAGCGAGGAATATCCGGTGCCGAAATCGTCCATGGCGACGCGAACGCCCAGGTTCTTGATCTTGCGCAGGATGGCGATGGCGCGCTCGAAATCATCGATCAGCACGCCCTCGGTGATTTCGATTTCAAGGCGCTGCGGGTTCAGGCCGGTTTCGAGCAGCACCGAAAGAATCATGTTTGAAATGTCGCCGCGGCGAAAATCGACCGGCGACAGATTAACTGCGATCGAAAGCGGATTGGCCCACGAGGCCGCTTCGCGGCAGGCCTCGCGCAACACCCATTCGTCGATCTGTCCGATCAAGCCGGTCTCTTCCGCCAGTGGAATGAATATCCCGGGAGACACCATGCCCCGCACGGGGTGTCGCCAGCGTACCAGGACCTCGAACCCGAACACCCCGCCCCCGGTAACGGCCTGCGGCTGAAAATACAATTCCAGTTCGTTGCGCTCCGTGGCGACAGCAATTTCTTGCTGAAGGGCTCTTTTTTCCCGAGTATGCCGGTCCATCGCAGGTTCAAAGAAGCGAATCGTTCCGCGTTGTTCTGTCTTCGCACGATAAAGTGCTGCTTCTGCATTCGCGACCAGGGTATCTATGTCCGAGCCGTGTTGCGGAAAAATGCTGACCCCGACGGTGAAGCTTCCGTCGACATCGTAGTCGTCGATGCGAACGGGCGCGTCAACGACCGACAACAATCTCTGACAAAGCTCGTCTGCTGCGGCCGGTTGTGTCCCACCTGACAATACGATCGTGAACTCGTCGCCGCCGAGCCGTGCAAGGAACGCTCCGTCGCAAGCCAGCGTAAGCCTGCGTCCGATCTCCTTGAGAAAGCGATCACCTACCGAATGACCGTACATATCGTTGATTTCCTTGAATCGATCGAGGTCGATGCAAAGCAGCGCAAATGTTTCATTGCCGGCAGATGCGCTCTGGAAGGTCTCTGCGAGGGATTTGCCGAACGCAGATCGGTTGGGCAATTCGGTGAGCGGATCGTGAAAGGCCAGGTGCGCGATGCGGGCTTCACTCTGCGTGCGCTCGGTGATGTCCTCATGCGTTGAGACCCATCCGCCATTTTGAATCGGCTGGTAGGCAACGTTGACGATCCGGCCGTCGATCAGCTCCGCGGCGAAACTGTCGGGAGAACGCGTTTCAACCGCCGTCTGCAACTTTGCACCATATTGCCCGAGGTCCCGGTAAGCTGTTCCTGCGACTTCGCGGGCCTCGAGCATCTCTTCATGGGTGCAGCCCACGAATATCCGTTCCGGTGAAATCCGGTACATCTTCAGATAAAGATCATTCCAGAGCATCAGGCGGTTATCGGGGCCGAACATGCACAGCCCAAGCTTCATGTTGTTGAGTGCGGCGTCCAGCTTCATCATCATGGCGTGGTCTTCATCGGCACGCGCCTTGAGATGGGATTGCATGGCATCGAGCGATCGCAGCAGGCGGCCAAGTTCGTCGGGCCGTTGACTGGCGATCTGGTCGGTGAAATTGCCGGCCGCCACGCGTTCGGCGACCTGCATGGCCTCAAAGATCGGCTTGCTCATGGAGTAGGAAAAACTGATCGCAAGCATGATCCCGACCAGTGTTGTTCCTATCGCCAGCGTCAGCATGGTTGTACGGGCATCCGCAACTGCCGCCTCGGCTGCCATTCGATATTCAAAGCCATACGCGGCGACGGTCTCGACGAGGTCGTCAAGCGCCTTTGCGGCGTCATTGCCTTTTTGCGTTAACCCGAAAGAAGCCGGTACCATCGTGAGGCCAACTGACGGGGGCCTGAGAAGCTGCAATTCCGTCTCCGACCAGTCGCGAAAGCGATCTTCCGCGCCGGCTAGCGCGGCTGTGACGTCGTCATTGTCGATGCGCTCTCGAACGATTTTCAGATCGCCTGCTATTTCGTTGAGCAGCGCGCGGAACGCGATGACGGTTTCGGCCGGCACGCCATCAGCCAGGCCGGGCGGTATCAGGCGGCGGGCTTCGTTCAGCGCCGCATGCGCCGAACGAGCATGATTGATGCCCATCAGCGGTCCGTCGTACAGGCGCACGGCAAGATCTCCCGACCCTGCGATTCCCCGGAAGCCGGAAAATGCCACGGAGCAGGCGAGGACCACCAGAACACTAAACGCGAGAAAGAACTTGTAACGAATGGACATCATCGTGCTCCAGCGAGCGGCTAGAGCGGGATGACTTTTCTTCGAATCGTCATCCGCTCTGTCTTCTTGTTTGAGCATGATCTTGTCGGAAAACCGGTACCTACTTTTCCGGATCATGCTCTAAGCGTAACTAGTCTGAAATCTTGACCGTCAATTTCATGCGCGGATGGATGGCGCAGAACACCTGCGCCTCGCCTGCTACCGTGAAGGTGACATCTGTCGAGGCGCCGGGGCGCTGCGAGCCGAGATTGAACTCGTTTCCCTTGCTGATCGACGCGATGTTATGGGGAACGTTGTCGTCGTTGAGAAATGTCAGCGACCCGCCCGCTTTGATGGTGACGCTGTCGATCGAGAACATCCGGCCTTGTTGGCGGATCGTCTGCATTGCGACAAGGCCGCCGGCCGCCAGGCCGAGGGGAATGATGAGAAGGAGCGTGGCAATCTTTCGCATGGAACGTTTCCTGGGCTGACGACCTCAGCGGGGAAGAACAGGGATGATGGTCGGACCGGGATTACCGGTTAAGGTTTTCAGGAAGGCGACAAGATCGGATTTATCCTGCGGCGTGAGACCGAGAGCTCCGATCAGGTCGGACCGGCTTGGCCGGTCCGTACCGCCGCCGTCATAATGTTCGACCACCGCTTCAAGGGTCGCGATCGATCCATCGTGCATATACGGGCCCCGGCGTTCGATCTCGCGGAGCCCCGGGGTCTTGAACGCGTGCATCATCTTGGGAATATTTGGAAGGAAAGCTGCGCGGCCGCTATCGGTGCTTCGAAGGCCGGTGTCGTGAAAGCTGTCATTGGTGAAATTCCAGCCTTCGTGGCAGAGCGAGCACTGACCTTTGCTGTTGAAAATCGCAAAGCCCCGTTTGGCCGCTTCCGAGATGGCGCGCTCGTCACCCTCGATCCAGGCGTCGAACGGCGATCGCTCGGAGACCACGGTCCGTTCATAGGTGGCGATGGCCTCGGCAAGGGTCGTCGGACTCATGCCTCTTTCAGGGAAGGTCGAGGCAAACAGCAAACCGTATTCGGCGATCGAAGCCAGCCGCTCCATGAGCTGGTCGATCGGCATGTTCATTTCGCCGGCGGATTGGATCGGGAGGAGTACCTGCTGCTCGAGATTCTGAGCGCGGCCGTCCCACATGAAGCGCGCGCCCCAGGCGGAATTGATGATGGTTGGCGATCGCCGGTCCAGTTTTGTCATGCCGCGTCCGACGCCGAGCGCCAGCCCATCGCCCCAGCCAAAGCCGGGGGTATGACAGCTTGCGCAGGACTGCGCCGACATCGCCGAGAGGCGCGGATCGAAATACAGCTTCTTGCCGAGCGCGGCCTTGGCCAGCGTATAGGGGTTCTCTTTGGGAAACGGGATAAATACCGGACGCCGATATTCGGCCTTCATCGCGTCGGTGTTCGCAGCCGTCGCGGGCTCAACGGGAACTCGACGCGTCTCTCCGACGATCGCCGATCCCAACGTGATATTGACAAATCCGATCGTGGCGGCGATGACGGCGGCGCCGATCAAGCCCGAACGAATGACAACGGAGGCTGACATGTGAGGGTACCGTTATCCGACGCGCTTCACGCGCGACCGACCAAACGGGCCGACCGAAGCTCGTATGCGGCAGACTCATTCGTTCCATACGGTGATCTCTTGGTATCGCGCAGAAGGTGAAGGGTTACCTCAAGACTGGTGTTGCACGTGTTCAGCGCGGTCCTTGCATTTTGGTAACGAGTCGTGACGTGATCCAGCACGACAACGTTAGCGGAAGTTCCGGGGTCACCGAGAGCCGGTTCCATCGCGATGGCCGACTCGATCAGCTTCATGCTGGCGCGGATGTGCTCGATAAGGGATACGAGTTCCGAAACGATCGAACCCTCTCCGTCGTTTCGAACGTCGGATCGGGCCGAAAATCCGCCGCCTTCTGCGCTCTGCATGAGTACTCTCCTCCACTGCGTTTTTAATGCCTCCGGTACTACTTGTGCGTTAAGTCTTGCTCCCGTACAAATACGGGTGGGTCCGAATCTCTCGTGAGTGCGCGCGTCATTTCTTACTGTCTGTGGACGATGGCATATGGCCGATAAACCACTCCCCCGAGGCGAGATCTTCGTTGTCGACGACGATCCCGCCATTCGTGAAATCCTGTCGATGGTCTTGTCGGCGGGTGGCTATAAGGTCATCTGCTTTGCGGATGGGGCGGCGCTGTTGGCGGTGGCGCGGACCCGATGCCCTTCCTGCATCCTGCTCGATGTCCATATCCCCGGTAAATCGGGCCTCGATATTCTGAAAGAGCTTCACGGCGAGGATTATCCCGCGCCGATCTTCATGATCTCCGGGCAGGGCGATATCGCCATGGCGGTCAGCGCGATCAAGAGCGGCGCGCTGGACTTCATCGAAAAGCCGTTCCGGGGCAGCGAAATCGTCACGCGGCTGGATGAGGCGATCGGCGCGTATGCACGTCGACAGGCAGAAGACTCCGCGTCGAATGTCGCATCGCTTCATTTTCCGGGGCGGGAACCATTGACGCGGCGCGAACGCGAAGTGCTGGAGCAGTTCGCCTCCGGCGCCTCCAACAAGGAAGCCGGGCGTGAGCTCGGAATCAGCCCGCGTACGATTGAGGATCATCGCGCCAACATCATGAAAAAGCTCGGCGCAAGGAATGCCGCCGATCTCATCCGGATTGTGATGACCGTCTCGCGCAATTCCTGATCCGGCGCGGGCGCGCTTTCCGCAACCGACGCCGTGTCGCTTCGATCAAAGGCGGCTCTGGTCGGCGAGCGCCTTTCGGATCATTCCGGCCATATCCGATTTGCGATATGGCTTGGCGAGCAGCAGGACTCCGGTGTCGAGCCGGCCGTGATGAATGATCGCATTCTCGGTGTAGCCCGAGGTGAACAGCACCTTTAGCCCGGGCTTGCTCTTTTGCACCTCGGTGGCCAGCTGGCGGCCATTCATTGCGCCCGGCATGATCACGTCGGTGAAAAGCAGGTCGAATTGATTGCCCGCGGCGATGATTGCCAGCGCTTCCGCCCCATTCGCCGCATCCAGCGTGACGTAGCCCAGCGAACGCAATTGCGTCAGCACATACTCTCTCACCAGTTTGTCGTCTTCGACGACAAGAATTGTTTCGTGTCCGCCCTGAATGGCCGGTGCAATGGCGGCCTCTGGAGCAAGAGAGGCGCCCGTACCTGGCGGCAGGTAAATCTTGATCGTGGTGCCGTGGCCTTCCTCGCTGTAGATCTTGATGTGCCCCGCGGATTGCTTCACGAAGCCGTAGACCATGCTTAAGCCCAGGCCGGTGCCTTTGCCGGGCGCCTTCGACGTGAAGAACGGGTTGAACACCTTGTCGAGGATGGCAGCGGGAATGCCGGTTCCGGTGTCGCTCACGGCAAGCAAGGCATAGCGGCCGGGTCGAACCTCGCTGTGCCGGCTCGCGTAATTTTCGTCGAGAACAGCCGACGCGGTCTCGAGGATAAGCTTGCCGCCGTCGGGCATGGCGTCGCGGGCGTTGATCGCGAGATTGAGGATGGCGGTCGCAAGCTGGTTGGGATCGACGTTGGCCAAACATGCTTCGTCTTCAAATACCGATTCGATCTCGATCCGTTCGCCCAGGGTTGGCCGCAGCAATTTGGCGGTCTCGATGATCAGGGTATTGAGATCGGTTTCGCGCGGCTGAAGCGGTTGCTTGCGGGCGAACGCAAGGAGATGCTGGGTGAGGTCGGCGCCTCTTGCCGCGGCTTCGTCGATCATCTTGGTGATGGCCGCGAGTTGCGGATCATTCTCGACGGCCTCGGCCAGAATTTCGATCGTTCCCGTGATCACCGTCAGGATATTGTTGAAATCATGTGCGACTCCGCCAGTGAGCTGGCCGACGGCTTCCATTTTTTCGGCCTGCCGGATCCGGTCCTCCGCCGCGATCTTGTCGGTAAGATCGCGGACGAATCCGTTGAACACCACGCCGTTACGGCGTCGCAACGCGGTGATGCTCAGTTCGACCTTGATTTCCTTTCCGTCGCGTCGCCGAGCTTCGATTTCGAGACGGCGTCCGAGGACTGAGCCTTCCCCGGTGCGCAGGAAGCGTTGCAGGCCCGACTTGTGAGCGGCGCGGTGAATCTCCGGAATGATCAGTTCGCCGAGACTTCTCCCAAGCGCTTCGCCGCGCGACCATCCGAATATCTTTTCAGCCTGAGAATTCCAGTCCGAGATGGTTCCGCTTTCGTCCATCTGAACGAAGGCATCCAGTGCGGTATCGACAATGCCGCGCGCCAGTTGTTCGCTTTCGCGCAATGTTTCCTGCGCCAACCGGCTTTCCGTCATATCGCGGCCGACGAAGAAGTGCCGCCTGACCGGCTCCGACCATGTGCCCATCCACGAAAGCGTCACGTTTCGTCCGTCTCTATGGACGTAGCGCGCATCGAAGTTCCGCGTGTGCAGGCCGCGCCGCGCCGCCCGCATTTCCTCGCGGGTACTGTCGAGGTCGTCGCCGTGGATGAATTCGATCGCGCTGTGACCGATCATTTGCTCCGGCGCGTATCCCAGTATGGTTTGGGAGCTTGGGCTCACCTGAACCAGAACGCCTTTCGGGTCCGAGACCAGGATCAGATCCTGGGAGGTTTCAAAAATCCGGCGCCGCTCTTCGATCTGCTGATCGAGTGCCTGCTGAGTTCTTTTGCTCTCAGTAATGTCGCGGGCGATCTTGGATGCCCCGATGGTCTCTCCCGACGCGGTCTTGATCGGCGAGATGCTGAGCGAAACCTCGACCGGACTGCCATCCTTGCGCAGTCTCACCGTTTCATGTTGCTCGATGCTTCCGCCCTGGCCGATCCGGCGCAGTATGTCGTGCATCTCGGTCAGCCGATCGCGGGGAACGATAAGATGGATGCCTTGGCCTACCGCTTCGGCCGCGGTAAATCCGAACATGCGTTCGGCCGCCGGGTTCCAGCCGGTGATCGTGCCGTCAAGGGATTTCGTAACGATGGCGTCGTTGGACGATTCGACCGCGGCGCTGAATAGACGCTCGCGCGCGGCGTAATGATCGCGGGCGGCTTCGGTGCGGCGATGCTCGGCAACCTCGCGTTCGAGCGCGGCGGTCTTGGCATTCGCTTCGCCGATCACGCGCGCAAACGCCCGTGCCAGCACTCCGGTCTCGCCGCCAGCTTCGATGGGAATTGCTGCGCGTTCATGGCTGGCAATTCCTTCGACCGCGGCGGTTAGTTGCACGATCGGGCGCGTCAGCGAACTCGCAACCAGCAAAGCCAGTGCAGCCGCGCACAACACCGCGATCAACCCGACCAGCAGCGAGGTATTCCGGATGGCCGCCGCCGGCGCCTGGATGACGGCACTCGGAACGGTTTCGATGACGGCGACCCATTCACTGTTGGCCAGAATGGTGGGAGCGAACGCTGCTATTCCGCCCGGTTGTCCGGCCTGATCCGGTGCGGTTTGCGCTACACCTTGCGCTGCTCCACGCGACGACGCCAGGTATGGGAAGTCAGCCATCCAGTCAGCCGGCGCGCCCAGCTCCGAGCCGAATTCGCGCGTGGCGTCGGGGTGAACGAGATAGTCGCCTCGTTTGTTGACGACGTAGATCTTTCCGCCTTGCCGCACCGATGACCGGACGCGGTCGAAGGCCGGCCGCATGTCGACATTGACAATCATGATGCCGAACGGATCGCCGTTGGGCGCAAAAACCGGCGTCGCGACCCGCAATGTCGGCATGCGCGATGTTTCGACGCCGCCGTTCTCTTCATTTAGGTCGAGTGCCGAGACGTGGATTTCGCCCGCGCGCAACTTGATGGTGTCCTTGAAGTAAGCTTGATCGGCCTTTCGCTGCAACTCCGCTTCGGGCACGATCCGAACCGCTCCGTTCGGTCCCGAGCGATCGACCCGGACGATTTCGCGCCCGCCATTTTCGATTCCGAGGATACGGAATTGCGCATAGGCAGGCTTGGCGTCGAGTTCAGCCGACAGCCGTTCCGCGATCCGCTGGTGCCATGTCTTCTCGGAGACGCCGTCGATGGGATCAATGCCGCCCGCCAGATGCCCGCGGATCAACCCATTCAATGCAGCCGCATATCGAAAGCTGGCAATGTCGGCCGGCGCGTTGCGCACGTGGGACTGAAGATCGGTGGCGACCAGCCGCGAATGCGTCTCGGTGCGATCGAGGACACGCGGTGGAATCATCTGCTCCAGGCTGCGATAGCTCAGCCATCCGACAGCGGACACCGCGATCGCAACCAGCGCAATCATCGCGACCGCCAGTCTGGTTGTAAGCGTCATGTTTGCTTTTGCGCCATCTCCGGACCCCTGGCACGCTGCTTGGTATCATGGACCGGGAGCAACGTCACCGGCTGTCGTGGATGACAAGGATGGTCGCTTTGCGGCTTCAAGACAACCCGCAACGGCCGCCAGCAGAGCAGCGGGCCTGAAAGGTTTTTGCAGGCTGGAGACCGCGCCAAGCCTGCTCGCCATGGTCAGGAAATCCGGACCGGATCCGGACTCCGACGTCATCGGATTGCCGGAGATCACGATGATCGGGATCAGCGGTTGCTGTTGATGGACCAGCCGCATGGTTTCCAGCCCGTCCATGCCCGGCATGAAGATATCGAGGAACAGCAGATCGAAATCTCCGGCCTCGAATACCGCCAGACCCTTGCGGCCGTCGTCGGCGACGACAACGCTGTGACCGGCCCGTTCCAGCAGCAGCCGGATGGTCGCCTGCACGGCGCTGTCATCGTCCACAATCAGGATTTTCGCCACGGCCCATTATCTCCGCTCCGAATCTGGACTCACGTCAGCGACAGGTTGCAACGTTTCGCTGAATTTGGATTCGCACGCAAGCACTTAGGCGCGGACGTTCAGTCAAATTTGTCAAAACGATGTCTGGGAACTGCATCCATGTGCACCGTTGCGGGCAGACACCCATCCGCACGTCGCGTCGACGAATTCGATTCGCCGAAAGCTTGCGCCTATCGCGACACGATTTGGCGTCTGACGCCGTCGTTGTGCGGCGCTCAACTCCCACGCGCTCAGACGGCCCGGCGCTCCGGCGAAATATCGTGGGAGTAATGCGTGCATTGCACGACGGCCAGCAGCGCCAAGTTTTTCAGCGCTATCGGGTCTCGCTCGCCTTTGGAGGCACATGCGAGAATTTGCGATGCGATTTCAGCTTTCATCGCGGACGTACGCTTCGCTTCGGGAAGCATTGCTGTAGCAGCGTCAAGAACTGCCCTCATCAATTCGATGAGCTCGGGTTGAAAAACGGCTGCTGTCGGCTTCACTGTCGCCTCCTTGGGTAAGTGACCTCGAACGGGTATCCAGGTCCCGCCATTTCGAAGAGAGCAACGTCCAAATCATGCCGCGGCAATTTCGCACTGCCGCCGATCCTCGCTGCCATATGGCAACGCCGAGTAGCCAGGGTGAGAGAGGCTTCCGATAATTCTCCAAAGGGATGCGACCGACGATGCGCCCGCCCTCGTGAACCTCCATGGCGCAGCCCTCATATTGCTGGCTGCTGCCCTGCAGCATCTCCCGGACCACCTGTTCGCCAAAGGCAAATGCCTCGTCGTCATCGGATAACTCGATTTGACCGGTTAGTTCGCGGCCCCTGCCATCGTTGTCATCAAAAATGAACAGGTAATTTCGCACGAATTGCAATCTCATCATTTACGACGATCGCCCCAATACATGGCGCGGGCCGTTACGGCTGTTCAATATTGACCACTGCAGTCGCTTGCCAAATTATAATTGCTTGGAATTATCTGTGGAAAACCTGGGGGCATGCATCGCGTCGTCTTCAATGTTTGGGCGGATCATGCCGATCCGCGCAGCATGACCTTGGGGTATTCGAGCGCCCCAGAGCGGGATGACTTTTCTTCGAATCGTCATCCCGCTCTATCTTTTTGTTTGAGCATGATCTCCGCGCAGACGCTTCGCGTTTGTCGCGAGACAAAACCGGTGCCCACCCATCGGGTCGTGGCCCGAGGGCATGCTTTTCCGGATCATGCTCTGGATGCGATCGCTCTCCACAGGATATTTCCCGGCTTGATCTCAACTTCCATTTGAGCTGTGGCAGCGGGCACGGCCTCGAAGGGCGATGGTGATCTGGTCTGACGTGGTTGGTTTTGTCAGGAAGATGCTACCCGGGTCTTGCTCAGGCGGTCTTGCTCAAGCGGTCTTGCCCCGAGCCCAATCCATGATCTGCCCTGACATCACCAGCCGGTCGCGGCCGTTTTCCTTGGCGGAATAGAGCGCTCGATCCGCGGCGGCGATCAGCGACTGACATGGTGCCTGGTTTCCCCGGCAGTCAGCTGCGGCTCCACCGATGCTGACGGTCACCTGCCTTGAAGGCAGGTTCAAGTCGTGAACAATGCCGAGCGCAGCAAGGGATTCCCGGATGCGTTTGCCGATCTGCTGGCATCCCGCAGCGTCGGCATCCGGCAACAGCAAAACAAATTCCTCGCCGCCATATCGCGCAGCCAGATCGGCAGGCCGGCGGACCTGCGCCGCAAGAACACCCGCAACCGATCTTAAACATGCATCTCCCGCCGGGTGCCCGTATCGGTCGTTGAATTTCTTGAAATGATCGACATCGACCATCAATAGCGACAACGTCGTTGCCTCGCGGCGCGCCCTTGCCCATTCGTTCTCGAGCCGCTCGTCGAAATGCCGGCGATTGGCTAGGCCCGTCAGGCCGTCGATAGCGGCGAGGGTCGCCAGTTTCTGTTCAAGGTTCTTGTATTCGGTCATGTCGCGCGAGATCGCAACGACCCCGTCGATTTCTTCCGTGTCGAAATTTTTCGTTACCCGCAGGGTCGATTCGATCCAGATTTCCTTCTTTTGGCGATGACGGCTGCGATAGACAATTCGCGCGTCTTGCATCTCACCGCGCTTTAGAGCTGCGACCATTGCCTCGACCCGGGGCAGATCCTCGGGATGCACGCCCGCCAACGCTGGAGTTTTCACGAGTTGTTCAGGCAGCCAGCCGACGACGCGGGCTGATGATGGCGAAACGTACTGCAGGCGTTCGTCCATTCCAATGCGGGTCACCATATCGCTGGACTCCTCGGCCAGCAGGCGAAAGTCCGCTTCCTTGGCTTCGAGCGCCGCTGCCATGCCCTGACGCTCGTGCAATTGCCGCACGAAATAGAAACCAATCACGGAAATGACCAGCAACAAGGCGATGACGAACATCATTCGTATGGCGGCATCCCTGCGCCATGGCGCCAACACCTCGTCCCGTGCTTTGGTCGCCACGATCATAACGGGAAAATGGTCGCTTACCTTGTAGAAGCTCAACCGCTGAATCCCGTCCAGCGGCGATTTGAAATGAAAGGCAGCGGTGGCTGGATAACGGCTGCGGTCATTGAAGAGCGGCGTGTTCGATAAATCGCGCCCGACATAGCTGCCATCGTCAGGGTTGCGCGCAAGCACGATGCCATCCGTATTCAGCAGCGCAACGGAGCCGTTCTGGCCGATGTTGAAGTTCCTAAAAACCCGCGAGAAGTATGCGACGTCAATCGTGGCCAATGCGACGCCTGCGAATCTGCCGTCCGGGTGGTTGAAGCGCCGGGAGGCGGTGATAATCCATTGGCCACCAGAGCGGCTTTTCACCGGCCGTCCGATCAGCGTGCGGCGGTCGTCCGATTGAGCGTGATGATGAAAATAGTCGCGGTCGCTGTTATTCCGGCCCTTCAGGCTTACTCCCTCGGAGGTCGCCAGCCAATTTCCCGTTTCGTCGTAAATGAACAGACCGCGGATACGCCCCAGGCTGGGCTTGCGAAGATCGATAAAGGTCTGCAGCCGCGCGATGGCTTCGGGCCCGCTACCGTCGATCCCCAGTTGATAGACCATGCCGGTCAAGACATTGTCGATCAGTTCGAAAGTGTCGTCCGCGTGTTGCGTCAGCGACTCCGCGAGGTTCGCCACGTCCACTTCTGCGTTTTTTAGTTCAGCTTCCCGGGTGGACCATTCTCGCCAGCCGCTGAGCGCGAGAATGGCAAAGCAGATCAGGACCACAAACGCTCCGGCCCAAATCGGCAAGTAGGTAGGGCTTCGCCTGCGGCGAGTGGAGTTCATTGCGAAGCTGGACCTTTCGTCCGTGCCGGCCCCCTCCATCGAAAAGGTGCTGAACTGCAATCACCATCACCGATACGCTCGCACGGTGCTGCCTGGGACGAGATTGGGTATCTGCGAATGATGGATATGACTTCGGTGCTATCCGGGCGTTAAAGTTGGGCTCCGTAGAGTTACGGATACGCAACGCCGGAGCCGGTGGCCGCGGCCGCTGTCATGTTCGCCATGGCGCGCTTGCAGGTTTTCCAGCAAAGAAAGATTCCTGTAAGTTCGAGAGCCAGCAAGCGAGAGCAATTCCACGTCTGATACGTCGCGGTCTCATCGCCCAAGAGGAAATCAAAGCCCGCGGCGGACGGCCAAGCCCGGACCGGGTTGACCCGATCAAGCCTATTTTCAAGCTTCCCGAACGCTTCGTGCGAATCGGCCACGCAATGCATTGTTGTAATCTGTCTCCACTCAGCCGTGCATATGACGGGGATTATCTCTCTTGGCCGGTTCTTGCCGCTTCCCCAAATAATGCGATGATCCCGCCGTCTCCGACAGAGTCGGTGACAGAGCGACAGGTGTGCTTCCGCCTTTCCAACCAACGGTCGTTGCCGATCCCGAAAATGTACCCGGAACGGTTTGCGTAAAAAATACGTGACGGCGGGCTAGAGAGCCCAGCAAGGTTGGAACTTCCATGTGGGCTTTCTTTGAGCGCCTATTAGACTCGTCGATGTTCTCTCCCCACGGAATTTGTCTGCTGTGGGAGCCTGAACTGATCTGGCTCCATGTCACGTCCGATGCGCTGATCGCGATGGCCTATTTCTCGATTCCAATTGCACTTGCGATTTTTGTATCGAAGCGCCGCGACCTCAAGTTCGGATGGCTCTATTGGGCATTTGGCGTCTTCATTTTGGCCTGCGGCTTCACGCATGTCCTGTCGATCTATACACTTTGGGTGCCGATATATGGCATCGAAGGACTCGTCAAAGCCGCTACCGCGATTGCGTCCGTCTTCACCGCCGGAATGCTCTGGCCCTTGCTGCCGGAGCTTCTCACCATCCCTTCGCCTTTCGAGCTTCGTCAAGTCCGAGCCGCGCTCGAGGAAGAGGAAATGAAAGGCCGGGGTGCCGAGCGGTTGCTCGCGCAGTTCCAGGAAACGCAGCGCGCCTTGCGTGAAAGCATGGCGCGCTTGACGGCTGTGGTTGAAACGGCAGTAGACGGATTTATCCTGATCGATTCTCGCGGTCGCATCCTGTTATTCAATCCTGCCTGCGAAAGGCTGTTTGGCTATCGCGCCGACGAGGTCTTTCAGGAGAATGTCAAGCTGCTGATGCCGCAAACATATAGTTTGCATCACGATGACTATCTCAGGAATTTCCTGCGGACCGGCGAACGCAAGATTATCGGTATCGGCCGGGAAGTCGTCGGCCGCCGCAAGGATGGATCGACCTTCCCGATGGATCTGTCGGTCGGCGAAGCCAGGCAGGACGGCGAGTCGATCTTCGTCGGAATCATTCATGATCTGACCGAGCGCAAGCTGACCGAGCGTCAGCTTCAACAAGCGCAGAAAATGGAGATGGTGGGACAACTGTCGGGCGGCATCGCTCATGACTTCAACAATCTTCTCACTGTCATCGTTGGCAACGCCGAGTATCTGAGCGAACAGCTGAAATCCCGGCTCGATTTGCGGCAGCTTGCGGACGACATTTGCCAGGCTGGGGAACGCGGCGCGGAGTTAACGCGAAGGTTGCTGGCGTTTAGCCGCCGGCAGCTGCTCCGGCCGCGAGCGATCGATTGTCACGAACTTATCGCTTCCACGTGCAAACTCCTGAAGCGGACATTGCGCGAGAACATCGAAGTCACAACCGCTTTCAATGCCGATGCGATTTTTGCATTCGCCGATTCCGGCCAACTTGAGTCCGCTGTTTTGAATCTGGCGCTCAACGCCCAGGACGCAATGGCCGCCGGAGGGCGTCTGACGATCAGTACCGGTATCGCATCGCTCGACGATAACGATCAGGGCGTCCACCCGGACATCGAATCCGGTGAATACGCCATGATCGCCGTTACCGACAACGGCGAGGGCATGACGTCCGACGTGGCCGCGCGGGCCTTTGAGCCCTTCTTCACCACGAAAGAAGTCGGTAAAGGCAGTGGACTCGGCTTGAGCATGGTTTACGGCTTTGTGAAGCAATCGAACGGTCATGTTTCGATATACAGCGAGCCCGGGCTGGGCACGACTGTGCGAATCTATTTGCCCAACGTCACGCTGAACGGTTCACGTTCTTCTTCGCAGCCGGCTGCCGACGAGGACGCCCTTCCGAGAGGCAATGAAACGATATTGGTGGTGGAAGACGATCCGTTCGTTCGCTCTTCTGTGATCCTGAGAGTCGAAAGCCTCGGGTACAAGGTTGTTCTTGCCGTCGACGGCAGGGAAGCGGTGATGAAACTCCGTACCAATCCCGAGATTGATATGCTGTTCACGGATATCGTCATGCCCGGGGGCATGAGTGGCTGGGAAGTCGCGGAGCTTGCACTGCAAATGCGCCCGGGCCTGCCGACCGTCTTTACCTCCGGCTACGCATTGGAAGCCCTGGTCGATCAGGGACGCGCACCAATGAAATCGATCGTTCTGACCAAGCCCTATCGCAAGGCCGAACTCGCTCACCGGCTGAGAGAAGCGCTCGCGGCGACTTCGCTGGTTTCCGGAAGTTGACGGCCTGTGAGAAATTTTCGGTCGAGCGCTGGCCGATGAGCCCGTTTTTTCGGTCCGTCACTCGCTCAGATATTCGGGAAACCGCGCGCGAATTTCGGCAAGATATCCAAGTGTTCCCGACAGATGTTTTCGAAGGTGGCGTTGCGCATCATCCGGCTGGTTCGCGCCGATTGCTTTCACGATCAGCTTGTGATGGCGAACGATGTCCTGCGCCTTGCCGGGTGAGGGCAGGTGCAGCCGGCGCAGCCGGTCGATATGACCGCTGCGGCTGCGCACCAGATCCCAAAGCGCCTGATTGCCGGTCGCGGCATAGAGTTGCTGGTGGAAGTCGTTGTCGGCAGCCATGAACTTCTCGAAATCCCCGGCCTTGGCGAATTTCTGCTGCAGCGCGATGGTGCTGTTCAACTCGCTGATCAGGGGCTCAGGGTACCCGAGCGCCAGGCCCTTGACGATTTCCAGCTCCAGCGCCTGACGCAGGAAATGTGCCTGCTGCGCAAGACCGATGTCGATCCTGCTGACGACGGTGGCGTATTGCGGAAAGACTTCGACCAGTCCCTCTTCCTCAAGGCGCATCAACGCATCGCGGATCGGCGTCGAGCTGACGCCGAACTGCTCGGCCAACGCGTTGCGCGACAAGGGCGAGCCCGGGGGCAGCGCCAGCGAGGTAATCAGCTTGCGCAACTGCTCGAAGACCTGCGGCGCCGCCTGCCGGTCACGGTCGAGCGTGCGAGCGGATCGGGCCGGCGAACGGCGTAAAATGGCCGGCGAGGAACTCATTCGGATGGCAAGCCTCGATGGCAAGTCGAATTTCCCTGAAGCACCGTCTTGACCTTAGATGCACTAATGTATTAGTGCACTGCCGCGGCCCGGTCAACCAGATCGCGGCGGCGGTGCCGGTCGCGCACGATCTGAAGGGTAACTGAGCCACAAGTGGAACGACATGACCGACAGGAAAAAGAGTCCCGACCAGCTCCGCAGCGCGCGCTGGTTCGCGCCCGACGATCTTCGCGCCTTTGGCCATCGCTCGCGCGCCATGCAGATGGGTTACGCGCCGGAGGAATGGAAAGGCCGTCCGGTGATCGCGATCCTCAACACCTGGTCGGATGCGCAGCCCTGCCACATGCATTTCAAATCGCGGGTCGATGACGTCAAGCGCGGCATCCTGATGGCCGGCGGCTTTCCGATGGAATTGCCGGCGCTGTCGCTGTCGGAATCCTTCCTGAAGCCGACCACCATGCTCTACCGCAATCTGCTGGCGATGGACGCCGAGGAACTGCTGCGCGGCCACCCCGTCGATGGCGTGGTGCTGATGGGCGGCTGCGACAAGACCACGCCGGCGCTGCTGCTCGGCGCCACCAGCATGAATATCCCGGCGATCTATCTGCCCGCCGGTCCGATGCTGCGCGGCAACTGGAAGGGCAAGACGCTGGGCTCGGGCTCCGACGCCTGGAAATACTGGGACGAGCGCCGTGCCGGAAAAATCTCCGACAAGGACTGGGTCGATGTCGAGGCCGGCATCGCGCGCAGCTACGGCACCTGCATGACCATGGGCACCGCCTCGACCATGACCGCGATCGCCGAATCGATCGGCATGACCTTGCCGGGGGCGTCGTCGATTCCGGCCGCCGACGCCGGCCACATCCGCATGAGTTCGGAGTGCGGCCGCCGCATCGTCGAGATGGTGTGGGAAGATCTGACGCCGCGGAAGATTCAATCCCGCAAGGCGTTCGAGAACGCGATCACGGTGGCGATGGCGATGGGCTGCTCGACCAACGCCATCATTCACCTGATCGCGCAGGCTCGCCGCGCCGGCCAGGATATCAGTCTCGACGATTTTGAAATTGCTAGCCGCAAGGTGCCGGTCATCGCCAATGTGCGGCCGAGCGGCGACAAATATCTGATGGAAGATTTCTACTATGCCGGCGGATTGCCCGGCCTGATGAGCCGGATCCGGGATCATCTGCATCTCGACGCGATGACGGTGACCGGCAAGACGCTCGGCGAGAATATTGCGGACGCCGAGGTGCATAATGACGATGTCATCAGAACAGTTGAAAAGCCCAGCGCCTGCGAGCCGCGGTTCCTCAAACACACCGGCCCCGCGCTGGTATTCGACGATTATCCGTCGATGAAAAAGGCGGTCGACGATCCCGATCTTGACGTCACGGCGGATCATGTCTTGATTCTGCGCAATGCCGGTCCGCAAGGCGGGCCGGGCATGCCGGAATGGGGCATGCTGCCGATCCCGACCAAGCTGGTGAAGCAGGGCGTGCGCGACATGGTGCGGCTGTCGGATGCGCGGATGAGCGGCACCAGCTACGGCGCCTGCATCCTGCATGTCTCGCCGGAGGCCTATATTGGCGGGCCGCTGGCGCTGGTGCGCAACGGCGACCGCATCACGCTCGATGTTGCCGCCCGCACCATCAATCTCGATGTCCCGGAGGCAGAACTGACAAAACGCCGCGCCGAATGGAAGCCGCCCGAGACCCGCTTCGAGCGCGGCTATGGCTGGATGTTCACGCGCCACATCATGCAGGCCAATGACGGCTGCGATTTCGATTTTCTGGAAACGGGTTTCGGCGCGCCGGTCGGCGAGCCGTCGATTTATTAATTCAACCCGTCATTCCGGGGCAAAGCGAAGCGCGAACCTCAGATGTGCAATTGCACATCGGGGAATCTCGAGATTCCGGGTTCGCGCCTCGCGCGCCCCGGAATGACGGACAACTGGGGTAAGAGCACATGACCACACTCAGCGACGCCACCCGCAACAAACTAAAGACCATCAGCACCGCGACGGTCGCCACCGCGCTGTTCAAGCGCGGTTTTCGCACCCAGTGCATTCAGGATGTGCATCCGCTTGGGGCCGATCAGCCGACGCTGGTGGGCGAGGCGTTTACGCTGCGCTACATGCCGGCGCGCGAGGATCTCAACAGGCTCGAGGTGTTTCGCGACCGCTCGCATCCGCAGCGCAAGGCGGTCGAAAATTGTCCTGTTGACGCGGTGCTGGTCATGGACAGCCGCAAGGATGCCCGCGCCGCCTCGGCCGGCGCCATTCTGGTGACGCGGCTGATGCAGCGCGGCGTCGCCGGCGTGATTACCGACGGCGGATTCCGCGATTCCGCCGAAATCGCCAAGCTCGGCTTTCCCGCCTACCACCATCGGCCGAGCGCGCCGACCAATCTCACGCTGCATCAGGCGATCGAGATCAACGGTCCGATCGGCTGCGGCGACGCGCCGGTATTTCCCGGCGATGTCATTCTCGGCGACGGCGACGGCGTGATCGTGATCCCCGCGCATCTCGCCGACGAGATCGCCAACGAGGCGTTCGAGATGACGGCGTTCGAGGATTTTGTTACCGAAGAAGTCCGCAAGGGCCGCTCGATCCTTGGGCTTTATCCCGCGACCGATGAGCAGACATTGACCGATTTCGCGGCGTGGCGGAAAAAGACCGGGCGGTAACCGACGTTCCATACTCGAGTAGATCAATCGGCACAAAAGCCGATGCAACGACAGGGAGATCACCATGCTGATGTTCAACAATCTTATCGACGGCGAATGGATGTCCGACGGAGCACGCTCGCCCAACGTCAATCCGTCGGATACCAATGACATCGTCGGCGAGGCTGTGCGCGGCACCCGCGCACAGGCCGATGCCGCCGTCGCCGCCGCCAAGGCGGCATTCCCGGCATGGTCGCGCTCGACCCCGCAGGTCCGCTACGACATTCTCAAGAAGGCCTCGGATGAAATTCTGGCGC
>Ga0193727_1000159_pt1 | contig 23586 bp, 27 predicted proteins | sample H2c2metaG_FD_143051 | JGI IMG/M metagenome (GOLD analysis project Ga0193727, IMG submission 143051) | Soil microbial communities from a riparian zone of the East river system, Colorado, United States - H2c2 | ecosystem: Environmental > Terrestrial > Soil > Riparian zone | place: USA: East River...
TATCGTTGGCCACCTTCTCTGAAGAGGATCGATCAATGGCCGGTCAGGGATCCGCAGGAAACGTCGTCGCCGCGGTTTGCAGCTTCTTCATACCTGGCCTCGGCCAGCTGGTTCAGGGCCGTCTCGCAATGGCGATCATTCAGTTTGTCCTCGCCATCGTTCTCTGGATCTTTCTGCTGGGGTGGGCGATTCACCTCTGGTCGATTGTCGACGCCGCGCTTTGGAAGCCCCCGGCGACCTCATGAGATTGGGCCAATCCCAGACGGTTGACCCGGACGATTTTCCCGCGTTGCGTCCTCGTGCACAATCTCGATTGCCCTGACGGGAGAACTCCCCATGATCAGAACGCTCGGACTGACTCACCTCGCGCTGACAGTGAGCGATCTCGAGAGATCGTTCCAGTTCTACCACGACGTGTTCGGAATGCTGGCGATCTACCGCGAGCCCGCGTTCATTCAGGCGCAGACGCCCGGCAGCCGCGACGTTCTGGTATTCGAGACTGGGGATGAGCACGTTGGAGAATCCGGAGGCATCAAGCACTTCGGATTTCGCCTCGCCGAGGCGCGTGACATCGACAAGGCCGTGACCGCGATCGAGCGCGCGGGTGGAAAGATCAAGCACCGCGGAGAGTTTTGCCCTGGCGAGCCATACGTTTTCTTCGCAGATCCCGACGGGTATGAGGTCGAAGTCTGGTACGAGATTCCGACGGAAACGGGGAGATAGGCGGGACTAGCTCGCGCTTGATCACCGGAGCTTGTGCCGGGCCGACTGTTCGCGGATACTTGCCTCAGGATGGACTCGCCCAGAATCAGGCCCGCTGCAACCGGCGATGCACCCACGCTCGCCCGCCTGCTCGACCAGTTGGGATATCCCGCGGATGCCGCCGAGATACCCGACCGCATCGAGAAGATGTCCGCGCATCCGGGTACGACAGTGCTGATCGCCGAAGACGAGAACGGCGAGGCGGTTGGCATGGTAACCGTCCACATTTTCCCGGCGATGCACACCAGCGAGCCGGCCGCGTGGCTGACAGCAGTCGTCGTCGATGAGAAGGCACGCGGACAGGGCGTCGGCTCGGCGCTCCTGAAGCAGGCCGAGGATTGGGCGATCGGCAACGGCGCCCTCCGTATCTCGCTCACGTCGGCGCTGCACCGCGAAGCGGCGCACGAGTTTTACAAGGCGCGCGACTATGAGCATACCGGTGTCCGGCTCACCAAGATTTTTGTGAAGCGCTCGGGCACTGCCAAGCGAGGCGGTGCCCGATCATCCCGAAAGGACGGCGCGAAGGACGCGCGGAACCGGTCGCGAGGCTGAACATGCCCGCAGATTCCCGTCCGAAGGAATTCCACGTGATGGAGTTCGCCCATCACGACGAGGCAGCAGCGTTCGTCGCAGCGCTGTCCCGATTTCTGGATTCGCCCAAGATCGGCGCAGCCGCGGCTGCGAAGCCGAAGAAAAGCGGCGCAGCCGGCGCTACCAGGCGTAAGAAGAGCGGCGGAGCCGGCGCGTCCAAGTCCAAAAAGAGCGTGGTGGGATCCTCCAACCCCAAGATCGAAGTGTGGGCGCGCTCTCCTGTAGCAAGCGAGAGTGTCCTGCTTTTTCTGAGCGCCACCGCGCTCGCGGCCGCCGAGAGTGCGTTCTCGCCCGTTCCCGTCGCACGCACCATCAAACGTGAAGCATTGCCGGACGAGTGCTCCCTCATCATAGGCAATAAAGTCGTCACCGCCGATCCGTGAATCAGCCGCACAGCCAGACCTTCAAGGGGAACTAACGATGCGCCTCTGGTCGACACTTCCATGTCTCGCTTCTCTCGCCGCCGTCGCGGTGAATGCGCAGGCGCCTCGCGAACCGCGGCTCACATCGGCCCGGGCTTCTCAGGTCGCCGACTCGATTCTTCGACTGATGACGCTCGAGGAAAAGATCGGACAGCTCAATCAGCTGCCTGGCGAGGGAACACAGACCGGCCCCCGCGTCCCTCAGGGCGGGGAGGCACTGGTGCGCTCCGGCGGCGTTGGCTCGTTCCTCGGAATCTTTGGCGCCGAGTACACGCGTGGGCTGCAGCAGATCGCGACGCGCGAATCGCGGCTCAAGATCCCGCTCCTCTTCGCCAACGATATCATCCACGGATTCCGCACGATCTATCCAGTGTCGCTCGCCGAGGCGGCGAGCTTCGACTCTGCTCGTGTCGAGGCATCCGCTCGACAGTCCGCGGTCGAGGCAACGGCCCACGGCCTCCATTGGACTTTCGCTCCGATGGTGGACATCGCACGCGATCCAAGGTGGGGGCGAATCGTTGAAGGTGCGGGCGAAGATCCGTGGCTCGGGAGCGTCATGGCGGCAGCGCGCGTCCGCGGATTCCAGGGCGGCAACCATGGTGTCGGCCTTGGAGCACCCGACGCGATGCTCGCGACGGCGAAACACTTCGCCGCCTACGGCGGCGCCGAGGGCGGCAGAGACTACAACTCGGTGGAGCTGACGGAGCGAACGCTGTGGGAGACTTTTCTCCCGCCCTACGAAGCCGCGGTGAATGCCGGAGCGGCGACGGTGATGTCTTCGTTCAACGACATTGGCGGAGTGCCGGCCCATTCCAGCGAGTGGCTTCTCGGTGACGTGCTGCGCGCACGATGGGGATTCAAGGGCACGGTCGTCAGCGACTGGGGCGGCATTGGAGAGCTGATTCCCCACCGTGTCGCCGCCAACAAGGGCGAGGCCGGCATTCTCGCTCTTCGCGCCGGCGTCGATATCGACATGTCCGATGCCGTTTACGCCGACAGTCTGGCCGCCGCCGTTCGCACCCGACGCATCCCGATCGCGCTTGTCGATTCGGCTGTCCGTAGAGTGCTCAGGCTCAAGTACGCACTGGGATTGTTCGATGATCCATTCCGCTTCAACGACGTCGCCCGCGAAAAGCGCTACACCCTCGCGGCCGAGCACATCGCCGCGGCGCGCATCGCGGCCCGCGAAGGAATCGTTCTGCTCAAGAACGCCAACAAGACGCTCCCTCTCCGCAAGAATCTTCGTACGATTGCGGTCATCGGCCCGCTCGCAGATGACGCTGCCGCGGCACTCGGCGGCTGGGCTGCTGACGGGAGGCCCGAAGAAACCGTGAGCGCACTGGCGGGGATACGCAAAGCACTCGGCCCCGGGACGCGAATCATCCAGGTGCGCGGCTCGCCGGTCGACTCTGCTGATACGAGCGGATTCGCCGCGGCGAGAAGTGCTGCGTCCGAGGCGGAGGCCGTGGTGCTCGTGCTCGGTGAGACTCAGGATATGAGCGGCGAAGCATCCAATCGCGCATCGATCGAGCTGCCGGGATTACAACGCGATCTCGCGCTTGCCGTCATTCGCGCGGCGCGCCAATCAACCGGCGGGGCGAGCAAGCCCGTGGTCGCGGTGCTGATGAACGGGCGCGCGCTCGCGATTCCGGAGCTCGCACAGGAAGCGCCTGCGATAGTCGAGAGCTGGTTCCTCGGCAGTCAGCACGGAGTCGCACTCGCTGACGTTCTGTTCGGCGACTACAACCCGGGCGGCAAGCTCCCAGTCACGTTCCCGCGCGCGACCGGGCAGATCCCGATCTACTACAATCACCGGAGCACGGGACGGCCGGCCGACTCGGCGAATCACTACACGTCGAAGTACCTCGACATTCCGTGGACGCCGCTCTTTCCGTTCGGATACGGTCTGAGCTACACGACCTTCGCCTACTCCAACCTCAAGGTGTCAGCACCGAGCATACGCGCGCGCGATTCACTGGTCGTTTCGGTCGACGTGAAGAACAGCGGCGACCGCGCGGGCGATGAAGTCGTCCAGCTCTATGTCCGTGACGATGTTGCGAGCGTCGCCGAGCCGGTGAGGTCGCTCAAGGGATTTCAGCGAATCGCGCTGCAGCCAGGTGAGACTCGAACCGTCACTTTCAGAATCGGGCCCGACGCTCTCGCCCTGTACGACCGTCAAATGCGGCGCGTTGTCGAGCCCGGGAGCTTCACGGTGTTCGTCGGTACTAATTCTGATGCCGGTCTCAGCACCCACTTCGATGTTACCGGCGACGTCCTGGTACTGGCCCCCTCGACACCCCGCTTTCGCTAGGTAATCGTTTCGCCGAAGGTGACCGTGCCGATTCCGATCACCGTCGCTGTGATCGTCGCGCGCCCAGCCGTCGGGCCAGCGGTGTACATGACCGACGAAGTCCCATCCGCATCAGACTTCGTCGACACCGCGTCCAGGCTTCCGCCCCCGGAGGTAATTGCCCAGGCGATGGTCACGCCCTCCGTCGAGAAGCCGAACTGGTCGATCACGACGACGCGCAGCGGATCCGGAAACACAGTTCCAGCGGCCGCAGTTTGGTCATCCCCGCCTAGGACCCCGAGCGTAAGAGACGTGGGATTGTCACTGCTCAGCCTGCACCCGGCGAGCGCGCAGATGCTGATGGCGGCAGCGAGACATTTCAGCCGTGCAGTTGCAATTCGAGCTCGAGTAATCATGGCGATCGGAGTTTCTCCATTGGGACTTCGCGGTCGTAGGAATTAACCCGCGATCAGGCCCGATTGCAACACGCCACGCGGGTTCCCAGCACAAGCCCGTTGGAGCAACTTTTGTCCCTGTGAGTAACGCGCGCCGAACGTCCAGGAGGCACCAGTGCAGAAACAGCTTGCCGCGGTGATCGAGACTCTCGAGTCTGCGCAGTCGCGGCTTCGCTCTCTTGCGGATAGAGTCTCGGAAAAGGAATGGAGCAAGCGGCCAGGGCCGGATCGCTGGTCTGCGGCGGGTTGCGTCGAGCACCTCAATCTCACGTCGCGCGCTTACATACCGCTGCTCCGTGACGCGACCGTGGACGCTCGAGGGATCGGCGGCGACCCGCGAACGCGCTACAGACGCGACGCACTCGGCTTGTTCATGTCGATGATGATTGGCCCACTGCATCGAGTGGGCAATTTCCGGGTGATGCGGATCAAGACCACAGCGCCTTTCGTCCCGAAGGGCGGCCAGTCCCGCGATAAACTCCTTTCGGATTTCGTGAAATTACAGGCGGATCTCATAACGCTGATAGGAGCCGCCGACGGCCTGCCTCTGGACCGCGTGAAGATTGTATCTCCATTCGGCGGACGCATGAAGTACAGCGCTTACTCCGCGCTGGTGATCGTTGCCCAACACCAGCATCGCCATATCCAGCAGGCGGAACGGGCCGCGAGCTAGCTCATGCCGCCCAAACCGTTGCCCCGCGCGCGAAAGCCGGCCACGCCGCGCAATCCGCTGCCCCGCGTCCGAAAATTGGCACTCTCCCTTCCCGAGGCACACGAGGTCGAGGCATGGGGAGAGCCAACCTTTCGCGTGAAGAACAAGCTCTTCGCGATGTACGCCCACGCCAACAACCATCACGGGGGCGGGCGGAATGCTGTGTGGTGCAAGGCGAAGCCGGTGAATCAGAGCCTGATGATCGGCGCGTCACCGGATCGTTTTTTTTCGCCGCCGTACGTCGGGCCGAGCGGATGGATCGGAGTTTGGCTCGACGGAGACGTGAACTGGGAGGAGCTTCTCGACCTTCTCATGGACGGGTACCGTATGACGGCGCCGAAGAAGGTCCTCGCTCAACTCAAGCCAGCTGCTCCACGCCGCGCGCGGTGACGCGATACGACACCAGCGGCAACGGCGCCTCCGCGGACGCGCCGATCGCGATCGCGTTCTCCAGGACCGACCTTCCCAGCGCGAGATCATCCTCGCTCCGCGCGTGGATCGTCGCCATGGATTGACCCTTCGTGACGTGATGGCCCGGCTTCGCCGTAATGACGAATCCCACTGATGGATCGACCCTGTCCTCCATGTTCCGGCGGCCACCACCGAGCGCGATGACTCCGTAGCCTATCGCGCGAGGATCCACTGCCTGGACGACCCCGTCTCTCTTCGCCGCGAAGACTTCCTTGTGCGGCGCGTACGGAAGCCGCGTTGGGTCGCGCACCACACCCGTGTCGCCGCCCTGGGCGGCCACGATCTCCTCGAACTTCATCAGCGCTCTTCCCGAGTTGATCGCGTCGCGCATCAACGTGTGCGCTCCAGCTGGTGTTGTGGCAACCGTACCGAGAACGAGCATCGCCGCGCCCAGCTCCATCGTCACCTCGATCAGATCGGGAGGGCCGGCGCCCTTCAGAACTTCTATCGCCTCAGCGACCTCGAGCGCGTTGCCGCATGCATGGCCGAGCGGACGGTCCATCGCAGTGAGGAGAGCGACCACGGGACACCCATGTGCCGATCCGAGGTCGATCATTGCCTTCGCGAGCTCGAGCCCGTCCTCTAGCTTCGGCAGGAACGAACCCGAGCCTCGCTTGATGTCGAGCACGAGACCGGTGAGGTCCTCCGAGATCTTCTTGCTCATGATGCTCGCTGCGATGAGCGGAATCACCTCCACCGTCGCGGTGGCATCGCGCAACGCGTACACCTTCCTGTCCGCGGGGACGATCTCGTCAGTCTGACTCAGCATCGCGCAGCCGATTCTTGCGATCTGTTTCTCCGCTTCGGCCAGAGACAGAGCGGTCGTGAACCCCGGAATGGACTCCAGCTTGTCGAGAGTTCCCCCGGTGTGTCCGAGCCCGCGCCCCGACATCATCGGCACTGCGACTCCGAGCGATGCAATCAGCGGAGCCAGGATGAGCGATGTCTTGTCGCCGACGCCACCCGTCGAGTGCTTGTCGATTCGCGCCATGGGGAGGCGCGAGAGGTCGAGCCTCTTGCCGCTCTCGAGCATCGCCTCCATCATCGCGTTCATCTCGCTCCGGTCGAGGCCGCGGAAGTAGATCGCCATCAGCAGCGCCGCCACCTGATAATCGGGGACTTTGCCCTCGGCATAGGCGAGCACGAGCTCCCGAATCTCCTGCGGCTCCAGGCGTCCCCCGTCCCGTTTGCGTTCGATCAGGCGAGGTACGATCATTCAGGCACGGCCGGGGTACTTGTTACCGTCAACATCACCTCGCAATCGGAGTTCACATGCGCGCTCTTCAGTACTTGTCTGCAGGAATGCTGCTCGTCGCTTCAATGGCGGGCGCCCAGACAGCAGCCGAACACATCGCTCTCGGCGACAAAGAATACGTCGCCATGAACGCTCCCGCTGCTCTGCAGCACTACCAGGAGGCAATCAAGCTCGATCCCAAGAACTACGAGGCCCTCTGGAAGGCTTCGCGGTCCGAGGTCGACCTTGGATCATACGAGCGCGATGACGAAAAGCGCGGTCTCTTCTACAGTCACGCCGAGGCGAACGCGCGGCGAGCAGTCGAAGCGAATCCCGGCGACGCCGAGGGGCATTTCAACCTCGCCCGCGCACTCGGAAAAAACGCGCTGAGTCAGGGACCGAAAGCGCGGATCAAGTACGCCAAGGACGTTCGCGCCCAGGCGCTCGAGTGCCTGAAGATCGACCCCAAACAGGCCGGATGTCTTCACGTGATGGGAATGTGGAACGCCGAGGTGATGCGTCTGAGCGGCTTTACGCGGATGATGGCCAAGAATTTTCTTGGGGGACAGATATTCGGGCAGGCGAGCTGGCCAGAGGCGAAGCGCTATATGGAGGCATCTGTCGCGAGCGAGCCTGACCGGATCATTCATCACCTCGATCTCGGCGGGGTGTACCGGGACCTGGACGACAAGGCGAAGGCGCGGGCGGAATTCGAAGCGGTGATGAAGCTGCCGAACCGGGACTACAATGACCACCACTTCAAGGCTGAGGCCGACGCAGCCCTCAGAGCCGGCTAGGTCTTAAGCGCGTCGAGCATTTCTTCTTCTTCCGCGTCGGCTTCGCTCTCGGTGGCGGCGAGCTCCAGCTCCTTGGCTAGCTCGTCCCAGACATCCTCTTTGTCCCGCTGTCCCCGCACCCGACGCCCGATTCGTTCGCGGGTCTCGTCTCCGCTGGCGGGGGCCCAGAGGAGTGCGACGCTCGCTCCCAGGATTGCGCCGAGAGCGATCCCGGCCGTAAACAGCCCGATATTATTCCAGTCCGGAACAGTCTCGTGGGGAACGCCATCCCGCCGGGGCTGCGGGACCGATCCCGGGGGTGGCGCCTTGGGCAGCGTCGAGGCTGGTCTGGGCGGGCTGGGCGAATTGAACATTTAGAGCCTGGCTCAGGGGTGGTAAGATATTTGCCCTGAAGAATCAACCAGCAATAGCCGTGCGAGGATAGTGAATGAGCAGGTCAGGTAAAATGGTGTTATTGGTGGAAGATAACGAGGACAATCGCATCGTTTATTCCACCATTCTGAAGCACTTCGGTTACGAGGTGACCGAAGCATTGAACGGAGAGGAAGGAATAGCAAAGGCTCGGTCAGAAAAGCCTGACCTGATCCTGATGGACATCTCCATCCCGATCATCGATGGCTGGGAGGCGACACAGGTGCTGAAGCACGATCCCTCTACGAAGTCGATCCCCATCATTGCCCTGACAGCCCACGCGCTCGCGTCCGACCGCGAGAAAGCGATGGAGGTCGGCTGCGATGGATATCTCGCCAAGCCCTGCGAGCCGAGAGCCGTGGTAGCGGAGGTGCAGCGGTTCCTCGGCAAAAACAACAATGGAGCGTAAGGAAAAGAAGCGCATCCTTGTCGTAGACGACCACGAGGACAACGTCGAGCTCCTCAGGGCTCGCCTCGAGGCGCGTGGCTACGAGGTGTTCGGGGCGAACGATGGTCAGGCCGCCCTGGACCAGGTGGAGCACGTCCTGCCCGATCTCATTCTGCTCGACGTGATGATGCCGAAGATGGACGGGATGGAAGTCGTGCGGCGTCTCAAGGCCAACCCGAAACTTCCCTTCATTCCGGTAATCATGCAGACGGCGCTGGATTCGACCGAGAACAAGGTCGAGGGACTGGATGCGGGGGCCGACGACTACATCACCAAACCGATCAATTTCGCCGAGCTCGAGGCGAGGGTTACCGCGCTCCTCCGGATCAAGAAGCTGCAGTCCGAGCTCGAGGCGGCAAACGCGGAGCTCTCCGCGAAAAAGGAGGAGTTGTCGGAGGCGAACGACAAGTTGCGGCGGATTTCCCTCACCGACGGCCTCACCGACATCGACAACAGGCGCTGCCTGGAGGACCGTTTGCACGAGATGTGGCAGCACTCGGTGCGGCTCCACGAGCCCATCGCCCTCATCATGTGCGACATCGACAAGTTCAAGAGCGTAAATGACAACTTCGGGCACCAGGCCGGAGACGCCGTGCTCAAGGAAGTCGCGCAGCTCCTGAAAGGCGCCGCCAGGGAGATCGACCGGGTCGGCCGCTACGGCGGCGAGGAGTTCCTCCTCATCCTTCCCGGCACCGTGCTCGACGCCGCGGTCACATTCGCCGAGCGGCTGCGCGAGAGGGTGGATGCCCATACATTCACGTACTCTGGCGGGACGCTAACGCGGACGATAAGCTGCGGCGTGGCAGCCTCGCCCCACCCGCGCGTGAAAGACCAGGAAGCATTATTGAGAGCGGCGGACGACGCCCTCTACGTGGCGAAGGAAACCGGGCGCAACCGCGTGGTGCGCTTCGACGGCGCTGAATACAACGCACATACGGAAAGCAAAGGAAACGAGTCGTCGAATGGCGAAACGCCCATCAAGCAAGCGGCAGGAAGCGGAGGAAGCAGCGCCTCCTCAGGCCAGACAGCCGGACCCAAAGACCCGGGAGAAGGCCGGCGCGCCTCAGCATAGTCGCGCCGGCGAGCTGCGGGCACTCCTCACCCGCGCGTCCCACGAATACTACGTTCTCGACCGTCCGACCATGTCGGACGCGCAATACGACAATCTCTTTCGCGAGCTGCAGGAGCTGGAGCAGAGTTTCCCCGAATGCCTCACTCCGGATTCCCCCACTCTGCGGATCGGCGCCGAGGTCCAGAGCCAGCTCACCAAGCACGAGCACCTTCGGCCGATGCTCTCGCTCGCCAACGCGTTCAACGACGAGGAGCTACGCGCCTGGGAGGAGCGGCTCGTTCGAATAGCGGGGCCCGACGTAGCGAAGTCGGGGTACACGGCGGAGCTAAAGATCGACGGCACTGCGATCGCGCTCACGTATGAGAATCAGGTTTTCGTCAAGGGCGCCACCCGCGGCAACGGCGCCATCGGCGAGGACGTGACTGTGAATCTCCGGACGATACGGGATGTACCGCTGCGCCTGCACGAAAGTGCGCCCGAGGGGCGCATCGAGATTCGGGGCGAGATCTACTTCCCCTTCGACCGATTCGAGGAGATGAACGCAGCCAGGGCTCGCGCTGGCGATTCTGTCTTCGCCACCCCACGTAACGCCGCCGCCGGAAGCCTCCGGCAGCTCGATCCGGCGATCACAGCGTCTCGGCCGCTCAGATTCTTTGGCTATTCGGTGGCGACCCCAGACGGAATCGAGATGCCGTTCGAAACGCAGACGGAGCTGCTCGACGCGCTCGTGAAATGGGGCGTCCCGGTTGCGCCGCATCGCAAGCGCGCGAAGACACTGGCCGAGGTCGAAGAGTGGGCCCACGAGCTGGAGCACAAGATCCGAAGCGAGCTGAACTTCGGGATCGACGGCGGCGTGGTCAAAGTGGATTCGCTCCGTCTTCAGGAGGAGCTGGGCGTCATCGGTGGACGCGAGCCGCGCTGGGCGATCGCGCGCAAATTCGCGCCCGACATCGCCGAGACCAGGCTGCTCAGGATCAAGGTCAACGTCGGTCGCACCGGCGCATTGAATCCCTATGCCGAGCTCGAGCCCGTGGAAATCGGCGGAGTGATCGTGAAGCTGGCGACACTCCACAACGAAGATCTCATAATCTCCAAGGATCTTCGGGAGGGCGACTGGGTGCAGGTGAAGAGGGCCGGCGATGTGATTCCGCAGATCATCGCCCCGATCCCCGACCGGCGCACCGGCAGCGAGGTACCCTGGCGGATGCCGAAGAAATGCCCGGTGTGTGGAACGCCAGCGACGCGGGAGGAGGATGAGGCCGCCATCTACTGCCCGAACGTCGCCTGCCCCGGGCGGCGGCTCGAAGGGCTGGTGCATTTCACATCGCGGGGCGCGATGGACATCCGCGGACTCTCGTACGCGCGCATCAACCAGCTCGTGGAAGCGAATCTGGTTCGCGACCCGGGAGATCTGTACGCACTCAAGCGCGAGCAGCTCCTCGAGCTCGAGGGCTACGCTGAAAAGGGCACCGACTCGCTGATCGCCGCGATCGAAGCGTCGAAGCAGCAACCGCTCCAGAAGCTGCTGGGCGCCCTGGGAATCCGTCACGTGGGATCGATCGCCGCTCAGCTCCTCGCGCAACACTTCGGAACACTCGACGCCATCATGTCGGCTTCGGCGGACGATATTCTCAACGTCCGTGGCATCGGCGCGACGATCGCGGACGGCGTCGTGGACTACTTCTCCGATCCGGCCGGGCGCGCGCTCGTCGAAAAACTGAGATCGCACGGCGTCAATTTCACCGAGCCGCGCGCGGTCGTGGCGGGAGGACCCCTGAGCGGAAAGACGCTCGTCATCACCGGTACGCTGCCGACTCTGAGCAGAGCGAAAGCGACCGCGACGATCGAGGCCGCGGGCGGCCGAGTCACCGGATCCGTGTCCAAGTCGACAGATTTCCTCGTCGCCGGCGAGGAGGCCGGCAGCAAACTCGACAAGGCGAAATCACTCGGCGTCGCGATAATCGACGAGGCCGAGCTCTTGCGTCGAGTAGCTTCCGCCGCAACATCTTCCGCGTGAAATCGTCCTAACTTCGCATGCCAACTTCAGAAGCACCTGAGTTGATCGGCCTGGCGCAGCGCACGCTGCGCGAACTCCGCCTGCGCGTCGCCGGCGCCAATGGCGGCGGCCCCGATGCGCTGCGCGAAGCGGGTTACGCCGGCGCGGGCTCGCTATTCGACGCGTTCGAGACCTGGCTCAACGACCGGGGGTCGCCGAAAGCGGAGGATCTTTCGATCGATGAGTTCTCCGCGCGAGCTGCCGAGTTTTTCCAGGCGGCGGGCTGGGGACGCGTGACATTCCGGTCCCTGCACGACGCGCTGGCAGTAATCGACATCGAGGGATGCTGGGAAGCGCAGCTGCACGGCGAAGGGGAGCGCGGATGCCACCTCACGACCGGGACGCTCGCGGGATTCCTTGGGTGCCTCGCGGATTACCCGGTGGCGGTGATGGAGATCGAATGCAGCGCCGGCGATCGGGGGCGGTGCCGATTTCTCGCGGGCAATGCTGATATGCTCGAACATGCGTACGATCGAGTCGTCCGCGGCGAACAATGGGAGTCGATCGGGGCCGGCGAGTTCTAGCATCTAACAGCGGCAAAACTACGCTGCTGCCTGCTGCCCGCTTCCCGCTCTTTCGCTTCTCGCTAAGGACGACGAGACCGGTCTAGACGCGCGAAGCAGAAACAACGCGCGCCTTCCCCGACTCTGCCACGATCGGTCCCTCGGCAGTTAGCGACCAGCGAACTGGCGAACAGCGGGCAGCAGGCCGCAGCGTAGTTCTTGGTTCTCCAAAATCCGACGGTCTTCGGTTCAAGACTTTGCCGACCGAAGCGCATCAGCGTAAATCGGATTCGGGACAAGCTCCCCATCGACAAGAATCTCCCGATCCCACGGCAGAATGATCGTGCTCTCGGTCGCAATCGCGTGAAAATCCGGAGCGTACCCGCCCGTGCGAATCGAAACCGCCGTCCGAACCTCCGCCGCGCTTCCCTCCTGAACGGCGGACACCGCGAGCCGCATCGTGTCGCCCGAATCGCACGTCTCATCCACGATCAGCACGCGCTTTCCTCGCACTTCCTTCGGAGCGCTGCCGAATACTTCGGGCGCTTCGCGTGTCCGTGAGCTTCGGTACTTCCGGCTCACCACGAGGGAATGGAACTCTCGTCCGAGTATTGCTGCGATCACAGCACCCGGAATCACGCCAGCCGTTGCGATCCCGACGACGATCTCGGGATCGTACGCGCGCGCCACTTTGAGAGCCAGTCCGCGCGATAGCTCGCCGAAGAACGGCCATTCGATTTCGAGCACGCCTTTGGCGACGTCGACGGTGTGTTTGCGGGGTGACATTTTGCTCCCAAACTGTTCGGGGAAAAGCAGTTAGGTTAAGCTAGCCCTCTCACATCATAGTCGGTAGATTCGACCAAATGTCATTCTGGGATCGCCTCACCGGCGGCAAACCTAAGAAGCCGGTGACAGAGAACCTCGACTACCTCAACGAGGCGCTCGCACTGGAACGTCAGGGCGATTACGACGCCGCGCTGACGTCCTACCGGCTCGCCCTCCGACAGAGACCCAACAATCATAAAGTCCTACAGAACATGGCAATCGCCTACTCGAAGCTCGGTCAGCTCGACGAAGCGATTCGTTGCTACCGCCGCGCCCTCGCGATCGAGCCCAGGCTCTCGGGAGCGCACTACGGCCTCGCATTTCTACTCCTCAGGCGCGGCGACGTGAGCGACGCCGCGTTTCACCTCGAGGCCTTCATGCTGGATCCGCCGCGCAGCCCGGAAGCCGAACGCTGGGTCAAGCACGCGCAGAAAACTCTCGACGAGATGAAGACGGCCGAGCCACCACCGTCGAACCCGAATTACAAGGCGAGCGAGTATCCGGGGATTACAGAATAGATGGGAGCGGTGCTCGCTGTCGTAAGCCAGAAGGGAGGAGTCGGCAAAACCACTACCGCTGTCAATCTCGCCGCCGCGTTCGCGCGCCGGGGAATGAAAACGTTGCTCATCGACGTCGATCCCCAGGGTTCGGTGCGTTATGGGTCAGGGCTGGCGCGTGGCCACGAGACGGCGGGATTCGCCGACTACCTTGCCGGCGAGCGCACCCTCCGCGAGATCATTCTCCCCACGGCCCTTCCATGGCTGCGAGTCATCCTCGCGGGCTCGGTCGCTGATGAGTCGGACCATGCGGTCTACTCGCAGCTGGTCCGGGAGACGAATGTCCTCCAGGATCTTCTCCAGATGGCCGAGCAACGGTGCCAGGTCGTTGTCGTCGACACGCCTCCCGGATTGGGGTCGATCACTCGGAAGGTCCTGGCTGCCAGCGAGCACGTCATTGTCCCGCTGCAATGCGAGCCGCTCGCGCTTCAGACGACGCCGCAGATTCTTCGTGCGATTCAGGACATCGTCGCCATCAACGAGCGTCTCACCCTCGATGGGATCCTCCTCACGATGTACGAGGCGAACAATCAGGCGAGTGACCGGGTAGTGGATTATGTGAGAAGGCACCTTCCAGCCAACATCGTCTTCGACGTCGTGATTCCCCGCACGGTGGCTACGGCCGACGCGTTTGCCGCTGGCCAGCCCGTGGTCGTTCGCAGTCCCGCTGACGCGGCGTCGCAGGCCTACGTGAACCTCGCGACGATTCTCGCCGACCGCCTGCTATGAACCGGAGGTTATCGTCACCCGCGGTGCTGCTTGCGATTTCTGCGATAGTTGGCCTCATCGCCCAAGCCTGCACCGACATAAACGGGAGCCCGGGCGCGGTTCTCTCGTTGCAGTTCGACCCGCTTCCCTTTCCTTCCGTCGTAGTTGGCGACACGCTGCGTGACACGACCGGCGCGGTGGTCACGCCGGTGGTTCACGCCTTCAACTTCCAGGGCGAGGAGATAATTCCAGCCCCGGTTTTCTTTCTGTCGCCCGACTCGGGCGTCGTCGTAGACAGCGTCACCGGGATCGTGGTGGCGGACAGCCTGCGTTCGACTCCGGCGCGAATTGTGGCGACACTCGGGACACTCCAGGCAGCTCAGACCATCGACGTCACGCTGCGACCCGATTCCCTCCATGCGATCAACGCCATCGACAGCCTGGAGTACTCGGCGGTCGACACCACCCTAAACGTGTCGGTGCCCATGCAGGTGAACCTCACCCACGGCATCGCTCCGAACGACAGTGCGGTCAAGTCATACATCGTGAGCTTCGCCATCGTCGAGCAGAGCGATCCTCGGCTCGGTGAGCTGGTGAACGACGCCGGCAACGCATCGGTCGTGGATACTACCGGCGCCGACGGTATAGCGGGGAGGAAGATTCGTCTGCATCCTCTCTTTCTTACTGCGCAAACCGATTCGATCGTGATCAACGCCACGGCGAAGTACCGTGGAGTCCAGGTGAACGGCAGTCCCGTGCGGCTCGTACTCCTGCTGAAGCCGCTCGAGGTAACCCAGAATCTGCTTTCGGGGGAGAGAAAATGGCGATGATGGAATCCAAAGGCGGGCCGCGACCCGCTCCGGGGACGCTGAACCAGCTCTTTTTCGACGCTGTCTCGAAATACAACCGTCCAGACGCGCTACAGGTGAAGGTGGGCGGCACCTATCGTCCGATCTCGCATTCCGAGGTCGCCGATCGCGTGCGTCGGGCCGCGCGCGGCCTGACATCACTCGGCGTCAGGCGCGGGGATCGCGTCGCGATCCTCTCGGAGAACCGGCCGGAATGGGCGATCGCGGACTTCGCGTGCCTGTCCGTCGGCGTCACCGATGTTCCGATCTATCCGACTCTGCCCGCAGACCAGATCGCCTACATGCTCAAGGATTCGGGCGCAGTCGCGATCTTCGTCTCGAACAAGATACAGGCGGAAAAGATCAGAGAGATCCGGTCGCAGCTCCCGGCGCTCAAAACCGTGATCGGCTTCGACGACGTGCCGGGACTCACCAACTTGTCGATGGCCGACCTCGAAAAACGGGGCTCGCAAGGTGACAACAAGGAGACGATGGCCACTTATCGAGAGGACGCCCTCACGGTCAAGCCCGACGATCTCGCCACGATCATTTATACGTCCGGCACGACCGGCGAGCCCAAGGGCGTGATGCTCTCGCACGACAACATCTTCTCGAACGTTGCGGCGTCGCGAAAAGCCATTCCATTCGACGGCAAGGACACGGGCCTGAGCTTCCTTCCCCTCTCGCACATCTTCGAGCGGATGGCCGGCCACTACCTGATGTTCGCCACTGGCACATCCATCGCCTACGCCGAATCGATCGATACGGTCGCGGCGAACATGGTGGAAGTTCGCCCGACGCTCGTCCTCTCCGTCCCCAGACTCTACGAGAAGATGTACGCACGAATTCTGGAGACGGCCCTCACGGGCGGATTCCTCAAGAAGAAGATCTTCTTCTGGGCGCGTGACGTCGCCGAGCGCTGGGCCACTGAGAAACTGGCCGGCACGGAGCCCGGCGGATTGGTGGCGCTGCAGTACTCGATCGCGCAAAAGCTCGTGTTCTCCAAGCTCAAGGCACGAACGGGTGGCCGTCTTCGCTATTTCGTCTCCGGCGGGGCGCCACTCTCGCCGGACATTAACAAGTTCTTCTACGCCGCTGGATTGGAGATCCTGGAAGGATACGGACTTACTGAGACATCGCCCGTGATCGCAGTCAACACGCCGGCCAACTTCCGCATTGGCACCGTCGGGAAGCTGATCGAGGGCGCCGAAGTAAAGATTGCGGACGACGGCGAGATCCTCACGCGCGGGCCGAACGTCATGAAGGGCTACTACAACAAACCCGACGCTACTCGCGAAGCAATTGAGCCTGATGGCTGGTTCCACACCGGCGACATCGGGGAGCTGAACGACGGGTTTCTTGCCATCACCGACCGCAAGAAAGACCTGATCGTCACAGCCGGCGGCAAGAAGGTCGCGCCCCAGCCGCTCGAGAACAAAGTCAAGACCAACAAGTACGTCGCCCAGGCCGTGATGATCGGCGACAAGCGCAAATTCCCGTCGATACTGATCGTGCCGAACTTCGATCAGCTGGAGAGATGGGCGGCAAAGCGGAACATCATCTGGACGGATCGCGCCCAGTTGCTGAGGATGCCGACAATCCAGGCGAAGATGGAAAAAGAGGTGGCCAAGGAGCTGGAGGGCGCGGCGCACTTCGAGATGCCGAAGAAGATCGGATTGCTCGAGCACGATTTCTCGATCGAAGGGGGCGAGCTGACGCCGACCCAGAAGGTGAAGCGCCGCGCAATCGACAAACACTACAAGGCGCTGATCGATTCGCTCTACGAGGAAGCGGAGAAAAGCGGGTTCACCGACCAGCACGCGATAGTTTGATCACCTCGGGCGCCTTTTCCGCCACCCAGTAGTTCTCGTCGTGGGCGAGCACAGCTAGCCCGGCTGGCGGCGGCATCTCGGTTGGGCCAACGATCCTTCCTCCGGGGCGGACCGCCTTGACGGCGGACGCCAGGATTTCGGGAGGGAACAACGCGTCCAACGCCACTCCCAGCACCGAGCCAGGCGCGACCGGAATCTCCGACCCAACCAGCAGAAGCCCGACGGTCTCCGATTCCTCGACGCCGCTTTGCGCATTGAGCGCAAGCACTCGCGACTCGGCAATCAGGCTCAGCTCCTGCGCGCCGCTGGCCCAGCGGCCGCCAAGAATCACGGTCGCTCCCGGCTCGGTGGCATTGAGAAAGGCACCGGCGCGCGTGGCGAGCTCCTCCCGTTCCAGAGTCGCCGCCGACTGCCCCGCTGTACGCCGCGGCATTTCAGCGCCCGCGGTGAAGTCGGCTACGCCAGCAGTGATCGGGTATTTTGCGGAGCAGATCGGGCAGCCAAGCGTCCCGTCGATGACGAAGCGACTCGAAACGGTTTTGAAGGACGCAACGAGCCAGGTATCCTCGTGCGCGTTGATGCAGCGGAACAGGTCGATCAGCTCGATGAACACGGCGGTAGTTGGCTGCGAATCCTTATCGGTGCGTTCGAGGGCTAGCTGTGGGAGAGCCGCAGCTCGTCGACATTCACTCTTTCGGGCTGGCTGAGCGCGAACATCACGGCCCCGACGACATCGTCCGGATCGAGCAATGGCCGCGTCGAGTGCGGCTTCCCCACCGGATCGGTGATCGTGACAGTGTCCCAGAGCTCGGTGTCCGTCGACGCCGGCGAAATGAGCGATGTGCGAACACCGGTACCTTTAAGCTCGGCGCGCAGCGTTTCGTGGATGGCACGAAGACCGAACTTGGCTGCGGAGTACGCGGTGTTGCCGCTGAAGATCGTTCGGTCCGCGATGGAGCCGATGGTAACGATGTGCCCGCGCTTCCTCTCTTTCATCTCGGCCAGAAAAGCGCGCACAAAAAGAAATGGGCCGATGAGGTTGGTATTGATCGTCTCGATGAACACGTCTGAGGTCGTCTCTTCCGCGACCCCGACGCTGAATACTCCGGCGTTATTCACGAGAATGTCCGGGGCACCCTTCAGCTCCGTCGCGATGAGCTTCGTCGCACGTTCGACGCTTTTCGGATCGCTGATATCGCACGTGACGGGAATCGACCCTTTGATACGCGCCGCGCGCTCCTTGAGCTTCGCTTCCGTCCTCGCGACCAGCACCACGCGGACTCCCTGGCCGCCGAGGGCTTCGGCGATTCCGGCGCCGATTCCTCTGGATGCGCCGGTTACGACCGCGGTCCGCCCGCTCAGAGGTGCCACGCTTTAGTCGCGGCCGTTGTGTGCGAGGCGCAGGAATTCGTCGCGCGTCTTCGGATCTTCGCGGAACGCACCACGGAGCGCCGACGTGATCGTCTTCGAGTTCTGCTTCTGCACCCCGCGCATCATCATGCAGAGATGGAAAGCCTCGATCACCACGCCGACCCCGCTTGGGTTCACGACCCGGCAAAGACCATCGGCGATCTCCTCTGTTAACCGCTCCTGCACCTGAAGCCGCCTCGCATAGACATCCACAATGCGCGGGATCTTCGAGAGCCCCACGATCTTCCCGTTCGGGATGTAGGCCACGTGCGCCTTGCCGAAGAAGGGCAGCATGTGGTGCTCGCACAACGAGTACAGCTCGATGTCGCGCACCATGATCATGTTGTCGTGCTCTTCCTTGAATATCCCCTTGCCGACCACTTCTTCGGCGCTCGAGTTGTACCCCTCGGTCAGGAATTTCATCGACTTGGCGACGCGTGACGGCGTGCTGAGCAGGCCTTCGCGCGAGGGATCCTCGCCGATCAGCTCCAGTTGCCGATGAATGAGGTCCTCAAATTCGATGGCATGATCGGTCTTGGCAGTCTCATCAAGAGGATCGGCACGGAATAGTCGGGTTGCCATCGTCAGGCCTCCATCGCTTCGAGTGTGACGGGTGGCGGTGGCTTTAGCAGCAGCTCGGTTTCCAGCTCCACTTCGGTCTTCAGATTCTCGGGATCGCGGTTGATCGTCGCCATTGCCCTGCGCTTGGCGCCGACCATGTAGGAGACGGCGCAGTCCATCTTCATCACATCGCCTTCGATTCTTATCGTGTCCCAGCGCTCGACGTGACCGATGTACTGGATCGACAACTTGTCGTAGTGAGCACTCCAGAAGAACGGGATGTCATCGAAGCGGTCGCGCGCGCCGAGCATGTTGCGCGCGACGACCTGTCCCTGTCGCTCCGCCACGACCCAGTGCTCGATGCGAAGACGAAGGTCGGAGTAGGCGTCTGGCCAGCGCGCGACGTCGCCGGCGCCAAAGACACCGCTGGCGCTGGTCTCCAGAAACTCGTTGACCGCGAGGCCGTTATCGAGCGTCAGGCCTGCTGATTCAGCAAGCTTCAGATTGGGCTGCACTCCTACCCCTGCCACGACCATGTCGGCGTCGATCCGGGTGCCGTCGTCGAGAATCACGCTCTTATCCTCGATGGAGGCGACCTTGCGGCCGAGAAAGAAGGTGACGCCCTGCTGCTCGTGAACGTTCTTGACCAGCGATGACAGCTCGGGTCCGAGCACGCGCGCGAGGGGAAGCGTCTCGAGACCAACGACGCTCACCTTCAATCCGCGCGTCACGAGAGAGGCCGCCACTTCCAATCCGATGAAACTCGCGCCGATCACCACGGCTGTTTTTGCCGCGCCGAGCTTTCCGATGATGGCGCGACAATCCCGGAGAGAGCGCAGATAGGAAATCTGGTCGCCGCCGGGAACGTCGAGGTGAATTGGAGTCGCACCGGTCGCGATGAGCAGGCAGCCGTACTTGCGACTCGTGCCATCGCTCAAGCGCACGGTGTTGGACGCAATGTCGATCTGCGTCACCTCCACGCCGGCCAGAATCTCGATGTGCTGCGCGGCGTAGAACTCTCTGGGGTGAAGTGGAAGCCACTCCTCGGGCGCATTTCCCGCCAGATAATCCTTAGAGAGATTGGGCCGATCGTACGGGGCGTCGGGATCCGGATCGATGATCGTGACCGGGCCCCGATAAGCCTCGCGGCGCAGCATTTCGGCGCAGGCATTCCCGGCGGCACCGCCGCCGATGATCACGACCGACTCAGGCCCGAACGTAGGCTTTTCCTCGAACAGGACGCGTTCCGGCGAGCAGGAAGCGAGAGCACGATGGCCTTCTCCCTTCACCTGTCCGTGGTCTCGCTTGCGCGTGACCCGTACGATGTTGCTTTCGATCGCGACATCATACGTCGGGAGATCATTCAATGCTGGTGCGCGGGCTGCTGCCCCGTTGTGCAAATTGAAACACGCGTGGTGCCATGGGCAACGGATCGTTTCGCTGACGAGAACTCCCTCGGCGAGCGGGCCTCCGTAGTGCGTGCACTTGCTGCCCACGGCGAACCAGTTTGGCTCGACGTGGACGAGCAGTACCGGCTCCCCAAATGCGTGACCGGCGATGAGCTGACCGGGACGAATGCTGCTGATCTCCAGACCCTGCGTCAGGTCGGGGCCGGTCAGCTCATCGGAATGTTCGGTCACTTCTGCTGGTCGAGGAGGCTCTGCGCCCGATCGCAGTGCGCCACGAACGCCGGCGCAACCTTCGTCTCCAGATCTTTCACCTGCGCATTCTGGGTCGCCGGAAGCAGTGTATGGGTCATGGCATCGATAACGGCGTTGTGAAAATCAACCTCGTGCTTGAGAAAGGCGCGATCGAAAGCGCGTCCCTCGAGTCCGCGAAGAGACCGCATCGCATCCGTATGCGCCTTGGCGAGCGGGAAATCCGAGGGCGGCGTCGGTGTCACTTTGAGCGCCTTTGCCAGATCTCTGCCCTGTTGCCTGACAGCGCCGTGGTCCCGAACGAGCATTGCTCCAAAATCACGAACCTCCTGCGTGTGCCCTTTGCTGACCGCGAGCGTTCCCGTCTCGATGTCGTACGTATTGGCGGCATCGAATATTGCGACGATCGTAGGGTCGTCGAGCCCCCGCGCGGGTGATTGCGAATTGGCCGCGGCGGTGGGCAAACCGAAAGCGGCAGCCATTACCGCCATTGTACCATATCTGAGGATGCTACGGTTCTGCAAAATCATTTCGAAGCCTCCAGGTAGAGAAACCGAACGTGACTCTCGTTGCACCCGGAGCCTATTCTGTCCCTGAGGATAAGTCAAGGTTTTCTTTGACTTATTCGACGGAGGACGGTAAATTGCCTTCAGATGACTGAAATGGGCCGCCCAACTCCGAAGCCGCGTACCGATGCGACGCGAGATCGACTCCTCGCCCTCTTGAGAGAGGGCGCCTGGACCGTCGACGATCTCGCCGAACAGCTCGGCCTCACCGACAACGCGGTGCGCTTTCACCTGGAGGCGCTCGAGAGCACTGGCACCGTACGCAAGGAGGGGGTGCGAAAAATTGGCGCCGTGGGCCAACCCGCTTCTCTCTATTCGCTCAGTACGGAGGGAGAAGAGGCGTTTTCGCGGGCTTATGCACCCGTGCTGATCGCGTGTCTGGAGGAACTCCGCGACCGGACCTCGCCTGCGCAGGTCGAAGCGTTTCTCAAACGCGTGGGCAAACGGCTCGCGAGCGCATTCAGCCATTCGTCGGGCTCTGTTTCATCGCGCGTCGCCGGAGCCTCGGATATGCTCAACGCCCTTGGCGGAATAACGTCGGTCGAGAAATCGGGTGGGACCTACCGTATCGTGGGGCGCGCGTGTCCGCTGTCGCGGGCCGTGGAAGCGGATCATTGCGTTTGTGCCGCTGTGACTTCGCTGGTGGCCGAAGTGGTCGGCGCAGAAGTCACGGAGCGGTGCGATCGCTCGGGACGTCCGAAGTGTTGCTTTGAGATTCCTTCAGACCACAGAGCCCGAACGACCGCTCACGGGTGACCAGTCGGCGATTACTGGACCGTGATTGTGCCCGTCATTCCCATCGTGCCGTGAGTCTGGCAGTGGTAGGTGTAGGTACCTGGGGTGTTGAACGTCTTGGTGAACGTTCCCTGGTCCTGCAGCGGCGACGAGGCTGATCCGTCGTCAAAGGTCACACTGTGCGAAACGCAGGTCTGACCACCACCGTAGGGATCGCTGCCACCCGTGCACGAGTTCCAGGCCCACTGAACGCTCGTTCCGACCGTGACTGTTTTCGTCGCGGGTGAGAATACGTCGTTGCTGACGGAGATTCCTCCCACCGGCGGCGTAGTGTTGACAGGTGGATTGGGGTTGGGGTTGTTGGGACTCGTGGTGCCCGATCCGCCGCCACCGCATCCGACAAGCGAAGTGACCGCAAGCAAAACAAAAAAGCCCTTCATGATGAACGCCTCCCGACGCGTCAAGTGTCTAGAAGGAGACGCTACCCAAGTACACATCGCCCAACAAGCGCGTTAGCCGCCGCTGGCGGTGGACGACCGCTAATAGGCGGTGAGCGGTCGCGGCTACCCGCACGCGCGACTGCTCACGCCGCGTCGTGTATCGTCTTGAGCTGAATGATCTTGAGGCGGCGCGTGCTCGCCGGAAGTTTGAGCACGACGGTCTCGCCAACACTCCTCCCCACGAGCGTCTTGCCGATCGGCGACGACATGCTGACGTGTCCTTCCTCAAACTCAACGGAGTCGCCGAACACCAGGCTGAAGCTCTCGCGCTCGCCCGTCTTTTCGTCCTGCACGACTACCTGCGAGCCGAGTCCGACCTTATCGGCGGGAATCTGGGTCACGTCGATCGACGACAGCTTGCTCAGACGCTGGCGGAGCTGACCCAGCCGTGCCTGGACGAACTGCTGCCGCTCGAGCGCAGCCTTGTACTCGCTGTTCTCGCGCAGGTCGCCCATCTCGACGGCTCTGCGAATCTCCCGCGGCAGCGTGACGCTCAGCTCGTGCTGGAGGCGCTGAGCCTCCTCTCCCAGTTTCACTTTGAGTTCTTCGATCATGCGAGTCGAGCCTTCTGAGTGCCTGCGCGGATACCGAAAAACGAGCGCCCGACCGCGATGAAAGGCCGGGCGCCCGCAAATCCAAGCTAGAGTGTCTGTCCCCGGGAGGCAATCACCCGGGTTGCCAGAAAGACCGCGGCTGCCCCTAACGGTGTTGGGGCAGCTTCGAATCGGTGTGGTCGATCGCAGGCGGTTGGGCCGAGGATTTCTCGTACTCCTTCTGCAGCCTCGTCATCATCGCTTCGCGACGGTCGAACAGCCGCTTGAGCTTCCGCGGCTGGTGCCGCGCGAAAGCGTACGATGTGAGGAGCGGCAACGCGACCGTCGAATCCAGATAACAGACAACCGCATCGGGCAGCCGATCCGGATCGATCTTGCCCCAGCTTACTGCTTCCGCCGGCGTCGCGCCGGAAAGACCGCCCGTGTCCGGGCGTGCATCGGTGATCTGCAGGAAGAAATCGTGTCCCTTCTCGTCGATCCCCAGAACCTCCTGAATCTGCGGCTCGGTTTGGAGCATGAAGTTCTTGGGACTTCCACCGCCGAGAATCATGACGCCGCTCTTCCCTCCGCCGCGCTTCGCATCGAGAACGATCGACGCCGTCTCGTTT
>Ga0193727_1000160_pt1 | contig 23562 bp, 16 predicted proteins | sample H2c2metaG_FD_143051 | JGI IMG/M metagenome (GOLD analysis project Ga0193727, IMG submission 143051) | Soil microbial communities from a riparian zone of the East river system, Colorado, United States - H2c2 | ecosystem: Environmental > Terrestrial > Soil > Riparian zone | place: USA: East River...
CGGCTACGTCAGCAACAATATCCTGTATGGCGACAGCGCCAATACGTGTGATCTGAGCATAGTCGGCACGACGGTACTCGACAGCAACGATATTCAAAATACCTGCGGCTCCGCGGATGCCAGCAGCAGCGGAAACGTCAACTTCGACCCGCAATTCGTCAGCGCGACCGACCTCCACGTGCTGGCGACATCGGTGCATACGCTTGGCCAGGGCACGCTGACGCCAGCGGGCGGCCTCGCACTCGCAACCATCGACCTCGAAGGTCATCCGCGAACCGCCAATGGCCTGGTGGACATGGGTGCTTACGAGCGCGACTACATTTTCAATGACGGGTTTGACAATTGAGGGGGCGAAACCGCCCGAGGCCGAGAACCGGTGAGTCCTTCCCCTGCGCAGCGGGGGAAGGTGCCCGAAGGGCGGAAGGGGGCGCTCTTCGCCGGTATACATTTATTCCGGCAGCAGTGCGCGAAACCGAAATCCAGTGCCTATCGGGTGCGCCGCAGCAAGAGACGGGGCCATGACAAAGTTCCGTAGCGTGAAGTGCACGGCGCAATTTCTTCGTATCCCTGCAGAAAGCGCCATGGAAGGAAGAAGGATCGCCGACCGCGCACCGCGGGATTCAGCCGATTCGAGCGCGCCGGTCACTGCCGATCGCGACCCCTCTGTTTCGCCGTGATCGATCAGTTCGGATCGAACCCGTTGCGAAATATCAGCTGTTCGGGAAGCTGGCGCTCGACGGCGCCCATGTCGGCATTCGGATGAGATCGGGGTGCGCCGCGTTGATCGATGGTGCAAGTCGAGCCGCAGGGTGCCTTGTCGATGACCGGGCTGGCTGCCGACGGCAGCAGCGTCAAGGTCGTGCCGCCGTTGTCGGCGAGCGGACCCAGTTGTGGATCCACGCCGATCAGGCATCCCGTGCCGGAGACGGTTGCAGCACCCGGGCTTTTTATCAAGCTGTTGTTGGCGGCAAAGCTTCCAGCCAGGTCGTCTGTCGACGATTGCGAGAAGTTGTTGGCCACGATACTCGCGGAGATCAGCGGCTTGCCGCCGCCCAGCGCAGTAATGCCGATGCCGGTTTCGTCGATTTGGGCGGAATTGCCGGCGATCGTGGTTTGGTAGAAGCTTGCGCCAAAGCTGGTGAACGTATCCAGCAGCGCGACTCCGCCACCGCCGGTATAGGCGTAGTTCTGCGTGATCGTCGAATTGGTGAAGTGGCTGTAGGTGCTGATGTCTTTCAGCATGATTCCGCCGCCGCCGCGCACGCCTGATCCGGCCCCGGATGGCTGCGGAACGACGTTGCCACTGATCGTGGAGCCTTGAAGCTCAAACCTGTCGACGCCTGACCCATAGATTCCTCCGCCCCGATAGTCCGCCGTATTGCCGCTGATCGTGGTGTCGGAGATGTGCACGTTTGGACAACCGTAGAAGTTCAGCCCGCCGCCGATGATGGCGTGGTTTCCCTCGATCCGCGAATTTCCGATGATCACGTAACTCGCTTTCACATAGATGGCGCCGCCGCCATCCGCGCTGCTCGCCTTGATGGTCGTGTTGTACAGACGCAAACTGACCTGGCCGGCGAAGATCGCTCCGCCAAGACCCGACTTGCCATGCGTCAGAGTGAACCCGCTGATGATGACCGGCACCTTGTGCACGAATGGGTAGATCGAGAAAATGCTCGAAGTGTCGTTGCCCGAGATCGTCAGCCGGTTCTGCCCGGGCATGGCAATCGTCATCGATTGGTAGATCGGAATCTCGCCGCTCGTCAGCGTGATCGTGCTGCCGGACAACGCCGTGTCAAACTCGACGGTGTTGCCGGAAGACGCGTTGGCGGCGGCGACCGCCTGGCGCAAACTCAGCGTGCCGCCCGGTCCCGGATCGCCGGCGGTGTTGACCATGTAGGTGTTCGCGAAGGCGCCCGCCGCATGCGCCGCGCAGGTTGCTGCGAGCACCGCGCTCAACGCCATCGGGTACGCGCGTACTACCCCGCGCACTGGCGACAATGCTTTGTCGATCGCCGCCCCAAGACGCGCGGGACGACGTTGCTGGCCGATAGATGTCATTCGCTCACTTCCCTACCTGTACGACGGCGACGACGGTGCGCGAAGGCCGAAACCCGCGACCAATTGCGCGCGATGCCGTGCGCCAGTTACCGCATCTGATGGCACTCGCTATTCAATACGGGAAGCGCAGGGCCGAAACGACACGCATGCCGAATGATCCTGACCATTGCCTAAAACGGTTGACTTCCCAAAGGCGGAGGTCACCCGGCAATGAGTAGCCGGATGCGTCGATCGCACGGACCGGGCCCCGCCGGTACGCTGCCGCCTCGTCTGTCCGATCAACCGATCCCCGCGTGCCGGTCACTGCCGATCGCGGAACGTTCGGCCGATGAACAAAACCCTGATCGGTCGCAACGCGCCGATCATCCATCGCAAGAAAACCTGGAACCGCTGATCGCGCGGGCTCGGCCGATCCACGAAAGACCTGCACTACTGAACGCAAAAGCTTGACCATTCCATGAAATGGGTGCTCCGCCGGAGAGGCACACCTGCATCGCTGGACAAACTTTCATCATCACTGCACGGGAATCGATCATCGGGTGCAAGGAATTCGATCGTCGACGACCAGCGTCCGTCGACGCGTCTTGCTCTTCCGTTCACGCGAGCATGCCGCGCGCGGAGTGCACCAGAGCCGCGTCGCTGCGGAGGCTCTTGATGCGGTGTATTCAATCCGCTGCGTGTTATGCAGGAGGTTTTCGTGCCAGTTTTCCAGCGCAGCGATGGGCGCACTCGCTTCAACGGCTTACGCTTTGGCCGCGCGCTGCTGGGAAGGCGCTTTGGGCTAGTCATGATGGCGCGGCGCTGCATCCAACACAGGTCGAGAACAACGCGTAACCGGTCGGTATCTGTCCGACGGCCATGAAAAGTGCACGCTGACGCCGGTTTGCTTTTGTCCTAGAGATCGAGGACTCCGACAAGAAAGTCCTTCGCCTTCCGTTCATCGATCTGCGTATTTGGCCGCTCAATCAGGCCATTTATCGCTCTCCCCTCAAATTGGGACACACCTCTGGAATTTCGTCCGGCCCAGTGTCGCAGTAGGATTGTTCCTTCGAGAAGGTCCTTCTGAAACATGGATATGAGTACGGTATTGATGATCTTGCCGGGATCGATTCCGACAAAATAGAACATGAAGACGGATCTGTCCGAGACGAGGAACTCGAGCATCTTGTCCAAGTTATACGCCTTTGGATTCGAACTGAGTATCATGATCTTTGTCTTTACATCGGTCTCCGTGTCGAACGCGTCAAACTTCCTTCGGTAGTCGCCGAGCGCGTTACCGGTCTTGAACGGCGGTAGCCCGTTCGTGCCCGCCTTGAGGGCCGCAATCAGGTGTTGTCGCAGCGCTTCGTCTTGGCCAGCGATCAGATACTCGATCACACGACCGCGGACGATCCCACTTTCGATTAGCGCCGCCAAGAGGATTTCGGTCTCGTATCTTGCTACTTTCTCGTCGAGTTCAGCTTTCAGCGTTGTCGCGTCCGAGGATGCGACAAAGCGAATCGCTCTACTTGGGGCCGCAAGAATATTCCCTCGTACCTCGTCTGCCACGGAAAATTTCGTACCAGATGGAGAGATGTTATTTGTCGCCTCCACGAGTCGGACCAAGTTCCCGTCAAATCCGATGTCCGCATGAATGTCAAAGAGTCGACTGATATTGTCGGAGGCATTCTCGATCCCTACGAAATCACGCACTATGTCGGAACCGTTGAAGCTTCCGCGAATATTGTTCGCTCTAAACTCATGAGAGCTGTGGCTTATTTTCTTCAAGAACGTTGTGTTCGCCACAAGGCAGACGTTCTTTGCGGGCGTGACGACGCACACAATAAATGGCCGGTCGTCATATTTCTGGAGTCTCGATAGCGAAAGGACCGTGTTGCCGAAATTACGAGTAGCCGACGAGCTAAATCGAATTGCGTAGCCTGCGCAGTAATAGACCGAACGGTCTTTCGTCAAACCGAGTTCCTCTGACACGAGGCTGGCAAGGCGCGCTTTGTCATTGATACCGTCGTGCTTGTGAATTAGCTTCAGAAGACGCTTAACAGGGGCTTCAGACATCGAATAGCGCCATTGTTTGTACGTCGGTCGTCGCAACCTTTGCTGGCTTCTGCTCATTGAGACTGTTTCTCTCCCAGAAGACGCCGTCGTTATATCCTTGAATACTAGAATCTGCGTCTGCGACTTCTAGGCGTTTAAGCGCCCAACAACAATACTCTTGGTTCAGTTCGATGCCGCAATAGTGTCGTCCGAGTTTTTTTGCGACGACTGCTGTGGTGCCGCTGCCGAGAAATGGGTCGAAGACGAAGTCGCGAGGATTGGAGCTGGCGAGGATGAGCTTTGCAATCAATTTCTCAGGCTTCTGCGTAGGGTGGTCTGTATTCTCAGGCATAGACCAGAACGGAATAGTTATATCAGTCCATAGGTTGGATGGATGAGTGAATCTGTAGTTTCCATCTTCTGTCTCGTCCCAATCCTTTGGCTTTCCGTCCTCGTGGCGATATGGCGCAATAACCTTTCGCTTCAGCTTCACAGCATCAACGTTGAAGGTATATGCATCTGCGAGCGTGCAATACCAAATGTCTTCGGTGTTGTTCTTCCAGTTTGCTTTCGCTCCGCGCCCTTTCTCGCGCTCCCAAGTGATTCTGTTGCGGACATGCAAATGCTTATCTAGAACTGGAAAAATCAGCATAGATGTTCTCCAATCGCTGCATACGTAAACAGATGCCGTTGGGCGCAACAACGGGATCATCGATGACAAAATGCTATCGAACCATGATGTGTAGGCATCAGCCTCCTGAGCGCGGAACACGTGGCCGTTGAAATCCTTCGTCAAATTGTATGGCGGATCAAGTACGAGGAGATCCACAAACGCACGAGGAAGTAGCGGGCACGCTACCGCAAAATCCTGATTGATGACGCGGTCAGCAATCGATGGGATCGTTTGCTGCTGCGATAACTGCAACAACGCTGCGGACAAGCGTGACATTTCTTCCGCATTGCATGTCATGGTTCTATTCCGCGGGGCACGTGTCTTCATGGTTCTCTTCGGCTGGAGCTGAGGTCAGCGGTCACTGTCGGTTTCTGATGAGGATACCGCAACTGATTCGTAGCGGTCTGCTTCGCTCGAGAATAGGGGAAGGCTATTAATCTTCCATAATTCCGTCCCTCTGATCAACCTCCTTTGGTCGCGCCAAATGTCGGGAGCGCGGCGCTTGCGGTTGTCGATCTCAATCGCCTTCGAACCCATCACGAAAAACCTCATCCTCGACAGCCTGCCGCTCGACCGCGCCGATGTCGACCACCAGGTTGACGATGCGCGGCAGGCCGCGCTGATCGTAGATCGGCGGAGGCGCGAAGGCCGGGTCGCCCGCATCGATCACGGGGCTCGTCGGGATCGGCAGCAGCGTTGGAGTCGGTCCGCCGTTCATGCCGAGCTCGCCGAGCAGCGGATCCACGCCGATGATGTTGTGTGCGCCGGTCAGTGTCGCCGTCGCCGGTGTCTTGATGAGGTTATAGTTCGCCGTGAACGTGCCGGCCAGGTCGCCGCCACTCAAGGAGAGAACCGGATTGTTGGCAACGATCGAGTCGACTAGCGTTGCCGTGCCCGCGACATCGATGCCGCCGGCGGTGCCCGCGGAGTTGTCGACGATCGTGCTGCTGGCAATGGTCAGCACGTCGCTCGCGCCACTATTGGCGTAAACGCCGCCGCCGGGACTGCTTGCGGTGTTTGCGGCGATCGTGACGTTGGTGAGGTCGATTGCTGCCGGGCCGGTCGGTGGATCGCCCGGGATCAGCGCGAGCGATAGCGCAATGGCGCCGCCGCTGCCGCCACTGGTGTTGTCGATGAAGCTCGAAGAGTCGATCACTTCGCTCGACGCGGCGATTCCGTTGTACGCATTAAATGCGCTCAAGCCGCCGCCATTGCTGCCGCTGGTATTGCCGCGCACGAGGGTGCCAGTGACAGTCCAGTTGCTGCCGCCGATCGAGAGCCCGCCGCCGGCGTCGCTGGCGCTGTTGCCGACGATCGCGCAATGGCTGATCGTGAGATTTGCGCCGTTGCTTAAGATCGCACCGCCGTTGTCGCCGGTGACGCTGCCGCCGGTCAGCGTCAATCCGTCGATGGTCACGTCGATCGCCGTGGCACTCGCGTTGCTGATATTGAAGATGCGCGACTTCTGGTTGCCGTCGACGCTGATCAGATCCGGCCCCGGCCCCTGGATCGTGAGCGCCTGCGTAATCGAAATCTCACCGTGCAGCAGCGTGATCGTGCCGTTGAGATCTGGCGCAAAATCGATCGTGTCGCCGCTGCCGGCCATCAGCACCGCCTCGCGCAAACTCAACTGCAGACTCGGGCCGGGATCGCCGAGCGTGCCGACGGTAATCTTTGTTGCCTGTGCGTCAGGCGCACTTGCAAGCATCAGCGCCAGAACGGCCGGTGCCAACGCAGCGGTAATGCCGCGGCACCGACGTGTCGTCGCGCTGGCGGCGGCAATTGTCAAACATGTGCACGTGCGATCGATTCGGCGTTGCATGCGTCACCTCGCAGCGGATGTCGTGGACGCCATCGCTGATGGTCGCGCTGTGGCGGCTTGGATGCAAGCGCGATTGGGGCGTTTTCAATCCGATTTACACATGCTTCGAAGCGCTAGGGCATTTCGATTTTGATGACAGCTGATTTCTGCGCTTGGGAAAAGGTCTCAGGTTCATTTCTTTTTTCTGAATATGGATGAGTTGGTCAACCGACGTAAAACCTCACTTCTCCCGGTGGGAGAGGGAAAGCGGTGAACGTCGCCGGCAACAGGCCTGGAACCCGCGGATTTGCAGAAATGGTCGTGGGAATACCTCAGGGTGCGTTCTCAAATCCGCCAAGGCGCGAGTGCAGCGCAGGTTCAGCCCGCTGCGCGGAAAATTGAAAAACACGCCCGCACGCCGGATGGTCATCCGCATACATTGCGGCCCGACTGGACTTTGATGCCGGCCCACCTGACCGACGGTTCGATAGCCGATCGGGCGAGCCCGAAGGAGGAATCACGTCATGAACGAAACCAAATCCCATTGGAAGGTACTGCCGCATGGCAACCTGCAGGAAATCGAGGACGGCATACTCACTGTCGTCGGCCAGATCCGCATGCCGCTTGGACACCTCCCACGGCGCATGACGGTCGTTCGCCTGCGCGATCGGCGCCTGGTCATCTGGAGTGCAATAGCACTCGACGAGGCAGCCATGGCGCAGATCGAAGCGTATGGCACGCCCGCATTCATGATCGTGCCGAACGATCACCACCGTCACGACGCACGCGCCTGGAAGCAGCGTTACCCGCAGCTGCAAGTCGTGGCGCCGGCCGGCGCAGCCGAGAAGGTCGCGAAAAAAGTCGCGGTCGACACGAGCGCGCCGGATTTCGGTGATCCCAACGTGCATATGGACACTGTCGACGGCACGCGTGCACGCGAGGCGGCACTGATCGTACGCACGCCGGATGGAACGACGCTCATCCTCAACGACATCGTCGGCAATATCCACGACGCTTCCGGCATGAGCGGCTGGATGCTGCGCCTGACCGGGTTCGCCGGCGAAACGCCACAGGTGCCGAAGGTCGTCAAGTTTGCGATGGTCGAAGATACCGAGGCCTTGCGCAGCCAGCTGCTGCAGTGGGCCAAAATCGATTCACTGATTCGTATCATGGTCTCGCACGGCGAACCGATCGAGACGAATCTGAGCTACCAATTGCACATGCTGGCAGACACGCTTGCGAAGGTTCCACGCGCCGCGTAGCGGGAACAGGCAGCTCGAAACGAGCAGAAACGGTGACAGGTTCACTTACGCTTGGCTGCCTCGCGCGGAACACTGAGCTGCTTCGCCTTGCTGAGCCCCAGCGCGCGACGATAGGGCGCTTCAAGCAGGTCCACGAGATAGGCCGAAGGGAACTCGTCAACCTTCACGATCGTTACCCAATGGAATCGTCCCATGTACCGGGCGGTTTGACTCCGGGCATGTCGGTCAGCTCCAGGAATCGGCTCGGCGTCACGCGGAAACTGAACCGCTATCGCTCGGGCTCGCTGGTCTTGAAATAGGCGAACGTCTTCCCACTGACGGCGTATACGAGAATATTGCTGGGATGACCGTGGAGCGTTTCGACCCGGCGAACTCTCGGCAGTGCTGTTTGAGTTTCGTGACGTTCATGACGGAAGGTTTCGCACCGCACCCGCCCCCTCGTTGGCAGTGCAGGGATCGGCAGCATTCAATCGCGATGTTCGCGCGTCGGCTGATCGTGAGAAGGGTCGGTATCCTTGCCGGAATGGTGCCAGCAGATCAGTTCCACGTCCAACGTTGGCCGAGTTCGGTCACCGTTGAAGCTTTCCTGCTCATCGATGAGCCTCTGGAGTATCCAGAAAAACGCAGGCAGGGCCGCTGGCGCTTGACGCGCTCCTCGCGGCTGATCGACACTTCGACGATGCTTCGATCCGTCTCCCGGCTCGTTCTTTGTTTCGCATGCTTGGCTGCCTCGCCCGCGTGGGCAGGGACCGAGACAGCCTCTACGCCGAGCACCACCACGCTGACGCCGAGTCCGACGACCGCGTATACGAGCGCACCGAACAGTTCGGTGACCCTCACGGCGGTGGTGACGTCAGGCGCCACCGGCACGGTGACGTTCAAGGATGGCAGCACGAGCCTGAGCTGCGCCGGGAGCAATCCGGCGGTCCTCGGCGGCAGCACGGCCATCTGCGCGACGACATTTTTCGGCGAGGGCATCCACGTGCTTTCCGCGGTTTATTCCGGCGATGCCACGTTTATCGGCAGCTCGGGCACGGCCAACGCGTTTGTCCAGAAGCATGCGACCAATTTCGAAACCACATACTGCAATGCCGGCGCGATCAGCAACGATGGCCATTCGGATCTGGCCTATTCGCACACGGTTCCGTATCCCTCGGTGATCTTCGTCGGCGATGGTGTCAACACGGATATTACGACTGCGGTCTCGACGGTCTCGGTCACGCTGAAGTCGTTCACTTCGGCGGCGAGCAACGATGTCGGTTTCCTGCTGGTGGCACCCGATGGCACGCACGCGTTTGAATTCTGGAAACGCGTCGGCACCAGTGCGCCGAGTCCCAACAACTACGCGATCGTTGACGGCTCCGTGCAACTGCCGAGTTCCGGCGTGCTCTCTGCCGGCACGTATGAACCCACGGCATACGGCAGCCCGCCGGATTTCTATACGCCTGGCCCGCCGGTGCCCGCACCGCGGGTGCCGGCGACTTTTTCGGTTGCGGCGCCAGAAGGCACCGTGACGTTTACGACCGCCTTCAATGGCGCAGCTGCCCACGGCGCCTGGTCGCTGTTCCTGCACAACGCCGGCGGCGATGGCAGCGCGACCAGCGTATCGAATGGCTGGTGTCTCACTATCACGCCAGCGGCGAAGGCGGCGAGCAATACGACGCTGACGACGGCGTGCCCGACCACGTTCGTCGGCAGTCAAGTGTTCACGATGAGAGCCATGGTGACGGGCGATGGCCCCACCGGCACCAGCGCGTTCTTCGACGGCGACAACCTGATCCCGGGCTGCACCTCGGTTCCGCTCAGTGCCGGTGCGGCAGATTGCGCGACGTCGAGCCTCGCCGTGGGACACCACGATCTGCTTGCCGACTACTTCGGCGATGCCGCCAATTTTACGAGCGGTTCCGGATCGCTGCTCGTCACCGTGCTCGATCCGGACGATTCAATTTTCCTCGGCAGCTTCGAGAGTGCTGTCAGCGGATGTCCTGTCAACTGACCAGAACGGAATCTCCAGAAACGGTAACAGGTTCACTTACGCTTGTTTGAATCCTGCGAGATCGCAAGCTGCTGCCCACTGCGCTGCAAATGCTCCACGGTTCCGACCACGCGGAGCCGATGCATCGTCACGCCCCATCGAAGCCGTTGTGGAACAGATGATCGTAACGGCAGAATTGCGTCGCCGCTTCGTCGACGACAACCTGAAACGCCGCACCCTGCGGCATGATGCCAAGATCGAGGTTGACGATCGTCCAGCGGTTCTGCGCGTATTTCACGCCGATCGGATGGGGGTTGAGAATGCCGTTGGTCACGTAGACGCGGCCGCACGGTTCGTCATTCAGCAGCAGGTGATCGATTGCCGTGCTCGTGCCGGCCGCAGGCGCCGTCCAGACGAACGCGTTGAGGCTTGGATCCTGCGCATAGATGTCGAAGCCCAGTCCGCTCGCAAAATCGACACCCTCTTGCCCATCGAGTTGGGCGATGAACCAGTAGCCGTATCCGAACACGATGCCAAGCGGATGGTTGAATAACGTTGCGGCAGTCGCGCGGTGCGTTGCGAGCACGATGCGGCCGCCCTGGCCGTTGAGGTAAGGGTTATCCACTCGAGTCGTGAAGCCTTGTACGTTGGCGGCACCACTCGTGTGCAGGAACGTCCCGGTTCCGCTCGCCGGCGCGAACACGTTGTAGGCAGAGTTGTAGGTCGGCGCCGTGCCGTCCTCGTCCGTGACTTCGAAATGGCTGCCGGTGTAGAGCAGCGTCGTCATGCCGGGGTCGTAGGCTGGCGCAACATACGTATCCGGATTGAAATCCTGCACGAGTTGCGGCAGCGCCGCGCTGTTGCCGTTGAGCAGCGGGTTGTCGATCAGGCCTTCGTTGGCGTCGGTTGCGAGCTCGATCAGGCGTCCGTCACCGAATTCGAACGCGCCGATGTCGGCCAGGCTCGTCGCGCCCTTGAAGCGGCGCGAACCGTCGGCGTCGATCTGTCCGATCGACTCGTTGGCCAGCAGCGTCGTCAGTGCGGCGCTGTCGGACGCGTCGATTGCCGGCGATCCCGCGGTCAGGCGCATGTCGTCGATGCCGCGCGCGAATTTCGGATCGGCGATCATCGAGCCCGTGCCGAGTACCGGCGCCGGACCGCCGTTGGCGAAGAACAGGGAATGGTCTTCGGTCAACGTGGAACTTTGCTGGTGAATCGCGACCGTCGCGTTATACGCAAACAGGTTGCCACTCAATCGGCCGGAGATGCCGGCCCCGTTGCCGAGAACGCCCTGGCCGAAACCTGCGATCGTGTTGTTGAAAATCTCGGCGTCGAGCGTGATGCCGGCGCCCGAAGTCAGCGTCAGTGGAATGCCGAAGCTGTTCGTCGTTGTCGAGCGCAGCATGTTGTCGACCAGCGTCAGTTTGGATGGTCCCTTTACCCACGCATAGATGCCGTAGGCGACATTGCCGGTGACCTGGTTCGCATAGACGCGCACGTCCGGCGCCAGCGCCTGCGTGCCGACGATCACGATGCCTTCATCGGAAATGTCCGGCGGCGAGGTCGACTCGATCCGGTTGTCATGGATGCTGCCGTCGAACGTGCCGGCGTTGTCGGAAGCCACGATGATGGCATCGAGGCCGCCCGCGTCATTGAGGCGAATCCGGTTGTTCTGGATCGTGTAGGTCAAGTGCCCGGGACCGAAGTTGTCGATGCCGGCCGCGCCGCCGACATAGGAATCGATGACGGCATTCACGTCGAGATTGCGAAACGTGATGTTCGCATCGCCGCTGTAGCAGCGCACGCCGATGCCGCCTTGCAGGAAGCTCAAGCCGTCAAACGTCATGCTCCACGCGATGCCGGCGCCCGGGCCGTAGTACGCCGAGATGCCGAAGCCGGCATCGAACACCGGGCGATATCCGGCCGCCGCGACCAGGCTGAGCGGCTTGCCTACCTGCAGGTCTTCCTGGATCGGGCCGTTGCTCTGGACCTGGATCGTGTCGTCGTTCGCCGACCCGTTGACGCAAGCCTGCAGCGTGGTATCGCACGGCGATACGCCGGGCCACAAGCGCACTGTCGCGCGCGCGTCGCACGCGGCTGCCGCCAGCGCGGCAGCTACAATGCCGTGGATCAGAACCGTCCTACCAAAAATCAGTCGGCGCATGGATATCGCTGTCCGTCACGAGGAATCATGTATCACGTATCGAGGAACGCCGCTTCGCGCGGAACAGCGTCATTTTGCCTGCTTCTGACTTATGGGTTCACCGGAATAGGGGACGGAACTGCGGTGACGATAATTCTCTCGAGGGTAACGGGGTCTGAACCCTTGGTGGACGGGGTCAGAGTCGGCTAAACCTGGTTTCTGCGTTCATGTCCATGTCGCAAACTGTCGCGGTACGGCGTTTCCCATGTGATGAAAAACCGCGTGACCAGACCACCCGCGGTGGCGGCCGCCAGTTACACGGCTGCGCGCTACCGATTTGGGAGACCCGATGTCTTCGCCGATCGACTCATGTTGCAGGCACTGCGGACGAACGTGGAGTCGCGAGCTGTCTCTCCTGTTGCTTGGTTGCACACTTGTTCTCTGCACTGCCGGCGCTGGGGCGGCGACTTTCACCGTCAACAGTATTGCGGACGAGCCCGATATTGATCAGGGCGATGGTGTCTGCTTGACAATCAGCAGTACCTGCACGCTGCGCGCGGCGATCATGCAAGCGAACTTCACGACGGATTCCGACATTATCAACGTGCCGTCGGGCACTTTCACGTTGACCCGCGTCGGATACGATGACGGCGCAATCCTCGGCGACCTCGACATCAAGTACCCGCTGATCATCCAGGGCGCAGGCGCGACACTGACGGTCATCGACGGAAACGGCGCTGCAACAGGCGACCGTGTGTTTGAAGTACTGGATAGCGCGGCGGACGTGACGCTGAATGCCATGACCATCCGCAATGGCAACGTGCCGACATCGGGCGTGGCTGAGAGCTCGCGGGGCGGCGGCATCCTGGCCGACAACCAAAGCACATCGTCGCTCGCATTGCATCTGAATAACGTGGTTATCGAAAGCAACAACGCGCTGACCGGCGGCGGACTCTACGCGGTGGCAGCCGATGTCGATCTGAACCATGTTGCCCTGCACGCCAACGCCGCAGTCGATGGCGGCGCGGGCGGCGGGATGTACCTGACCTTTGGGGGCACGCTGACCATGCACGACAGCGTGGTTTACGGCAACAGCGCCGGCCGCGGCGGCGGCCTCGCGCTCGAAGGCATCTTGAATGCGAGCATCGAGCGCACGGAGTTTTATTCGAACACGGCGGTCGACGACGGTGGCGCGATCCAGGGTGTCCTTTCCTTAGCCTACCCGCAGGGAGCGTTGACTCTGGCCGATAGCAGCGTGCACGGCAACTCCGCGGGATCCGGCGGCGGCATCGCCAATCAATATTCATTGACCGTCTTGCGCACCACCCTGGACGCGAACACAGCGGGTAATTTCGGCGGCGGCATCGTGATCAACGGCCAGACCAATGGAAGCAGCCAGTTGATCCAGGACAGCACGCTGAGTCATAACACGGCACAGTTCGGCGGCGGCATCTACTACTACGCGGGTGCACCAAGCACGCTGTCGCTGGTAAGCAGCACGATCAGCAGCAATACGGTCTCTCACGTAGCCAGCACGACAGGGAGCGCTGACGGTGGCGGCATCTATGCCAAGGGCACGGCGCCGGTCTCGCTGTTGAACGCCACGATCGCGGCCAATCGACTGGTTCGACCCGTCGGGCAAACGTATGGCACGCGTGGTGGCGGACTATTCATCTATGCCGATCCGTCCAATGTCGACACGGCGAACGTTACGGCACGGAACAGTCTGATCGGCAACAACTACTTTACCAATCTCGTCTCGTCGACCAGTCCCAGCGACTGTTTTGGCCAGCTGCATTCGGCGGGCTATAACCTGATCAAGAATACGGCCAATACCGTGATCGACGGGAACACGACCGGCAACATCACCGGCCAGGACCCGGTGCTAGGGCCACTGCAGGACAACGGCGGGCCGACCCTCACGCACGCACTGTTGAGTGGCAGCCCGGCAGTCGACAAAGGTGTCAACGGCAGCCTGACCGTCCTCTCCACCTCGATCACTGACTCGACAACGGCGATTGAAGTTGGGGACGCCAGCATTATTCCTGCGGGCGGCTACATCCTCATTGACAGCGAGCAGATGGTCGTGACCAACAAGGGGGGCGGCGACTCGTTGACCGTGACGCGACACGCGAACGACACGACCGCGGCTTCTCATTCGGTCTTGACGGCGGTGTACCTGGCGTCCGATCAGCGCTCCGCAGCGTTCGCGCGCACGTTCGACAATCCAAACGTGCCCAACGCAGCCGGTGGCGATGGCACGGACATCGGCGCGTTCGAACTGCAAGACATCATCTTTCGCAACGGCTTCGAGCTGTAAAAGAAAAGGCGCCACGGTCGGGCAGACGGAATAAACCCGGGTCACCATTTTCGCCGCCCCTGTCAAATGGCGAACAGAAACGGCCACAGGTTCATTTACGCTTGGCTGTTCCGCGCGGCAATACTGAGCTGTTTTGCCTTGCTGAGCGATCCCAGCGCCCGACGATATGATTCTTCAATCAGCTCTACAAGATAGTGCGACGGGAACTTGTGAACCTGCACGATGGTTACCCAATGGAATCGTCCCATGTACCGGGCCGGTTTGACTCCGGGCATATCGGTCAGCTCCAGGAATCGGCTTGGCGTCACCCGGAAGCTGAAACGCCATCGCTCGGGCTCGCTGGTCTTGAAATAGGCAAACGTCTTCCCACCGACGGAATACACGAGAATATTGCTGGGATGACCGTGGAGCGTTTCGACGGCCCCGGCGAACTTCCGGCAGTGCTGTTTGAGTTTCGTGACGTTCATGACGGAAAGTTTCGCACCGCACCCGTCCCTTTTTGCTGTCGGCACGGGTTCGGCAGCATTCAAGCGCGATGTTCGCGCGTCAGCTGATCGTGAGAAAGGGCGGCTACCGTTGCCGGAATGGTGCCAGCGGATCAGCTCCACGTCCAACGTTGGCCAACGTTCGATCATCGTTGCGGTTTTGCTGCTCATCAATGAGCCTCGGGTCGCGTACCGTCGAGCTTCGCGCCGCTGAACGGCGCGGCTTTCGTCGACATTCACCGGGCGGCGCGAACAGAAAGCTGAACATCGTCGACGCGTGAAACACCTGCGCCCTGAATGAAGGGCCCCCTGAGTAGCAAAGTCGCAAAACCGGGCGCACCGGCGTTTATGGAAGGGCAGGGACGAGGCGATCACGCGGCGCGGACTTGCCCAGCCACTGCGCCTGTAGCCATCACGAGGATCGGAGGAAAAGCCGATGAAAGATGCCGGCACGCCATTTCAGCAGCGCGCGCTGTTCGCGGCGATCACGTTTGCCATCACTGTGCCGCCCGTGCATGCAGCGACGATTACTGTCGACAGCAGCGACGACAGCGCCTCATCCACCGCCTGCAACCTGCGCAAGGCGCTGGCGTCGGTCAACGCCGCCGCAGCGGTGGCAGATTGCGCGGTGCGCACCACGGGCAGCTTCGGCACCAACGACACGGTCACTTTCGTCAATCTGACGGGTAGTACCGTCACGCTGAGTCAGGGTCAGTTGACGATAACCCAGCCGGTGACGATCGACGGCTACGACCTGACAATCGATGCAAACCATGCGTCGAATGCAATGTATGTCCAGTACGCCGGATTGACACTGAACGACGCGCTCGTGCGCAATGGCACGCATGCCTATCTTGCCGGCGGAATCACCGTGATCGGCGGCGCGCTGCAATTGAACCGTGTCGAGATGAGCAACAACCAGGGCGGCAGCGGCGGCGCAATCGAGGGGTTTTCCGTGGTCTTCGGCCAGGGAGTCGTGGTCAACGATTCGAATCTGCACGACAACCAGGCGTACTCCGGCGGCGCGATCTTCGGCCAGAACAGCAAACTCAATCTGTCCGGAACAACGGTTTCCGACAATGGCGCGCAGAACACGGCCGGTGCGATTGCGGTCGACGGCGGGACGCTGGTCGTGACGGACTGCTTGATCGTTGGCAACACTGCGCCGACCGGCGGCGCGATCGGCAACAGCGGCACGGTCCAGATCACGAGTTCGGTGCTGGCGAACAACGTTGCCTCGACGTTCGGCGGCGCGATCACGTTCGGCGCCAGCGCCGGTACGGTGACCATCGTCGAATCGACTCTGAGCGGCAATTCGGCCGCGAACGGCGGAGCGATCGGCACCAGCATCGGCGGCTCGCTGGTGATAACCAACTCGACCCTGGCCGGAAACACCGCAACCGGCACCGGCGGAGCGGTCTACGGCCACAAGTATCCGCATTTGACGCTGACCAACGTCACCATTTCCGGCAATACGGCCGGCAATGGCGGCGGATTGTTCTTCACGCCCGACGGCAGCTACGGCACGACCACGCTTGCCTTCTCCAACGACATTTTCAGCGGCAACACGGCCGGCACGGGGAAGGACATCGGCGGCACATTCCCGCTACCCACCGGCGGCAACAATCTGTTTGGAAGCGCACTGAACGCGGCGCCGCTGAATGACTCGGGCAACCACAACCTGTTCACCGACGCAGCGGGACTCGGGCCGCTGCAGGACAACGGCGGGCCGACCGACACACGCGCGTTGCTCGCCGGCAGCGCGGCCATCGATGCCGGCAGCGACAGTGCTGCAGCGGCGCTGACCACCGACCAGCGTGGCCTCGGCTTCGCCCGCATGGCCGGCGCGTCGGTCGACATCGGCGCGTTCGAATATCTGGGTGACCGCATCTTCGCCGCGGGCTTCGAGGTCAGCCCGTAACGCAACCGCGGGACCCGAATTTCGTTTTCTCGAAAAGTTGCCAGTCCCTGTCAGAGGTCAAGACAGGGGAAGAGTAGACTCTCTACGAGCTAACGAAGTTGGGACCAGGATTGGACCGGACCACGCATCGCATCCTGCCCGTCCGGCGTGCACTCCGGCTTGCGGGAGTCTTGCTGGCGCTTGCCGGCAGCGCATCCGCCGGACCGCTCATCGTCGGCGGGCAACCGAGCTTGCAATGGCCCGCTGTCGGCGAAGTGGTCTATACGACCGATACGCGTAACGGCTCTTGCACCGGCTTCGCGATTGCGCCGCGCTGGGTCCTGACTGCCGCGCACTGCGTAACGCCGGTCGTCATCGGCACGTCGCCAGTTTTCCAATTCATCGTCGGACCGGACGACAGTGCGCCGAGCGCGGCTGCGTATGCGGTCGACGAAGCGGCGTTCGATCCGGCATTCGACATTGACCATGTTCAGAGCGGCCATGACGTCGGCTTGCTGCACATCAAGAACATCGATCTGCCGGTGCTGCCGCTCAAGCTGAATTCCAAGCCGCTCACGACCGATGTCATCGGCAGCTCCGTTGTCGTCATGGGCTACGGCGTGACGAGCGGGGGTGGCTCCGACATCGGCACCAAGCGCATTGCCCAGATCACAATCGATCAGCTCGACAGCGCGCTCATCGTCGCCTCGCAGGCGACACCGGGCACTTGCGGCGGCGACTCGGGCGGGCCGGTGTTCGTGTACGACGGCGACGGTTTTCCGCTCGTGATCGCCACGACCTCGTTCGGCACTGGCACCTGCCAGGCCGGCAGTTCCTATTCCCGCGTCGACGCCGCGCTGCCATTCGTAGCCGCGACCGTTGGCGCAGGCCTGTGCCTGGACGGCCAGGCGTGCGACGGCATCCGGCGCAACGATTTCGATGGCGATCTTGCACTCGCCGACGGCTACTACGTCAGCGCCGGTGCGACCGGCGCGAACAGCGGCGCTTCATGGGCCGATGCGTACACCGATCTGCAATCGGCACTCGGCAACGCGGCCTGCAAGCACATCCGCGTGGCGGGAGGGATCTACAAGCCGACAGCGAGCACCGATCGCACGGCAACCTTCCACATCGCCGCCGGCCTGCGCGTGTACGGCGGTTTCGTCGGCATCCGCACGACGCGCGATCCGATGCTGCATGCGACGGTGTTGTCCGGCGACATCGACAACAACGACGTGAACGATAGCGGTGTCGTCACCGACTGGACGCACCTCGTCGGCGGCAACAGCTATCACGTTGCCGCGCTGGACGGCACGACGACGGCCATCGATTTCGACACACAGCTTGACGGACTCACGATCACGGCCGGCGACGCGAGCGAAACCGACGCGCCGAACGATCGAGGCGGCGCGCTGTACTGCAATGGCGCCGGCGCCGGGCATTCCTGCAATCCGACGCTGAGCAACCTCGTCTTCGCCGGAAATTCCGCCGCGAGCTTTGGCGGCGCGCTGTACGCGGACGGCACTGACGGTGGCAACAGCAGTCCGCTGGTGCGCGAATCGACCTTCTTCGGCAACAATGCGGACCTCGGTGGCGGCGCCTGTCACGATACCGGCACGAGCGGCGATGGCGAGAGCAGTCCGACCTATGTCAACGATACGTTTACGACGAACCACGCCAGGTATGGCGGTGCGCTCTATCATCACATCCAGACAGGCTCGGGACAGCTTTCGCTGACGAATTCAACATTCCACGCCAACGTTTCGCTTTTCGGCGGCGGCGCGATCGCGGAAATCGGCATCGACGGCGGGCCGGTGATCGGCGTCGCCAATTCGATCTTCTGGGGCGACACCGGCCCGGCCGGAAATGAAGAGCTGCTCGTTGTCGCCGATGTTCTTCCGCAATTCGCCAACAGCATCGTCATGGGCTCCGGCGGCAGCGCGTCCTGGAATTCTTCATTCGGCATCGACGCCGGCGGCAACCTCGACGGTGACCCGTTGCTCGGCCCGCTGCAGAACAACGGCGGCGCAACGCCGACATTCCTGCCGGCCATCGGCAGCCCCGCGATCGACCACGGCGCAGATATCGTGTGCACCGCGGGGCCGGCTCACGCGCGCGATCAGCGCGGCATTGCGCGCCCACAGGGCCCGCACTGCGACATTGGAGCGGTTGAAGTACAGCCTTGAGTTGCGACCGATAACGGCGCCGGACCGACTTATCGGAAAAGCGGCCAGGGCAAATTTATGCGGCGAATCGTCAGTACGGCTCGAGACCGTTGACGAAAATCTGATCGGGATAGTAGACCATGACGTACAAATCGTTGGCGAGGATGTCCGTTCCCTCGAAGCCGTTGCCGAAGGAAAAGCTGTATTCAAAATCGTTGGTCGGACCATTCGCGAAGCAGGGAGCGCGGGTGCCGGGCGCGCCTTCGCACGACCAGTACAGATACGGCTGAAAATTGTTGAATGGGCCGACAGCAATATCCGGCGTCGTGGTGATGGAAGTTCCGGCGCTCAGGCCGAACTGGTCGTAGAACAATTCACCGATTGGGCTGGCATCGCAGCCATAGTCGGGATTGCAGGCAAAATCGGCGTCGACCGTCGGTGGCAGTTGCCAGGTGGTCTGGCCCAGCCATCCGGTGCCGCCGTTGTCGGCGTTCATTCCGGCTATCCAGTTCTCGGCGGTATCGTGTGACATCGATCCATCGACATCGATGCACAGCTTGCCATCGTTCTTCGTGCATTGAGCGCCGAATGATTTGCTCGCCGCAAGATTCGCGTTGGCCAGCCAGGTAACTCCGCCGGCAGCAGCGTTCGGGTCGTAGACCAGCTTGCCATCGTTGCTCACCTGCAACGTGCCGACGCCGGCCGCGTGATAGGTGGCGGGCACCTGGCCAGGAATCATCGGCAGCGCATACATGTAGTGAGGGTCGAGATTGCCACCCTGCCAGCCGCTGTTGAACGAAAAGGTGTAGTAGCCGCTCGTGTCTCTTCCATTCAGCGTGTCGGACCAATACAGATACGGTTGAAAATTGATGAAAGGCCCCACCGTATTGGCGGGAATCGGAACCACGGTGTCCGGATATTGGAATCCCAGCGCGGGATATAACGAACCCAGCGCACTGTTCGTGCATCCGAATCCAAAATTGCCGTAAGGTCCGGTCAGCCCGCACGTCGAGTCACTCAGCGGCGTCGTCGGCAAAGACCAGTTGTTGTGCCCCAGGTAGCCCTTGCCGCCGTCAAAAGCGTTCATTGCCGCGACCCATGCGACGGCCGTCGCATAGTTCATCGACCCATTTGCATTGATTCCCGCAACGCTGAATGTTTCGGTTGCTGCGAAATTCGCATTCGCCAGCCAAGTCACGTGCACGACGGTGTCGTAGACCGTCATTCCATCGGCGCTGGGGATAAGCGCAGCGTGTGCGCTGAAGGGCACGAGCCAGAAGAGGTTCGCGAGTAGCAACAGCTTTGATTTCATGGGCCGTAAACCCCTGTGGTTCGACGACGAAAGCTGAAGAGATGGTGGCGGAGTCGAGAGATTGCCGGACGCATGTTCGATGCGGCATGGCGGAAGTCTCACGTCCATCCTGGAAGACCGTGTCGTCTATTTGATGCCGCTCCGTCGCCGCGCCGTTATTGGTATCGCCAGTGTGGAACAGCCCACGATGTCGCCCAATTCACTGGCTGGCGCTTTTGGGTTCCATGGACTCGCCCACAACAAAGTCTGTGAGGGTGTGCGTGAAGTCGACCTTAATTCTTCGCGGAGTCGGGGCGGAAGAAGTACTGACGATCACCCACCAACGACGTCATAAACGCGGGTGTGGCGGCACGTCGGGCCGATTTTCGTGCTGTAACGGCGGGTATTGCGCTTGCCGCTACAGCATTGGCACGGAACCAATCGGGATGACATTGGCTCCCCCGTCCCCTAACCGGGGCGACAGGTTTATGATGTCTGATCCCGCCACCGGACAGTGGCCGGGTGCGCATCGGCGTGGGGCGCGCCGATCATTCTCGCGCGCGGCCAATGCGGGCCGACACTTTGCGACCCTATGTCCGAGCGAGGGAGAACAGAATGACCGTCGAAGTTGCCAGCTTGTCCGGCCGGAGCGCTTCTCGTCTCCTGGGTGGATCGGGCGAGCACCGCTTCTACATGGGTTTCAGCGCCGTCATGGCGGCCGCGCTTCTGCTCGGGTTTGCGCGCACGTTTTTTCTCAGGGTTTGGTTTCCGCAGTGGGTGCAACTGCACGCTGCGCCGGAGCCTTATTTTCTTCTCCACGGCACCGTATTTTCGTTGTGGTTCGTGCTGTTGATCGTGCAGCCGTCTCTGGTGGCGGCGGGACGCGTTGATTTACACAGGCGCCTTGGCCGCATCGGCGCCGGGCTCGCCGTCGTCATGGTTGCAGTCGGAATCGTCGGCTCGCTGATCGCGGCGCGGCGTCCAGGCGGATTCATCGACGTGCCGATTTCGCCGCTGCAGTTCCTTACGGTTCCGTGGTCGGGTCTGGCATTGTTCGCTACCTTCGTGACGCTGGGAATCGTCAATCGCGACAACCCGCAGAGTCACAAGCGCTACATGTTGCTGGCTTCGATCGGCATCCTCGAAGCCGGGGTCGTGCGCTGGCCTTTGGACGTCATGATGGCTGCGCCGCCGATCCCGGGTTTCGATGTGTCCAATCTCGTCGTCGACCTGTTCCTCGTGCCGATCGTGGTCTGGGACTTCGTTTCGCGCGGCCGCTTGCATCCGGTCACGCTCTGGGGTGGATTGGCTGTAATTGCCTCTGCGCCGCTACGGATGATGCTCGGGGAAACGAACGCCTGGCTCGCCTTCGCGGGTTGGGTCGTCGGTCTGCCCGGTCCATAAAGGCCGACACGGCACTGGGCGGGCAGAAGACGGGCCCGGTTCATTTTCCAAAAATGGACAAATGGCAAAACCGCGTATAGCCGGGAAGGCCTGGCTTGGCGCAGTCTGCTGTTTTCTATTTTCGCGCTCGGGAAGAACGAATATGGGCATGCCGCGACTGGCCGCTGGACCCATTTGCGCTTGCCTGCTTTTCGGTGCAGCGCAAAGCACGTTTGCCCAGTCGGGCCTGATGCCCGGGAATTCCCCTTTCGCCAGATGCGTCCACATAAGGGATTCCGGCAGCGATCCGCGCGGCGGCAATTTCTTGCCGGGGAAATATTTCCAGATCAAGGCGCACGCCTATCTGGACAAGGGTGACACTACGGGCGCCTTGAGCATGTTCGAGCATGCTGCCTACTATGGCAACAAGGACGCCCAATACGATATGGCGATGATGTATCTGCGCGGAGCGACTAAGGTCCCCATGGATGTCCCGCGAGGCGTAGCCTGGCTGAAGATCGCTTCGCAATACCACCAATCCGACGCGGGGAGCGCGCTGCAAAAAATCGATTCCGCGCTTTCCGAGGAACAGCGTCAGATCGCCGGCAGAATTTCGCAGGACCTCACGAGCGACTACGCAGTGGCGACAACGCAACGGCGCGCCCGACTCCAATACGAACGCGAGCGGGGCAGTATGGTAATCCAGATGACCAGCGGCGGTTCTGTTTGCGAAATGGACGGAACGGTAGTCGATGGGTCGCGCTACTTCGCGCAAATGGAAGACGAATACGCCGAGTATGTGAGCACGATGTTCGGGCGGGTGAACGTCGAACCGATCGAGCAGGTACCGAGTCCGGCCGACAAAAATTGAGGCAGGATCCGGCTGGGCGGATACCCCTGGAGGCAAAACTGGAGAGTCCCCGCGGCTCTGCCGGCGAGGCAGTAGCAGCTTGACGTTTACTGGAGTAAATCTAGCCAGACGGATTCAAGGAAAATCGTCATCCCCGCGAAAGCGCACCGCTGTCCGGAATAATTTTGCAGTTGATGCCTGGAAGCCTTGCAGCTGCTTGCCGACGCGCAGGCAGCGACGACGATGACTCGATTTTCGATGGAGACCAAAAAGCGCACTTCGCGATATACATTTATTCCGGACAGCAGTGCGCGAAAGCGGGGATCCATGTTGCTCTGCTCGAAGAATGGAAAAGTGCGAGATCAAGATGGATTGACTCGCCGCGTCCGCGCTTGCCCTTAGGGCCATTCGCTTCGCGAATGTTCGCCCCGGCATCCTGCCTCCGCAGTCCGCTTGACTCGCACCATCCTGGTGCTCGCCCTTCGGGCCAGCTGCGCTGTTCGCGCGCGCTCCGGCGCGCGCAGTCGCGGGAATGACGGCAGTGGGTATGGTGTGGAAGCTGGTGCTCTTGAGCCACTTTGAGCGGCTACACAACTAAAGCCCCCCGGATACTTGGTCGTTCGAGCAGTTTGCAGGCTATCTGCGCAGCGCGACGTACCGTCGTCGCTCAATATGCGACTGGACGTATAGACGGCCAGACGTCCGTAGTTTGACGCGAGCGTGACGCAAATGTTCGGAATTTGTCGAGGCGTTCTTAAGATTTCGCACGATTCGAAACGTGCGCTGAACGGCGCACATGAAAATGTGCGCGCTGGTGAACCACGGACATCGCCCGCGGTATACACCAGCAGCGGTTGTCGCATGCACGTAGTGCGCGAGCGCTGTAATCCCCTGGCAATTGGAGAAAAAATGATGAAAACAGAAACTTGCATCGCGCGGCGCCTCGCTGCGTCGCTCGCCCTTGCGCTGGCGCTCGCCGGCCCGATGAATGTGCACGCCGACAGTGGTGCCTATGTGCAGCACAACCTGGTCTCGGACGGGTTTGTCGCGGCCGACAATAGCGACCCGAATCTGGTCAATGCATGGGGGATTGCATTTGGCCCGACGTCGCCCGTGTGGGTCGCGGACAACGGCAGTGGTTTGTCGACACTGTACGATGGCGACGGCGTTCCGAAGTCGCTGGTCGTGCAGATCCCGACGCCCACGGCTCTGGTCGGCG
>Ga0193727_1000161_pt1 | contig 23559 bp, 14 predicted proteins | sample H2c2metaG_FD_143051 | JGI IMG/M metagenome (GOLD analysis project Ga0193727, IMG submission 143051) | Soil microbial communities from a riparian zone of the East river system, Colorado, United States - H2c2 | ecosystem: Environmental > Terrestrial > Soil > Riparian zone | place: USA: East River...
GTCCGGATCTAACCCGCTTTCTCTCCAGATCGTGCCGCAACCGACGCGCCGATCAGCGCCGAAACATACGGGATCGCCTGCGCCGCGAGGATCGCGATCCAGAGCTTACCTTCGATGTAGTGGGTCAGCAACGGCGTGCCGACGAGATACGAATCGAGCTCCTCATGGCGCAGTAGCGCGGTGACCTGGTCGACGACTTGCGATACGCCCAGGATCGCCAGCACGATCGCGGTCAGCAGCAGCATCTCCTCGCGCACCGAGCTGAACGCACTGGGTTTCTTGTGCAGACGACGGCTTTTTGCCGTGCGCACGAATTCGCCGTGTTTCTTCGACAGGCCGCGAAAGATGCCGCGCGCGATCGCGTGACTCAGGCCCATGCTCGCGATCGAAGCCATGATCGTGTCCTTCCATGAACACGGCACGCGTACGCGATACAGGATGATGCCGAACGCCGCCTTGAAGACGAAGAAGCCCAGGATCGGGTAGATGAACAGGTCGAGCGGCAACGGAAAATATTTCGGCAACGCGATCAGGCCGGCGGTCCAGGTCAGCGCGAGCACCGTGAATACCAGATGCAGCGCATCGGCGAACCAAGAGAACCAGCCGGTCAGGAAGTGGAAACGCTGGCCGCCGCTCAGCGGGCCGCGTTCGGTCAGCCAGTCCCAGCGTGCCTTGAGGATCTGCATCGCACCGAACGCCCAGCGGTAGCGCTGCGACTTGTAGGCAGTGAAGTCGGCCGGAGTCAGGCCGCGGCCCATCGGCTCGTCGATGTAGATCGTGTCGTAGCCGGCGTGCATCAGGCGCAGGCCCAGTTCGGCGTCTTCGCAGATCGTCCACTCGCTCCAGCCGCCGGTTGCCTCCAGCGCGCCGCGGCGCACCATCGTCATCGTGCCGTGCTGGATGATCGCATTGCGTTCGTTGCGATGATGCATGCCGATGCGGAAGAAGCCGTCGTATTCCCAGTTGGTCATGCGCCGGAACGTGTTGTGTTCCCAGTCGCGATGGGCCTGCGGACATTGCACGACGGCGATCTTCGGATCGACGAAATAGCCGGTCAGCGCCTTGAGCCAGTCGGCACGCACGGCGTAGTCGGCATCGACGACGGCGATGACGTCGGCACGCGCCGAGGTCTGGCGCAGGCCGAAATTCAGCGCACCGGCCTTGAAGCCGGGCCAGGGATTCAGATGGAAGAAGCGGAATCGCGCACCGAGCGTGCGGCAATGCTCCTCTACCGGCTTCCAGACTTCGTCTTCGCGCGTGTTGTTGTCGATCACGAGCACTTCGAAGTTGTTGTAGTCGAGCGCCGCGAGCGAGTCGAGCGTGAGGATCACCATCTCCGGCGGCTCGTTGCAGCAGGCCAGATGGATCGACACGAACGGTTGCGGGTCATCCGCTTGTGGCGTCAGCAGCTGGTACTCGCGCATCCAGCGCGGCCGCCACATGACTTCGGTAAATTCGAAGCCATTGATCAGCAGGATGAAGATGATGGCCAGCTGCGCCGGGAACAGCACGATCAGCATCGCCCAGTCGAATGGCCCGAGGTAGAACGTATACGGCAGCGTCGCCGACCAGACCAGCACCGATGCCGAAATCTGGATCAGCGCGCAGAAGAACAGCAGGCCGGGCCAGCGGAAGCGGATGAAGTAGCGCGCGAACCAGAACATCGGCAGCAGCGCGAGCAGCGAGGCGAGCATGGCTTTCCACGGCCAGCCGGGGTCTTCGGTCACGCTGCCGGTGAAGGCGAATTTGGCTTGCCGGTCGGCATTGAACACGCCCCAATAGGAACCGACGCGGCCCTCGAACGGCTCCTTCCATGGCTGGTCGAACGCTTCCACGATGAAGTAGTCGATGTTGCGTTCCGCGGCGACCGTGACCCACTGGCGCAGGAACTGCGATTCGTCTTCGATCGACGGCGTGGCGAGTTCCTTGCGATCACCTGCCGACGGCCAGCCGACTTCGCCGACCAGGATGCGCTTGCCGGGAAAGTGCTTCTGCAGGTCGTCGTAGCGCTGCAGCACGCCGACGCCGACCGCGTCCTTGCGCGCGATCTTCTCCCAATACGGCAACAGATGCGTCGTGATGAAGTCGACGTGGTTTGCCAGCCGCGGATATTTTTCCCAGATGTGCCAGGGCTCCGCCGTCGATACCGGCACCCGCACCTGGGCGCGTACGCGGTCGATATAGCCCAGCAGCGCGGTAACGCTCATGTCGTTGCGCAGCAGCGTTTCGTTGCCGACCAGCACCTGGTCGATGTTGTCGTTGTCGCGCACCAGCTGGATCAGCGCGGCGATCTCGTCGTCGTTGTGCTGGTCGCGGTGATCGAGGTAAGTGCCGGCGGTGACCTTGATCCCGTACTTTTTTGCAATCGCCGGAACGGCCGGATTTTCCAGCGCCGAGTAGGTGCGGATGCGCTCGGTGTATTTCGACAGCTGCTTCAGATCGGCGTCGATCTCTTCGCTGGTCGGATAGATAAGGTTGTTCGGATTCTGGTAGCGCTGGTACGGCGCGTAGGCAAAGCCGGCGATCTTGCCGGGCCACTCCGGCACTTCGACCGGGCGATTGAGCCAGGTCCACAGGCCGATATTGAGCGCAGCCATCGTCAGGCTCAGCAGCAATGCGCGCCACAACGAAGGGGCCGAGCGGGTTTTGGCGACAGGAATCAGGACAACCTCACGGAGCAGATGCGGGCCGCCCCAGGGGCCGGCAAACAGGCCCCGCAGGATAGCCGAAGCGCGCCGAAGGGCTCAATTGCCGGTTCACCCGGATTGGGCGGAGGCGGCAGGCAAACCAGCCAAGGTGACCGAATGACGGTCGATCAGGCGATCGGCTTGCCGGCGTTCGCTCCTCGGGCACGCCACTTGGACACGGCGATGGGCATCAGCGCAAGCAGGCCCATGGCCAGCAGCGGCACGAATACGCCGGGCTGGGCGAGGATATCGACGCTGACGGCCTTTTTCTCGCCGATACTGCTCGCAATGCCGGCGCCGAGCGCCGTTTCGACGCCGGTCATCACCGCTCCGCCGGAACTGGTCGCGGTGAGGAACAGCCATAGCGGACAACGCAGCCACGCCAGCGCAACGGTCACGCCGCCGAACGGGAAAAACGGCACCAGGCGCAGGAAGAACGTGTAGCTGAGCGGATGCAGCAGGTAGCCGCCGCGCAGGCGCTGGACCAGGCCGGGCGCGTCGGCATGACGGTGATCGCCGAAGGCGTGGCGGCTGGCGAGAAACAGGATCAGCGCACCGACGGTAACGCCGACGATCGATAGCCCGGTGCCGAGCCAGACGCCGAACAACATGCCGCCGGTAATGATCAACAGCGCGCCGCCGGCCGGGATGCCGGTGGCGATCACGAACAGCAGCGCCGCGACGTAGGCGGCCGCGGACAGCAGCGGATGCGCCGCGATCTGCGCCTGTAGCACCGCCTGTTCGTTGGCGAGATTGTCGGGGCGGAAGCGATCGAGCGCGCCGGACAGGAACAGCGCGATGCCGAGCGCGGTCAGCACCAGCACAGGCAGGAAGTTGCGGAGGCGTTTCATCGTGGAAAAAACTCGGGGCCGGTTGCCCGGCCCCGATAGCTAACCCCAGGAAGCAGAGGATACGCGTTACGGCTGCGGATCGAAACCGTTGCTGAACAGACGGTCGATTGCGATCGTCAGCACCTGGCCATCGTGATCGCCGCTGCGCGCCGCGGTCGAAATCCGAACGAAATCCGGCAGGCCGCGTCGCGACAACACGATATGGTCGATCTCCTGCGCCATGCCGCTGAAATTGTACGAGTAGCGTTGCGCCGGATCGGCCATGATGCCGCTGTCGACCAGGGTCGGATTCGGCGCGACGTAGGCCGGCGTCGGATTGAACGCGCTGCCGTCGTACCAGTACAGGTTCTGCGACTGCACCGCGTTGCCGGTGATCATGCCGGTGACATCGGCGTAGCCGTCGCTGAACTCGTAGGCGTTGAAGTCGCCGGCAATGATCAGCGGTATCGTGGCGTCGCCGATGATATCGAACGGGCCTTGCGTGATCGTGCCGTTCGCTGCCTGACGCGCATTGCCGGCGCCGAGCAGGGTTGCGCCGCTCTGCCAGGCCTGCGCGACATAGGCGATCTGGGCCGCCTGTTCGGCGCGCTTGGGTCCGATGTATGGTTTGGTCGGATCGCCAAGGCCGCTCAGCGAGCGGTCGTAGATCGCCAGCAGTGCGAGCTTGTAGCCGTTCCACGACGCCTGCATCAGCACCGGCGGCCGGTCGTTGAGCAGGCAGCCGGGCGTGCCGCTGCAATTGGCCGTCGCGGTGTCCTTGAACATCTGCGTCACCGAGTCGACCACGACATCATCGCGCACAAGGATGCCGATGTTGATGCCGCTGACATCGTTGCCCGGCATAAGGTACGCCTGGTAGTTCACGGCGCAGGCCGCTTGCACACTCGCCGCAAGGTCATGCGCGACCGACAGGTTCTCGATTTCCTCGATGTCGAGCACGACCGGCGCCTTGAGCACTTCGCAGACCTGCTTCGTCCACTTGGCCAGGCGAGCTACGTACTCCGCCGGCGTCGGGCAGGTGTCGCTCGAACCGGTGCGGGCACACGTGTCGTTGTAGCCGCTCGTGTCGGCGCCGTCCGCCGTGGCGTTGAAGAAATGCAGCAGGTTTTGCGAGCCGATCGTCAGCGTGCCGTCGGCCGAATCCGCAACGGGCTGCGGATACGCCGGCGCCGGCGCCACGTTCGCCATCGCATACGGATAGATCTCGTAGATCGGCGACGGCGTGCCGCTGGCCTGGAATCCCTGCAGCACGCCGTTGATGGTCTCGCGCGCGCCGGCGTCGTAGAGGTGGCCGGCCGGGCTGAAAGCGAGGCCGGGATAATAGATCTCGATGACCTCCGGTTCGCCGTTCCAGACAGGAATGCCGGCACCGAGTCCCGGATACAGTGCGCCGGGACCACGGAAAGGACGCGGACCGCCGCTGACCATCGCATACAGGCCGGTTGCGGTGCCAGTGTGCACGCCGTCGCTCGCGCCGTTGCCGAACGTCGCGCCGGTCACAGTTGCGTCATTGATCGTAACCAGCATGCCGTCGAGGCAGGCGAAGTTGCTGGCTTGATAGCTATCAGCGTCCGCTTCGTCGATGTTGATCGTCGAATTGCGGCCCATGCAGATGCCGGTGGTCGGATCGTTGGTCGGCGGACTGCCGTCGAGTACATAGGCTACCGGCTGCACCGGCGCAATGGCGTTCGTCACGGTCACGCTCGGCGTGCCGGAGATTTCGGTCGAGCCGCTGAACTCCTGCACGGTTCCGCTCACCGTCACCTCGTTGCCGACCTGCACCGCCGGAGCGCTGCTGGTGAACACGAAGATGCCATCCGAAGTCGTCGCATCGCCGTCGCCGTACGGATCCTGCATGAAGAAGCCGTTCGACTTCTTCGCCGTGACGACGTTGCCTGCCGTCTTCACGACGCGGCCGTTGAACGGCGATGCCGTGCCATGGCCCTGGATCTCCATGATCGACAGGCCGTCGTCGTTGAGGATCGTTCCGGTGGCCGATGCGGTCGTGTTCGCCGTGTTCGTGATCGCGCTCAGGTTGACGCTGAACGTCTCGTTCGGCTCGACGATCGCATCGCTGTTGACCGTGACCGTGAACGTGGTCGACGTCGCTCCGGCCGCGATGCTGCCATTGACGTTGACCAGCGCGACGTAGTCATGGTCGGTCGTGGTCGCGCTGCCATCGGCGGTGTTGACCTTGAACGTCACGCCACCGGCCGGGGCCGGGCTCGACAGCTGCGCCGTGAACACGGCCGAGTTCGTGCCGGAGTTGCCTTCCATCACGCTGACGTTGGCGACGCTGAGCGTCGGCTTGTCGTCGTCGTTGAGGATCGTGCCGGATGCCGTGACCGTCGCGCCGGTATTGCTGGCGCCGGCGATGATGTTGACTTTGACGCTGAACGTTTCGTCGGCCTCGAACTTCGTGTCGCCATTGATCGTGACGGCGAAGACGAAGTCCTGCTGGCCCTCGGCGATCGTCTGCGCGAGCTGGGTCTTGGCGACGTAGTCCTGGTCCGCCGTCGTGGCGGTGCCATCGAGCGTGGTCACGTCGAACTGCACGCCGCCTTGAGTGGCCGGGCCGGACAGGTGCACGGTGAAATTGAGCGCCTGTGTGCCGCTGTCGCCCTCGCTGATGCTGGCGTCGGCGACCGAGAGCGTCGGCGCGACGTCATTGTTGACGATCGTGCCGGTGCCGACCGCCGTACCCAGCTGCGTGCCGTCGGGCGGGTCGCTCAACGTCAGCGTGAAGGTTTCATTCGGCTCGATCTTGCGGTCGCCGTTGACCGTGACGGCGAATGGCACCGTCGACGTACCCTCGGCAATCGTGACCGTGGTCGACGGTGCGGTCGCCACGTAGTCCTCGCCTGCCGTGGCGCTGCCGTCGGCGGTCGCAATAGTCACCGTGTACCCGCCGGCCGGTGCATTGACGTTGCTGCTGACGGTAAAGGTGAAATTGCTGGTGCCGGTGTCGCCTTCGGCCTGCGTCACGTTGTTGATCGAGATCGTCGGCGTGACCGAGTCGTCGTTCGTGATCGTGCCGGTCGCCGTGCTCGGGTCGCCGAGCAATGCGCCGCTCGGCGCGCTCAGCGCGATCGTGAATGATTCATCCGTTTCGATGTTCGTGTCGCCGTGCACGGTCACCGGGATGTTGCCGGTCGTATTGCCGGCCGTGATCGTGATGGTCTGCGCGACCAGCGCGTCGTAGTCGTTGTCGGCCGTCGTGGCGCTGCCGTCGCTCGTGTCGACGGTGAAGCTGACGTCGAACGCCGAGGCGTTCGACAGCGTGACCGGGAAGTTCAGCAGCGTGTCGCCGCTGTTGCCCTCGATCACGCTTGCATCAGCGACCGTAATGGTCGGCTGCGGATCGTCGTCGGTGATCGTAGCGACCGCCGAAGCAGTCGCATTCGTCGTGTTGACGATGTTGCTCAGCTTCACGGTGAAGGTTTCGTTGCCTTCATAGATCATGTCGCCATCGATCGTCACGTCGATCGTCGTGCCCGTGCTGCCGGCCGCGATCGAATGCGTCGTGTCGTTGCTGATGCTTTGGTAGTCCATATTGGCGGTGGCCGTGTCGCCGACATTGCCGGTGTCGACACGGAACGTGACGCCGCCGGCAGGCGCAGGCTGGTCGAGCGAAACGGTGAACGTCGCGCTGCTGGTGCCGCTGTCGCCCTCGGTGATCGGCGTCACCGGCGCCGTGATCGTCAGCGTCGGATTCGAAACGACCGTGCCGACCGGTGCGAAGGCCACGCTGCGCATGGCCGTGTTCGGGGCGGCGCCCGTGACCAGTGTCGTTGTCGTCGTGCTCGGCGCAGCGTTGTAGCCGGCGCTGTCGGTCACGCTGACGAGCTTGCTGCCGCCTGCGGCGAACAGCGTGACCGTACCGCTAGAGACCGAGGCGGTGAGGCCGCGATAGCCGTCCGAGCCGGGACCGATCGTGCCATTGAGCGTCCAGCTGCCGCTGACCAGGGAATACTTCAGGATGCCGCCGGTCGCGCTGGTGTCGTCGGCGACGTAGAGTGTATCGACGATGCCGTCATTGCCGGCAAGATCGAGCATGACGAATTCGTAGGGCGATCCTGTCCCGGCAGGAATTCCCGGCAGATTGGTCGTCGTCTGACCGGCCGTGGTCGGCAGCCCGGTGCCGACCGAGCCGATGCGCACCGCCGTACCCGAACTGTCACTGACGTACAGCTGCCCGGCGAAGATTTCGCTGGCGCGCAGATTGGTGACGGTGGTCGATATCGACACGCTGGTGGTCGCGCCCAGCGCCGCGTAGCGCGAACCGCCGGTCGTGCTCGGCGACGCGGTTCCGGAAACCCAGAACGTCGAGCCGTCGACGCTGGCCGCACCGCGCGGATTGCTGCCGCTGGCGAAGTCCGTCAGTGCTGTGGTCGTGTCGATGTTGCCGGCTGCGTCAACGCGGAAAACGACGCGACTCGTCGTCGCGCTGGCCGTGCCGGCGACTGCGGCAAGGCCGGTCGCCGCGGCGTAGCAGGTTCCTACCAGGTACTTGCCGTCGACACTGCGCGTCATCAGGCCTTCGCTGGTCGAGGATCCCGCCGCCGTGCACGGCTGGTTGGATCCCGCCACGGCAGTCGGCAGCGGAATGCTCTGCACGAGCGTACCGGCGCTGGTGTATTCATCGAGAAATACCGGCGTCGCGGCGCTGGTCAGTGCGGCGCTGCCGTCGCCGGCCCGGTAGACCACGAGGTTTCCCGTGGCGAATGCCGCGGCGCTTGAAACCTGCGGCACGAACAAAGCCGCGATCACGAGAAGTGTTGCCAGTGCGCTTGCCAGTCCCGTTCGAATCATTCTGCAATTCCCCGAACAAAAAACGCCCAGCGACGTCCGGCGACGGGACATCGCACCATTCCTCACAACGACCTGACCGGCATCGACCGGACGATTCCACGCCGGCCTCGAGGCGAGGCCGGGCGACGCATCCATGTCGTCGCGGGACGGGCGGCGCACCGCGCGCGCCCTGTCGAACATTGGCCTCGATGTATCGAAGCCGCACGCGAAACTAGCACAAGCGTCTGACGGTTTCATGTCGCGCAGCGACATGTAACGACATGTAAGTTCAGCAAGGTTAACCGGCGAAGACGGTGATCTCTTCGCGGTCGTGATAAAGCTGTCGCGCCCGCAGCGTACGCACGGCGTTGCCTTGCGCACGAATGATATCCAGACAGCGCAAGCTTTCGTCGTAGCGTTTTTTCATCGGCAACTTCAGGTTGAAGATCGAGTGGCGGCACCAGCCTTCGGCGAACCAGCGCGCGATCAGTTCGGCGACACGGCGTGGTTGCTCGACCATGTCGCACACCATCCAGTCGGCCGGCTTTTTCGGCCGGAAACGGAAGCCGTCTTCGCGCAGGTGGGTGACGAGGCCGGATTCCATCAGCGCCGGATCCATCGGTCCGTTGTCGACTGCGGTCACGCGCAGCGAACGGCGCACGAACTGCCAGGTCCAGCCGCCCGGCGCGGCACCGAGATCGACGGCGGTCATACCGGGGCGCAGCCAGCGCTCGCGCTCGCCGGTGCCGAGCAGAACGAGGAACGCCTCCTCCAGCTTCAGCGTCGATCGGCTCGGCGCGGAGTGCGGAAACTTGAGGCGCGGAATTCCCTGTGGCCAGGGTGCGCTCGTCGCCGGATCGGCTGAGCACAAGTACACATTATCGCTTTGTGGAAAAAATGCATGGAGCCGGCGCGCCGCCGTGGCCTCGAGCAGGCCGCTGCGCTTGAGTCCGCCGATCAGCGCGTTGCCGAAACTCCTGCAGAACGGCGCCAGCGCCTTGCCCTCCTCGCTGTCGGGTGCTTCGACCCAGGCGTCGCAAAAGCGTTCGCCGCGGTCCTTCAGCACGGCAAGGATCGGCGTCAGGCGGTCGCTGCGCGGCAGTTCGTCGAGTGCGGCGAAAACCGGCAGGCACTGGCGCGCGAAGATCGGGCGCCGCCAGTCCGCCAATTCGTCGCGCCGCGCTGCGCCCGGCGCCGAAGGCAGTTGCGCCAGCACGAAGCCGGTGCCCGTATCTGCCTGGATGCCGGCGGCTGCGGCGGACACCTCCTGGGCGCACTCGTTCTCGAATCCGGTCCGGCAGTACAGCAGCAGGTCGGGCGATCGCTTCATCCTTCAAGCATACACGGCGTGCCTGTCGAGCAGCGCAAAGCGGTCACTGTCCGCGACCGGGCTTCGCGAGTGGACCGTCGCAGTGCGCAGCCGCGCCGCCAGAGATGGATTCGCGCATTCGCGTGGATCCGTACCAGCCGCCGGACGGAATTGCGCATCGCGCTGCGACCTGCGTCGGCTCCGAAGCGTGACGCAGTGAGAGGTTCGCGCAGATTTGCTGTTCGCAGTTCACAGTTTTGACAATCTGGTACTGCGCAGCTGGACACGCGACGATATAGTCGCGACCGCTCGATGAAAACGATTTCATCGGCGCTCGACAATTCGCTTTTCTTTCCGGTTCAAAGCGCTCGGACGAAGGGGTTCCGTTTGCAGGAGCTCTTCGCATGATTTTTGCGTTTCACGGCGCTGCGCGCTTCGCCGAGTCCATAGCGCGCCCACCGGTCTGCCCAAAGCCACGGTTCGCGTTCCGATGCGAACCGGGCAACTGCGGCGTGTCGCGACCGGCAGTATCCCTACGTACGTGTTCGTGCGGATTTCGCAGGTAGCACTGCGCCCGTAGTGTTCCCGCCGAAGACGTAGGGCATCTCCCACCGTGGTCTTGCCGAAAAGAATGACCGACGTCGCTGCGCGATCGCGCGCGCCGAAGTGCAAAAAACAGTTTGACGAGGTTTTGTATGAAAGCTGGAATCTTTCAATCGATGCGTTTCCCCATGGCAGTGGCGCTCGGCATCGCCTGCGTCGTGAGCAACCCGTCGGTGTTCGCCTCTGCGGCTGCGACGTCGCCCTACCTGGTGCGATTCGAGGAACCGGCGCTGGCCGCATACAACAGTTCGGTGTTTGCTGCACCGGCCGATCCGGCCACGGCGATCCCCGAGCGGGCATCCGGCAACGGCCGGCCGCGCATGGACGTGAACAGTGACCAGGCGAAATCGTATCTGGATTATTTGCAGACCCGGCAGGACAGCCATCTTGCCGCCATCACCGGTGCGATCGGCCATGCGCCCGTCGCCGCGCTTGCGTTGCGCCATGCGTTGAACGCCGTCGTGCTGCAACTCTCGCCGCAGGAAGCACAGCGTCTGGCGCATGTCGCCGGCGTCGTCGCGTTCGAGCCCGAACGCCAGCTGGCAATGGAAACCGATATCGCTCCCGGCTTCATCGGTGCCACGTCCGTATGGGTCGGCACACGCATCAGCCAGGACTCGCTGGCCGCGCGCACTTTCGATAACGTCGGCTTTCGCGGCGACGGCGTGGTAATCGGCGACATCGATACCGGCTACAACAGCAAGAGTCCCTCGTTTGCGGCGACCGATGGAAACGGTTACGCGATCCATAACCCGCTGGGTCACAACCACTTCATCGGCCAGTGCAACGTGCCCGGGATCAGCCTGGCCGGCTGCAACGACAAGGTGATCGGTGTCTATGACGAACTCGGCCTGACCGGCGGCCAGACCTCGCCGATGTATTCGGTCGAGGACGGTGTGGGCCATGGCAGCCAGACCGCGAGTATCGCGGCCGGCAACGCGCGCAGCGCGACATTCGGTGGCTACGCGGCGTCGCTCTCGGGCATTGCTCCACACGCCAATCTGGTGATCTACCGCGTCTGTTCGCAATACACCAGCTGTTCGTTCCTGGCGATCGTCTCGGCGATCGACCATGCGATCGCCGATGGCGTGGTCGATGCGCTGAACTTCTCGATCAGCGGCGGTACCGACCCATGGCACGACTCGGTTTCGCTGGCATTCCTTTCCGCTGCCGACGCGGGCATTTTCGTCGCGGCGGCGGCCGGCAACACCGACGCGAACCATCCGGTCCAGGCACCTGGAACAGTGGTCCATTTCGAGCCGTGGCTTGCGACGGTGGCGTCGTCCTGGCACACGGGCGGTGCCCTCACGACGGTGGCTCCGATCGTAAGGACAGCAGCGCGCGCCGATGCGCTGGCTGCAACCACACTGCTCGGCCCGGCGCCGTTCGACGCGATCAAGCCCGACCTGCAGGCGCCCGGCATGAGCATTCTTGCCGCAATCGCCAACGACGGCTCGGCGAACGGGGCGAATCTGGTCTTCATGGGCAACGGCACGTCGATGGCGGCGCCGCACGTAACCGGATCGGCAGCGCTGCTGCTCGGCCTGCATCCGGACTGGACGGTGCAGGAAGTCAAGTCGGCATTGATGATGAGCGCGCACGAAACGGGCCTGACCAAGGCCGATGGCGTGACGCCGAGCGATTACTTCGATCGCGGATCGGGCCGGCTCGAGGATTTCGATGCGGCCAACGTCGGCCTCGTGCTGGACGAAACAGCGCAGAACTTTTCCGGTGCGGACCCTGCCAACGGCGGCGAGCCGAGTGCGCTCAATCTGGCCAGCATGCAGAAGGCAGCATGCGCATCCTCGTGCAGCTTCAGCCGCTATTTCCACAGTACGCAGAATCACACGGTGACCTGGACCGCGAGCATAACCAAGGGGCCGAATGCCGGCTTCTCGACCGTGACAGTGAGTCCGTCGAAGTTCACATTGGCGGCGCACGCGCATTCGAACGCCGTCGTGCTGAGCGCGAAGACGAATACGCTGCCGGCCGACGGCCACTTCCATTTCGCCGAGATCGTGCTCACGCCCGACGACACGCGGTTGCGGCCGCTGCACCTTCCGCTTGCTGTCGCCGTGCCATAAGAGGCCCTCCGCCGCCTGGGACTCAGGCGCGGTGGCGGCAATGCCGCAACAAGGCCGAGGCAAGCGCAGCGTTCGTCCGGCGCCGACCGCTTCGGATTCACAAAAACGCACTTTGAAAAACCAACGACAAATGGACAGTCGTTGGCCAGGCCAAGAGCCGTCCCGCACGTGCAGGTGTCGCGCGCCGCCCTGCTGTCGGCGCCGACATGCCGGTCGTTATGCGGTCTGGCGCGCACACTGCGTGCCAGCCGAAGCGCGAAGTCACCGGTCGTCGCCTGATTCGCGCTAGTTAAATATTGTAAATCAAAGGGCGTTCGCCAACTGAAACCGACACGCCAGACGCGCGCGCTCAGGGATGGCTGCGCCACACGGCGCGGTCTGCGGGGGGTACCGTAACAATACTTTCACGGTCAACCCCGGGTCGGGCCTCACCTTGCGCCGCCAGGCGGAGTTGGTTAGCCTCCGACGCTGCATTGCGCCTCCGCCTACTTCGCGAAATGTCGCCAACGTGGCAGTGCGAGCGTGTTCCCGCGACGTGGAGACCGGACATGAAGACCAGACACTTGGCCCTTGCGGCTTTGATTTTTTCAGCCGGCTTCATCGAAACGGCGGAAGCGGTCAAGCCACCGATTGTCGAAGCAGAGTCCAACGATACGGACGCGGCACGCGATGCCTATGCGGCCGCACGACGCGCGAATCCCTACGATGCGCTGTTCAATTCCGCCGCGGCACGTGCAGACGCGTACCGGGACTTCCAGAGCGCGGTTGCGCGCCGCAGCCCGGCAGTCAACAGCGTGATCCGCGCTGAACACTGGCAGGCGATCGGACCGGCACCGATCGTGCTGGGTCAGACGCCGACAAACACACCCATTCGCAGCCTGGTCAGCGGCCGCGTCACCTCGATCGCAATCGATGACACGGATGGCGCGGTGTTCATCGGCGGCGCGCAAGGCGGCGTCTGGCGCAGTCTCAACAACGGAGCGACCTGGACGCCACTGAGCGACTACCTCGGATCGCTCGCGGTTGGCGTGATTGCGCTGGATCCGCACGCGCACGCGCCCAACCTCGCGACGCTGTATCTGGGTACCGGCGAAGGCAACTTCGCCGGGGATTCGTATTTCGGCATCGGCATCTACAAATCCAGCGATTCCGGGCGTACCTGGCAGGGTCCGTACGGCAGTTCGTTGTTTACCGGCCGCAGTGTGCTGACGATCGCAGTCGACAGCGGCAATGCGAGCGTCGTCCTCGCGGGAACCAGCAGTGGCGTGGCCGGTGAGTCTGCAATCGTCAATCCGACGTTGCCGTCTCGGGGAATTTTCCGCTCGACCGACGGCGGCGTAACCTGGACCCAGGTCACTGCGGGCAACAACCCGGTTTCGCGAATCCTGCAGGATCCAAACACACCGGCGCGCTGGTGGGCGGCAATGAGTCCCGTCGCTTCGCCGGCGCTTGGCGGCTTGCTCAAGTCCGAAGACAGCGGTCAGACGTGGAATCGCGTCGACGGCGTGGCAACCGGATTGCCCGCGGTCAACTTCACGACGGCGACCATCCGCTCCAACATCACGCTGACGACCGATACACCGGGCAACGCGGCCGTCGTAACGTTGTACTACGGCACCAGCGTCAGCAGCGGCAGGTTGTACAAATCGACTGACGACGGCGCGAACTGGACCCAGGTGACAGCAGCAAATCAGTTCTGCCAAGGCCAGTGTTTCTACGACATGCCACTGCACGTCGAGCCCGGTGCTTCGAGCGTTTTCTACACCGGCGGAGCCGGCTCGGAACCCGTGTCGACGCCGGCATTGTTCACGCGTTCGGACAACGGCGGCACGACCCTCATCTCGAAGGTTCGCAGTGCCGACAACACCACTGCCCTGCATGCCGACGTGCATGCGATCACGACGTGGCCGAATCACCCGAATCGGCTCTGGGTCGGCAACGACGGCGGAGTCTGGCGCTCGGACGACCGCGGCGAACACTGGGTCGACGTCAACACCAACCTCTCCTTGACGCAGTTCAGCGGCTGCGATCTGCACCCGACCGCGTTCGGGATGGCGCTCGGTGGCACGCAGGACAACGGCACCGATGCATGGATCGGCACCTCGACCTGGGCGCATGCGGACGACGGCGACGGTGGCTTCGCGGCGATCGACCAGACGACGCCGACCAACGTCGCTCATACCTATTTCAACCAGGCCGGCAATCTGATGGGTGTAGCCGCCGCCTATATCGGACTGGCCGCCGGCCCGAGCGATTACATCGGATTCGCGGGTGCTTTCCCGGGATGGAACAACGGGCTCATCTTTACCGACAACGTGCTGTTCTATGCGCCCTTCATACTCGATCGAAACCACTCGACGACGCTGTATTTCGGCACCAACCACCTCAACAAGGCCCTCGACTTCTTCAACAAGGCCGCGGTGGCCACCTCGTCGCTGCAGATTTACACGCAGTTGAACGGAGGCAACGCAATCACGACGGCCGTATCTCCGAGCTCTTACACGGGGGCGATCAGCGCGATCGAGACGCCGCCGAGTCTGCTTGCCGGCGATTCACAGACGATCTTCGTCGGTTCGGACAACGGCCGTGTGTTCCGTTCGGTCAACAGCGGAGCCACGTTCCAGGAAGTGGACGCGTCCGGCCCGCTCGGCCTGTTCGTTTCCAATATCCTGGTCGATCCGCGCAATCCAATGATCGTCTATCAATCGCGTTCCGGGTTCTCCGGCGCGTTGCCGGCGCACAACGTGCGCAAGTCGATCGACGGCGGCTCCTCGTGGAATGATGCTTCCGATGGATTGCCGGATATTCCGGTCAACGCGATCGCATTCGATCCCGCCTTTCCGGATCAACTGTGGGCAGGCACGGACATCGGCATATACCTCTCGCTAGACGGCGGCGACAGCTGGATTCCGTACAATGACGGTATACCGAACGTCGCGGTTTTCGACTTGAAATCGAACCCGAAGACGCACACCGTGCTGGCGTGCACTCACGGACGCGGAGCATTCCTGTTGAACACCGACGCGATTTTCGTCGACGGGTTCGACGCGCGTTGATCTAGGTATTGCGCAGAGGCCCGGGCAACCGGGCGCTGCGCTTCGCTAGGGAAGTTCTGAACAAAGTCTTTGCTCGTCATTCCAGCGTAGGCTGGAATCCAGCCTTTCAGCAAATTGCAGAAGAACTGGATCCCAGCCTTCGCTGGGATGACGGCTTACTCAGAGGTTTCCTAGTAGCCGGCCCGCCCGAGTTCGCTGTAGCGCGCGAGTGCATCGCGGGCGCGATCCCGAAGAATGTCGCGCTTGACGGTGATGCCGCGCCGTTCGAGTTCGCCGACCCAGTCGGCAGGCAATGGACCCTCGTCGAATTCGGTCAACTCCTCGACATCCTCGGATCGCGCACCGATCAGCAATTCGTCGACTCCGGCCCAGATCGTGGCGCCAAAGCATTGGCAGCAGGGCTGCGCGCTCGTTGCCAGCACGAATCGCTCGCCGCCGTCGTTGAGGCGGAATCGTTGCAGCCGCGCCTGCGCCAGCGTGTACGCCATGATCTCGGCGTGCGCGATCGAACAGTTGAGCGGGATCACGCGATTGACGCCGACCGACACGATCCGGCCGGCCTGATCAAACACCGCCGCACCGAACGGGCCTCCGGTCGCATTTTCCACGTTGCGTTGCGCTGCCTCGATCGCCAGCGCGACACGCGACTCGTCATCGACATAGATCCGCGTCCCATCGACGAAATGCCGCAGCCAGGCGGGCATGGTCAATTGAAGGTGAGCCGGCTGCACGTTATTTGCCGGCCGGCTTGGTATACGAATCGCGCAGCGTAACGATGCGGTTGAATACCGGTGCCTCCGCAGCGTGGTTGCGACGATCAGTGACGAAGTAGCCGAGGCGCTCGAACTGGAACGATTGCTCGGCTTCGACCGTCGCCAGTGACGCCTCGATATAGCCGCGTATGCTGCGCTTCGAATCGGCATTCAGGTGATCGCGGTAGGTCTTGCCGTCGGTTTCGTCGTCCGGATCGGCGACGTCGAACAGGCGGTCGTACAGATGGATGTCGGCGGCGATCGCATCGCGCGCGCTGACCCAGTGGATCGTGCCCTTGACCTTGCGGTCGGCGCCGGCCAGGCCCTGGCGTGTTTCGGCGTCGAGCGTGCAGCGCACTTCGATCACATTTCCACTTGTATCTTTTACCACATCCGAACACCGGACGATGCCGACGCCGCGCAGGCGCACTTCGCCGCCCGGCACGAGGCGGTGGAAGCCCTTCGGCGGCACCTCCATGAAATCCTCGCGTTCGATCCACAGCTCCGCGGCGAACGCGACGGCGCGCGTGCCGAGAGATTCGTTCTTCGGGTGATTCGAGAACGTCAGCGTCTCGGCGTGATCGGCCGCCAGGTTCGTGATCACGAGACGGAGCGGATCGATCACGGCGAAGCGCCGCGGCGCGGTTGCGTCGAGTTCTTCGCGGACGACGCCTTCGAGTACCGAGTAGTCGATCACGCTGATCTGCTTGCTGACGCCGACGCGCTGCCAGAACGCGCGGATCGCGGCCGGCGGATAGCCGCGCCGGCGTGCGCCGGACAACGTCGGCATGCGTGGATCGTCCCAGCCTTCGACCAGACCATCCTGCACGAGCGAGATCAGTTTGCGCTTGCTCATGATCGTGTAGTTGAGATTGCCGCGCGAGAATTCGATCTGCTGCGGCGTGCTGACGACCGTGTGCAGGCCGGCGTCGACCAGCGGCTGCACGAGGTCGGCGTGATGCGTCAGGTCGACCTGCTCGATGCACCAGTCATACAGCGGGCGGTGATCTTCGAATTCGAGCGTGCACAGCGAGTGCGTGATGCCCTCGACCGCGTCGGAGATGCTGTGCGCGAAGTCGTACATCGGATAGATCGGCCAGGCATCGCCGGTGTTCTGGTGCGTGATCTTGCGGATCCGGTACAGGGTCGGATCGCGCAGGTTGATGTTGCCGGACGCCATGTCGATCTTAGCGCGCAACGTGCGCGCGCCGTCGGCGAACTCGCCAGCGCGCATGCGCGTGAACAAGTCGAGGTTCTCCTCGACGTTACGTTCGCGGTACGGCGAGTTGCGCCCCGGTTCGGTCAGGGTGCCGCGATATTCGCGCTGCTGTTCTGCCGACAGGTCGCAGACGAAGGCCTTGCCATCGCGGATCAGTTTGAGGCCGCAGCGGTAGAACACCTCGAAATAATCCGACGCATGGCGCAGTTCGTCCCAGTCGAAGCCGAGCCAGCGCACGTCGTCCTTGATCGCCTCGACGTACTCGATGTCTTCCTTGCTCGGATTGGTGTCGTCGAAGCGCAGGTGGCAGACGCCGCCGAAGTCGCGGGCGACGCCGAAGTTCAGACAGATCGACTTGGCGTGGCCCAGGTGCAGGTAGCCATTCGGCTCGGGCGGAAAGCGCGTGACGACGGCCCCACCGTGCCTGCCGGCGCTGATGTCGTCGCTGATGATCTGGCGGATGAAATTGTTGGTGGCCGGGCTGTCGATCGTCATTTGCTGGGCTGAAACGAGGCTAGTAGGGCAGTTTACCGGGTGCGGCGGCCAAAACGAACGGTTGCCCTGGACGGGAGCCCAAGTGTGACGGGCAGAAGCCCAAGCCATGATGGCGGGGAGGCGCCCTCGGCCTGGATGGCCGGGACAGGTCGCCTTGAACAATTCGTTCGCTCTGAGCGTAGGCGCACAGCGACGAAGTCGACGGGCCCTTCGGCAGCGCTTCGACTTCGCTTGCCGTGCAAGCTACTCTCAGCGAGAACGGGGGCGAAAAGGCTGGTTTTGTCGGCCGGGCGAGCACGTGGGACAATCCAGTGTCCCGTGCCGAGTTCCCGCTTGCCATGCTGCACAACAAGAAAATCGTCGTCGTGATGCCAGCCTACCGGGCCGAAAAGACCCTCGAGGAGTGCTATCGCGCGATTCCGCTCGATGTCGTCGACGAGGTGCTGCTGGTCGACGACGCCAGCGACGACGCCACGCTGGCAGTTGCTGCGCGCCTGGGCATCCGCACCCATCGCCATCCGGTCAACCGCGGTTACGGTGGCAACCAGAAGACCTGCTACACGCTGGCGCTCGAAGCCGGCGCCGACATTGTCGTGATGCTGCATCCGGACTACCAGTACGAGCCGCGCCTGATCACGGCGATGGCCGGCATGGTCGCCTCGGGCGTCTACGACGTCGTGCTCGGCTCGCGCATTCTGGGCAACACCGCGCTTGCCGGCGGCATGCCGCGCTACAAGTACTTCTTCAATCGATTGCTGACGTTCACGCAAAACGTTCTGGTCGGCTCGAAGCTTTCAGAGTTCCACACCGGCTACCGTGCGTTTTCGCGCGAGGTGCTCGACACGCTGCCGCTCGCGGCTAACTCGGATGATTTCGTGTTCGACAACCAGATGCTGGTGCAGGCGCTGGCCTGTGGCATGCGCATCGGCGAGATTTCCTGTCCGACGAAATATTTCCCCGAGGCCAGCCAGATCAGCTTTCGCCGCTCGGTGCGCTATGGCTTCGGTGTGCTGCGCACCAGCCTCGCCTACCGCCTGTGGCGCTGGGGACTCGTCAAGCCAGGCTTTCTGTCGATGCAGCCGGAGTTGCGCTTGCGCGCGGCGACGGCGACGCGGGAATGATTGCCGCGCGCGACCGGCGCGATCGGTTGCTCTGGCTCGTGCTGCTGGCCCTTGCACTGGGCGTCGGCACGTTCCTGCGCACCTGGCAGCTCGATATACAGATTCTGCTCGACGATGAGTGGCACGCGATCAACAAGCTGCTGCGCGCGACCGATGCGCACGATATCGCGACCCACTTCGGCCTTGCCGACTACAGCATCCCGCTGACGCTCTATTACCGCCTCCTGTATCTGCACGGCGGGCTGACCGATTGGGGCATGCGTTTGCCGATGCTGCTGGCGGGTGTCGGCCTGTTGCTCGCGGCGCCGTGGCTGACCCGCACCACGCTGTCGCTGCCGGTGCGCAGCGTGTGGGTTGCGCTGATGGCGCTGTCGCCGCTGATGATCTATCACACGCGCACGGCGCGACCCTATGCGATCACGACATTCCTGTGCTTCATTGCGATCTTCGCCTTTCGCGCCTGGTGGCAGGGCGGCGAACGACGCTGGCGCTGGGCTGCGCTGTACGCCGTCGCCACATTCCTCGCCGGCTGGCTGCACCTGATCGCACTGAGCTTTGCGCTGTCGCCTTTTCTATACTGCGGCATGTTTGCACTGCGTGACTGCCTGCGCGCGCAGGATCGTCCGGCCGGACTGCGCCGGCTGCGCGATCTGCTCGTGCTCGGTGTCTGCGTCGCGCTGCCGCTGGCCGCAGCGCTGCTGCCGCCGCTGCTCGCCGACGCCGCGTCGCTGGCCGCCAAGACCGGCACCGACTCGGCCACGCCGCAAAGCATCTATCGCACACTGCTGATCTGTTTCGGCATCTCCAGCCCCTGGTTGCTCGCTGCGTTCATCGCGCTGTGCGCGATCGGTGTGCGCAGCCTGTGGCGGCGCGAACGCGACCTGGTCGCGTACCTGAGCTTCGTCGTGCTGATCGGCGTCGCGGCGATCGTTGTGTCGAAGGCAGCATGGCTGCAGCACCAGCTCAACTTCGCGCGCTACATCCAGCCGGTCGTGCCGTTCCTGCTGTTGGCGATGGCCGAAGGTACGCTCGCGGTACTTGCCTACCTGCGCTCGGGCGCGGTGCAAGCCGCGACTGCGGCGCTCGCGCTTGCAGGCGTCTACGTCGCCGGACCGGTCCCGGGGTATCTGTACAACCCGAACCAGTTCATGACCGACCAGTATTTCCAGTTCGACTACGATCGCGCGTACAACCCGTATTTCACCGTCCTGCCGCAAGGTCCGATCCCCGAGTTCTACCGCCAGCTCGGCCGGCGCGCGCCGCGCAGCCTGACGCTGATCGAAACGCCGTGGTCGCTCGAGACCAATCACGACCCGCAACCGCTGTACCAGGCCGTGCACCGGCAATACATCAAGATCGCGCTGACCACGCCGGAGTGCGGCGTTTCCGACTACGGCAACTATCCGGAGTCGGCAGCAGGCATGCAACTGGACCGCTTCGTGCACCTGTCGGCGTTGCTGCGCGGCGAGACTGCGGGTGCGGACTTCCTGGTGGTGCACCTGCGCGCATGGCCGGAAGGCGAGCTGCCGCCTTCCGGCTGGCCGGACCTGTCACTGTGCCTGGCGCAGATCGAACGACATTTCGGCGCAGCGCTGTATCGCGACGAGGACATCGAGGTGTTCGCGCTGTCTGCCACCCAATCGCCGCAATGAGCGCTTTACCGCTTCGGTGTGAATGCGCTAGCGTTGCGATCGTGGCGAGGAGTGGTGCGTGAAGATCGTTTATCAGGCAGAGAACATCATCGACGCGAACCTGGTCAAGAATGTGCTCGAGCAGGAAGGCATTTCCGCGTTCGTCAGCGGCCAATACCTGACCGGCGCCGTCGGCGAGCTGCCGCCGATCGCACTGGTCAACGTCATGGTCGCCCAGATCGACTGGCCACAGGCGCGGCAGATAGCCGAGCGCATCGACGCCGCGCTATCGGAGCGTCGCGCATTGCCGGACGGCTGGCTCCCTGATCCGGCCTGACGCGGCATTGTTTCGCCGCGGCGATGGTAAGTCTCCGTTCGCCCTGAGCGTAGGCGCCTCGCGCCGAAGTCGAAGGGCACGCGGGACGCTTCGACTTCGCTCGCTGTGCGAGCTACGCTCAGCGCGAACGGATTTACGAGACAGATGATCCAATCCGAAGCCCCGCTGCTGGTCATCGGCAACAAGAACTACTCGTCGTGGTCGCTGCGTGCGTGGCTGCTGCTGCGTGTGTTCGACGTGCCGTTTCGCGAACTGAAGCTGCCGCTCGACACTGCCGAGTTCGAAACGCGCATCGGCGACTATTCGCCAGCCCGGCGCGTGCCGGCATTGCGCGATGGCGACGTGCATCTGTGGGACTCGCTCGCGATCTGCGAGTACGCGAATGAACGCTGGCTCGGCAGCCGTGGCTGGCCTTCGGGCATCGCGGCGCGCGCCCATGCACGCGCGCTCAGTGCCGAGATGCATTCGGGCTTCACCGCCTTGCGCCAGGCGCTGCCGATGAACTGCCGCAAACGCGCCGCGACGCCGATGCTCGATGCAGAAGCCGCCGCCGATGTCGAACGGATCAAGTTCATCTGGAGCGAAACGCGACCACGCCATGGCGGCGCAGGGCCATTCCTGTTCGGCAGCTTCGGTATCGCCGACGCGATGTACGCGCCGGTCGTGCTGCGTTTCGTCACTCATGGTGTCACCCTGGACGGCGAAGCTGCGCGCTACGCCGCTGCCATCGCCGCGCTGCCGGCGCTGCACGAATGGCTCGACGAGGCGGCCACGGAGCCGCTGTCGCCGACGCATGAACGGATGAAGCCGTGACCATGGCGCGGCGCGACGCGATGTCGCGCATGATCCTGGGCGCCGCATTGATCAGCACGACCAGCATCTTCGTGCGCTGGGCGCACGTCGAGTTGACAACGTCGGCGTTCTACCGTATGGCATTCGGCGCGCTCATGTTGTTCGGCCTGCAGCTTGCGCGCGGGCTCTGGCGCCTGCCGGATCGTGGCGAAATTGCCTGGCTGCTGCTGCCGGCTCTGGCATTCGGCGCCGACCTGATGATCTGGCACCGCAGCATCCGCGAGGTCGGACCAGGATTGGCGACGCTGCTCGGCAACTTCCAGGTGTTCCTCATGGCCGGTGTCGGCATCGTGTTCTATCACGAGCGGCCCGGCTGGCGCTTTGCACTCGGCGTCGGGCTGGCGCTGGCCGGATTGTGGCTGCTGGTCGGCGTCGGCTGGGAATCGCTGACGCCGCGTTACCGCTTCGGCGTGCTGCTCGGCGTGCTGACCGGCGTTGCCTATGCGGTCTACATGCTCAGCCTGCGCGCCGCGCAGTTGCGCCGTCGCGATCTGACGCCGGAGCGCACGTTGTTGCTGGTCAGTGTCCTGTGCGCGGCCATGCTCGCGGCGGCGGTCGCGGCCGAAGGCTCCGGCTTTGCCATTCCGGACGGCCAATCGTGGCTGGCGCTGCTCGGCCTGGCGTTGTTCGGGCAGGTGCTGGGCTGGGTACTGATCGCACGCGTCATGCCGCTTCTGCCGGCATCGCTGGTCGGCCTGCTGCTGTTGCTGCAGCCGGCATTGTCCTTCGTGCTCGATGTGCTGCTGTTTTCGCGGCCGACGGCGCCGGTGGACTGGGTCGGGCTGGGATTATCGCTGATCGGGATTTTCGTGGCCTCGGCCCGACCGCGCGCGCCGACGTCGCCGCTCGCGGCGAAGGAGTAGGGCGGGAGTGGCCGCGCAGCGGCGCATCCCGCCTGATGTTGGCAGAGGTGCTGAAGGCGGGATCCGCTGCGCTCCTCCCGCCCTACAGCTGCTGTTGCCCTGCGATCGCCCGCGTGCTCGCTCCCGCGGCTTCGTTCCTCACGCATCAACTCTTGCGTCTTCCAGGTATAGCCGTCCAGACGTCTTGACATATGGACGTCTATACATCTAATATGTCGCAACACTCATCCAGACCGGCCGAGAGACAGGCTCGACGACGCCGGGGCAACCACCGCACACGCGGAAGGTGCCAACTCCTGCGGATTGCCGCGAACCGTGGTCGCGGCCGACCGAAAGATGAGACGATCGTGCTGGATCTTCGACGCAAGCGCCGCCCCATGCGCATCCGGGCCGCTCTGGCAGCACGGCGTGCTCGAGCTGCCGCATTCGTTCCGGCTCGACTCGGGTGAAGTCCTTGTCGATGCGCGGCTCGCCTGGCAGTGCGCCGGCCCGGCCGAAGCGCCGCTGGTCATCGCGCTCGGCGGCATTTCGGCACACCGCCGCGCCTGCGCGCCCGGCGCAAACGGCTGGTGGGAAGAGCAGTGCGGCGCCGGCAGAACGCTCGATACGCGACGTTACCGTGTGCTCAGCGTCGACTGGCTCGGCGGCTGTGACGAGTCGACCGCCCCCCGCTCTTATAAGACGAGTCCGTCGCGCGAAGCGCGACTATCACTCCCTCCCCCCTCCGTAGCGGCGGAGAGCAAGGGGAGCGCGCACGAATTTCCGACGGTTTCGACCGCGGATCAGGCTCGTGCGCTGCTGCTGCTGCTCAACCGCCTCGGCGTGCGTCGCGTTCACCTGCTAGTCGGCGCATCGTATGGCGGCAACGTGGCGCAACATCTCGCTGCATTGCTCGGTGATCGACTGCG
>Ga0193727_1000162_pt1 | contig 23536 bp, 37 predicted proteins | sample H2c2metaG_FD_143051 | JGI IMG/M metagenome (GOLD analysis project Ga0193727, IMG submission 143051) | Soil microbial communities from a riparian zone of the East river system, Colorado, United States - H2c2 | ecosystem: Environmental > Terrestrial > Soil > Riparian zone | place: USA: East River...
GTCCTCCAATTGATACATTCTTTATAAACGTACAATTGATAGCTGTCAACCCTTTTCTTTAATTATTTAAAGAACGTGCAACGGCTATCAGTCCAACCACGATTGCGATAATGAGTAGCCAAAGCTTCCTCAGTCTCACCAATCAAAGGAGTGACTTCAAAGATACCATCAACAGTTTCAATCCAAACAATACCAAACACAGCTACTTCAGTATAAAGACCATCTCCACAAGGCTGCATTTCAGTTTCAATCTGAACTGACACTTGCTTGATCTTTACATAACCAGCTTCTTGCATTTGGTGAGACATTTGCTTGCTCCATCTGTTATTCAGTGATATATACGTCTCCTATTGATTGTCAACCCTTTTCTTTAATTATTTTATATTGCACTGCATTATTCTTTATATTTTCGTTCAGACTTATTTAGCTTACGCTCCCCATCATCATCTAAGATGCTGCTAACCAATTGATCTTGAGCAATCACCTTAAACAATCTTTGCAATAAAGCTGACCTATGGATACCGCGTATACGAGCGCAAAGCATAAAATAATCAGCAACCTTATCTGACATTCTAACATGAGCGTGTTTCATTCTCGCCCCAATGTCACATTAGTGCTAACCCTAACATCATAGTTAGCAAACGTCCAGCACTCTTTACTTTCAGTAATGAATACAACCCAATACAAATCACTCTCAATACCATAATCAATTAAGAACTTAGCAACACCTTGACCTTTAGGCGTCTCTAACCAAATTAAATTATTAATTTCGTGGATCATTTCTTCATCTTCCTTACCTCATGAGCTATGGCAAATGAACCTAGCGCTTCAATTTTGTTTGCTGCATCATTTATTGCTTCATTATAAATTTGATTATCCTGTTGCTCTCTTATTTCTCTCATTCTTTTGCTCTCAGCTAAACCAGCTTCCCATAAATTTAATCTCATTTTTGCTCTCTCCATCTGTTATTCATACAATAACAGCTTCTACAGTAATGTCAACACTTATTTTAAATTAAAAGCATCATTCCAAATATCGTTCTGACACTCCATAGCCTTACTTAACATTTCAATAACATATTCATTGTTTCTATTGGACGGCTCACGCTTAAACGTATTCAACACAGTCTGCACATAATAAATTAAAGTTGGTCTATCTTCTGCTGTCATTTGTCATCCTCCTTTAAAAATTCTTCCCCAAATGTTCCTGCAAATACAAATATAGCATATGAGCTTGTGATCTATCTAAAACTATTACCGCATCATTAATATCATCAATTATTCTAATTCCAAACTTATTTGTAATGGTCCCATATTTAAATTCTACTAAACCAGTGGTGCCCCTAATTACTAATTCTTTACTGCTCATTTGCCGCTATCCTTTCTTTGTACCCACACTGTAAAGAATTTAGTTAGGTCAGTCAATTGTTCTTCTGATAAAGCTATACAAGCGATCTGATCCCTCATGAATGCGTTTTTGCTAGTTTTATTTAAACTTAGATAACAAGTAGCATCATCAGCTTGAATTCTAAGCTTAACGTCAAATAGATCATTTTTATTTATTAATTCAAAATCTTTCATTCTTTTCGTCCTTTTTCTTAATAGTACAGGGTTGTATGGGCGTTAGTCTGGCTAAGTCCTTGTTTCTCTTATATATAGTATAAATAGTATATATAGTATAGATAGATATAAGTGTTACATGTAACAGGGGGTAGTTAGGGTGTTAAACGGGCCATACTATTACTTTTTCCACTTTTTTCGAAATAGTATGACAATTTCAATGACTTACGAGGGATATTTGCCTTTTTTTGCCGCACTATTCACACTATTTCACCCATTATTGCAGGTCAATCAATCGAACAAATGTGGTAAAGTTTTCCAACTGTCTTATATTTAGTCAACTCTGCTCCTTTCAATTCAACTAGATTACCAGCATCTATTAAAACCTGAAGCGTCCTTTTTAGTGCCGCCGTTCCTCCTAACTTATCATTTAAGAAAGGAGATAGCTTACCTAAACGATTATTAAGATAGGCATTATTAACAACTTTATCTTTATGCTGAGCATCAATTCCTCTATATTTTCGTATGTAAGATACATCTTTATCCATATATTCTTTCAAAATACGCAAAGCTTCATTGTATTGTTTAAGCTCAAATGAACTAGACCCAATTTCACCAGCTTCAAAACGCTCAGTTAAAGCAGCAATATCAGCTTGAACAAGCTTAGCGGCCCATTCCATATGATTGACTTGAATTGTAGGTTCCCACATATGTTCGCCAACAGCAATCAATGCTGACAGCTTCAAGACTTTAATGTGGGCACGGTTCCAAAGTTGTCTAATTACTTCTTTATTAGAGCTATTAATCTTATTATCGGCAAACTTATCAAAATCATAAAGCATCTTAGCTGCTTCAGGACTTGATTGCACATTAATACAACGTCTTGGATTAGAATAATTTATACCTTCACATTGAGCAACTAATGAAGCAACATTTCCAATTAACGCTGTAGAAGGATGTATTTCTGTATGATGTTCATTAAGCGCAGGACGATTGCCCTTATACTCAATCAATAAGAAGCGAGGCAATAAGCCTTCACTAATCATATCTTCGTTTAATGCTCCATAAAAACGCTCTGGAGTACTTTCCCCAAGAATACTAAAAGAGGGAGAAGGTACAGCACTAGTATTATTCGCCTTGTCTGAGTAAACGGAGGCATGAAGTATCTCGCTATGACCAGACTTGTTATAAAGGTCAAGAAACATGCGACGCAAACTAACTTCTGATCCGTTAGCATTAGGGCTGCTCATTTGTTGAAGGCGCAAACCAAACTCGCCCAATAGACTGATAAAGGATTGTGATGTATGACCTAAGTATTTAAATAGGGCTGCACCAGATGATATTTCTGATGGGCCAATGAAATATTGACTAGTCGGAACTTGCATCTTAATTGTATTCATTATCTTATTAATACCAGATGCAGCAGCTTCTTTACCTGCTCCAGTCATGGCTAAAAGCAGCACGTATTGATTTAATCCTGTACCTGAGATATTGTAGGCTCTACCGCAAATGCCAGCCATAAGCCCTATGGCCGCTGCCAAGGCTACTTCTGGTACGGGGCGAGGTGCAGCTTGATAAATGAAGCTAGCTATGTCGCCAAGCAATCCCGGTGGAAGCTCAAGATTAGATGACAGTATTGGATCAGCTATCGCATTGCTCAACTTTAATTCCAATGCTTCTTTTAAGCTGGATATGTCTATATTTGGTATTTGCGCTAGAGGTTTATTTACTGCATTGCTATATGCACCGGGTAAATAATCCTTACGATTAAACTTCTCAGCTTTATCCTTTGGGCCAATTTTGCGCTGATACCCAAGTTTGCTATTCTTCATTATTCTTATAGCTTGCTCAGCGCTGATATCATAGAACACAAGGAAATTCATGAAAGCTAGATCAATAGCTGACCTATCAGAACCTTCAGGATATCCGTTATAATAAAGCTCTTTAAATTGCTCGCCATTAGCAGCAGAACAAATTTTAGCTATCAATTCCTCATCTGTGCCAATTGCAACTGTAGCGACAGGATTAAGTTGAACTATATTAGAATTGGGTCTAAAGGCTTGCTGCAATTTATTCAGCAATTCTTGGCATTCAGCAATAGGCTTATCATTATAAACCTTACCAGTGAAAATCAAGTAATGGTCGGATGAATAACACTCAACACCCCATTCTTGATTTTTAAATCCGCCTTTACCATCTTCTAAATGAAGTTCACCTTTGCCCACAATGTGACAACCGTTGCCAGACAGGCTAACTTCACTGTAGCAATTGAAATCGTCATGAATGGACTGATGCACAGGGCCACGCCTTGCTTCAGACTGCGTTTTGTCTAAGTCAATAATGAAGTATGGATCAGCTTTAGTTAAAACTAACCCAATACCAATTAAATCATTGGTGCCAACTGCTGCAACGCAATGCTCAAAACTATTCCATGATGTAGGTCTATCAACGCTAGCTTGCCAACCATTCACTTGAAATAGATTTTTATCAGCCTTACAACATACCCATTGATTGAGTAGGCGCAATTCTTCCGGGATGTTCATATACAAATTAGCCACGTCTCGCCCCTTATGGCTAATCATTGAGCTAATTCAGCTTCAAGCGCTTCCTTAGTTAGCTCCTTAATAACCCTTGCAATGGACAGCCGCTTGTTCATACGACGCTCCATCAGGGCTCGAAGAAGCTCGAGATTTTCAGCGTGATCGCCTGTAATACAGACGTTTACGCGGGCTTTTGAGGGGATTTCTTGATTTGTCATGGGCGAAACGATTAAAGCAAAAAAAAGACAGGTCAAGAGAAATTTTAACGAAATAACGATTGACAGAATTTGGGAACCGTCTAGAACGGCGTTCAAGCAAACAAGCTAAAAGGAACCATCATGAGCCGTCTAGTTAAAAACTAGCGCTAGGCAAAAGCGAGGCTAATATAATCAACACTACCCTGTCGCATTAATGATTAAAATGACAACAATGAAAGAATGACTATGATTAAAGTTGCTACAATTGCTATCCTACTTATTGGTACAATTAATGCTAAAGCAGATGGTCTATTCATGGGCGTAAATTGGGCAAGCTCCAACGAAGTCCGTGCTCAGGACAATGACGGCATTCGTGCGTATAAATTGAACAAGCCTAGTGTACAGGTTTACGCTCCAGCTTATGCAGGACGTAATTCGCAAGATGGTATCTGCGATAAGTTGCAGGTTAATGCTACAGACAATGACGGCTATATGGCCTATAAGAATAGCCTAGCAGTTCATACGCTCTACAAGCCAAATGGTGTATGCGAACCTGTTTATTATCCCGGCTTTGCGTTTTGGGGAGGTGAGCAGAACATGGCTCTAGCTCCGCGTTGGAATGGTCAACCTGATTGGACACCTGCTACATTTAATTATATGGACTGGACTGATCCGCGCTACAATCCTTGGATGCGATACGGAGGTTAAACTAATTGGCGGTATAAAAGCCGCCAATCATTTCAAATGGAGTTTTAATAATGCCTAATGATATTCGCGAAATTATTAATTCACTTGACGAACAAGATAAACAAATGTTTTGCCAGCACCGCACAGAAATGCGACGCAGCTATTTGACTGCCCACAATTCAATTATTGGTGTCCATGCATGGGATGCTTACGATGATGCGTTTATGGACATTATCGATTTGAAGCTGGCTATTCTATTTGATAGGGCTGGTAGGTTTGAAGCTGTTAAAGATAAAACTATTGATGACGCTGAAATTGGGCGCATTGAAGATGAAATTCGTGAGGCTGCAAAAACATTCAAGAACCCTAATTTTGAAACTAGCTTAGCTACTGCTTCAATGAAGGGTAATGGTAAAGACAATGGATGGACAAGCAAGCCATGAATGATTATAAGATTGAATGCCGTCCTGAATATCAACATATTAAATATGCTATTTATAGAAAAGAACCTATTTGGTTTGGAATGAGTTACCAATGGGTAGAAATGGCTAGCTTTGATACTATAGATAAAGCTGAAGCTGCACTATCAGAAACAAAAAACTTCCCTAAATATTATAGGTATTAAAATGAACACTTGGCCTCTGCAATCGGCTACTCCTTGGCCTAATGCCCCTTCCAATCCCCTAGACGCCATGTCAGAGGATCAGCTTCTAATGCTATGGGATAGCAAAAAGAAAGCTATTGAAGTAGCTAAAGAAGAAGAAATGGACTTGCGCAAGTATATTGTGGGCAGGGAATTTCCTAAGAAAACTGAAGGTATGAATACCAAAGAATTAGGCAATGGTTACCAGCTTAAAGCAGCAGTTAAATATAATTACAATTTGGCTGATAATGATACGGTTGAAGAAAAACTCAACAAAATTTCTTCACTTGGAAACATGGGTCCATTTATTGCGGATCGTCTGGTTAGTTGGAAACCATCATTCCTATTGACCGAGTATCGTCAACTGTGCGAAGATGAAGCTAAAGGTGATAAGTTTGCTAAAAGTGTTTTGAATATTGTAAACGAAATGCTTACTGTGACTGAAGCTGCGCCTAGCCTTGAGATAAAGGAGCCGAAAGGTAAGAAGAAATGAAGAAAAATGAAACCCATGAGCGTATCATAACTTACTATTTAGAACCTCATGAAATAGATCAATTAATTTTAGATAAAGTTTCTAAAGAAGCTCAAGTTGGGACTAAACAATTTGCAGTAGAATTTGAAATTAATTATGAATTTGTCAAAGAAGGTTCTCCTGAATACAATACTCGCAAGATTAAATGTACTGTAAAAATTAAGCATGATCTAATTAAAGCTGCTCAACCTCAATCAGTAGAGAAAACAATTTAAATGCAAATGTCTGATCTAAGACCAGCCCGTGACTTCGCATTACAGTTTGGCTGCAAAGCATTAATCTATGGAGGAGCAGGCACGGGCAAGACACCAATTTTTAATACTGCTCCTCGCCCATTGCTGTTAGCGTGCGAGCCCGGACTACTATCAATGCGTGGTAGCACTATTCCAACGTATGAAGCTTACACAGCACCACGAATTGATGAATTTTTTAAATGGTTTTTTAATTCAGCAGAAACTAAAAACTTTGATACGCTTGGTATTGACAGCACGTCACAAATGGCAGATATATATCTTCAAGATGCCGCAAAGACTATTAAGCATGGCTTGCAGCAATATGGCGAAATGGCAACCAAGACCATGAACCATTTGCGTACACTTTACTTTACACGTCAGAAGCACACGTATCTAATTTGTAAGGAGGAAATTTTAACAATAAATAATATTCAAATGAGACGGCCCTATTTTCCGGGTAAGCAGCTAAACGTTGACATACCTTTTATGTTTGATGTTATCGCGCATCTTTCTAAAGTGCCTATCCCGAATGTAGGAGAACAATTAGCCTTCCGTTGCATTGGTTCTTATGATGTAATGGCACGTAATAGAGTTGGTACACTAAACGAATTTGAACCGCCGGACTTTACGGCAATTGTCAATAAATGTATGGTGTGAAATGGCAGAAAAACTAATTGACATAGCTGCTGAACTACGCCACGAAACAGATAAAGCCTATCTAATCTATGATGGTAGGTCAGAAATTAAAAAGGGAGACACAGCACCTAGTGAGTTACGCGTATGGGTGCCTAAGTCTCAAGTTGAAATGAATGATGACAAAACTTTTACAATGCCAGAATGGCTGGCGTTGGAAAAAGGATTTATATGAAATATTACAGTACAGTTTATGAAAAGGAAATAACAATGCCTGCTAAAACTAAACCTAAAAAGCGTGGTCGCAAGCTTGGCGTAAAGGTTGGACCTTACAAAATTATCACTCTTAAAATGCTTCATGAGCAGCTTAAGGAATTGAAGGCTCAAGTTGCTAAACATGAAAAGGTGTTAGGCTGATGATGTATGGATACAAACAATATCGCCGTACACAAATTGCTGAAATGATACCTTGGTTTATTGGATTTGATATGGACGGCGTTAGCGTTTCTGCACCAGATAAGCAGAAAGGATCACCAAAGGAAGGTGACATGATTGCACGCAATCCTAAAAACCATGAAGATAGATGGTTAGTTGCGTGTCAATACTTTAATGATAATTTTGAGGAAATGTAAAAATGATTATTCCCACAATTGGACGTATTATGTGGTACTGGCCAGATAAACAGTATCGCGGCAAACTCCCTTGGGCTGCAATTGTCACTGACGTACATAGCGATAATATGGTTAGCCTTGCTGTGTTTGCTTCAAATGGCGACACTATATTGGGCGGTAAACGGTCTGTACCTGTTGTACAAGACGGAAGTCCAAATATTGCTGGCGATAGCCCGTATGTCGAATGGATGCCATATCAAGTTGGTCAAGCTAAGAAAGATAAAATCAATGGATGAAAACAAACTCGAAGCTGAGCTAACAGCGCTAGGCTTAAACGCACCACGCCTTTCGCCAACGCTAATAAGTGAAACTATCATAGCAGAACAGTACTATGTATTTCCGGGTACAGTTATGACTGTATGCTGTCTTACACTTCAGAATGGTTTCAATGTTGTGGGTACGTCTGCTCCTGCTTCACCTGAAAATTTTAATGAAGCTAAGGGCAGGGAAATTGCTAAGGATAAAGCACGCGAACAGATTTGGGCATTAGAAGGGTATTTGCTCAAGTCTAAACTCAACAAGACCCTTTAAGGATAAACAACTAATGTCGCCGTACAACGCAACTTTCGACGCTAACCAATTCGAACCACGTCAATCTGCTGGTGGTCATCCAGTCGGAAATAAGTTTCCATTTGAAATTAGTCACACTGAAGTTAAGCCTACCAAGGATGGTACTGGTGGAATGTTTGTTGTGACATTCACAACGCCAGCAGGACAGATTGACTATCGTTACAATCTGTTTAATCAGAGCGCTAAGGCTGTTGAAATTGCTCATGGTCAATTCTCAGCACTTTGCCGCGCTGTTGGTCGCTATCAGGTTGATTTTAACAATGATGGCGCAATCCTTCGCGGTGCTAAAGGTTGCTTGGATGTTAACTATCAAAAGGGCGAAGAACCTACCGCTGAGCGTCCTGAAGGTGGTTATGTTGAAGTCAAGAAAATCTATGACGTGAATGGCAATGAACCGGGCAAGGCTCCTGCCCAAGCTGCTCCTGCTCAGGGGTTTGCCAACCAAGGCCCAGCGCCAGCAGCAGGGCAAGTCCTACAGCAGCAGTCGGGCGGCGGTTGGGGGAATGGTGCCCAGCCTGCGGCAAACGCACCAGCGGCTTCCCAGCAGACCGCGCAAGCATGGTCTCCCGGTGGTCAAGGAAATACGGCAAATCCACCATGGGGTTCGCGCTAGAACGAAGCCCGATAAGAGCCATAGCGCGTAAACTAAAACCGTTGGCTTTGATACAAGGTCAACGGTTTCTTTTTATTCCCACACAAAGGTCACCTGATGCTTGATTTAAATAATAAAGATGACCGCAATAAACTAGAAGAATTGATTACTGATGATATTAATCAGTTTTGCGCAACCTATTATGAAAGTGGCCATAGAAAGCATTTAGGAGCTTCAGAGTTAGGCGAGGAATGTTGGCGCAAACTCTGGTATGGTTTTAGATGGACTAAACGGCAGGTGCATGACGGCAGAATACTGCGCTTATTCAACGTTGGTCATTCTGCTGAGCCTCGCTTTATTACTTATTTGCGCGGCATTGGATTTGAAGTTAGGGAGTTTGATGAAAATGGCAAACAGTTTAGAATTAGTGGAGCGAACGGACACTACGGTGGTTCCCTTGATGGAATGTGTAAAGCCCCCGCACGCTATGAAATTAGCGAAGATGTTGTACTCCTCAATGAATATAAAACTAATGGAACAGGAGCAGGTTACACCAATGTAGTCAAAGGGCTACAAAAAGCCAAGCCCAAACACTTTGCGCAAATGAGCCAATACGGTTTTAAAAAAGGTTTAAAGTACGGTCTATATTTAATTGAAAATAAAAATGACAGTGACATAACGGTTAAGATTGTTATACTTGATTGGAATTTAGGTGCTCAAATGGAGCGCAAGGCTGAAGAAATAATTTTTGCTAAAGAGCCTCCCCCGCGCATATCTGATAACCCTGCGTTTCAAGCGTGCCAATGGTGCCATCAAAGAGATATCTGTCACAAAGGAGAACAGCCTGAACGTAATTGTAGAAGCTGTAGGCAATGTTCGCCAGTCGAAGAAGGACAATGGCATTGCTCTAAATTTAATGATGTTGTGCCTGATGATTTTATAGTCAAGGGTTGTCCAGATTGGTTGCCAATTTAAAATGATAACACCTAGATATTATCAGGAAGAAGCTCTAAAAGCTGTTTACCAATTCTTTATGACACATAAAGAAGGTAATCCACTTATCGGGCTTCCTACTGGTACTGGCAAGTCAGTACTACCTGCTATTTTTATTAATCGCGTTATGAAGCAATGGCCAAATCAACGTTTTCTTTTGGTGACGCACGTCAAAGAATTAATCGCGCAAAACGCTAATGTCATGATGAAAGTATGGCCTGAAGCGCCACTTGGAATTTACAGTGCTGGTTTAAAACTTAAACAAACTGCTCAGCCTATCGTGTTCGGCGGCATTCAAAGTATGATAAGAAATCCTGCTTTATTTGGCCATCGCGATATCGCTTTTGTTGATGAAGCTCACTTGGTTTCTGCCAATGACAGCAGCCAATATCAAACTTTTTTTGCTCATTTAAAATTGATTAATCCGAATTTAAAGATTATAGGAATGTCCGCGACCCTGTACCGCATGGGCATGGGGATGATCACAGAAAACGGCCTTTTCTCGCATGTCGCGTATGACATGACGAATATGGACGGCTTCAATAGGCTGGTAAATGAAGGTTTTATTTCTCCTTTAATTCCACTCCGCACTAAAACAGAACTAGACATTTCAGACGTTAGCGTACAGCAAGGCGAGTTTGTCGCGACACAACTTCAAGGGGCAGTTGATAAAGCTCCTATAACTTTTAAAGCACTTCAGGAATTGGTACATGCCGGGCAATCCAGAAAATCTTGGCTTATCTTTGCATCAGGAATTGAACACGCTGAACATATCGCTGAGCAACTTGGGGCTTTTGGTGTTGACTGCGCACCTGTCCATTCCAAGCGGCCAGCGGAATATAATGATGCCGCAATTAAAGCGTTTAAAGCAAATGAGCTTAGAGCTATCGTCAATTACGGAAAGCTTACGACAGGCTTTGATCACCCATCCATCGACTTAATCGGAATGCTGCGTCCTACGTTATCTGTGCCTCTATGGGTACAAATGTTAGGACGTGGTACTAGGCCAGCAGACGGCAAAAAGAATTGTTTGGTCATGGATTTTGCTCGTAATACACCGCGTCTAGGACCAATTAATGATCCTCAAATACCCACAAAGAAAAGCTCTGCTCCCGGTGAAATGCCAATTAAAATTTGCGAAAACTGCGGTACGTACAATCATATCTCTGCTAGACTTTGCTGTAATTGTGGGGAGCAGTTTAGCTTTCAGCAAAAGTTAGTTGGCAAAGCAGGAAGCGACGAATTAATTAAAGTTGCTGCAACCGAAGCTGTACCGATCATTGAGACATTCAATGTAGTATCTGCTCACTACGTCAAGCACGATGGAAAATTTGGTAAGCCTCCTACTTTAAAAGCAACTTATTTCACCAGCGGATTAGCCTTTAAAGAATTTGTTTGCTTGGAACACAATGGAATGGCTGGTAAGATAGCGCGGGATTGGTGGCGACGCAGGCATAAGGAAGAACCACCTAGGACAGTTGATGAAGCATTAGGGTTTGTTTCGCAGTTACGAGTGCCTAGACAGATTAGAGTGCATGTTAATAAAACTTATCCTGAGATTTTAAATGCGGAGTTTTAATAATGCTGCGCACCTTAATAGCCCTAATAGTTTTCTGTTTAACCCTGAGCGTATCTTATGTGACCGATGCTAGACGCTATCGACATAGGCACCATTACGTTAAGCAGATTGTTCCTCTACCGCAGGAAAGAATAGCTACGTTTGAAGATTTGTGGAATGAAAGAAGTTTAAAATGAATGAAAAAATAAATCATCCTAATCATTACGGCGGTAAAGACAATCCTTATGAAGCTATCAAAGTTATTGAAGCATGGGAGCTTGGATTTAATTTAGGAAACACTGTAAAGTATATAAGCAGGGCAGGTAAAAAAGAAAGTTTATTGGAAGATTTAAAGAAAGCAGCTTGGTATCTTGATAGAGAAATTAAAAATGCAGAAAACGCATTGCCTAAGAGGACATGAATATATAAAAGAAAATACAAGATGGTCTATCGGAAATAGCGGCAAGCCTCAACGTTCATGTAAGCAATGCAATTCAATAAGAGTTAAATTAAAATATAAAAATGATAAAGCCTTTAGAGAAAAGAAGAAAGCTTATTCCAAGGAATATAAATGTACAAACAACCCAAACCAATAATGCGGCAAAATAATCATGCCGATTTTTATTCAGATGTTCACACTGCATTAGATAAAGTAATTAAAAATCCTATGACAATGCCGTATCAAAACTGTTTAAACTGTAAGCATTGGAATTTTGGAAAAGATTTGTGTACTAAGTTTGATGCAAAACCTCCGACTGAAATTATTGTTTATAGTTGTCCAGCCTATGAGGATGATTTAGACATCCCTTTTTAGTTAGTAAGCTAGAGAAAGAATGGATAAAATGACTAAACAAGAATTAATAATTTGCAATCAAATCGCTATCATGGAAGCTTTAAAAGTCATAATGGTTCATACTGATAAACCAGAACGCAACCCTATGGCTAATACTTGGCAATTTGATCATTTAAAAAAGATGATAGAAACAAGTCAAAAATAAATGGCACGCGCACCACGCTCAACCAAGACTGAACCTACCAAATCAAGTTTGCTAACTGCTCTAGAGTTCTGCTCATGCGTATCTGATAAGTTAGGAGCAAGCTATGAAACGCATATTGGTTTGCGAAATCATTGGGCTATTGCTTTCAATGGGATTGTTGCTGCTGGGTCACCAATTGTGGAAGACATTTACGCTCACCCACACAATTTATTGCTCATCGAAGCTTTGTCAAAATGTGATGATGTTTTTTCATTAACTCAGCTAGACAATGGCAGGCTTTCAATCAAGTCTGGTAAGTTCAAAGCTGTAGTGCCTTGTCTTGATCCTGCGTTGATGCAAGACGCGCTGCCTGATCCTTTGCTAGCTCCCATCACCAATAAATTTAGGGACGCTGTAGCGGCTGTTGGCGTACTCGCAAACGAAGATGCTCAACACGTTCTAATGGCTTCTGTGCTTATGAACGGTGCTTCTGTTATCTCTACCAATCGCGTGATGTTGCTGGAATACTGGCATGGGTTAGACCTTCCGTTTAATATTCCATTGCCAAAAGAATTTGTAACAGCATTGGTGAAGTGCAAAAAGAATTTAACAGGCTTTGGATTTAGTCGCTCTAGCGCTACCTTCTATTTCGAAGATGGATGTTGGCTTAGGACGCAATTATATTCTGACGAATGGCCAGATGTTTCGCGCATTCTAAACCGCGAAGCTAATCTATGGAATATTGATCCGCAGTTTTTTAAAGCTCTAGAAAGTGTTGCGCCATTCTCAGATGATGGTAATGTTTATTCTGATACAAATCTTTTAATGTCTCATGCTGATCATGGAATAGGGGCCGAGTTTGAATGTAACGGCATTCCGAAAGGATTTATTTATCCGATTAAACAATTAATGATTATGAAACCATACGTTCGCAAAATTGATTATATGGCTAATGGAGTTGCTGATAGTAGCTATTGTCTGGTGTTTCAAGGGGATAGTTTGAGAGGAATGATCAGTGGTCGTCAACGCTGAAGGTCTAATAACCCTAGACCGCGCTGTAATGCTCAAACCCTATCAGCCTCGCCAATTCATTGAGCGAGAATATCTGACTGATGCTGAAATTCTAAGCTTCACTAACTATCCTGCGTTTGTGGATGTTGAATGCTATCCAAATTATTTTTTAATCAGTTTTAAAATTAATGGTAAGTTTCTATGCTTAGAGTGTGGGCAAAATCGTGGCTTCAATCCAAGAATGCTATCTTGGATAATGAACAGTTATAAAACCGTCGGATTTAATTCGATCAAATATGATCTATTAATGATATGGCTTGCTTACACTACACAGGACACTCATGTTTTAAAAGATGCTTCAAACGATATCATCGTTAGGGAAATGCGAAAGCAAGACCTTCAAAAAGAATATCAGTTTTTTTCACCTAAGACTTCTCATGTTGACCTCATTGAAGTAGCTCCACTCAAAGGCTCATTAAAATTATATGGAGCTAGGCTTCATTCACCTCGTATTCAGGAATTACCTTATCCAGATACACAAGAATTGAATGAAAAAGAAATTGAAATTGTTCGCAATTATAATTTCAATGACCTTGACGTTACAGAACAATTATATAATTTTATGAAAGAACGCTTGGAACTTCGCGAGGCTATGAGCATTGAGTATAACGAAGATTTAATGAGCAAGTCTGATGCTCAAATTGCAGAAGTTATTTTGGCTAAAGAAGTTGGAAAGCTAAACGGAAAGCGACCACAAAGAGCTACAATAGAAGCTGGTACTGTCTACCGCTATATCATTCCAGATTATATCCAGTATAAAACGCCAACCTTAAACAGTTTATTAGAACGGCTCAGAGTTGCTAAATTCATTGTACAGCCTTCAGGCAAGATTGCTATTCCTGAAGAACTAAAGACATCTGTTCAAATTAATAAGGGGGTATACCGTCTTGGAATCGGTGGATTACATTCGTCTGAAGAAACTGTTACATATAAAGCAACGGAAGATATGGCTATTGTCGATAGGGACGTGGCTAGCTATTATCCTAGGCTTATCACTACTCTTAAGTTATTTCCCGCATCCTGTGGTCCTAATTTCTTAGTTGCGTTTAATAAAATTATTGATATTCGTTTAGATGCCAAGAAAAAGAAAATCTTTTCCAGAGATAAAGGATTAAAGATTGTTATCAATGGAACATCAGGTAAGTTAAGTGATGTTTGGTCTATCTTTTACGCTCCTGATTTAACAATCCAAATGACTGTATCAGGTCAACTAGCGTTGCTAATGTTCATTGAATGGCTGGAGCTATCAGGTATACAAGTTATTAGCGCTAATACTGACGGCATTGTTATGCTAGTGACAAAAGATAAAGAAGAAACTTTAAAACAAATTGTAGCTCATTGGGAAAAGACAACAGGATTTGAAACAGAAGAAACTAGATACAAAAGCTATCATGCAAGGGATGTTAATGCTTATTTTGCTGTGAAAATGGACGGTAGCGTTAAAGTTAAGGGAAATCCTTATTCAGAAGTTGGCTCGCAATCAGGAACACAATTAGATGTTAATCCTTCAATACTTATCTGCTCTGACGCTATCAAATCCTTTCTTGCTAATGGCAAACCCATTGAGCAAACCATCAGAGAATGCCGAGACTTCACAAGATTTATCAACGTTAGACAAGCAAAGTCTCCCGGTGCCCACAAATCAGGGGAGTATTTGGGAAAGGTCCTCAGATGGTACTATGCGATTAGTGAAACAGGCTCAATTAACACAGTACAAGCTAATAACAAAGTAGCTGATAGTGATGAAGCTAAGCCAGCAATGGATATGCCTAAAGACTGGCCAGACGATTTAAATTACCAATGGTACATAGACAAGGCTAACGAAATATTGTATGAAATTGGATATTTAACTAGACCTAAACAAGTGGAGTTCTTTTGATGATCATTACTGCTGTAGCACTACTTTACCTAATCACTCCTGCTCAATACGGCGGTCCCCCAATGTGGGATCGCGGCCCTAATCCTGAATACAGCCGTCCCCGCCCAATGCCACCACCAAGGCGCTACGGGCCGCAGATGGAGCCGTGTATCTATCGCGGCGATTGCAGAGGACCAAGGCCCAATTACGGGATGCCCAGATATCCGGGGCCTCCCGACAGGTACGATATGTACGATGGAGAATGACGAAAAAGCCCCTTCGCAGGGGCTTTTATTTTTAGGTAGGCTCAGCTACCCCGAATAGATTTTAACGAGCGCTAGGCCGGTTTCTGGGCATCTGGTGCGGTAACTGGAGGGGCCTTAGCGTTGATGACATCCAAAAGCATTGTAGAAGCACGCCCAAGGCTATCGGCCGCGTCCCTAAGATGCTCTAGCGCAACCCTTAGTTGACTTTCTTGCACGCTGAAATCCTTATCTCCAGAACCATCATCTGCCCAAATACGACGAATTTGATTTATCATCTTATTTAAGCCTTTTGGGTGTAGACCTGATTTCATTAGTCAATGCCGTTAAAGCCACAGTATTGCTGTGGATTGCGGTAGCTACTTGATCAGCAGCTTCTATTCTTTCGTCATAACTTTCGCTCAATAAATTTTCTAATAATTGAATGCGTAAATCTTTTTTTTCTTCACGTTCTTCAGACCTACTGAGCATAACCCACATTAGAACAGCTAACGCGCCCGGTGGTCCCCAAGCTTTTATGAGTTCCAATAAAATATCCAAGGCTTATACCCGTGAAAATACGGCAGGAGTGTGCGATTTTGCACACTTTTGAAAATAATTTTCAAACATCATCATCTTGTTCAGGTGACAATGGAGCTTGAATACGCGCTGAAGTTGTGGCGATTTGAGCGCTAAGAGCATCCAAATCAGCTTGCGTTACCACTTTCTTATTTACTAGATGATCCCATATGCCTTTAGCAAGAGGCTCAATAACCTGTTCTAACTTAATAGCAGTAGGGGCAAGCGTAACAGCCGCGCCAAGAACTTGTTCAATAATAGCAATGATTGCTGCTGCGTTCATGTTATGGGTTTCCTTGCTGAATTTGATAGAACGCTGTTACTGCTGATTGTGCAGCCGCTAATACAGCACTAGCATCAATCGTCGGATTGTCACGAACAAATACTTCTACGCGACCTAATGCGATGCCAGCTTTACGGTCAGCATCTTGCATCTTCACAACAATAGAACGCCGCGAACAAATATTAGTTACACTCTCTAACCGCGTCTTAGTGCAGCGAAAGCCATCACGATAGCGCTGAACGTAGGTATCAGCACCAGCCTGTGCTATAGCATAAGTAGCTTTCAAATCATATAAACTCATAGGCGTAACGGGATTAGCTACGCTTGCTGTAGGAAGAAAAATCTTCGTTCCATTAGGACCATTCACACAACCAACAAGGCTTAAGCTTAAACCTATAATAATTAAAATCTTTTTCATATTAAGATACCTTTTGTACTTGACTGCTATTAGTAGCGTCAACCAAAGTTTTATCTGTAACACTAATCTTACCGACAACTTCAGGCTGAGCAGCAACAGCATCAATTAAGGCTGCTTTAGCTTCAGTACTCTTAGGAATAGCAGGATCAAGAGCTACAGCAGTCGTAACCTCAATAACAGCCTTTTGAGCTTCTATCGCAGCAGGTCCAGCAGGTCCAGTAGCAATAGCCATCAATTTTTGCGAAATGCCTTTAATTGAAGCTGAGTTCCAACCTGCTTTGCCAATTAAATAAATCCCAACAGGACCAATAATAACCCACATTTTAGTCAAAGCGCCATAAGCTGAAATGATACTTTCGTTAAAATCATGAACAGCAGCAGTTAATTGCGCTACTTGCTCAGGAGTTACAAATTGTAATGCTCCAAAAAGAGTAAACAATGTACCAGCAGCCGTACCACCATGACGTAAGACAGAGCCTAATTTACTTTGTGCTTCGGTCACTTCAGCCATTTCAATTTCCTTTAAATATTAACGTGAAACCGCTTCAAAATGCATCCAATCTTTACGACCCTTATAATCTCCTCCCCAAAGCCAATTTTCATTTTTAAACGCAGTGATGACTATAGGGGACATTTTACCAATTTTAGCGCCTAAAGGATTATGTTCCGGGTCAAGATCGATAGCTGCGGCGAATGAATGATTAGAAATATTGGTCGATCCCCGTATTGATCTAGGGTTGTAACATCCTCCGTAATTGCTAACGCCAATCGCGTCAATCTTTTTCTGATCATGCCCACACTTATCTAGAATTTCATTGAAGATTGTCAAAAGCGACGTGGCAACTTTCTTATTAACTGTAATGCTTTTAACCGGGTGATGATCATAATACATTTGAAACGGTGGAATTATTGGTATTAAATTTGTTCCCGGCTTTCCAAAAAAAGCAGTTTTAGACTTGGTGTCATCATGGGGCCATTGCATATTTTAAATATCCTTATTGAACTCTAAACATAGTTACAGCTTCTGCGCCTAATGTACAGTTAGTTATAACTAACATCCACATGCTACCAGTATTATTAGCTACAGTTAATACGTTTGTAGTACTAGCTAAAGTTACACCAGCGCCAGCAACTAAAGTTGCAATTTGGCCAGTATTTCTGTTACCATATGATATTGTACGGCTCATAGGAACGTCGCAAGCATTGCCGGGTCCGCCAGATGTAGACTGAACAATTTGCTGTGCGGTAGGAGTAGTATCACTAAATCCAGCGCCGGGAGCACCAGTACGATCAATATGTCCTGTTAGTAATTGAGCAGCGGTAAGTGTAACGCCAACACCAGAACTCACATTAACAGTAGTTGCTCCTGTCCATAATTTAGCTGAAGTAGCCCCTACTGTAGACCCATTACCTAATTGAAAGCTATCAGGTTGGGTCAACAAGCGAGCATAAGAGCCAATTCCCCATGCTCTTTGCAAAGCTGTAGCATTACGTTTTCCGCAAAGTTCACCTATACATTCTAAATTACTGTCACCACTAATTCCAAATACATTGGCTCCTACATTTGGAAATCCGGCAGGAATGGCTGAACCGGCTAAAGCAGCCCCACCAGCAGTATCTCCAATCGCAGTAACTTGAACATTAGCAACGCCAACAAATAAAGCTGCGTGGCCAACTGCTGTATTGTGATCGCCAACAGTTTCGGCAAGCATTGACGCGCGACCCATTGCAACATTAGAGCCGCAAGTAGTACACTGGCGTAACGCTTGATTTCCTAAAGCTGAATTATAGTTTTGTGTGATAACACCATTATGTAAGTTTTGACCTACCAGATACCCTATAAGAGTATTTCCAGTATCAACAGTTAGTGCTCCTCCATTGCCAGAACCTATGAGAACATTTTGAGTACCAGTAGTTAAACCTAATCCTGCTCCGGACCCAATAGAAATGTTATCAGCAGCACCATTCATAACTGGAGACGTTGTGGTGTCGCCAATGCCAAAACTAGCTGTACTAGCAGTACCGCGAGTAAAAGAAAATCCATTAATAGAAGTAGCTGTAGCTACTCCTAATGTTGGAGTTATAAAAACAGGACTTGTCGTCATAGCAACATTAGCAGTACCACTAATGTTATATTCACCTAAAATACCAGCATTATCAAATAAAACTCTAGTGGTAGTTCCTGCTGTTACAACAGTAGAACCTACAGTTAAAGCTGAACTCAAAACAGTAGCGCTAATAGTGTTTCCGGTACAAAGCAGTCCTGCTCCACAAGCAACACTTCCTGTCATACCACCTAAAGCTGTAACGCCAGATGCAGTAGCAGAATTATCATCAGGCAAAACTTTAATTATATAGTTTGAAGTTTTAGTAGGTGGAACAATACTTTTTAAAATAGGAGTTGTGGTATAAGTAACTGTTAGCTGTCCGCCAGTTCCCCCGCCACCAGTAGTAGCAGCAGGATTATTGGGAGGAGATGTACAACTACCAGCAGTCAATAAAACAGGAGGATTGGTAAAAGCATTTCCAACTACTGTAACCGTAAACTGAGGCTGAGTAGCACAAGTACCACCAGCAATTGTAATTGTTTGAGCACCATTAGTATAACCAGAACCGGGGGCACTAACAACAGCAGCATTTGCCACTCCACCAAATGCAGCCGGTATTCCAGTAAAAGTAGCGCCAGTTAAAGTTACAGCGCGTGGCGTCCCCCCGCTAGTAGTTAAAGCCGTAAAACTAGCTCCTGCTGTACCAGCTACACCTAAACTATCAAAAGAACCAGTTCCGCCGATAGTTCCAGCAGGAGCATAGCCAGAAGGAAGATTTCCATTTGTTAGTGTGATACTAGTATTTTCTGCACCACCAGCAGCGCCAGACGAATTTGGATCAGTCGCGCCAAAATAAGTAGTAGTCAACCTATTAGCTGCCACTCCTCCCATTATATCATTGCCAGCGATAGCAAAGCCTCTAAAGTCTGGCATATTAAAAGTAGTGCTTCCGTTACCTCTACCCCATGGAAAAAATATACCATTAGTGTTAATAGTAACGTTAGCATTTACAGCCATAGTTACTGTAGTAGCAGTTTTAGAAATAACAGTAGTAAAACCGGGAGCTACACAACTAATTTCAATAGTCATCCCTATCCAAAAATTAGTTGTATCGCCAAGTCCACTTAAAATAGGACTTCCTGAATTACAAAAAACAGATTGAGTAGAAGTAATAGCTGTAAATAAAGCAGAATATGTAGTACGTGAAAGCTCCTGCCCATATGTAAAAACATATTGATTAGGGGCTGTCATACCAGCCCAAGGCTTAATCGTCCCTACTAAATCACCATCACCAGTTGCAGTAGAACCGCCTCCTCCACCTGATCCGGTAGAAGATGTAACTTGATCCCAAATAACATTATTAAGTCTATCTTTAACAACTTGACGATAAGAACCTGAGCCTAAAAGTAATGCTCTACCTGCTGCATCTAACGTAAGTGGATTAGCATTAGGAATAGTCTCGGCAGCATCTTGCCAAGTTGTTTTATGAGTAGTGGTAGCAGGAATAAAACTTTCTACAGTTCCCGCCGTTAAAGGTTTCCCATTCGCATCTATAAAGGTTGTCTTGGCAGGAGGAAGAATGCTAGCAGTCTGCGCATAGGCAAAATGCATTTGTGCGACCACAAGCACAGACAATAAGAAAGTTTTAAAGATGGAATGGGTAACACTTTTCATAATCTTCTTCCTGCTATTTAAATTTCGCAATTACGTTTGGATGCCCACAATTCTAATCGTCATAGCATATTTTTGGTGGAAATCAGAAAATTATCGTCTATGGGCCAATTACACGCGACAACGCGTTACCGCTTCTGGAAAGCAAACTTTGCTTAGGTGGAGAAATAACATCAGATAGCGCTTGTATTAAAGCATCTTTTTCGGGTCCGGTAGCAGTAGCTAATTTAGCTAATTCAACATTTTTAGCTTTAGCGTGAGAAAGTTTAGCTACATCATAAAGTTTTGCTGCACCTTTTAATCCAAGAATAGCACCTGTAGATGCACCAAAAGGACCGCCAGATAAAGTACTGGCAACTTCACCTGCTGCCATTACAGGAAGACTTTTCATAACATTTGAAGCTTCAGGCAAATCAACAGCACTATGTGCTTTTAATCGCTGTGGTGTTTGAGAACCTTCAAATAATTTTTTATTAGTATCGGCTATTTGTCTTTCATGTTGAAGTTTGGCAGACATAGCCTCTACTTCAGCATCACCAAATAAATATTTTAATTTAGATTTGTTAAATTCAACTTGAGGAATTTCAGTTCCTTTTTGACCTACAGCATTACGCATACCATTAATTTGTCTATCAACAGCCATGCGCGCGCCTTCTTTAGCGGCTGCCAATTCGTCAGCAGTAGCTTCTTTCTCTACCCAATGTTTCCAATAACTAGGGTCATCTTCCCTTTTAGTAGAACGATTTTGTAAAACTGTTTCACCTTTTTCAAAAGCATTTTCAACATGCATATCATCGCGATATTGTTTTAAAGCTGGCTTATATTGATTACCAGTTCCTTTATCAATCGTATCAACAATCTTATTGCGAACGTCCATCAAATCATGACCCAAGTTAGCATCAGAACCGCCATTTTTAATTAAGCGTTCTGCTCTAACACGCAATCTAGATTGAACATCATGTAAATCATCAGTGTAATGCGCCATTTGGTCTCTATCTGGCCACTCTCCCCTGATCTCTTTTCTAACCTTTAAAAGCTCAGTCTGCAAAGGACTTACCGCAGGCGTAACCGTTCCTTTTCTAATTGAATTTAAAAGAGGCTTACCAATTTCCTTATCAATTCCATTTACTAAATCAGTAATATCAACAATAGGAGTTTTAGAGACAACAGGATTGATTAAAGTCTTTCCAGTCTCTCTAGCTTTTGCTTTTAAACGATCAACAGTATTTTTTAAATCTATTGGACCGCCCATTGTGTCACTAACAATATCGCCGACGGCACCTTTAGCGCTATTCAATCGTTGCTCCACAACGTTTTTCATTAAATTTTGATGCGGTCCTTCAGTCACAACTAGCTTTTGTGCAGCTTGTTGAACTGAGTTATTAACATCCATAGGAGATAAGCGTGGATTAGATTTTAACTCAGCTATAAATGTGGGCAAATTCTCTTTACCAACCAAATCAATTAATTGCGTAAATGCCTTATTAACAGGTCTAGCGGCGTTAACAGCACCACCTATTTTAGCAACAGGCAAAGCAGCGCCAGCAACAAAACCAGCAGCTTCGCCAGCCCTTTCACTACCAGTTAAATTAGTAACAGGTTTTTCTACTACTTCTTTCAATGCCCCTGTAACTGGCGATGCGACATAACCAGCAGCCCCTAACGCCATCTTCCCAACGCCAGTAGCAGGACGATTTTCAATTACATCCTGAGCACCGCTTTTAAACGTCTCGATGCCAGTCCTAGCAGCCTCGCCAGTTGATCGCGCAATATCCCCCGGTAGCTCTGAAGCTCCTGTGGCAACGTCTCCTACCAGCTTGCTAGGGCTGCTATAGCGCCTTGGATTTTCTCCTCCCAACTGTGAAGGCTGAGCGTTAATATCAGCCGATTGTTCTGCTGTAGCTCCAGAAATAGGAGGCTTAGGCGTAGTATCAATATTCACTCTCTTTACGTCAGCAGAAATTGCCGCCGTGGGAGTAGAGCTAAGATAAGACTTTAAATAATCATCGCCAGTCATAGGCGTATCAGTACCTTTTGGAGTAGGTACTTTACCGCCTAAATAACCTTCTAATAATTGATCAGCGTCCATTTTTTAAAGCCTGAATAGATTTCGTCTCATGAGCAATTTGAATAGAGCTTTTAAATGTTCTTAATTCTTCTGGTGACATGCCTTCAATTAGTTTCTTAAGCTTATCTTTACCCATCATATCAACCCCATACGCTCTAGGGTCTTGTTCGTTATTAAAGCGTACAGAAAACTTTTGATATTCACTTTCAGGTAAACCAGATTTTTCAAATGCTACAATTTCAGCTTGTTGCATACGACGCAGAGATAATGCTGATTTTGCAACATCAACGGCAGCAGCATTAGAAATACCCACACTAGGATTTCCAGCAAACGCGGCAGCCAATTTGTCATTAGTACCACTATTGCCAGTTTGATTAACGAAGTCAGTTAAATATTTCTTAGCCTTATCATAATCAGCAACAGTGCCGTTAAAATCACTTTCTTTAACACCCGGAACGTTAGATATGGCAAATGATTTCATATTATTAATGGTATCTGTTCCGGGGCCAGTACCTTTAGGACCAAGCCTTTCAAGTGCTGGAATAGCTTGCTGCAACGGGAAGATTTCACGCTGAAAACTACCAGCCCTTTGCCTAGCTGCAACAGCCGCTTGCGCGCCACCTTGCGCACCAGTCTCCATAGCGCCTCCCGTGCCCGGTGGTAAGCTTGTCGTAACGCCACCGGGTCTAGCCGCGCTAAATCTATCAGCGAATGTGGGAGCTTCTGCGGTCGCTCCTGTGACCGTTCCGCCAAAGTTGGAGCTAGGCCCTAAAATAGCAGGATTGTTAATCGGGCCGGGCGGGTTAGGAGGTCCGGGCCTAGCCGTAGGAGCGGGCCTAAATTGGCCGGGTATTCCACCTTGAACGGGTAAAGAACCGGGCGGAATTTGTGCAGGTTGTGGACCGATTAATTG
>Ga0193727_1000163_pt1 | contig 23497 bp, 18 predicted proteins | sample H2c2metaG_FD_143051 | JGI IMG/M metagenome (GOLD analysis project Ga0193727, IMG submission 143051) | Soil microbial communities from a riparian zone of the East river system, Colorado, United States - H2c2 | ecosystem: Environmental > Terrestrial > Soil > Riparian zone | place: USA: East River...
ACACCCTGCGCCCGGAAAAGCTGAGCTTCATTGCGAACGTCTCACCTGCGGCATCGAACGCTTCCCGTTCCATCGTGATGCCCGCAGTGCGGCCGATTCGCCAATCAAACCCCGATGACGACGGCTCGGTCGCAAAACGACCGTTGTATAGCAGCGGCAGCGAGGAATCCGGCCCAAGAGGCAAGTCGCTTGCCCATCGGCTGTACGCCTCGTCCCATCGCCCTACGCGCATCAGTTGATCCAGCCAGCCGCTGAACTCGTCGCTCGACAAGCCGTGCTCGTGCTGCAGCTCCTGGTACACGGCGCCGATCGCCTCGTGAGTGCCGCTGCCGAGCAGAGCCAAGAGCATGCCGCTCCGCCACGGCGGCGCCTGGTTGAGCGCGTGGGCCAACGCAGCGCCGAATCCAGGTACCCCGGCGAGTTGGACCATCGCCGGGAAGAGTGTGGCGGACTGCCCTGGTGCGATTTGCAGCAAGAGGCTGATTTGCTGAAGTGCCTCGGAAAAGCGTCCTTCGCGCAGTTGCTCGTTGATGAGCCTGGCTCGGGCATGCAAGTCGCGCGGCGCCCGAGTCAGTGCCACCTGATTCAGGATTTTGATCTTGCCTGCCTCACCCGCGGCTTCGGCGGCTTCGGCCAGCAGGGCAAATGCTTCACCCTCGAGCGGCTCGTAGCGAAGCAACTCGCGCGCAGCAGCAGCAGCGGCGTCCGGTTCGTGCCGCGCCAGATGGCGCTGTGCCAATGCCAGCAGCGCTGTCGGGTTATGGGCCTCCCACTTCAGGGCGCGCTCGGGATCAGCTTCAGCAAAATGGTCGGCCAGTCCAGTGGCTATTGTTTGCCACGCCAGGACGGTTGCCAGCAGAAAAAATACCGCAAGGACAGCGATGCGCCGAAGGGCGGTCATTGACCAGGGCTTAACTCAACACGAGTAATCAACCACATCTGCTCCCGCCAGACCATATCCATGGCGATGCGGCCCGATTCGAACACGTTGCGCCCGCGCAGCAAGTGATAGTCGGCAATCAGTGCTGCCGCATCCCGGGACATCTGCCAAGTCGTCGTCTCGACGATGAAATCCCCGCCAGTGCGTGATTGGCTACGTTGCAGGAGCGCGGCACGCTGCTGTTCAGCGCCTACTTGTCCATGCACGTCGTTCCACACGGGCGGAGGCTGCAAACGCGGATTGCCCAGATAGGCCGCTACTTCGCCGATCCGCTGTCGTGCCAGATCCATTTTTGCGCGCGTCTCTTCTGACCGTACCGCCAAGTCGGGAGCGAGTGCAGCGGGCTGCCGCTCCACCGGCGTGAGCATGGTTTGCGACGAAATCACCTTGCTCGGCGCACTTTCAGCTGATTTCGGAATTGAGGCGGCGCGTTGTTCGGCGCGGGCAGGAAGCGGTTTCGCAGCGTATCGCTGAGGTTGGGCGACTGGATGCCCGTGTTCGTCATTCACGGGCGCGATACGCGGTTGCTCGTCCCGCGTGTTGCTGGACTGCTTCGCGGCGGCGAGCGTTGGAGCGCTCGCGGCATCCGTTCTGATGGATTGCTCAGCAAGCTCGGTCGGCGGCTGCGCCGGTTTGATCGGCGTCGCAATGCGCATGCGGATGTCGGCAACGAGAGGCAAACGAACCTGCGGCGGCGATATCGCCGGACTTGGAAGTTGCGCCATTTCGGCATCGACAACGGAAGGCGGCGGCGGCTCTGTCGCGGAATCCTGTGCCGCCGGAACCGACTTCGACACGGGCGGATCGTCGGGCACTTGGGTGCTCGGGCCTGGCTCGCCGGTGGCGGCGACATCTTGGACAGGCCTGCTCGTGCGCGGCATGGTCCGCGCTGCTGCTTCGACCAGGCTTCGCCCGCGGGCGCCCGCCGGGACAGTCTGGGGCGCGGCAAAATCATCCGGCACGCTTGCGTCACGCAATGTCACACCCAGCACGAGCAAGGCGATGCACACGCCAAGAGAGAGACCCAGCGCAATTCGTTTTGACCAACTGCCCGGCGCAGCAGCCTGCGCCGGTATCCATGCGTTTGCGCTTACCTCTGGGTAGGTGTCCGCTTCTACGGGCTCGTTCGCAAGCGCCGCGTCGGCGACCGCGTACCGGCGTCGTGCAGCGTCAGTACGCAAGTGCCCCCATGCCCAATTCACGCGTGTCGCAAGCAGCGCCTCCCACTCGTCGTCGCAACGATCCGGATGAAGCCAGCTCTGCAGCCAACGGTAATGCCTGTGAATGCTTTCGGGTTCTGAATCGGGTCGCAGACCGAGAACGCGATAAGCGTCGGCGTCCGGCTGAAACAGCACCTGCTGGAGATAGAAGCGCGCTGCTTCGAGAACCGTTTGTTCGGATTCGCCGTGGGACGCAGCCGCGTCACGCAGTTTGGGCTGGACACCTGCCGCGAGCTGAATAACGGCATCGATATCGCTCGGCAATGGCCTGCCGGGCAACGCAAAGCGCTGGATCGGCGCGCGGTATAAACCCAGTGCCAGTTCGAGTGCGTCGCCGTCCATCGCTCCCTTACTTCACGTCGAGGCGCGGTGTATTTCCGTAGGTAGCCTGAGTGTCGTAGTAATAGTAACCGTATCCGCCGGTTCTTGCCTCGTGCTGCGCCAGCAGCGCACCGATCAGGCGCGCGCGCGTAGTCTTCAATCGCCGCATGGCGGATTGCGCAGATGCGATCTTCGTCACACGCGAGCGGATGACCAGCAGCGTGCCGGTCGAAGCATTCGCCAGAATCGGCGCATCGGCAATGCCCAGTACGGGCGGCCCGTCGATGATTACCTGGTCGTACTTTTCGGCGCTCGTCATCAGCAGAGAAACGAGTTTCGGTCCGGCCAGCAATTCCGTCGGGCTCGGCGGCGGCGGCCCGGAAACCATGATGTCGATGCGCTCGTCACTGGTCTTCATCGTCGCCTGCGCCGCGGTGGCCGCTCCCGCGAGCAGGTTGCTCAGGCCGGTTCCGGCGGAAATCCCCATCGTCTTGGCCAGCGACGGCCGGCGCAGGTCGCCTTCGATCAGCAGCACGCGCTTGCCGAGCTGGGCAAAATTGCGCGCGAGCGTCAACGCGGTCGTCGATTTGCCTTCGTTCGCGGCCGGACTGGTGATCAGCAGTATCTTGGGAACGCCGCGGTCAGTCGAAAACTGCAGGGCCGTGCGCAGTGATCGGTAGCTTTCGGAGAACGAGGAGCGCGGGTCCTTGAGCGCCGCATCGGGCGTCTGCTTGCTCAATCGCGGAATGATTCCCAGCACGGCCAAATGCAGGTGCTGCTCGACGTCTTCCGGCGTCTTGAGCGTGTCGTCGAGGTGTTCGAGCACCAGCGCCAGCATGACGCCCAGCATCAGGCCGATCAGCGCTCCGGCTTCGAGGTTGCGGGAAAGGCTCGGCGCGAAACGACCGCCCGGGACCTCCGCGCGGTCGACGATCGACAGATTGCTGGCCTTGACTCCACCGGCCATTCCGACTTCCTTGTAGCGCTGGAGCAGCGCGTTGTAGAGCTGCCGGTTCGTATCTGCGTCGCGCTTGAGAATGTTGTACTGGATGCTGCGACTGTCGACCTCGAGCGTCTGGGTGCGCAGGCTCGCCAGTTCCGTTTCCAGCATTTTTTCCTGCGCGGCGGCCATGTCGTATTCGGTCTTTACCGACGCCCGGACGTTACCCAGCGCGCCTTTGATCTGATCCTTTACCCCGTCGATTTGCGCCTTGAGGGCAAGCATGCTCGGGTAATCGGGCTTGAATGTCTGCAGCTTGTCCTGATAGTCGCTCTGCAGCTGGGCGAGTTTTTCCTGCTGGCTGCGCAACAAAGGATCGTTCAGCAGGTCCGGCGGCAACGCTCCATCGCCGGCAATCTTGACCTGATTCCAGCGCGACTCCGCGCGAATCCGCTGGTCCTGGGCTTTCGCCAACGAGGAGTTGAGATCCAGCAGGTTCTGCCCAACCAGCGACGACCCGGTCGCCGTCGGGACGATTTTTTCCTTCTGTGCAAATTCCACAAGCGCACGTTCGGAATCTTCGAGGCGCGACGTCAGCTGCGCGAGTTGGTCCTCGAGATACTTTTTCGCATACGAAGATGCACCGAACTGACGATCCAGGCTGGAAGCAATGAAGCCATCCGCCACCGCGTTGGCGACCTTTGCGGCGAACGACGGAATGGTGCTGTCGTAATTGATTCGCACCAGATGCGTATTGCGCACCGGGGCAATCACGAGTCCGCCCTGAACCAGGGAAGCTGCGTCGCGGAGCTCGGAAACTTGGGCGCCGGCGGCCGCTCCGCTGTTTTTCGCGGCAGGTGCGGCGCTGGATGGACTAGGCGTCCCCAGCCGCAACAGCTGGCGCAGGCGCTGGCTCAACGGTGCAACCTGCAGACGCTGGAAAATATCGCTTCCTGCCAGATTGAGGTCTTCGGCTACGCGCTCCGCCAGCGCGCGACTTTTCAACAACTCGTACTGCGTATTGTAATAGTCGATGTCGTAGCCGCCCTGGACCGGCGTAATTCCCTGCACCTGCACGATTTGCATTTGTTCCGTGTCGATTTGCAGGATTGCCGTAGCACGGTAGGTTGAAGGCGTCAGCAACGCCACAGCGAGAACGGCCGCCGCCGCACCAAGAATCTGGAAGCGGCGCTTGAGAAGAACCAGCCAATAGGCCCGCAGATCGATTACGCTGGGGTCTTCGGCCTTGCGTTCTTCCACGTGCTTGGTGGTGAGGGCCTGCGGTCGATGCGGAGCCGCAGTGATGCGTTTTTCCGCGAGCACTTCCGGCACCGGCAGGTGCGGCACGTTGCTCATGGAACCATCGGCTCTATCTTCGTCTTGCATACGTATTTTCCGTCAGCGGCAGCGCAAGGCTAGAAGGCCAGGATAAACAACCCAATGGCGGGAATGACTTCGAGGAAGCGCCGCATGGCAGTCTTGCTACCCGACTGCTCGACCACGATCAGGTCGTCGCCAAAGACCTGGGGGTCTTCGAGTTGGCCTGTTTCAAGTTTGTTCATGTCGAATACCGCAGCCATCTTTTTCCCCTGGACGTGGCGGAACAGGATGACGCCTTTCTGATCGGCCAGCGGATCGAGCCCACCGGCAATCGCCACTGCCTGGAGCAAGGTGGTCTTTCCGGTAATCGGATAAATTCCTGGAGTCTTGAGCGCGCCTTCGAGCGTGATTCGCTGGCTCGTGTATTCCTTGACGAAGACCGTAACCTGCGGGTTTTGAAGATAAGACTTTGCCAGCGTCTGGCCGATGTCCAGCTCGAGTTCCGGGATGGTCTTGCCGCCTGCCTGAACGCCACCGATCAGCGGCAGCGATATTTGCCCGTTGGAATTGACGCGCACAGCGCGGTTCAGGTCCGGGACGCCGAAAACCGTGATCTCCAGCAGGTCCTGCGCACCGATATGATAATCGGTGCCTCCTTCATAGGCACCGGCGGCATTTGTGGTGTCGGGTGGCTGAAGCGTTCCACCTGTCACGTTCGCCCTGGGGACGGCGGGACCGGCACTGCAACCGAGCAACAGGATGGACAGCAGAAATAGTATACAAAAGCAAAATTGCCTGGAGCTCATGCCGATCCACTGTTCAGAACTATGCATTATGGCCTACCCAGCATGGCAGGCTTTTCTGATCGCGCTGCACGTTTATTTCATCAGGCGGCAGATCGTCGATGATGCCCTGCGGACGTGACACGACCATTCGCTCGGCCTCCTGACTACCGACGCGATTTGCTGCAGCTTGACGTCCCTCAGCCAGCAGCGGAGGCCGCCTCGTCGGGTGGTGCGAGTCAGTCGCAAGTATCTGAACCAGCCCTTCATCGAGCATCTTCTCAGACCAGTATTTGGGGCGCTTTCCGAAACGGCCTGTCAGGCTACCCGACGTGATCTGCATCCAGGCGCCGCGCTCGACGAGCCGGCCGAATACGGCGTAGTGATCTTCGATCCATGACAACCGCTCCGGATGCGTGATGACCGGAACGTAACCGGCAGCCATGAGCTCGAATACCGAATCCTCAAATCGGGGCGGCGCGACATGATGCGGCGGCTCGAGCAAGAGATAGCGCGACCCCGCCAGGGTCGGCACGCGACCAATCTTGATGCTGGCAGCCAGACCTGGTTCGAGGTGCACGTCAGCGCCTGCAAGCAGCCGCAAAGCGATCCCGCGCTGGTCCAGTTCGCGCTGTAGAGACTCGATCGCCGCAACAATACCGCGAGCGGTGTTTTCGTATAGTCCCGGATAGATATGCGGCGTGCACGCCACCGTGTGGATGCCATCTTCGACCGCGATTCGCGCCATTGACAGCGACATGTCGAGATCGACCGCCCCGTCGTCGATGCCGGGCAGCATATGGCAATGCAGATCAAGCATCAGCCGGCACCCCAGCACAGCGACGCACGCGCGCAACACCCGGACCAAAAAGGCCTGCTCGCAGCAACATGGCTACGGAGACTCCTCTTCGGGTCCTGCCGGGTGATCCGCTCCTGCGAGCACTCCGTGAGCCGGAACCTTCGACGAAGTCAGGTATTGGAAAAATCGTATCGCTCGCGCGCGTGGCGAACTCAGCCAATACCAGCACATGCATAGTCCGACGAATGCCAGCAGCAGAACAACATGCGGGACGTGCAGGCGCAGCAGCTGACCGACAATCAAGCCGCACGCGCACGTGAACAATGCGAGGGCGAAAGCGGCCTGAGTCGGCCCGAACCCGCCCTCGATCATCAGATGGTGAATATGATTGCGATCGGCGGCAAACGGAGACTGCTTGTTGCGCGAACGACGAACCATCAACACGAGACAATCGACCAAGGGAACCGGAATCAGCCAGAGGCCGAGGACCGAGCTGACCGGGTGTGCGGGGTTCTGCGTCAGACGTATCGCGAAACATGCGATCGCCAGGCCGAGAAATCCGCTACCGGCGTCGCCCATGAAAATCCTCGCGCGCGGCTGCCAGGGAAAACGCAGGTTGAACATCAGGAATCCGGCAACCGCCCCGATCAGGATGGGCACTCGATGCGCCACCGCCCCGTTTCCGGAATACACGGCAGCGGCTTCGAGCATCACCAGCGCGCAGAGCGCGAGCAGCCCGGCCAGTCCGTCAGCCCCGTCGATCATGTTGATCGCGTTGATGACCCCCACCGTGGCAAACACGGTAAACGGTATAGAAAACAGTCCCAGCGAGCCTGTTCCAAGACCCATCACCTCACCGAGCTGTTCGATCCGAATGCCCCCGACAAAGATCATGACCAACGCGGCGACCGACTGCACTGCGATGCGCAGTCGCCACGACAGGTCATATCGATCGTCGAATGCGCCGAGAGCGATCACGATGATTGCCGACAAACTGAAGCCGAGTGAGGCCGGGCCGGCGTCACCGACCAGGAAAGCTCCCGCCAGGATGACTCCCACCAGCATGGCGATGCCGCCCGTCATCGGTGTCGGCGAGACATGGTCTTTGCGCCCCGCCGGGTGATCGATCAGTCCCAGGCGTCGCGCTTGAGGCGTAAGCAAGTGTTGACCGAGGAGAGTCGCACAGAACGCCACCAAGCCCATCAAGATGTCTGAATTGCCTAAATGCATAGCTACGTCATTGATTATTTTACGATTGCGGGCGGCACGCCTACCTGGACGAGGTGACTTCGACTAAACGACCGGCTTCCAGCCGCAATATGCGATCGGCCAGAGCCAGGCTCGCCGGACGATGGGTTATCAGTAATACAGTCCGGTTGCTTAACATTTCGTGGAATTCCTCGATAAATTCGCGCTCACCCGCTGGATCGAGCATTGCGGTGGCCTCATCGAGGATTAGCACAGCCGGATTGCGAAGCAATGCGCGTGCCAGTGACAGGCGTTGTCGCTGACCGCCGGATAGTTTGACGCCTTGGTCGCCGACAATGGTGTCGTATCCGGCGGGGAGGCTTCCGACAAACTCGTGAGCGCGCGCCATGCGCGCCGCGCGCTCGATTTGTTGTTGCGTTGCCGATACGCGACCGTACGCAATATTGTCACGAACGGACGCGTTGAACAGTAACACGTTCTGCGCAACCAGCCCGATGTGACCGCGTAAATTTTGTAACCTGAACTCACGCAGGTCGCGCCCGTCCAGAAGGATGCGTCCTGCATCTGGATCGGCAAATCTAAGCAGAAGGTGGGCCAGTGTGCTTTTGCCGGCGCCATTGATGCCGGTGATGGCGACCGTTTCGCCGGGAGCCAGCGATAAATCGAGTCGACAGAGGACTCGGGGCCGTTCAGGGTAGCTGAATTCAACCGCATCGAAATGGATTGCACCCGCCACCGAATCGGCCTCATATCGGCCATCGTCCGGCTCTTGCCTTTGGCGAAACACGTCAATCAGCCGTTGCATTGCGCCTCTTGCCGACTGCAGCTGGCCGTAGACTACGGCCAGGGCGCTCATTGGCTGGGTGAGCAATAGCCCGTAGAGAAGCAAACTCACCAGATCGCCGGCGCTCATCTCGCCCTGGGCCACCTCTTTACCGGCCAGTCCCAACAGCAACAGGACGGCGCCAGCCGATGCCACACGGACGACCGGCGAGATTCTCGCGTGCAGTTTCGCTTGGGTGATTTCCAGGTCGCGAAGCGCGCGGCTCTGCGCACCAAATCGATCGGACTCGGCACCTTCACCAGCATATGCCTTGACGACCGGCAGCATCGCCAGATTCTGCTCGGCGATTGCGCTGCGAGTCGCATAAGCCTGAACTACAGCGTTGCCCAACGGGCGCAGGCGCCTACCGACCAGACGCAGCGCGATAAACATCGCCGGCACCAACACCGCCGCAGCGAGGCCTATCCACGGCTGGATGCGCACCATCATCATCAGGGCGCCAGCGCAGGTGAGCATTAACGGCAAAAGGGGCGCGAGTGTTTCGGTAACGAAATATCCCAGACGGCTGACATCCTGGGTAAGTAGCGACAGTATCTCGCCCCGGCGCCGGTCCTGATGCCAGCTCAAAGGCAGGGATTGCACATGATCGAACACGCGCGTGCTGGCATCGGCAATCAATCGCACCGAGACTATCTGCAGACGCACAGCTGCTGCGTAGGCAAGCGCGCTCTGCACGGCGATAAGGACAAACCACTTGAGCAGCAGGTCCGACACGGACTCATGATTCAGGACCGCGGATGAAAACCGTCCGGCAATCCACGGATTTGCCAGCGCCGCAGCGCTTTGCGCCAGCATCAGCACCAGTGCCAGCAGCAGCGCGCCGCGATAGGGACGCAGCAGATCCAGCACAAATCGATAGTCGCCTGCTCTGTCCCGACGCTGCGCATCGTCGGCAACCGCGGACCCTTTGCTTTGCTGCATGGGCGGCTCTACCCTAGCGGCCGGCTTCATGCGCCGCCCGTATCACGACCGAACCATGCATCATGTAACTTCCAGCATCACGCCGTCCAGCCACGTTCGGACCTTATCCGCTGCTCGGATCCAGCTCTCGGGCAACGAAGCCATTGTGCTTGATACTGCCGCCGAGGGGTACTTCTGCCATGAGTTCGATACGTAAGCCATGGGCCCTGCGAACATCGAATCCCAGGCTGGGCGAAGTGCATCGCATTTTGCCCGACGAGCAGAACGTCGCTCCGAAGGATCTCCTACGTGATCGCGTTATGATCGTTGCAAGTCTCGCCGATGCCGGGATGGTGACCATTGCGTGACATTGCGCATCAGTGGTCGCGCTGGCGGGGCCTTTCCCGTACCGACAAGCGCAGCCTCTTCGCGCTGGCGCTGCTGCTGCCGTTCGTCGATATCGCATTGCGCACGGCTGGACTGAAGCGTACGCAGGCCTGGCTATTGCGACTGGGTGGCAATCGCAAGGTTTTGACTCCACCTTATGCGGACATCGAGGCCACGGACGCGCAACGACTCGCGGAGCTCGCAGCAATCGCGGGGGCACGAGGTATCTATCCAATCACCTGCCTGCGCCAGGCGCTCCTCGTACAATGTTGGCTGCGCCGACGCGGTCTGGCGGCGCAGCTGCGCCTTGGCGCGCTCAAGAATGTCGACGGCACCCTGAATGCGCATGCCTGGGTCGAACTCAACGGCGTTGCGTTGGCGCAGCCTGCCCTCTGCCACGAGGCGTTTCCTGGGCTCGAGGACATCGTGCCTTGATCATCGTCGCTGTGTCTTGCGACGCCTCCATCAAGATTCACGCACTAGGTGAACGGCCCGGCTGCGGATGTCGAGTCGCGATGCAGACTCGCGGTGGGCCTGCGTCGCGGGCGTGCGGCGACCTTGGGCAAAGGTGTATTCGTGCGGATACGCAAGGGAAAAAATCGGCGCGTGATCGAGGGTGTGCATGAGCGGCATTTTCGGGATCGTCAACCTCGATGGTGCTCCCGTCGATCGACAACTGCTGGAACGGATGGCGAAGGCGACGAGCCGGCGCGGGCCGGATGCCAATGCAATCTGGTGTTCCGGCGGCGTAGCCTTCGGCCACGCATTGCTTCGTGTTTCCGGCGAGGTGGAAGGTGAACGCCAGCCCTGCACCCTGGACGGTCACATCTGGGTCACTGCCGACGCGCGGATCGATGGCCGGGCGGAGCTGACCAATACGCTGCGCGCGGCCGGATGTCGTTTGGCACCAGGCACGTCACACGCGCAGTTGATCCTGCATGCCTACGCTGTCCTCGGTGACAAATTTTTACAACATCTGGTCGGGGACTTTGCGTTTGCCCTATGGGACAGCCGCACCGCGACTGTTATATGTGCGCGGGATCATTTCGGCGTGAGGCCGTTTTTTTACGCGAAGTCGGGCAGCACTTTTGTCTTTGGCTCCGACCTGGATGCCGTGCTGGAGTACCCCTCTGTGTCAACGCGCCTCGATGAACTGGCGATTGGCGATTTCCTTCTGTTCAGCACGAGCCAAGACCCCGAGCGGTCTGTCTATCGAGACGTTCGCCGCCTGCCGGCAGCAAGCCAAATCCACCTGACAAGGGAAGCATTTCGCGTTTCCCGTTACTGGGAAATACCGCAGCCCAACGAAGTCCGTTATCGCGACTACGCGGAGTGCGTGGAGCGATTCGAAGAAGTGTTCTCGAGTGCAGTCAACGATCGCGCGCCGTCGTCTGCCGTTGCCATCGAGTTGAGTGGCGGCATGGATTCCACTTCAATCGGCGCCGCCCTTGCCAGGGACAAGCGAGGTGCTGGCCGCGCGGTAACCGCGTACACCAATTCCTGTGGAAGCTTGGTGCCCGAGGATCGTGAAGCCGAATACGCCCGCATGGTCGCGTCGCACCTGGGCATGCCGATCGTCGAACAGGCAGGAGACAAGTATGCATTGTTTGAACGATACGAACAGCCGGTATTAGTAACCCAGGAGCCCTCCGCAATTGCGCTGCTCGCCGCTCAGTACGACACCTTTTCGCGCATCGCCAAGAGCGGCGCGCGCGTGCTGTTGACTGGTCAAGGAGGCGACGCCGTGTTGGGGGGCGCCAGCCCTGGCTCTTCGGAGTCGCGGTGGCCAGCGTACGCTCTGCAGCGACTCGTCGAAATGTACCGGCATGTCCGCCTCACCGGTACGCTGCGCGGGTCGGGCTTGCGCTCTGCGCTATTAGCGGCGCTGGGTCGGTCGCCGTCGTCGCTGCCCGATTTCCCGGATTGGATCGACGCGGACTTCGCCCGGCGAACCGATCTTCACGATCGCTGGCAAACAAGATGGAAGATCATGGGCGCGGGTATCGGCATCGAGCGCGAGTTGGGTATCCCATGGCTCGCGAGCGTGTTCGAATCCTACGAAGTGCTGAGAATGCCGCTGGTCGTGCGCCATCCGTTTTTCGATTTGCGCCTCGTGGACTTCCTCGTGCACCTGCCGCACCACATGACATTCGGCAAGAGAATCCTGCGCGACGCGATGCGCGGCAAGCTTCCGGAGGAAATACTCAGGCGACCGAAGACGGGTCTCCTGGGCGATCACGTCCGGGCAAGGTTTACAGGCGGGCGGATCAGCATTCCCATGGAAAGGGGATTGACCCTCGTCGAGGGCAACTACGTGAACCGTGACCGCTACCAACAAGCCTTTGCCAGATATCTCGGCGGCGAGGGTAGCAAGTCTACATGGATGAGTTATCATATGGTCAATCCGATCGCGCTTAATAACTGGCTGGTTCAGCGCGCCAACCACAACCGATAGGGGATTCCCTACCATGAACACGCAAGAACAACTTCTGGAGCTTTCCAATAGCGCGCCGGCCAAGCGCCGCTACCAACGGCCGACGCTGTCGGTTTTCGGAAGCGTGGCATTGCTTACGAAGAACTCCGGTACTAGCTGCATGGACGACGGTAATAATGGCTGCACGGCGAACATCAACAACATGGGCAGAATTACGTTGTCGGCCCGGAGCTTCAAGGAAAACATCACCCGGATCGGCACGCATCCGCTCGGGATCGGACTCTACCTGTTCGACTACAAGCCGGAATATCGCGAGCGTTGGGGACATGGCAGGCAGTTCGGCGTGATGGCAGATGAGGTCGAGGCGGTGCTGCCTGAAGCCGTATGCGTCCATCCCGACGGTTACAAGATGGTGAACTACGGTATGTTGGCCAAGACCAGCCGCAACATCCACTAACCGCACGACCGCCACGGCGGTGATTTCGCGCCTGGATGAGCATCTGGGGTATATCGCCGATTCGCTGAGGCTTGCGCGTTTCGAAGCCGCCGTCAATGCGGTCGTCCGTCAGGGCGACAGCGTTGTCGACTTGGGCTGCGGCACCGGCATCCTTGGCCTTCTCTGTCTGCGTGCCGGCGCAGCCAGACTCTACGCCATCGATTCGACCGAAATGCTCGAAGTCGCCCGGGATACGTTTGTGCGCGCGGGATATTCTGCGCATGCCAAATTCCTGCACGGAATATCCTCCCGCGTCGATCTCCCTGAACGCGTCGATGTCGTGATCTGCGATCACGTCGGTTACTTCGGCTTCGACTACAACATCTTGGAAACCCTGGCCGACGCGCGACGCCGTTTCCTGAAGCCCGGCGGCCGCCTGATTCCCGCTCGCGTTACCCTGCAGCTGGCGCCTGTGGAATCTGAACAGTGCCGGACGCTCGCCGAAGGCTGGGCCGCTCCCAATATCCCCGCTGAATTCCATTGGCTGCGTGAACGCACCGTCAACCGCAAGCACGCCGCAAAGTTGCACAACGACGAGTTGCTCGGTCTTCCGGCCGACTTGGCAACCATCGACTTCCATGCGGACCAGCCCGAATACCACCGCTGGACAGCGGAACTGCGCATGCAGCGCGATGGTGTACTTCATGGCCTCGGCGGCTGGTTCTCGTGCGAGCTGGCCGAAGGCATCTGGATGACCAATTCCCCGCTATCGGATCAGGCCATCGACCGATCGCAGGTTTTTCTGCCGATCGGCGAAGCTATCGCAGTGAAGGCCGGGGACCTGCTCAAGGCGACTGTGATGGCACGCCCGGCGGATCACCAGATCGCTTGGGAAGTGGAAGCTCCGAGCGGGCAAAAGTTTCGCCATTCCACATGGCAGGGCGCGCTGCTGTCATCGGAGGAAATCGCCAGGCGCAATCCGAAGCATGTGCCCCAGACCAGTCGCAGCGGACTCGCGCGCATCGTCGTGTTGCGCTATTGCGATGGTCGCAGGACGGTGAAGGAAATCGAAAAAGCCGTGCTGAGAGATCATCCGGCGCTGATGCCGTCGACCGAGGAGATTTCCCGGTTTGTCGCGCAGGTCCTGAGCGGAGACACCATTTGATGTCGGTCGAATTCCGGCTCGATGCGACACGCGAACAGGAACCGCTTGGCCAAACTATGTTCCATGAATGGACGTCACCGGATGGCAGTCCGTGGCTGAGCTTTTATCGCCAGGACACGAATTATCTCCTGCGATTTGCCGGGCTCGCTGATTTTGAGGTGTCGACCGACGGACGCGACGTCCGATGCTGGCCGGCGCCGAACGTGTCCGACGAAACGATCCGGCATCTGCATCTAAATCAGGTGACGCCGCTGGCGCTGAGCCGGCAGGGCCGCCTGGTTTTTCACGCCAGCGCGGTCGCGATTGACGAATGCGCGATCGCCTTCGCCGGCACGTCCGGCAGAGGCAAGTCCACGCTGGCGGCGAGTTTTGCCACCAACGCAACCCCGTTCCTCACCGACGATGGGTTGCTCGTGGAGTCAACGGACGGGCAATGGCGCATTGTGCCCAGTCACCCCTCAATCCGCTTGTGGGATGACAGCCAGGAGGCGTTGCTCGCAGCGGGAGCGACGATGGCGCCGCCGGTACAGTTCACTACCAAATCGCGCTTTCTCGCCGGCGGGGAAATCGCCTTCTGTGACGAGTCCCGCCCGTTTGAACGCATGTACTTCCTTGGCGAAGGCCAATCGTCGGCACCTGCAATCGAGCGGATGAGCCCCACTGCGTCGCTCATAGAACTGGTCAAGCATTCGTTCATGCTCGATATTGACGAACGCGAGATGCTCGCAGCGCATTTCGAGGAGTTGGCTGACCTGGTCAAACGCCCGATTTTCTTCAAACTGGATTATCCTCGCAGCTATGAAGTCCTGGCCGAGGTGCGAAAAGCCGTGACGAAACATTGTCGACAACCGACCGAGGAAACATGAATCTCGACAGTACGGCGGTCATACCCGCGCACGTGATGGCGCGCGATCTGGGGGGCGAGACGGTCATCCTCAATCTCGAAAGCGGTATCTACTTCGGGCTGGACCATAGCGGTGCGCGCATCTGGCAATTGCTGAGCGAAGGCAAGACGTTTGCCGAAGTCTGCGATGCGATGTTGGCGGAATACGATGTGTCGCGCGAAGACATCGAGCGCGATGTGCTCTACCTCGTCAACGAGTTGCGATCGCAAAGCTTGGTCGATATCGCCACACCATGAAGCTGAGAGCGTAAGACTCGCTATCGGCCTGTCGGTGGGCCGTACGCAACCTGAACCCAGTCAGCGCGTGTGCAATCACCGGAATGTCCTTCGCGGTGGTGACCTCCACAATCAGTGCAACTTGTCGAAAACAAGCGACAGCTGTGGAGCGATAAGCATTGACCCGGCTACGTATGCGAAAGATGCCAAGTAGGCCTTTCCCAATCGGAGAGGCACTTCGTGCCTACGCGCGTTTACTCGCAGCAGGAGTGACTCAAACCATAGCGTGAAGGATGCGGCGAGCAACAATCTAACGGCCATGTTGTCGTGGAGAAGGAAACCAAGCGCAAGCGCCGCCGGGATAAGCAACACAATCGGGAGCGCGGCGAGCCACAGCGCGTCGTGAAACGGCAAAGGCTCGCGGACGATGTGCATGGAGAAGTACAAGGCTATCGCACCGGCAATCGTCCTGGCCGCAATCTCTATGAAAAAATCCATGTTTCCTTCCTTGGCGCGTATCCGCACGCCACGCACCAGAGTACGCAGTCCGAAGTCGAAGCCTTCTGCAAATGCACATCGCTGTATGGCGATCGGAATGTCCGACCGCGTGAAGAAGCTCCTTGGAATTTCAGCGGCCGCGCTGCTTGAGGCGCGGCTACACTTCCGTGCCACTCAGATCCGGTATTGGAAAAAACCGATGTGATGCAGTTCCGGCATCCAAGCGATAGCGCGCGAGAAGACGCCGCGCCGGAAGCAAAAACTTCGTCGACCAGTATGGAGGTCATCGCCGCTCGGCTCCCGGGGTGCCATGGACGCTTGGGTCTCGAAGCCCAATGTCCGTTGCTTATGGAGGGTGCTCTCGTGCCACCGAACAGATTCGATCCATTATTAGGAGACTCGGACGTGAATTCTGTCTCACCCCCAGGTTTCTCACCGGCGATGACATTGCGCGCCAGAAACGCGAACTGCAGGCCGCCGTTGGGCACAGCGCTCGTGGCGAAAGCCTGAGCAGCACTGAAGGCCTCCATCCGGAACCGAACATCGGCAGCGGCGCGTCTGCTGGCTGGGTCGAGCTGCCACGGGTGAGCCAATCGACGACCGTGCTGAACACATCCAGCAACGTCACCGAAAACGTCAGAACTTGGACCCACAAACACGCACCGCTCAGCCAAGAAATGGCATTGGGAGCAGGTCCCGCGGCGGCGGGAAGAGCGCGGAGAAACTGACGACCGAGATACCGCCTGGGCTTGTCACGCTCCAGACACGGTCAGGGAATGGTCGTTATTGCCTGACCGTGCGAATTATGCGCTCATGCAATCTGCGCTGTAAAGGACGCACCGGCACAAAGAGAAAGTTCGAGGCGCATCCATTCTCCTTTCGAGAGAAGATGGCGCGTAACGCATCGAGTTATTGTGACCGTTGCCCCAACCCTCAACGGTTGGAGAGCGGCCGCGCGCGACTGTGTACTGCCATTTCCAGTCGCGACCGATATGGGTATCGTGGGCACCTGCCAAAAGAAGATGGCTCGATGAAACATGTCGCACTCGCATGTGCGCTGCTTGGCTTGTCGGCGGCGGCCCTGGCCAGCACGGCAGTCTCGCCAGCGTCGATCCGCGTCGGCAATCTGGACAATCAAATCGTGCTGCAAGCCGGCGCATCGACAGCGCAGGTGTTACGCCTCGTCCATGTCGGCGGCAAGTCCTGGGAAGGGTCGGGCGCAGGGACCTTGATCGACAATGCGACCGTCAACGCCATTGCCGTGCCGCTGCATTGGCGATTCGACGCCACGGCCAGTCGCGTGCAGAAGGACTCTGCAAGCATTGTCTACGAAGCGCATCATCCGGAGTTGCGACTGTACTGGGAATGGCGTGCGGCGGCACGGCACGGACCCATCGAGCATACGATCCGCATCGAGAATCGCGGCGTCGACGAAGTCTGGCTTCCGTTGCAGGACAGCTTTCGTTTCACCTGGAACATCCCGGCGAATCAGCCGCTCGAACAACTCTGGATCGACAAGGGCGCCGGCGAGGCGCCGCCGGTCGGCACGCATCTCGTCGCCATTGACGAAGGCTACGACTGGCGCGGCGAATCGAGCACATTCGCGCATCCGCGCGCCGGCCAGACACGCGAAATCATTCCCTACTTCCTCGTCCGCAAGACCGGCGCCAGGCAGAGCGGCTGGTACGTCGGCGTGGAATTCAGCGGGCGCGTCGCGATGCACCTCAGCCGCCGCGGCGATGCAATCGAAGGCACGATCGGCCTCAATCCGGAACCCGGGCCGTTTCGCACGCGCCTGGCGCCCGGTGAAGTCTTTGCCGCGCCGACCGTGTTCGTTGGTGCGAGCGACGGCGATGTGGACGCCTCGGGCAACACGCTGCGGCGCTGGGTGCGCGCCGTGCTGAACGATCCGGCGACGCTGCGCAATCCGGCCTACCCGCTCGTCACCAACAACAGCTGGGGCAGCGCGATGGCGATCAACGAGACGCAAGCGCTGCGCATGATCGACGACGCGCACGTACTCGGCTTCGAGATGTTTCACCTCGATGCCGGCTGGTTCCGCGCGGTCGGCGACTGGCAACCGGACCCGGTGAAATTTCCGCACGGTCTCGCCGCCGTCTCGGACCACGCACACGAGTTGGGTCTCAAATTCGGGCTATGGGTCGACTGGGCGCAGGCCGGCACGAGCCACGCGCCAGGCGCGCTCGACGTCGACGATGCGCGAGTGCGCGACTGGCTGACGACCGATCCCCCGCCGGGCTGGAAGCCGGCCGAGTTCAAGGGCATCACGATCGATCTCGGCGTACCTGCGGCGAAGGACTGGGCAGCGCGCGAAGTCGATCGCATCGTCAGCGACTACCATGTCGACATGCTCGAGCACGACGGCTATGTCGTTGCGCAGGGCTGCGACCGCGACGGTCACCCCCATGCGCCGCTCGATGCGGCGAAGACCCGGCGCTATAGCGACGATGAATTTCTTTGGCTCGATGGTCCGAACTCGACCGACGTGAGCCTGCATGCGACGCGCGCCTACTACGATATCCACGATGGTCTCAAGCGTGCACATCCGGGCCTGCTGCTCGAGGTCTGCAACGATGGCGGGCGCATGGTCGACTTCGGCAGTGCAGCGCACGGCGATTATTTTTCGATCGTCGACGCCTACGACCCGTTGTCTAACCGGCAGGCGTTCCATGACGCGAGCCATGTGCTGCCGCCGGCGATGCTCGAAGCCTACGTCAAGGAATGGCCGACGCCGGACATCGGCACTTTCCGCTACATGCTGCGCAGCGGCATGATGGGCTGGTTCACCGTCATGATCGATACCAGTGGGTGGAGCGACGAGCAGCATCGCGTCGCTGCGGACGAAGTCGCATTCTACAAGTCGACATTGCGACCGCTGATCCGCGACGCCGATCTCTACCACGTCGGCCCGCGGGCGGACGGCAAAGGTTGGGATGGACTGGAATATTTCGACGCGCGGTCCGGCAATGGCGTGCTGTATGCGTTCCACGGCAGCGAAGTGAAGCCTGACGCATTCGATTTCCGGCTACGGGGTCTGCGCGCCACGGGAAGATATCGTTTGCACTTCAAGGACGGCTCTTCGCCCGATCACGACGTCAGTGGACATGAATTGTTGCAGTCCGGCGTGACTGTATCGCTGCCGTTGGCAAACTCCTCCGAACTGATCGTGATCAAAGGGCTGTGATGTCGAAAATCTGCCGACGGATGATTGCCGTGCTGCTGCTGTCCGCAACAGCGAACGCGAACGCCGTGTCGAACGATGAAATTCGTGCCGGCGCAGGCGAGCTGACCTTCAGTTCCGCCGCCACGCACCGCTTTGTGGCGAGTCACGGCCGCAATGCGGTTCTGATGGGATATCCCGAAACCGGGCTCGAGTTTCTCGCCTATCCGCTGCAAATCGTCAGCGGCTATCAAATCGGATTCCAGCCGGAAAGCGCGGCGACCGAAACCGATGCGCGCCTGTTGCTGAGCCGCGTGGCCGCAACAGCCGACAGCGTCACGCGCGTCTATGCCGGACCGGATTACGTCGTGCGTGAAACGCTGTTCGTGCCGCTCGATCGGCCCGCGGCAATCCTCAGCTACGAAGTCGATGGCGCACATCCAGTCGACATCGTCGTTCATTTCATGCCGGTGCTCGATCTCATGTGGCCCGCCGCGCTCGGCGGTCAAAGCACGCGCTGGAATGCCGATGTCTCCGCCTACGTATTGACCGAGCCGGCTCGTGGTTTCACTGCGCTGATCGGCTCGGGACAGGTCGTCGCGCACGACAGCACGGTGAACAGCACGTTGCACGCCGACGGCAAGCTGGCATTTTCGATTCGCCCGCGGCGCAGCGGAGGCGATCGCAGCGCTTCAGCGACGGCCACGGTTGTGATCGCCCAAATGCCTGCCAATCAGACCGATCCGGCCGCCGTCATGCATGCGCTCGACGCAGAGGCAGGCGCGCTCAAGGCCGATGCGGCCGCGCACTATCAATCGCTGCAACAGGGCGCGTTGCGCGTGCGAACTCCCGATGATGCCATCAATGCCGCGTTGGCCTGGGCACAAATCGCGCTCGATCAGGCCTGGGTATGCAACCCGGAATTGGGCTGTGGCCTGGTCGCCGGGTACGGTCCTTCGCGTCCCGGGCGTCGGCCGCAATATGCGTGGTTCTTCGCCGGCGACGGCTTGCTCGCGACCGAGGCGCTGATCTCGGCAGGATCGTTCGCGCGCGCGCGCGCGGAACTGGAATTCATCGTGCGTTATCAGGATCAGAAGACCGGCATGGTCTGGCATGAACTCGCGCAGAGCGCCAACTACGTCGAGTGGGTGAAGTATCCGTACATGTTCGTGCATGTCGATATCAGCTTCGCCTATCTCAATACCGTCGCGCGCTATGTTGCCAGCAGCGGCGACAACGACTTTGCCATCAAGCACTGGGATTCGATTGCAGCGGCGTACCGCTATTGCCAGTCGCAGATCCATACGGAAGATCACTTGCCGCATATTCCAGCCGGCAAGTCCGGCGGCGACGAGCAGCACAGCCCTGCGGACGACTTGGGCTTGTCCGCGAGCTGGGCCGAAGCCACGCAGAGCTTCGCTGCTCTGGCGAAAGTAGCCGGCCACGTGGACCTGACTGCCGACGCGATCAAGGCCGGTGAACTGGCGCGCAGCGCCATCGCAAAAAGATATTGGGACCCGAAGCGCAATTTCTGGATCGGCAGCCATGGTGCAAACGGCGAGCCGATCTTCTCGCGCGGCAGCGGGCCGGGTTCGGCGATCGGCTCAGGCATCTTCTCGCCGGGACAGGAGGAACAACTGCTCGATCAGATCGCGTCGGCAAAGTTCCAGACCGATTGGGGCACGCGCGGCTTCGGCAGCGATTCCGCCATCTATGCGCCCTGGTCTTACGCAACCGGCAGCATCTTCGCGATTCACTCGACGCAGAGCGCGCAGACATTCTGGCAGGCGCATCGTCCGCAAGTCGCGTGGTCGATCTTTCGCGGCATCGTGCCGTGGGGCACGCTCGACGCGCCGGGGCATATCCACGAAGTGCTCGCCGGCAATTACTTCCGGCCGCAGACCGAATCGGTCCCTGAGCAGACTTGGTCTTCCGCCGGCTTGCTTGATGCGGCAGTGCGCGGGCTGTTCGGCATCGAGACTCGTGCCGCTCACAACGCGATTGTCCTGCAACCGCACATGCCAGTCGAATGGGACGAGATGTCCGTCGAAAACATCCGCCTGCCGCATGCCACGCTGGCTTTCACGCTGCGCCATGATCCCGGTAGCGTCGATCTGGACTTGCGCAACAGCGGTGATCCTGCCGAGGTCGAATTCTCGCCGGAAATCCCGCTGGGCGCCGACATCGTCGATGCGCAATGTGATGGCGCCACGGTGGCAGCCGGCGTGACATCTCATGCGCAGGATACACACGCGCAACTCAAGTTCACGGCCGCGCGCGGGGAAAGCCATTGTCATCTGCGCCTGGCTGGTGGCGCGTCCCTTGTCCTGCCGGGTCCGGTCGCGCAGATCGGCGATGCGAGTACCGGCATCAAGTTGATCCGGTTGCGCCTCAAGGGCCGTGACCTTGCGCTGGACGCCGATGTCCACGCGCGTGGCGTCGATCACTTTCGTCTGCAAACGCCGTGGAAGATCAAGTCCATCACTGGCGCGAGCTTCAAGGCTGTGGCGAATGATGTCTACGAAGTGCAACTGGCGCGTTCACGACAGTCCGACGGATATGCGAGCGCGCATGTCGACATTGCTTTCGATAGTCCGTAGCGGCGACAGGGAAAGAAAGCCCTCCCGGCGCCGCTCTTAAGCCCTCCCCTTCAAGGGGAGGGTTGGGTGGGGATGGTGTTGATTTACGCTAACTTGCAGGGTTCGGACCTTGCAGGCCAAGCCGCCTCGCGCGCAATATGGAGGAGAACCGGAGCGTGATGTCGGATCTCCGCGGCTTCTTGGATGACGCAGGAAAACGACGGATGGCGGGAACTTTCAATTTCACCTTCAAAGTTCCGGGCGATGCGGGGCAAGCCCCATTTGCGACGAAGCCTGGCGCGGAGACGCCTGTTGTCAGCACTGCCTCCCTACCCACTCCCGCAGCAGAAGCCACCAGGCCGGCCCATTCGACAGCAGTCTCCACCGCCGTGCCGGTGCTGCAAGCGTTTGATCTTTTCCCGACACGCATCTGGCAGGCCCATCCGCCCGGCCTGACCCAATATCTGGAGCAATGGGTGACCGCCGTGCTCGCCATGCGCGCAGCCAGTCCGAAGGCGGCAGGTCGAACCAACCGCATGGGTTGGAACAGCGAAGACATGGCCGTGCTCGAGCAAGCCGTTTTCGCCCCGTTGCAGCAAGCCGTACGTGCGGCTTGCATCAAGGCTCTGCACGAGATGGGTGTGCGCGACATCGCCTTTCACCTGCAGTCGTGGATCAACATGCACGACCGCGGCGGCTTCAACTTCCTGCATGTACACGAAGGGTCGCTATTGTCCGGCAGTTTTTATCTGAAAGTGCCGCCGGGTTCCGGCAAGTTCGCATTCCGCGATCCGCGTCCGGGCGTGATCCACGGATACATAAAAGGCGCGGTGCCGAACGGCTACAGCGATATCAAACTCACGCCTGACGCCGGCTTGCTCGTACTGTTCCCGTGCTGGATGGAACATTTCGTGGAACCGCACAACAACGACGAGCCGCGCATCTGCATCGCCTTTAATGCCAACGAGGGCGCGGCCAAGCGTTGAACATCGATAAAGTCAGTCTGCGGCGTTGCCTGATTGCGTTCGCCACCAGTCTGGCTCTGGCCAGTTGCCGCGGCGCGAATCCGTTGCCCAAGCAAGAAACCGAACCGGCAGCAACCGCTCCGGCGCCGCTTGCGCTGATTCCCGCACCGTATTTGCTCGAGCGCGCGCCGGGCGCTTTCGCCTTGCGCGACGGCGTTGCGTTGCATGTGAACGCGTCGAACACGCAAGCGCTCGGTGTTGCATCGTGGTTTGTAGAACTTGCGCAGCGCACGCGTGGCTTGCAGCTCGATCTGCGCGCCGACGCAGGGAAGAATGGCGAGGGCGGAATCGATTTCGCGCTCGATCCGCAACTCGCGTTGGTCGACGACAGCGGCGATGAAGGCTATCGCCTGACCGTCGCGGCCGATCGCATCACGCTCGCCGCGCACAGCGCGCATGGCCTGTTCAACGGCGCGACGACCCTGTGGCAACTGTTGACGCCCGACGATGGTGCAACCGGGTCCGTGCGCGTTCCCTGTCTGCGCATCGACGACCATCCGCGCTATGCGTGGCGCGGCGCCCTGCTCGATCCGGCGCGGCATTTCCAGTCGCCCGAGTTCGTCAAGCGCTTTATCGACTCGATGGCCCTGCACAAGCTCAACGTTCTCCAGCTGCACCTGACCGACGATCAGGGCTGGCGCCTGGAAATCAGGAAGTATCCGAAACTCACGCAGGTCGGCGCGTGGCGCGACGACTTCGATGCGGACGGTCGGCCGTCTCGCTATGGCGGTTTCTACACGCAGGAGCAAATCCGCGACATCGTGCGCTACGCGCAGGCGCGCTTCGTGACGATCGTGCCGGAAATCGAGATGCCGGGTCACGCGCAGGCCGCGATTGCGTCATATCCGCAATTCGGCGTCATCGGCAAGAGCCCCGGCGTGTCGCATGTCTGGGGCGTACACGGCTACCTGTTCAATGTGGACGATGCCACGTTTACATTTATCCAGAATGTGCTGACTGAGGTCATGGAGTTGTTCCCCTCGCCGTACATCCACGTCGGCGGTGACGAAGCGGCCAAAGTGCAATGGCAGGCGTCCGAACGCGTCCAGCGCCGCATGCATGCGCTCGGCCTGAAAGACGAAACCGCCCTGCAACACTGGTTCATCGCGCGTCGCGGCATTCGTCACCGCGCACGGGCGTCACCTGATCGGCTGGGAAGAGATTGGCGAGGGCGGTTTCCCGGCGCACGCGGCGATCATGGAATGGCACGGTATGCAGGCCGCGGCCGACGCGGCGAAACAGGGGCACGATGCCGTGCTCGCGACCGCGCCCGATCTGTATCTGGATTACCTGCCGAGTGACTTGCCGGAAGAACCGATCGGCCGGCCCGGCGTCGTCTCGCTGCAGAAGGTTTACGCGTTCGACCCGGTCGCCAAGGATCTTGACCCCACCCAGGC
>Ga0193727_1000164_pt1 | contig 23428 bp, 18 predicted proteins | sample H2c2metaG_FD_143051 | JGI IMG/M metagenome (GOLD analysis project Ga0193727, IMG submission 143051) | Soil microbial communities from a riparian zone of the East river system, Colorado, United States - H2c2 | ecosystem: Environmental > Terrestrial > Soil > Riparian zone | place: USA: East River...
ACTTCTCTCAATACGCCGTTTCGTGGTAGGAGCGCACATGATCTCGAATCGTAAGTTCGCCAGCAGATGGTTGATCCCGCTCGTGCTGCTCGGCGCGAGCTGCAGCGACCCATCGCCGACCGGGGCCGATCTGACGACCCCCGGCATGCTCGCCGGAAAGGTCAAGTCGACCGCGGTCAGCCTGGTGCAATGCGCGCGTCTTCCCTACGACTCGGTCGCTCAAGTGATCGGGCCTGCGGGAGGCTGGTTCATCGTGGGCGCGAACGTGCTCTGGGTCGATTCCCTCGCGCTCAGCGCGCCGGTGAAGATCAGCGCCGTGGCGCCGTCGGACACCTTCCGCATGGTTCGCCTGCACCCGGACGGGCTGGTGTTCAAGACCGGGACGCATGGCCTCGGGGCAGTCGTGGCGACGAACCTGGACGGCTGCAGGCTGCGCCATAACACGTTGCCCCGGATCGCCAATGTCACGGATGCCATGGCGCTCGTGGAGTACGTGGAGTCGCCGGTCCCCGCGGTGGATTCGATGCTCGTCGCGCGGTTCCGCGTGGACTCAGGCGGCTGGACGCCCTACTTCGCGTTCGGCGCGTTGCGCCACTTCTCGAACTACGCCGTGGCCTGGTAGGACTCACATGCACCGAGAGCGCCATATGACCGTCCGTCGATACCTGATTTCGCTGACGTTCGCGCTGGTCGCCGCGGGATGTTTGGACCAAACGGGGCCTGCTCCCGTCGCCGTCCAACCACCCCTCGCAGACGTGTTGCCTCCCCCAGGGGCGCACATCCTGCGGCAGTCGCCGACCGCGCCCCGGCTCCAGACCTACCAGGTGTCATTCTGGGCAAAGCGTGGGGTCCAGACGACGATCTTCCTGAACTACCGGCGTGCGCCCTGGCAATGGTTCCCCGACCCCTTCCTTCGGTTCAGGATCCCCATCAATGGGTTGGTGGCCGGCGCCGATGGCGTGCCGCTGGAAAGGGGCGACTCGGTCCGTATCACGATGACGATCGATACGGTCCTCTTCAATGTGGACTTCCAGCCGTCCGGGGTGCTGTTCTCCAAATCGAGTCCGGCGCAGCTGGCCATCTACTACCAGAACGCAAATCCCGATTTGAACGGCGATGGGGTCGTTGACGCCGCCGATGAAACGCTGAAGGAGCAGCTCGCGATCTGGTACCGGGGTTCGAAGGTGGGTGCCTGGAAGCAGCTGTGGTCGAAAAACGACACGACCCAAGAGTTGGTGGCGGCCGCGCTGGAGCACTTCTCCCAGTACGCGGTCTCTTGGTAGCGCATCCTGCAGGCGGGAGATCCATGCTATGACGACGTCGTCAATCGTAATCGACAAGGCCCAACAGCTCGCCGCGGCCGGCCACCACGCCGAAGTCGTCGCGCTGCTTGGTGCCCAAGACGGGAACGAGCTCGAGGGATCGCCGAGCCTCGCGTTGCTCTACGGGACCGCGCACGCGCGGATGGGGCGGCACGACGAGGGACGCCGCTGGCTCGACGTGGCGCTCGACCAGGCGCGCAAGCGCAACGAGCAGGCGATCGAGGGTCGCGCTCTCAACGCGCGGGGCGCCGTCGCCCTGGTGGGCGGGCGCATCGACGAGGCCGCCGACTTCTGCACGCGCGGCCTGATGGTCGCGAGCCGGGACTCGGACGTCGCCACGGCCGGCCGCTGCTCGACCAACCTGGGGATCATAAGTCACCTGCGGGGACGGCACGCGGAAGCGATCGCCTCGTGGGAGATCGCGCGCGCCGCTTTCGACCGGGCGGGGTGGCGTCAGGGCATCGCCCAATGCCAGCACAACCTCGCCATCACCTACCGCGAGCAGGGCGCATTCGACCGCGCGCTGATGGAAGCCGATCGGGCGGTCGCGGAGGCACAGGCCTCCGGCGACCACACGCTGTGGGCGTTGGCGCTCCGCGGACGAGCCGAGATTCGCGTGGTGCGCGGCGAGCTGCAGCTCGCGCGCGGCGAGCTCGACCGCGTCTACGAGATCCGCAGGAGCGTGCCCGACCCGGCCGACGAGGCTGAGGACCTGCGCACGATGGCGATGGTGCTCGCCGCCGAAGGCGAGGCGGGCGCCGCCGAGTCGGCGCTGCGCGATGTGATCGCGCGGGCCGACGGGCACCGGCGGCCGCAGCTCCTCGCCGAGGCGACGCGCGACCTGGCGCTGGTGCTGCGCCGGAGCGGTCGGAACGCCGAAGCCCAGGAGGCCGCCCGGACGGCGCAGGCCATCTTCGCCCGACTGGGCGCGGAAGCGGAAATCCGCAACCTGGCGAGTCAAGAGTGGGACGGCGACTTCGCCGCTGAGCTGGGCCGCTCCCTGGCGCCCCTGCACGCGGCGCAGGCGCTGGCCGATGCGGGGGACTATACCGAACTCGTCGCCTACCTCGGTGGACGCACCCAGGACGAGCTCGAGCAGTCGCCAATGCTCGCCTTGCTCAGCGGCATCGGGCAGGCCCGGCTGGGCCGCCTGGACCTGGGCCAGCAGTGGGCCCGGGTCGCGCTGTCGCGGGCGCGGGTCCTCGGCGACCGCACGCTGGAGGTGCGGGGGCTCAACGTCTGCGGAGCGATCGCCCTCGAGCGCGGCGGCATCGGCGAAGCGACGGAGTTCTTCACACGGGCACAGGAAGAGGCCATGCAAGACAACGACATGGCCACGCTCGGGCGCTGTGCCAACAACCTCGGCATCATCGCGAACATGCAAGGGGACTACGGGCGGGCGGTCGGTGCCTATACGCGCGCAATTGGTGCGTACCAGAAAGCCCGCTTCACGCGCGGCATCGCCGAGTCGCAGCATAACCTGGGGATCACGTATCGCGAGCAGGGCCGTCTCGACGACGCGATGCAGGCCACCGACGCGGCCGTACGGGAGGCGGAGCGGGTGGGCGACCAACGGCTCAAGGCCCAGGCCCTGGCCGGACGGGCGGAGATCCAGGTGTTGCGAGGCGAGCCGGAGCTGGCGATCCGGGAAGCGAAACGCGCGGCGGGAGTGCACCGCGATCTCAAGGACCCCGTCCGCGAGGCTGAGGATCTACGCATTCTCGCCGTCGCGCTGGGCAGGTCGGGTCAGAGACGGGAAGCCGAGGCCATGTTCGGCGAGGTCATCGCTCGGGCCAGCAAGCACGAGCGCCCGCTGCTGATCGCCACGGCGCAGCGCGATCTCGCGTATCTGTTGGCTCGCGAGGGGGAAGCGGCGGCGGCGACGGAGGCGGCGCAGACCGCCCGCGAAACACTGGACCGGCTGGGGGCGAAGGTGGAGGTGGAGCACCTCGATGCGCTGCTGAAAGAGCTCGGCGGCGATGCCGCGTCCGGCGTCGGGTACGCTCCGCCACCGACACCGCCGTCTCCGGGTCTGCATCCCCCGGCATGACGACAGGTTCGCGCGCGCCGCTGCGCTCCGCGCTGGACCTGCTGCATGACGCGCGGGTCCGGGAGCGCGAGGGCGATCTTCCGGCGGCCGCGGCCGGCTACGAAACGGCGGTCACGAACGCGGCGCGGACGGGGGAAAACGCCGTGCTGGCCGAGGCGCTGCGGCGGCTCGCCGTCGTCCGGCATCGCTGCAATCGATCCGATGAGGCGCGCCAACTGTGCAACCGGAGTTTCACGGTCGCGCACGAGGCCGGCAACGACATCCTCGCGGCCGAGGCCGTGAACACGCTGGGCGGCATCGACCTCGAGTCCGGACCGTTGGCCGAAGCGCGGAGACACTTCCAGCGCGCCGTGGAGCTGGGCGGCGCGAGCCGCGAGCTGCGGGCGCGCGTCGAGCAGAACCTGGGGATCCTCGCGAGCATCCAGGGCGACCTGCAGGGCGCGGTGGCGTGTTACGGGCGCTCGCTGGAGGCGTACGAAAGTTACGGCGACGAGCACGGGTGCGCCATCGCGTACCACAACCTCGGCATGGTGAGCGCCCAGCGGCAGCTGCTCGACGAAGCCGACCGGTATTTCGCTCGGAGCTACGGCATCGCCGTCCGCGCCAACGACGTCTACCTGCAAGCGTTATGTCTTCTGAATCACGCTGAGGTCTTCGTCGCGCGCGGCGTGTACGAGGCGGCGCGGCGCAACGCGGAAGATGCCCTGGCGCGGTTAGATCAGGTCGACGATGGCGTGCTCCGGGCGCAGGCGTATCGGATCATCGGCATGGTGTACCGCGAGACGGGGCGGCCCGCGCTCGCCGAGGCGCGCCTGCACTCGGCGATCGATCTCGCGGTCGGCATCGGCTCTGTCCTGAACGAGGCAGCCGCCCGTCGCGAGTTGGCGATCCTGTACCAGGGGCTGGCCCGCAATCAGGACGCCCTGATGCTCCTGAACGAAGCCCACGCGCTGTTCAGTCGACTCGACGCACGTGGCGATCTGGTGTACGTCGACGGCAAGATGGCCGACCTCGAGGCCACGTATTTGACGCTGGTCAGCGAGTGGGGCCAGTCGATCGAGTCGAGCGACACGTACACCTTTGGGCATTGCGAGCGGGTCGCCCACCTCGCCGTGGCGGTCGCGCAGGCCCTGGGCATGAGCGACCACGACCAGACCACGATTCGGCTCGGCGCCTACCTGCACGACGTCGGCAAGGTTCGCGTCCCGCACGAGCTGCTGAACAAACCCGGGCCGCTCACGCGGGACGAGTTTGAGGTCGTTCAGATGCACCCCATTCGGGGGATCGAGTTGCTGGCCGCGGTCGAGTTCCCGTGGGACCTGAAACCCATCGTCCGCTGGCACCATGAGAAGTACGACGGGACCGGGTATCCCGACCGCCTGCGCGGGGACGAGATCCCCGTGGCGGCCCAGATCGTGGGCATCGTGGACGTCTACGACGCCCTCACGACGACGCGCGCGTACCGTCCGGCCATGTCGCGGGAGGCGGCGCTCCACGAGATCGCACGCTGCCAGGGATGGTGGTCGGAGCAGGTATACGCCGGGTTCCGACAGGCGGTGGCTCAGATGCCGGCGCCCGACGCGGGCCTTGACAGCCACCCGGGTTCGGTGCTAGCCTCTCGCTCGTGATGCAACTCGCGCTCATCCTTAGCCTGCTGGTCCTGCTGCTGAGCACCTCACTCAGCAGGGGGTCGCCGGCGCGCGCCAGGGCAAGATGATCGAATAGAGCAGCAGCCCGAATCCATCGCCGCGGACCCCTCAAGGTCCGCGGCTTTTTTTTCACGTCTAGGGGGACACATGGGACGAGACGTCGTCATCTTCGACACCACGTTGCGCGACGGAGAGCAGGCGCCCGGGAATTCCATGACGCCGGAGTCGAAACTGCGCCTGGCGCGCCAACTGGACCGGCTGGGCGTGGACGTCATCGAGGCCGGGTTCCCGAGCGCTTCCGATGGCGACTTCTCGGGTGTCCGCGCCATCGCCGAAGCGGTGCGGCGTCCGGTCATCGCGGCGTTGGCCCGCTGCCACGACCGGGACATCGACCGCGCGGGGGAAGCGCTGCGGTCCGCCGCCCGTGGACGCATTCATGTCTTCATCGCGACCTCCGACCTGCACCTCGAGCATAAACTGCGCCTCACCCGCGAGCAGTGTCTCGCGCGAGCGCGCGCGGCGGTACAGCGCGCCAAGGGCTTCACCGACGACGTCGAATTCTCCGCGGAGGACGCGACGCGCTCCGATCTGGACTTCCTGTGCCAGGTGGTCGAGGCCGCGATCGACGCGGGCGCCACGACGATCAACCTCCCCGATACCGTAGGGTACGCCACGCCGGGCGAGTACGCGGCGATGTTCAGGTCCGTGCGCGAGCGCGTGCCCGGGAGCGACCGGGTCACGTTCAGCGCCCATTGCCACGACGACCTCGGCCTCGCCGTGGCGAACTCGCTTGCCGCGATCGAAGCGGGCGCCGGCCAGGTCGAGTGCACGATCAACGGGATCGGTGAGCGTGCCGGAAACGCGGCGCTCGAGGAAATCGTCGTGGCCGGGCGCGTGCGCCCCCACGCCGTGTCGTTCCGCTGTGGTGTCCACACGCCCGAGCTGTACCGCACCAGCCAGATGCTCTCGCACGTGACGGGTGTCTTTCCCCAGCCGAACAAGGCCGTCGTCGGCCGCAATGCCTTCGCCCACGAGGCGGGCATCCACCAGCACGGCATGATCCAGAACGGCCTGACCTACGAGATCATCCGCCCCGAGGAGGTCGGCGTTCCTCGTTCCACCCTGGTGCTCGGCAAGCACTCGGGTCGCCACGCGCTCGAGCGGCGCTACCAACAGCTCGGCTACGAGCTGGACGAGGCCACGATCGACAACCTGTACCAGGAGTTCACGACGCTAGCCGATAAGAAGCAGCAGATCCTCGATGAGGACCTGCTCGCCCTGTTGCACGGGCGGTTCCACGACGCACCCGAGGCGTACCGGCTCGCCGGGTTGGTGGTGACGTGCGGCACCGTCCCCGCCACAGCCGAGGTGGCGCTCGCCGGTCCATGGGCCGGTGAACGGCGCGCTACGGGCAAGGGCAACGGACCCATCGCCGCCGCGTTCTCGGCGATCGCGGGAATCGTGGGGCGCAAGATCGATGTCTTGAACCTGACCGTGCAGTCGGTCACGCCGGGGCGTGACAGCCTCGGTCAGGTGCTCGTGCAGGTCCGGGTCGACGGGAAGTCGCTTTCCGGGCACGGCGCGTCGACGGACATCGTCGAGGCGAGCACCCGCGCGCTCGTGCACGCGCTCAACAAGGCGAGCAACGCGGACGAGCTCGAAGGGCAATCGCTGAACGCGGCCTACTTCTGGGGAGTGTGAGGCGATGAGCGAAACCCCGAGCGGCGCGCAGATCCTCTGCCGCACACTGATCGACGCGGGTGTGGATGTGCTCTTCGGGTACCCCGGGGGCGCGATCATGCCGTTCTACCACGCGCTCCCCGAATACCCGGGCCTGCGTCACATCCTCGTGCGCCACGAGCAGGCGGCGGCGCACGCGGCAGACGGCTACGCCCGCGCCAGCGGTCGAGTCGGCGTCTGCGTCGCGACCTCCGGTCCCGGGGCCACGAACCTCGTCACCGGGCTCGCGACCGCGCACATGGACAGTTCTCCGGTGGTCGCGATCACGGGGCAGGTATCGCGCTCGATGATCGGGATGGACGCCTTCCAGGAGACCGACATCGTCGGCATCACCCTGCCGATCACGAAACAGAACTACCTGGTACAGGACGCGGCCGACATCGCGGACGTCGTGACCGAGGCTCTCGCCGTGGCCCAGCACGGCCGGCCGGGTCCGGTGCTGATCGATATCCCGAAGGATGTGCAGAATCAGAAGGTGGAGTACGCCCCACCCGCCGCTGTAGGGGCGCAGCATGCTGCGCCCCTACCGAAGGCCGCGGACGACGCCGTCCAACGCGCGGCCGACCTCATCGCCAAAGCGCAGCGCCCCCTGATGATGATCGGACACGGGGTCATCCTGGCGAATGCCTACGCCGAGGTGCGCGCCCTCGCCGAGCGGACCGGCATGCCCGTCATCACCACGCTGCTCGGGATCAGTGCGTTCCCGGAGGGTCACCCGCTGCACCTCGGCATGCCGGGGATGCATGGCGAAGTTCATGTGAACCGCGCGATCCAGCGCGCCGACGTCATCGTCGCCATCGGGTTGCGCTTCGACGATCGCGTCACGGGGAATCTCGCGGGGTTCGCACCGCGCGCGCAGATCGTGCACATCGACCTGGATCGGTCGGAGATCGGCCGCAAGGTCCCCATTGCCGTCGGGATCGTCGGCGACGCCGCGGCGGTCACGCGGCGCCTCGTCGCCGCGACCGCCGTTCGTCGCTGCGACGCCTGGCGGGCGGAGATCGACGCGCATCGCCGGCCGCCGGACACGACGTTCCGCGGCGGCATGTCGCCCGAGACGATCCTCACCGCGATCCGCGACGCGACGGGCGGGGCATGCACCATCGTCACCGACGTGGGCCAACATCAGATGTGGGTGGCCAAGCTGTTCCCGTACCGCCGGCCCAACACGCATATCACGTCCGGGGGGCTCGGCACCATGGGCTTCGCGGTGCCCGCCGCGATGGGCGTGCATCTCGCGCGCCCCGGGGAGGCCGTGTGGGCGATCTCGGGGGACGGCGGCTTCCAGATGAACATGGCCGAGATGGCGACGATGGTGCAGGAGGGGCTGACCGTGAAGCTGGCGGTCTTCAACAACGGGTACCTCGGCATGGTGCGCCAATGGCAGCAATTCTTCCACGGGAAGCGGTACTCGAGCACGCCGATCTGGAGCCCGGATTACGTGAAGCTGGCCGAGGCCTACGGGATTCCGGGGTACCGGGTGAAGCACGCGTGCGAAATCGAGGATGCGGTCGGGGCCGCGAACGCCGCCCCCGGCCCGACGCTGGTGGAGTTCGTCATCGAGCAGGAGGCGAACGTCTATCCGATGATCCCGCCGGGCGGCTCGCTGTCCGAGCCGATCGAGTCGGCGGTGTGACGACATCGCACACGGTGAACGTGCTGCTGGACGGTACGCTGTTGACGCTGAACCGCGCCGTCGGCGTACTGCGGCGGCGCAACGTGGCCGTCGAGCGCCTCACCGTGCACCCGCGCACGGACGACGGCGCGTCACGCCTGACGTTCGCTCTGACCGCCGACGCGGCGACGGTCGACCGCGTCATTCAACAATTCCGAAAGATCGTCGGCGTGCGCGCCGTCGAAGCGATTCCGAACGATCTCAATAACGGTCCTACAAATGGAGGAGCAGACATGAGCTCGTCTCAAGTGCGCGTCTTTTACGACGCGGACGCAGACCAGGCCCGGTTGAAGGGCCGGATCATCGCGGTCATCGGATACGGGAGCCAGGGACACGCCCATGCGCTGAACCTGCGCGAGTCCGGCGCCCAGGTGATCGTCGGCCTGCGTGAGAGCGGCACGTCGTGGCTCCGTGCCAAGGACGAAGGGCTCGACGTCCGCTCCGTCGCCGACGCCGCCCGCGCCGCCGACATCATCATGATGCTCGTGCCGGATCAAGAGGGGCGCACCGTCTACGAAGCGAGCGTGGCTCCAAGCCTGCGCGCCGGCAAGACGCTCTTGTTCGCGCACGGATTCAACGTGCACTTCAAGGAAATCGTGCCCCCGGCCGACGTGGACGTCGCGATGATCGCGCCGAAGTCGCCCGGCCACCTGGTCCGCAGCGAGTTCCAGGCGGGGCGGGGGGTGCCCGGCCTCGTCGCCGTGCACCAGGACGCGAGCGGGCAGGCCCTGGCGAACGCGCTCGCGTACGCAGCGGGAATCGGCTGCACGCGCGCGGGCGTGCTGGAGACCACCTTCCGCGAAGAGACCGAGACCGACCTGTTCGGGGAGCAAGCGGTGCTGTGCGGCGGCGTCAGCGCGCTCGTTCAGGCAGGTTTCGAGACGCTCACCGCCGCCGGTTACGCACCGGAGATCGCGTACTTCGAGTGCCTGCACGAGCTGAAGCTCATCGTCGACCTGATGTATCGGGGTGGGATGAAGTTCATGCGCTACTCGATCAGCGACACCGCGGAGTACGGCGACTACACCCGCGGGCCCCGCATCGTGAGCGATCAGGTCAAGGCCGAAATGCAGCAGCTGTTGAAAGAGATCCAGGACGGCACGTTCGCCCGCGAATGGATTGCGGAGACGCGGGGTGGCGCGCGGCGCTTTGCCGAATACCGCCGCGGCGCCGCTGATCACCCGATCGAGCGGGTCGGCGCGAAGCTGCGCGCCATGATGCCGTGGACGGAGGAGGGGAAGGCGGCGCAAGCCAAACGCAAGCCGGCCGGAAAGGAATCCGCCCGGGCAGGCGCGAGCGCGGTGTGACGACTCCCCGCACCCTGTTCGACAAGGTGTGGGAGTCGCACGTGGTCCACCGGTTTCCGGAGGGCCCCGCGCTCCTGTACGTCGATCTCCATCTGGTGCACGAGGTGACCTCGCCGCAGGCCTTCGAGGGTCTGCGCCGGGTCGGCCGCCGGGTGCGGCGGCCCGAGCTGACGGTGGCGACCGTCGACCACAACGTGCCCACGGGCGATCGCTCGCTGCCGCTCGACGACCCGATCGCCGCCACGCAACTGGACGCACTGGCGCACAACGCGCAAACGTTCGGCGTCGAGTTGTTCGATCTCGCATCCCCGCGGCAGGGCATCGTCCACGTGATCGGCCCCGAGCTTGGCCTGACGCAACCGGGAATGGTCGTGGTGTGCGGTGATTCACACACCTCGACGCACGGCGCGTTCGGTGCATTCGCTTTGGGAATCGGCACGAGCGAGGTCGAGCACGTGCTGGCGACGCAGTGCCTCGTCCTGTCCAAGCCGCAGACGATGGAAGCGCGGTTCCGTGGCCGCCTCTCACCCGGCGTCACCGCGAAAGACCTGATCCTCGACCTGATCGGCCGGATCGGGACCGCGGGCGCGGCCGGACACGTGCTCGAGTACACGGGGGACGCGATTAGTGCGTTCTCGATGGAAGAGCGCATGACCGTCTGCAACATGTCCATCGAGGCCGGGGCGCGCGCCGGGATGATCGCGCCCGACGAGACGACGTTCGCATACCTCGAGGGGCGGCCTCGCGCGCCGAGCCACCGCGACTGGGGACGCACCGTGGCGGCATGGCGGCACCTTCCCAGCGATCCGGGGGCAAGGTACGACCGCCGAGTGGAGCTGGACGCGGCGGCGGTGGCGCCGCAGGTCACTTGGGGCACCAATCCCGGCATGGTCACCGACATCACGGGGTACGTCCCCAATCCCGGTGATTTCGCCACCGCCGACGAGCGCCAGGCCGTCGAGCGCGCGCTCGCCTACATGGCGCTCACGCCTGGCACACCGCTCGCGGGACTCCCGATCGAGCGCGTGTTTGTGGGCTCGTGCACCAACGCGCGCATCGAGGATCTGCGGGCCGCAGCGCTGGTCGCCCGCGGGCGAAAGGTCGCGGCGGGTGTGCGGGCGATGGTGGTCCCCGGATCCCAGCAAGTGAAGGCGCAGGGTGAGCGCGAGGGGCTCGACCGAATCTTCCGCGACGCAGGATTCGAGTGGCGCAACGCCGGCTGCTCGCTATGCCTCGGCATGAATGCCGACGTGCTGCGGCGGGGGGAGCGCTGCGCCTCGACGTCGAACCGCAATTTCGAAGGGCGACAGGGCGCGGGGGGGCGGACGCACCTGATGAGTCCCGCAATGGCGGCGGCGGCGGCGGTCGCCGGCCACCTCGTGGACGTGCGGGAGTGGTCATGACCCTCACGCCCTTCGTGCGGCACACCGGCAAATGCGCGGCGCTGCCCCGTGCCAACGTCGACACCGACCAGATCATCCCGAAGCAGTTCCTGAAGCGAGTGGAGCGCACCGGCTTTGGGCCCGCCCTGTTTCATGACTGGCGCTTCCTGCCCGACGGCAGCGCCAACCCCGAGTTCGAGCTGAACCAGCCCGAGGCGGCAGACGCGACGATTCTCATCGCCGGGGCAAACTTCGGCTGCGGCTCCTCGCGCGAGCATGCGGTGTGGGCGCTCGCCGAATACGGCTTCCGCGCGGTCGTGGCGCCGTCGTTCGCCGACATCTTCACCGCGAACTGCTTCCAGAATGGCGTCGCGCCGGTGCGACTGTCGGGAGACGGCATCGACGAGGTGCTGCGCCGCTGCCGAGCCGGCCGCGGGGTCTACCGTTTGACGATCGATGTCGAGGCGCAGCAGGTGACCGACGACGCAGGGCTCCGCGCGCCGTTTCCGCTGGAGCCCTACCGTCGCGAGATGCTGCTCCGCGGCCTCGACGAGATCGGACGCTCGCTGCTCGAGGAGCCCCGGATCGCAGCCTTCGAGCGGAGCCGCACGTGACCGCCTTTACGGTCGCAGTCCTCCCTGGCGACGGCATCGGCCCGGAGGTGATCGCGGAGGCGGAGCGGGTGCTCGAGGCGGTGGGCGAGCGGTTCAAGGTCAAGATCGCCCTCTCGCGGTATCCCATCGGCGCGGTCGCTGTTGCGAGCGCGGGGGACCCGCTCCCCGCCGAGACGCGCGCCGCGGTGCAGCAGGCCGACGCCGTCCTGCTGGGAGCGGTGGGGGATCCCTCGCTCGATAAGGCGCCACGCCATTTGCGGCCCGAGACGGGTCTCCTGGCGCTGCGGGCGCTGCTCGGCGTATACGCGAATCTGCGGCCCGTCACCGTGTACGCCGTCCTCGCCGACCGCTCGCCGTTGAAGCCGGAACGGCTGCGCGACGTGGACTTGCTGATTGTGCGCGAGCTGACGGGGGGCCTGTACTACGGCGAGCCGCGATCGCGTGAGCAGCACCGTGCCGTCAACACGCTCGTCTACTCTTCCGGCGAGATCGAGCGCGTGGCACGCGTCGCGTTCGAGGCGGCGCGCGAGCGCCGCGGCCTCGTGACGTCGGTGGACAAGGCCAACGTCCTCGAGGTATCGCAGCTGTGGCGCGACGTGGTCACGCGCGTCGGGCTTGACTACCCCGACGTCCGCCTGGAGCATCTGTACGTCGACTTTGCCGCGATGAAGCTGGTCGCCGAGCCGGCGGCATTCGACGTCATCCTCACCGAGAACATGTTCGGCGATATCCTGAGCGACGAGGCGGCGGTGCTGGTGGGCTCGCTTGGCCTGCTGCCCTCAGCCTCGCTGGGCGCGGGGACCGGCCTGTTCGAACCGATTCACGGGTCGGCGCCGGCGATTGCTGGGCAGGGAATCGCGAACCCGCTCGGCGCGATCGCGTCGGCCGCGATGCTGCTGCGCCACGGACTAGGGCTCGTAGCGGAGGCGATGGCGATAGATCGGGCGATTCAGGCAGTGCTCGCGGAGGGGTACCGCACCCGCGACATCGCGGGGCCCGGAGACCGGGCGATTGGGACGAAGGAGATGGGGGAGCGGGTCGCGGACGCTACGCGTCCGTCACCGCTCCCTCGCTCGCGCTCGACACCAGCTTCGCGTACTTGAAGAGCACCCCCGCCGTGTACTTCGGGGCGGGCGGTTTCCACGCGGCGCGCCGGCGCGCGATCTCTTTGTCCGGCACGTCGAGCTGCAGCAAGCGGTGCTCGGCGTCGATCGTGATCTGATCTCCTTCTGCGACGAGCGCGATGGTCCCGCCCACGGCCGCCTCCGGCGCGACGTGGCCCACGACCAGGCCGTAGGTCCCGCCCGAGAAACGCCCGTCGGTGATCAACCCCACCGAGTCGCCGAGCCCCGCTCCGATGAGCGCGGACGTGGGCGACAGCATCTCTCGCATGCCGGGCCCGCCCTTCGGCCCCTCGTAGCGGATCACGACGACGTCACCCCGCTTGATGCGACCTGCCAGGATCGCGTCGAGGCAATCCTCTTCGCAGTCGAACACCCGCGCCGGTCCCTGCATCCGTAGCGTCTTGGCGCCGGTGACCTTCGCCACGCCCCCTTCGGCGGCGAGGTTGCCGCGCAGGATGATGAGGTGGCCCTGCGGGTACAGGGGCCGGTCCCACGGACGGATGACTTCCTGGTCGGCGCGGGGTTTGTCGGGGACGTCCCGGAGCACGTCTGTGAGAGTCTGACCTGTGATCGACAGCGCGTCGCCGTGCAGCACACCGTGCGCGAGCAGGATCTTCATGACCTGTGGGATCCCGCCCGCGCGGTGCAGATCGATCGCGACGAAGCGCCCTGACGGCTTCAGGTCACACAACACGGGGACGCGGGCGCGGATTGCCTCGAAGTCGTCGAGCGTCAGGGGTACGCCCGCGGCACGCGCGATCGCGAGGAGGTGGAGCACGGCGTTGGTGGACCCGCCGACGGCCATCGTCACCGCGATGGCGTTGTCGAACGCCTTGCGTGTGAGGATCTGCCGAGGCCGCAGGTCGCGCCCGATGGCGGCGACGAGTGCTTCCGCCGAGCCGGCGGCGCTGTCGGCTTTCTCCGCGTCTTCGGCCGCCATCGTCGACGAGTACGGCAGGCTCAACCCCATCGCCTCGAACGCCGAGGACATTGTGTTTGCGGTGAACATCCCGCCGCACGAGCCCGCGCCCGGGCACGCGCGCCGCTCGACCTCGAGCAGCTCGGCCGCATCGATCCGGCCGGCGCTGAACTCCCCGACCGCCTCGAACACGCTGACCACCGTCAGGTCGCGTCCCGCGTGCCGGCCGGGCTTGATGGTCCCCCCGTAGACGAAGATCGCCGGGATGTCCATGCGCGCGATCGCGATCATCGCCCCCGGCATGTTCTTGTCGCAGCCCCCGACGACGAGCACACCGTCCATGGACTGCGCGTTGCAGGCGGTCTCGATCGAGTCGGCAATGACCTCGCGGGAGACGAGCGAATACTTCATCCCCTCCGTCCCCATCGAAATGCCGTCGCTGACGGTGATCGTCCCGAACATCTGGGGCATCACGCCGGCGGTGCGGAGGCTCGCTTCGGCGCGGCGCGCGAGGGTGTCGAGGCCCATGTTGCACGGCGTGATGGTGCTGTACGCGTTGGCGACGCCGACGATGGGCTTGTCGAAGTCGCCGTCGCCGAACCCCACCGCGCGTAACATCGCGCGGTTCGGGGCGCGCTGCACACCGTTCGTGATCGTGCGACTGCGGCGGTCCGGGGCCATGTTCAAGAAACTAGCGCGCGCGCGGGATACGCGCCCAGGACCCGCAGCTCGCGCGCCAAGGGCGCCAACTCGGCAAGCGCGTCCGCCACGGCACCACGCGGATCGCCCAGGACGTCGAGATAGAAGGCGTACTCCCAGGGGCGGCCCAGCAGCGGTCGGGATTCGATCTTGGTCAAATCGAGACCCCGCGTCGCGAAGACCCCCATCGCCCGGTACAGCGAGCCGGGGACGTTCGGCAGCGTGAAGACGAGCGATGTTTTCGAGGTACCGGCGAGCGACCCGGGCTCCGGCGCCACGACGAGAAAGCGCGTGTAGTTCTCCGGGTGGTCCTCCAGTCCTTCGAGCAACACCTCGCCGCCGTACAGCGTGGCCGCCAACGCCGATCCGATCGCGGCATTGGCGTCCAGTCTATCGGCGAGGAGATCTCGCACACTGCCGGCGGTGTCGTAGGCCGGAACGGCAGCGACGGTCGGATGCTCCAGGAAAAAGCGCCGGCACTGGGCCAGGGCCACCGGATGCGAAGCCACTTTGCGCACGTCGTCGAGGGGTGTCCCGGGCCGGACGACGAGGCAATGCCGCACGCGGACCTGGGTTTCGCCGACGACGTGGAGCGCATGCGCGCCCAGCGCGTCGTAGGCCTCGTACACAGAGCCGGCGAGCGAGTTCTCGATCGGCACCACGCCGCGCGTCGCCTGTCCCGATTCGACGGCGCGAAACAGGTCCTCGAAGGTGGGACAAGGGACGAGCCGCACGTCCGCGCCGAGCACCTCCCGCGCGGCCGCGTGGCTGAAGGATCCCGCTTCTCCCTGAATGGCAACGGCTGACGTCATGGTGCGGCTCCGGAAAAACGAACGGCCCGCTTTCGGCGGGCCGCTCGTGACGCTGGATGATTAGGCGCTTCAGCTATTCGCGCGTACTTCTCCAGGCACGGCCCCCCCCCGCGGTGCGGGACGGCAGAAAGAAGAAGAACGCGAAAGTGCGGCGCGGCATCGTGCTGGGGATTGTAGAGCGGGCTGTGGCGCGCGTCAAGCGGGGGTGAGCGGCAGCGTGAAGGAGAACGTCGCGCCGGCGTTGGGCACGCTGTTGGCCCAAATGCGGCCGCCGTGCCGTTGAATGATGCGGTGCACAAGGGCCAGGCCGATCCCGGTCCCGGCGAATTCCGCGCCGTGCAAGCGGGCGAACACGGCGAACAGCTTGTCGGCGTAGCGCATGTCGAAGCCGGCGCCGTTGTCGCGCACGAAGTAGACAGCCTCGCCCTGGTCCTCGCCCGCGCCCACCTCGACGCGCGCGGCCTCGCGCTGGGCGCTGAACTTGAAGGCGTTCCCGAGCAGGTTGGCGAATACCTGGCGCACCAGCGTGGCGTCGCCGGTCGTGTCCGGCAGCGTGCCGATCACGACCTCGGGCGCCCGGCCTCGCTCCGCGATCCGCAACTCCTCCACGACGCCCTGCACGATGCTCGTGATGTCGAGCGGCGTTCGCTTGAGCGCCTGCCGCCCGAGTCGGGAGAATGCGAGCAGACCGTCGATCAGCTCCCCCATGCGCGTGGCGCTGTCGCGTACCACGTGGAGCATGCGTTGCCCTTCGGCATTCAAGCTGGGGCCGTGGTCTTCGATCAACGCCTGCGCGTATCCGTTCATCGCCCGGAGGGGCGCGCGTAGATCGTGCGAGACGGAGTAGCTGAAGGCTTCGAGCTCGGCGTGCGCCCGGGTGAGGTCGTCGGCGGATTGCTTCCGCTCGGTCAGGTCGCGCGTGACCTTGGTGAACCCGACCAGGCGCCCTTCATCGTCGCGCAACGCCGTGATGACGACGTTGGCCCAGAAGTGGGAGCCGTCTTTGCGGACCCGAAACCCCTCGTGCTCCACGCGCCCGTCGCGGACCGCCACGGCCAGATGGGATGTCGGGTCGCCGCGCGCAGCGGCCTCCGGCAGATAGAAGCGCGAGAAGTGCTGTCCGAGGATTTCTTCCGGACGATAGCCCTTGATGCGCTCCGCGCCCGCGTTCCAGGTGACGATGTGTCCTTCGGGGTCGAGCATGAAAATCGCGTAGTCCTGCACGCTTTCCACGAGCAGGCGAAAGCTTTCTTCTGTGGCGGGGAGCGGGGCTTTACGGGGTGTCACGACCCGGCGGGAAAGGGCACCAGTCGGCGCGTCCGCTCATCCCAGAGGGTGAGGCTGATGCACCGGAGACTATCGAGGAGCGTGAGCGTCGGCACTTGCCGCAACTCAGGGTGTTCGTCGAGCACCCGCTGGAGCCGGTAGTTCGGGATGCGCGGCAACAGGTGATGCACGTGGTGCAGGCCGATGTTGCCGGTCGCCCATTGGAGGAATTTGGGCAGACGGTAATACGAGCTGCCCTGCAGCGCCGCGGCGTCGTAGGCCCAGCGGTCATCGTGCTCCCAGTACGTCGGCTCGAACTGGTGCTGCACGTAGAAGAGCCAGACGCCGATCGACGTCGACAGCAGCGTGACGGGCAACTGCACGAGCACGAACGCCTTGAAGCCCACCAGCACACCCATCAGCGCGATCGCAGCCGCGAGGCCCACGTCGGTCCACAGGATGCTGCGGCGCTCACGCTTCCACTCCGCGGGGATGATCGTCGGCAAGCGGTGGCGGATGAAAAAATGCAGCACGGCGCCGATGCCGAAGAGCACGACCGGGTGCCGGTACACCCGATACTTGAACCGCTCCCACCGTGACCGGGACAGGTATTCGTCCACCGTCATGGTATCGATGTCGCCGAAGCCGCGATGCTCCAGGTTGCCCGACGTGGCATGATGCAGGGCGTGGGTCTTCTTCCAGTAGTGATAGGGCGTCAGCGTGAGCACGCCGAGGATCGAGCCGACGATGTCCGCGGTGCGGTTCGACCGGAAGAACGACCCGTGTCCGCAGTCGTGCTGGATGATGAACAGCCGGATGAGGAAGAACGCAGCCGGAACCGCGAGCAGCAGCGTGAGCCAGTACCCGACAGCGAGGCTCAGGTACATCAGGGCCCAGGTACCGGCGAAGAGCGCCGCGGCGCTTCCCAGCTGCCAGGCGCTGCGCTTCGGGTCGGGTCCCTTGTAAGCGGCGAGGCGGGCCGCCCAGACTGCCGCGGCCGCCTGCTCCATCGCGTGCGAGCTCATTTGTGGCGGTACGTGATGCGCCCGCGGGTCAGGTCGTAGGGAGAAACCGCCAGCGTCACGCGGTCGCCCGCGAGCACCCGGATCCGAAACCGCCGCATCTTGCCGGCGATCGTCGCGAGCACGTGGTGACCGTTCACGAGCAGGACCCGGAACGTGGTATTCGGCAGCACCTCCGAGACAGTGCCCTCAATCTCGATCGCCTCTTCTTTGGCCATGATGCTCCCCATGCATGCAAAAAGCGGGACCGGCGCAATGCCAAGCCCCGCCTTGACGTTTGTGCCCTACGCAGCCGGAACGCTAACAGGCCGGGCCCGCGAAGTCAAACGTTCAGCGCGTTACCCGCACGCCGACCTCATAAACGTGGCGCAACAAGTCCGCCGGGTCTTCATACACGCGGTACGCGCCGGCGCGCTCCAGCTCGTCCTGTCCGTACCCGCCCGACAATAATCCGACGCCCAGCGCGCGGGCGCGGCGCGCGGCGAGCAGATCCCACACGCTGTCACCCACGACGATGCACGAATCGATCGGCGCGCTGAGCCGCGCGGCGGCCGCGAGAAATAAATCGGGGTCGGGCTTGGCGTGCTCGACCTGATCGCGCGTGATGACCGGCACGCCGTCGGGAACGTCGAGCATCTCGAGCATCGGTCGCGCGCTGTCGAGCCAGCCGCTCGTGGCGATGGCCCATTGAACATTCGCGTTCGTGAGGTACTTCAGGAGTTCGCGCGCGCCGGGCAACGGCTTGACGGCGCCGACGAGCCGCGCGAACGCCGCGGCGTGCGTGCGCCGCACCGCGGCCGCTTCGTCCGGGCCGAAGCGCCGGCCCGTTTCGCGCAGCAGCGCGTCGAGAAACAAGCCGCCGCTCATGCCGATGCGCCGATGGATACGCCACACCGACAGCTCGAGCCCCACCTCCTCCAACGCTTCGCGCCACGCGAGCACGTGCTGATACACACTGTCCATCAGCGTGCCGTCGAGATCGAACAGGAACGCCGTCTTCACGATCGTTACCGCAGCTCGGCGAGGCCCGCGGCCTTGAGCCGCGCGTTCACGCGCGGCATGTCGCGGCGCCGGATCGTATCCCAGCGCGCCAGGACCTCCGCGAGCCTGGTCTCGAGCGTCGTCACCGCGCGCGCCGCCTGCGTCGTCGGCGCCGCGTCCACCCCATCGACCAGGTCGAGCAGTCCGGCCGCCTCGTTGTGGACGCGGGTGAGCGACGGGGTCGCGCCTCTCCCCCCGCTCTCGATGGCCGCTATCGCCCGGTCAAGGGCGGTCACTGTGTCGGCGAGCGGACCGGTGATCACGCCGCCCTGCAACGCGCGGATCTGACCGCGCAGCGCGCGCGCCGCTTGCAGCGCGTCGTAGGAGCGCCCCATCGCCGCGGCCATCCGGTTCGCCGCCGTGAACTCCTGTTGCAACGCCGCCGGCAACGTCCGTACGCGCGGATCCATGCGGATCGTGAGCGGCTGCGTGAGCACGCGTCCGTTCACGCTGAGACGCACCTCGTACCGTCCCGGCAACGCGACGGGCCCACGCGGCTCGCGCCACGTGTCCCGGTAGATCGCCGAGATGGGGTAGTTGTGCGACAGCGCGGGCGGCGATGGGTAGTGCAGATCCCACACGAAGCGATGCATCCCGGTGGTCGTCGCCACCACCTGCGGCGGCCGCATCCAGTAGTCCGGGATGTTCAAACCCGAATCCACCGGGACCGTGTCGGTGCTCGAGAAGCGGCGGACCAGCCTCCCGCGCGCGTCCCGGATTTCGATCGTTACGGCACCTGTGACCGCGGTAGCCAAATGGTAGTCGATGACGGCGCCGTCGGCGGGGTTCTGGCCGGCCGGCTCGTCGGGCGGGAGCGGCGTGTCGGTGTTGGCGTTCCAGCGCACCCGGTACGCGGCCGCTGGTTGGAACAGATACGCCCCCCCCGTCGCGCGCGCGGCCGCGGCGATCTGCCGCAGCGGTGTCAGGTTGTCGAGAATCCAGATCGAGCGCCCGTGCGTGCCGACGATCAGGTCGTTGTCATGGACCTGGAGGTCGCGCATCGAGCTGGGAGGCAGGTTCTGGCGCAGCGACTGCCAATGATCGCCGTCGTCGAACGAGACATAGACGCTGCGCTCCGTTCCCGCGAAGAGCAGCCCGCGGCGCACCGGGTCTTCGCGGACAACGTTCACGTTTTCGTTCGACGGTATGCCCTCGACGATTTCGGTCCACGTCTTTCCCCCGTCCCGCGTCCGGGAGATATGGGGTGCTACGTCGTCGAGCCGGAACCGATTGATCGCGGCGTAGGCGGACAGCGTATCGAAGTGCGAGGCCTCCAGGATCGAGACCTTGCTCCACGGGGTGAGCGCGGGTGGCGTGACGTTGCGCCACGTCCGGCCCCCGTTGTGCGTGACCCAGATGAGCCCGTCGTCAGTGCCCACCCAAAGCAGGTTGAGCCGTCTGAAGGAGGGCGCGATTGTGTAGATCACGCCACGATGCTTGCCCTGTTCGGGATCGAGCGACGTGAAGGCGCCGAGGCTTGCCGGCACGTCGTATGAGGCGCGCGTGAGGTCGGGACTGATGGTCGTCCAGCTCTCGCCCCCATTGATCGTCTTGAAGAGCACGCTGCCCGCGTAGTACAGGATGTGCGGGTCGACGGGCGAGAAGATCACCGGGGCCGTCCGCACGAAGCGCACCGGATCGCCGGCGCCGCGCACGGGCACGGGTGAGACATTCTTCACCTCGCTGGTGCTCAAGTCGAAGCGCGTGAGCTTGCCGCCGTAGATGAGATTCGGATGCAGCGGGTCGGGCGCGGCGTAGCCGTACTCTTCGAGCCCCACGGGGCGCCAATCGCGGAACGTGATCTGCCCATCGGGTCCGCGACTCGGCACGCCGGCCGAGCCCGACTCCTGCTGCCCGCCGTACACCCAATAGGGGAAGCGATTGTCGGTGGTGACGTGAAACATCTGCGCCGTGGGCTGGTTGTACCACGAGCTCCAGGTCTCACCCCCGTTCACCGTGATCACCGCTCCCTGGTCGGCGGCGTTGAGGATGATCTGCGGATTGTTGGGATTGATCCAGAGACGGTGGTAATCGTCCCCGCCCGGCGCGCCACGCCATCCGACGAAGGTCTTGCCGCCGTCGGTCGACTTCCACGTGACGACGTTCGCCACGTACACGACATCGGCGTTGGTGGGATCGACCCGCACCTCGTTGAAGTCGCCGTCGCGGCCCCACAGGCGTCCGTCGGTGTTGACGAGCCGCCAGCTCTCGCCACCGTCGTCGGAGCGGTACACGCCGCCCTTGTCCCGGCCGGCCCCGACGATCGCATAGAGACGGCCAGGCTCGGACGCGCTCGTCGCCAACCCGATGCGGCCGAGCCCTTCCTCGGCGGTCGGCAGACCCGCGGTGACCTGGCGCCAAGTGGTGCCTCCGTCGGTCGACTTGTAGAGTCCATTGTTCTTGCTGAGGACCCACCCGGCTTCCCACGGCGCCTGGCGCGCGGACCAGAGCACGGCGAACACGATCTGCGGATTGTTCGGCGCGAACGCGAGATCCATCCCGCCGGTGTTTTCGTCGCGGTAGAGCACCTTCTGCCACGTCTCGCCCCCGTCCATGGAGCGGAAGATGCCGCGCTCCTCGTTGGCGCCGTACGGATGGCCGAGCACGGCGGCAAACAGACGATTGGGGTCGCGGGGATCGACGATGATGGCCGGGATCTGCTGTCCGTCACGGAGCCCCAGGTGCCGCCAGGTGGCGCCGCCGTTCGTGGACTTGTAGATGCCGTCGCCCACGGAGAGGTCAGGTCGCTGCAGCCCCTCGCCCGAGCCCACGTAGATCGTCCGCGGATCGGAGGGGGCGATGGCGATCGCGCCGATCGATCCGGTCGATTCGGCGTCGAAGATCGGCGTCCAGATGCGTCCGTAATCGGTCGTCTTCCACACACCGCCGTTGTTCACGCCGATGAAGAACACATTGGGTTGGTCGGGGATGCCGACGGCGGCGACGGTGCGGCCGCCGCGGAAGGGGCCGATCAAGCGCCAATGCAGCCCGGCGAACAGGTTGGGATCGTACCCCTGGGGTGCGGCGCGGGACGGCAGCAGGACCGCAAGGGCGGTCAGCCAGACGAGTCGTTTCATGAATTCCAAGGTATCGCCGCTTCCGGCTTGACGCATCCTTGACGGCGCCGCCGTTTCATGGAGTGTCCCGCTCCGGAGTCGCCATGGACCGCCGCGTCATCTTGCCGCTCGTATTCGCCGTCAGCGCCTGTTTCATCTACCGCACCGTGCAAGTCGAAACGCTCGACCGTCCTGCCACACCCGGCGACACGGTCGTGGTCGTCACACCCGTGAAGGCTCATCTGATCGACGGCTCGACCGTCGTGTTCCGGCACGGGGTGCACGTTGTGGGCGGCGTGGTGTCGGGGGAGGGGATGCGCTTCGACCTGCTGCTGCGCGACAGCACGGCTCTCACCACCCTGTCCCTCGACAGCGTGATCGGGATGGAGGCGTTCCGAGCGGACATCAATGGCCCAAAGACAATTCTCGTCTCGACGCTGGCGACCTTCGGCGTAGGCCTGGCGGCCGTCGCCATCTCGTGCGCCTTCGACCCAAAATGTTTCGGCTCGTGCCCGACCTATTACTCGGACAGTGCCGGGACCCTCGTGCTCGAAGCCGAGGGTTTCTCGTACAGTGTGGCGCAACTGTTCGAGGCCCGGGACGTAGACCGGCTGCGGCTCAAAGCGTCGGCGGATGGCGTCGTACGCCTCGAGGTGCGCAACGAGGCATTCGAGACGCACTACATCAATCACCTGGAGCTGCTGGAGGTACGGCACTCGACAGATGAAACCGTACTGCCCGACGAGTCGAATCGACCGATCGCAGTGAGTGAGGGGGCTCCATTGGCAAGGGCGCGCGACCGGCTGGGTCGGGATGTGCGCGCCGTCCTTTCCGCAAGCGACGGCAAGGTGTATCGCACCGATCCGCGCCTCGTCGAGCGTGCCCGCGTGGGGGACCTCGAAGACGCGATCGACTTCGCCATTCCCGCACCGCCCGGACGCGACAGCGTCGTCGTCGTGCTGCGACTCCGAAACAGTCTCCTCAACACGATTCTCTTCTACGACATCATGCTCGGCGACCCGGGTGCGCGCTCCCTCGACTGGGTCGGGTACGACCTGCAGCAGGTCGGTCCCGCGGTCGAGCTGGCGCAATGGTATCAGAAGAAGATGGGGATGCAGATCGGCGTGCGCGGCGGCACCGCCGGCTACCGCGAGATCGCGCACCTCAAGGACACGGGGCCAGTCGCATGGAAGGATGTCGCGATCGTGGTGCCCGTGCTCGAGCGCGACAGCGTGCGCATCCGGCTTATTTTTCCCGCCGACAACTGGCGCATCGATCGCGCGACCGTGGCCGCGACCTATCGCCGCCCGGTGCCCGACGTCCACCCGTTGACCGCTGTGATCGACGCGGCGGGCAAGGCCGACACGACGGCGCGCGCGAGCATGGACAGCGCCGACGGTCGCTACCTCGAGACCACCGCGGGCCAGCGCTTCACGGCGGCATTCGACGTCGGGCCGGCGCCGGCGGCGGGCGCGCGAACATTCCTGCTCGCGTCGCAGGGCTACTACACAGAGTGGGTACGGCGCGGCTGGCTGGCCGGGCCGCGCGCGGCACGCACCTTCGTTCCGTCCGATTCCGCGCTCGCCGAGGCCATCGCTCGGTGGCGCGTCACGCAAGACACGCTGGAAGCGCGGTTCATGGCGACGCGCGTTCCGGTGCGCTGAGGTGCCCATGCGACCCTCATGGATCATTCCGATCGTGCTGCTCGGTCCAAGCGCCTGCATGATTGGCCCGACCACCAGCAAGTTCG
>Ga0193727_1000165_pt1 | contig 23391 bp, 16 predicted proteins | sample H2c2metaG_FD_143051 | JGI IMG/M metagenome (GOLD analysis project Ga0193727, IMG submission 143051) | Soil microbial communities from a riparian zone of the East river system, Colorado, United States - H2c2 | ecosystem: Environmental > Terrestrial > Soil > Riparian zone | place: USA: East River...
CACGCTCCTCGCGCTCTGGTCGCTGACGGGGGCGATGAGCGCCTTCATGACCGCGATCTCTGCCGCCGACCAAGTCCGCGACCGGCGCTCATTCCTCCGCCGACGATGGATCGCATTCAAGCTCGTGCTCTGCTTCCTGCTCGCGCTGGTGGTAGTCGGCGGCCTGCTGGTCTTCGGACCCACTCTGTCGGGCTGGCTCGGTCGCACGACCGGCCACGAGTCTCTCGTCAGCTGGATCTGGTGGGCTGCTCAGTGGCCGCTTCTGATCGGCGCGCTCCTGGCGATCATCACCGTGATGCTCTGGCTCGCACCCGTCGAGCGACCCTCATGGCGTCGACTCCTCCCCGGCGCCTTGCTCGCGACCGTAATCTGGATCGTCTCCTCGGCTGGCTTCGCGTTCTTCACAGCGACCTTCGACAACTACAACAAGACCTGGGGATCGCTGTCGGCGGTGATCGTCACCTTGGTCTGGCTGTGGCTGACCGCGCTCGCCTTACTGCTCGGCGCCGAACTGAACGCAGAAGCGGCGCGGCATATGCACGGGACGTGAGACAGCCGAATTCCAGCACGTTCCGATGAACTCACGCCGCAAGAAGCCCAGATCTCGCGCCTTGGGCAAGGCGCGTTCCGCTACTTCGCCAAGCGCAATCTCGTCCTCGACTGGAGCGAGACGCGATCCATTACCCCTTGAGGGCGCCGCCAAGTCCCGTGCCCCGCAGGAACGTGCGCTGGAAGACCAGGAATCCGATCAGCGGGACGAGGGACGCGATCAGCATCGAGGCGAGCAGCACGCCGATCTGCGTCTGGGGCTGAATCGCCGGCAGCCGCACAGAGAGAGGCTGACGGTCCGGACTGTTGGTCAAGACGAGGAACGGCCAGAGAAAGTTCTTCCACTCGGCGAGGATCGCGAAGACCGACACGACGCCGAGGATGGGCTTGGACAGCGGCAGCACGATCGAGAAGAACAGCCGCACAGGTCCGGCACCGTCGATCTTTGCCGCTTCAAAGAGCTCGCGCGGCAAGTTGTCGAAGAACCGCTTCATCAGGACGACGTTGAAGGCGCTAGCGCCCGCCGGCAGCCAGATCGCCCAGTAGCTCTCGGCGAACGAGTGGTTGATCAGCGGCGGATGAACGATCTCGATGTACAGCGGGACAACCAGGACGATCGCCGGAACGAAGAGTGTCCCCAGCAGGAGCCAGTAGATGAATTTTCCCCACGCCGGCCGTAGCACCGAGAGGACGAAGGCACCGGTTGTCGCAACGACGATCTGACAGAGCCACGAGCCGAGCGCCAGAACGACCGTGTTCCAGAAGTAGCGGCCAACGTTCACCTGCGACCAGGCCTCGGTGAGGTTGCTCCAGGCTGCACCATGCGGGAAGAGCGCGAGCGGATTCCGGAGCGTGTCGATCGTCGGGGTGATCGCTCCCTTTGCCAGCCATACGACTGGGCCGAGGCCGATCAAAATCAGGAGGACGAAAAGGAGAGCCTGCGCCGACCCGAAGAGCCACTTGAGGTCGCGCCGCGCCCACTCGTTGTGCGACAGCAGGCCGCCGGTCCTCTCGTCGGAGCTCATGTCGTGCTCCAAGATCGAGTCAGTCGGAGGAAGACGAGGGCGAAGATCGCCAGGAACACCGCGACCATCAGGCTCAGCGCCGCAGCTTGTCCGAAGCCCACGCCGATCGAGTTGCCGAATGCGTACTGGTATACGAGGAGCAGCACCGTCAGCGTCGCGTTCGCCGGGCCCCCCGAGGTGAACAGGTAGGGCTCGAGAAAGACCTGGGCGGTCCCGATGATCTGCAGCATGAACGTGACGAGCAGCACGCCACGAATCTGGGGCATCGTCACGTGCCAGACCTTTCGCCAGAGGCTTGCGCCGTCGACCGATGCGGCGTCGTACAGATCACGGTCGACGGACATCAGTGCCGCGAGGTAGATGATCACCGTGGTGCCGGCATTGGCCCATGTCGACTCGACGACGAGCGCGGGCATCGCCGTGCCCGTTGACTGCAGCCATCCATATGGGCCCATGTGGAACCAGCCGAGCACGGTGTTGAAGAGCCCGACGCTGCTCGGTTCGTAGAACACGTACCTCCAGAGCATCACGCCGACAACCGGGGGAATGACGACGGGGAGGTACGCCAGAGCGCTATAGGCGCCGCGGAATCGCCGCGACTCGCTGATCAAGACCGCCGCGACGAGGGGGATCGGGTAGCCGAAGAGAAGGGCGAGGAGCGCGAAGTACGCCGTGTTCTTCACGGCCGTCATGAACAACGGGTCATTCCAGACGTCGCGGAAGTTCTGCAGCCCGACCCAGCTCGGCGGGTCGACCAGGTTGGTGCTTTGGAGCGAGAGGACGACCAGCCGGGTGATCGGGTACCACGAGAACGCCGTGAAGATCACGAGCATCGGCAGGGCAAACGCAACCGCTGAAAGCCCACCGCGCCGAACCCAGTCGACCAGAGAGAAGCGGTCGCGCACACGAGGGCGCACGACAGCCGCGCCGACCGCGACCGGCTCGCCGGCCCTCGTACTCTCCCCGGAGATCACGTCCGTTGGGTCCACCTACAGACCCCAGTGTCACCTACACAGGCGGGCGGGGAGCCCGAAGGCTCCCCGCCGAGCCAACCGGTCAAGAATTACTTCCCTTCCCTGATGGCCTTTTGTGCGACGTCGTTCGCCTGTGCGAGGAGGGCTGAGACGTTGGCGTTCTTGTCTGCGAAAACGGCCTGCACGACCGGGTCGAGGGCGTGGTAGACGCTCTGCGTCGAGGCCGCGGGCTCGGGATAGAGGTTCTGCTTGAAGATGCCCTTCAGAAACGGGTTCATCTGCTTGATTGGAACGTTGATATACGACTTGATCCAGGAGTTGGCGCGGTCGTATTGCGTCTTGTTGAAGATCGGAAAGGCTGGGACACCGACCGGCTGCTGGTTGGCGACGAGAATCCGTGCATCGCGAAGCGCGGCCGGCTTCTTGATGAGCTTCTCCATGTAGAAGAAGTCGATCCACTGGAGGGCGGCGTTCATCTTCGCACCCTTCGTGTCCGGCCGAACGACCGCGATCGAGCCACCGCCCATGACACCGGCGTTCTTCTGCTTCGCAAGCGGAAGCGGTGCGATGCCGTAGATCTTCGGATCGAGGTTCGCAGCCTGGACGAGGAACGTGTAGATATCCGAACCGTTGATGAACATGCCGATCTTGCCGGCCGCGAAGGCCTGGTTGATCGTGGGCCAGGTGTAGTCGAACGTGGAGCCCATCGACTTGTCGGTCCAGCGCATCTGCTTCAGCAGGTTCAGCGCCTGAACCGTGAACGGACTGTTGAGCGTCGCCGTTGCGTTCGCCCCGCGACCCTGCTCCATCCGTCCACCGAGCGTGTACGCCACGGTCGTCGCGATCCAGCCAGCGGTGTTGTCGTTGAGCCCCATCTGGGCGTAACCCGCCGCACCGGTTCGTTGTGAGATCTGCTTCGCGTACTTCCGGAGCTGCGCCCAGGTCGTCGGCGGCTTGTTCGGGTCGAGCCCAGCCTCCTTGAAGAGCTGGCGGTTGTAATGCAGCGCCTGCGCGTATGCGGCGTAGGGCACGCCGATGACGCGGCCCTTCGACGTCGTCGCCTCCGCGATGATCGTCTTCTGGAACTTCTTGTAGTACGGCCACTTCTTCACGCCGGCGGTGATGTCGGCGACCTGGCGGTGCTCGCCAAGCGTGCGTGCGTCGGTGAACGGCACGGTGAAGACGGTCGGTAGTCGGCCTGCAGCGAGCTGCGCGGCAAAGGTGGCACCGTTCCATGCGTACTCGACGGGCTTCACCGAGATGTTCGGATGCTGCTTCTCGAAGAGAGCGACATTGTCGTCGAACTGCTTCTGCGCATCCGCCGAGCTCCCCGGGCGAAGCGCGGCCACATTGATCGTGACCTTCGCCTGGGAGCCCGCATTGGCCAGTGAGGCCGCGCCGACAACGAGGAACAGCGCCGCGGCCACCACGAGGAGCCTTATCGCCCTGAAACTGGACTTCATCGTCCTTTCTCCTTTCGCAGGGAGTCCCGGGTCGGCCCCGGCGCCCTCCAGCATTTCACACTCGACAAATCAATGCAAATACTTTTCATTTCCTTGCAGAAATACGACTTTCAAGCGAAACTGCGGAGCCAAACCGCACTGTCCGAGGGGAGCCGACCCTTCTCGAGGGGCTCGCTGGCAAGTAGAAGAGCCGCGTGGCCGGGCAGTTCGATGGCCGAGTCCGAGAGGTTCAGGACGCACATGAAACCATCGCCGCGACCGAAGGCGACCACCCCAAATGGGGCATTCAGCCACCGCAACCGCCCGTCTTGCAGGTCAGGCTCTGATCGCCTGATTCGTAGCGCGTCCCGGTAGAGGGAGAGCATCGACGACTGGAGACCGACCTGCCGTTCCGCGGTCAACTCGCCCCAGGACGACGGCTGCGGCAGCCACGGCTCGGCGCTTGCGCCGACGCCGCTGAAGCCGAAAGGCGGCTCTTCGCCGTCCCACGGGAGCGGGACCCGGCAGCCGTCACGGCCTGGATCCCTCCCGTTCGAACGGAAGAACATGGGGTCCTGGAGCGCGCCGGTCGGTAGATCCTCCACTTCGGGGAGCCCGAGCTCTTCTCCCTGATAGATGTAGACGGCGCCCGGCAGGGAAAGAGTCAGGAGCGCGGCCGCTCGAGCGCGCCGCGTGCCGAGCTCGAGATCGACGTCCGGGATCGCGCTTGTCTTCGCCGCGAACTCGAACTTTGTGTCCTTGCGCCCGTACCGCGTGACGTGCCGCGTCACGTCGTGGTTCGACAGAACCCAGGTCGCGGTCGCTCCAACCGGCGCATGGGCGGCGAGGGTGGCGTCGATGCTGGCGCGCAGCCGCCCCGGTTCCCACGGGCAGGCGAGAAAGTCGAAGTTGAAGGCGGTGTGCATCTCGTCCGGGCGCAGATAACGGGCGAAACGCTCGGGGTCGGGGAGCCAGATCTCTCCGATCAGGATCCGGTCGCCGGCGTAGCTATCCGCCAAAGCCCGCCAGGAGCGGTAGACCTCGTGAAGCTCGTCCCGATCCTCGAACGGGTGGGGCGCCGGTGCATTGTCCGCATCGAAGTCGGGAAGGGTGGCGTCTTTGAAGAGCAACGCGGCCGAGTCGATGCGCACTCCGGCGACCCCGCGATCGAACCAGAAGCGGAGCACGTCCTCATGCTCGTTCCGCACGTCGTCGTTGTCCCAGTTGAGGTCAGGCTGCTCGGGAGCGAAGAGATGGAGGTACCACTCTCCCGGCGTCCCGTCATCGTTTTGCGTGCGTGTCCACGCGCTGCCGCCGAAGATGGAAGACCAGTCGTTTGGAGGCAGCTCGCCCTCCTTGCCGCGACCGGCGCGGAACCAGAAACGATCGCGCTCGCGGGATCCGGGCCCGCTGCCAAGCGCCTCCCGGAACCAGCGATGCCGATCGGAGCAATGGTTCGGAACGATGTCGACGATGACCCGGATGCGGAGATCGGCAGCCTCTTTGATCAGCTGCTCGGCCTCTCCCAAGGTCCCGAACATCGGGTCGATGTCGCGGTAGTCGGCGACGTCGTAGCCGCCGTCCGCCATCGGGGACGGGTACCAGGGCGTGAACCAGATGGCATCTACGCCGAGGTCGCGCAGGTAGGGGAGCTTCGCCCGTACCCCGCCCAAATCCCCGATGCCGTCCCCGTTGCCGTCCGCGAAGCTGCGGACGTACACCTCGTAGATCGCGGCGCTACGCCACCACGGGCGTGGCACACCGGCCGGCCGCTGCGCCCCTCGGCGCCGGGTTTTCTGCGTCGTCGCCACTCGGAGTTGCAGACACTACACCGTATTCCGCAAAAAAGTCCACAATCATTGCAAGAACTTGATTGTGGTGCTTAGCGGCCCGCGGCGAAGGCCGCACGCACGGGAGCCGCAGGGGCGGTCGATGCTCGTACGACGAGCTCCGGCTCGAAGAGGAGCTCCTCGCTCGAGACCTGGCTGCCACCAACCTGGCTCAGCAGCTGTGCGACCGCGGCCTGGCCCATGGCTGCGATCGGCTGCCGCACCGTCGTCAGCGGCGGATCCGTGCACATCATCAGGGCCGAGTCGTCGAAACCAACGACCGAGAGATCACGAGGGACGTCTAGGCCGCCCCGGCGTGCTTGCCGGATGACGCCCAGCGCGAGCACGTCGCTTGCACAGATGACGGCCGTGACATCGCGCTTGATCAGCCGGTTTGCGGCAGCAACGCCTCCCTGGATCGAGAACATCGTGTGCTCGACAAGCGCCTCGTGCTCGCCGCGCATGCGGCGGTACGCCTGATCCTTGCGAATCGAAGGGACGTGGTCGGTCGGTCCGAGCACGATGCCGATCCGCTCATGCCCGAGGGACTCGAGATGGGCGAGCGCCTGCTCGATCGCATGGCCGTCGTCAACCGAGACGCGCGGGAAGCCCAGATCCTCATAGGCCGCGTTGATGAGGACCACCGGCACCCCGCGTTCGGTGAGCAGGTGGTAGTGGCGGTGATCCGCACCGGCTTCGTGGTACTGGCCCCCGAAGAAGATGATCCCGGAGACCTGCTGCTCGAGAAGCATGTCCACATAGGCTGCTTCCGTGACGCCGGCGGCGGTCCGGGTGCAGAGGACGGGTGTGATGCCCCGCCGCGACAGTGCGTCGGCAACCACCTCGGCGAAGGCAGGAAAGATCGGATTCTGGAGCTCGGGCAGCACGAGCCCGACGAGCCGCGCACGCTGGCCGCGCAACTGCGTCGGCCGCTCGTAACCGAGGACGTCGAGGGCAGTCAACACCGCCTGCCGGGTCGCCTCGGAGACTCCGGGCTTGCCGTTGAGGACGCGGCTGACCGTCGCCTCGCTGACTTTGGCGTAGGCGGCAACGTCGGCGAGTCGGCGCGTCATGCAAGAAAATGTAGTCGGTTTTCCGGTTGTCGTCGAAATCTTCCAACGACAGACGACAACGACGCCGGCTCATCGCGATCTTGGGCGGCTCCCTATGTCGCGAGGTAGTCGGTGGTGCGAGAAGCAAATTGCGACGGCTGACCGCCGAACGTGCGGATCGTTGCATCCGGGTCGCACCGGTGCAAAGATCGAACGGGGTTCCCCTGGAAGGAGGAACGATGAATGCAATCCAGAGTCGCGCGCGGCTCGCAGAGCAAACGGCGGCCGCCCCCATCGCACGTCCGGCGCTACCAATCCGTCGCGCTGCGGCGGAGGCTGCGCTCCGCGACGGCGACGGGCCGGTGGAGCTGATGTTCGACGTCGTCCGTGTAGGCGGGGCAACGGAAGCGATCAGCATGATCCTGCAACGACCCGACCTGGAGCGGACGCTCCAGTCGGCGGATGGAGAGGAACTCGCGTTCGTCTTCGACCCGCAAGAGCTCGCGCACGCGATGCAAGACCCGGAAGTTGAGGCGCAGGGCCTGCGCGAGACGGCGGCCGTCCTCACCGTGGCCGTCGCGGCAATGGCCGGTAGTGCGGGCGTGGCCTCGGCTGCGGCGGGTGGTGCGAGCGGCACCGGTTACGTGGTCCCGGCCGGCAGCACCGTGGCGATCGTCAACGACGCTGGCGCGGCCGGTGCAAGCGGTACCGGTTATGTCGTCCCGGCCGGCAGCGACGAAGCGATCGTCAACGACGCTGGCGCGGCCGGTGCAAGCGGTACCGGGTACGTCGTGCCGGCCGGCAGCGACGAAGCGATCGTCAACGATGCTCCTGCCGTAGGCGCTAGCGGGACCGGCTACGTTGTGCCGGCCGGCAGCGACGAAGCGATCGTCAACGATGCTCCTGCCGTAGGCGCTAGCGGCACTGGCTACGTCGTGCCAGCGGGTGGCACAGAAGCGATCGTCAACGATGCTGCAAGCGCCGCGCCGGCTGCTGCAAGCGACGGGACGCTGTCGTCGACAGACACCGCGGCAATCGGGACCGGCGCGATACTGCTCGTCGCCGGCGCCGCCTTCGCAGCGGCGCGGACGAAGCGGCGCCCGGATACGGCCGACGTCGCTCCTGCGTAGCGTAGGGCAAGGTGCGCGGCGGCCTCAGTCGCCGCGCACCGAGTGCTCAGCGTTTCCGAGCGGTCTTCAGCGGCGACGCCTCCCTCTGGCTCTCGAACAGCTAAGCGACCGAAGACGGACGCGGCGCCCGGCGTGCGCTCGCGATGTAGTCGCGATACCAGTAGAAGCTGTCCTTCGGCACGCGCTCGAGCGTCGGATAGTCGATGTAGACGATCCCGAACCTCTTCGAGTACCCGTGCGCCCACTCGAAGTTGTCGAGCAGACTCCAGACAAAGTATCCCCTCACGGGGGCGCCATCAGCGACGGCGCGCGAGACAGCCTCGATGTGTGAGGCGATGTAAGCCGTTCGCTCCGGGTCGTGAACTCGGCCATCGTGAACCCGAACATCGCCGAACGCCGCGCCGTTTTCGGTCACGTAGATCGCCGGCGGCGCATAGTCGCGCGTGACGCGCATCAAGAGCTGGTACAAACCGTCCGGGTACACCTCCCAGCCCATATCCGTTTCTTGCGCGTTCGCAATGCGCTCCATCTGCGGCCCATCCGTGCCGCCGCTGACGACGAATCGGAAGTAGTAGTTCACGCCGAGGAAATCGATCGGGGCGGCGATGGTCTGTAGGTCCCCTTCTTCGACCAGAGGGGCGACAAGTTCGTTTCGATCCAGCAGGTCAGCGGGGTACGAACCGCGGAAGATCGGATCGAGCAACCAACGATTACCTTCGCCGTCGACGCGCCAGGCGGCAGCCTCGTCCTCCGGAGAATCGGAAGCTGCGTAGGCGTGCGTCAGATTGAGGGTGATGCCGACCTGTGCGTCGGGTACCTCACGCCTGATCTCTTCGGCTGCCCAACCGTGCGAGAGGAGCAGATGATGAGCGGCAGCGACCGCATCGGCTTCACTCGTCCGGCCCGGCGCGTGTTCACCCCACGCGTGGCCGATCCAGGCGTGGACCCAAGGTTCGTTGTGCGTCGTCCAGAAACGAACGCGGTCGCCGAGCCGCCGCACGACCACCGCCGCATACTCCCGAAACGCTTCAGCGGTCGCGCGCACGGGCCAACCACCTGCATCCTCGAGCGTTTGCGGCGTATCCCAGTGGAAGAGCGTCGCGAACGGTTCGAGATCCTGGGCGAGCAGCTCGTCGACAAGACGATCGTAGAAGTCCAGGCCGGCTTGGTTCACAGCACCACGTCCCGCCGGCACGATGCGCGGCCATGCGATCGAGAAACGAAAGGCATCCAACCCGAGCTGCTTCATGAGGCCAATGTCGTCCCGATACCGGTGATAGAACCCGCACGCGATTTCTCCTGAGTCGCCGTTTCGAACCTTTCCAGGCGTCGCGCTGAAGCGATCCCAGACGCTCTCCTCACGTCCGTCCTCGTGTGCAGCGCCCTCGATCTGGTACGACGCGGTGGCGGCTCCCCAGATGAAGTCGTGGGGAAACGGGCTATCAGTGGGCATCGTTCTTCCTCTCCGTCGGGTTCGGGGCAGGGGCAGTGACATGACAACGAGCAGCGTGTCGTGGCCGCTCTTCGACGAGCATCGGCGTGATGTGTGAGCAGGCTTCGATGGCAAGCGGACACCGTGTGAGAAAGCGGCAGCCGTCAGGCGGATCCACGGCCGCGGCAGCACGACCACTCCGCAATACGATCGTTTCGCCGCGCAGCTTCTTGGCTGGATCCGGCACAGCCGAGAGGAGCAGTCTCGTGTACGGATGCAGTGGCGCCGCAAGGACGTCCTCCGTAGGTCCGTGCTCCACGATCTGTCCTGCGTACATGACGAGAATGTCGTCGGCGATGTAACGGGCACTGGCGAGATCATGCGTCACATACAGGAAGGCGATCCCGCGCTCTTCCTTCAGCTTCAGCATCAAATTGAGTATTCCGATCCGGATCGAGACATCGAGCATGCTCGTCGGCTCGTCTGCGAGAACGATCTTCGGCTCGACCGCCAGCGCACGTGCGATCGCGACCCGCTGACGCTGGCCGCCTGAAAGCTCATGCGGGTACTTCGCAGCGACGTCCTCGGGAGGAACAAGCCCGACTGTTCGCAGCAGGTCGTGAACACGCTCCTCGATCTCACCTCCGGCTACGACCTTGTGAATGCGCAAAGGCCGCTCGATGTGGTGGCGGACCGTCTTCACCGGATTGAGCGAACCAAAGGGATCCTGGAAGATGATCTGCACCTGTGAGCGGTAACGCAGGAGGTCCTTCCTGCCTCCCCGGGAGCCGGCTGTCTCCTGTCCGCCGAATAAGATTCCCCCGGCGCTCGGGTCGTAGAGCCGTGCGAGTAATCGCGCGACGGTGCTCTTTCCACTCCCGCTCTCGCCGACGAGCGCGGTGATCCGACCCGGGAGCAATGCGAACGAGACGTCGTCTACGGCGTGAACGTACGCGCGATTACGAAGGGCACCGCCAATCGGAAAGCGCTTCGTCAAATTCCTAACTTCAAGCGAGGCGGCTGTCATCAGGCGCTCTCCGCGGCGAGGTGGCAGGCCACCTCATGGCCTGGGGCGACCTCTTGCAGGATCGGTCGCTCGGTCGTCTGCCTGAGATACAGACGCTGGTCATCAGTCGTGCAATGTGGACACCGCGGGTGGAAGCGGCAACCACTCGGCGGGTCTCGCAAGTCGGGCGGCGATCCAGGGATTCCCGTCAGCCGCGACCGCGGCCCGCTCAGTGGCGGAAAGGACCGCAAGAGACCCTGCGTATACGGATGCTGAGGGTCTGAGCCGAGCTGCTCGGCCGGGGCACTCTCCACCACCTCGCCCGCGTACATGATCGCGATCCGGTCCGCGAACTCGAGTAGCAGTGACAAATCGTGCGTGATGAAGAGCACGGCAAACCCGAAATCCCGTTTGAGCGCCTCGACCTGCTGCAGGATCTCGCGCTGCACGACGACGTCGAGCGCAGTCGTCGGCTCGTCCATGATGATCAACTCGGGCTCGAGCGAGAGCGCCATGGCGATGATCACCCGCTGCCGCATGCCCCCGGAAAGCTCATGCGGGTATGCGCGCACCCGCCGCCGGTCGATGCCGACGAGCTCGAACAACGCACCTGCACGCGCAAGCGCGGTCTTCTTGTCGATCTTCTCGTGCGCCCGCATCGCGTCCACGAACTGATCGCCGACGCGCATCACCGGGTTGAGCGCATTCATCGCGCTTTGCAGCACCATGGAAACGTTGAGCCAGCGGTAGCGCCGAAGCTCCTCGGCTCCCTGGCCGACAAGGTCCTTTCCGTTGAAGAAGATGCTGCCTCCCGCGATGTGCGCTGGCGGGCGAAGCATCTGCATCACCGCATTCGCGATCGTGGTCTTGCCGCATCCCGACTCGCCCGCAAGGCCCAGGACCTCGCCCTCCCGGATGATGAGATCCACGCCGTCGACCGCTCGCGCACGCGTCGGGCCGTAGCCGTAGTCGACAGTGAGATCCCGCAGTTCGAGCAACGTCACCTTGTCCGTGTGCATCACGACCGTATCTTCGACAAGGCTCGTCATGCCGCCTTCTTACGCGGAGTTGCTAGTCGGCCGACGGCGAGCGTCCGCAGCAGATTTCCGCGCTCCACCTTCTCGGTTCTGAGCCGTGGATTGCTGACCTCGTCGATACCGGCGAGGATCAAGACGAGTCCGAGCACCGTGAAGGCGAGTGCCGCACCCGGGAAGAAGAACGGCCACCATTCTCCCTGCAAGACGGTCGAATTCGTCTGCGCCCAGTAGAGGATCACACCCCAGGTCGTCTTCGACATGTCGCCGAGCCCGAGGAACTCGAGACCCGCGTCAACGAGCAGGGCGATGTAGAAGACGAGGACGAACGCTGCCGCGATCCTGCTGATCATGTTCGGCACGATCTCGGCGAACACGATGCGCGTCGTCGATTCGCCGGTAGCCCTCGCCGCCTGGACGAAATCACGATTCTTGATGGTCAGCGCCTGGGCGCGCAGGATGCGAGCCTCGAATGCCCAGAGGACAACCGCCAGGACAAGGATCATCGTTCCCATGCCGCGGTTCTTGAGGTACCCGGAGATGACGATGAGCAGCGGGATTGCGGGAATGGTCAGGCAGACGTTGATGAGAAAGTTCACGACGTCGTCGACGATCCCACCCGCGTATGCGGCGGTGATACCGAGGATCGCGGCCAGGGCGGTTGCAAGCAAAGCGGCTGCCGCACCAAGCAGGAGGGAACGCCGCGCGCCGACCACGACCTGCGAGAAGATGTCGCTGCCCTGGTCGGTCGTGCCGAAGAGATGGTGCCACGACGGGGCCTGCCGCGCGGCGAGCAGGTTGAAGTCGTTCGGATGGGCAACAGAAATGAGTGGCGCGATCAGGGCGATCACCACGACGAAGGCGACCATGGCGAGACCGGCGCACGACTTCGGGTTCTTCACCAGGAGCAAGAGCCAACCGGGAAGGTGCAGCCGTCGCCCTCTCACGCGCACGGGCGGTGGTGCGAGCAGGTCGACGGTTGGATCGAGCTGCGACATCAGGCCGCTCGGAGCCGCGGGTCGAGGACGAGGTTGAGGACGTCCATCAGCAAGTTGGCGAAGATCACGCAGACGGAAAGGACGACGAGGAGAGCCTGCGCGAGCGGATAGTCGTTTCCGAGCACGGCCTGCTGCAGGGTGAGGCCGGCGCCGGGGTAACTGAAGACATATTCGATGAAGACGAGCCCGCCGACCGCGCTCGCGAAGAGCGCTGCAAAACCGTTCAAGGGCGGCAGGATCGCGTTGCGTCCGGCGTAGCGGGTCATCACACGTCGATCGCGGAGTCCTTTGGCCTGCGCCAGCGTCACGTAGTCCTCACTGATCGTGTTGATCATCACCGTTCGCATGTTCAGCACCCAGCCGCCGGCGAATGCCGCGATGATGACCAACATCGGCAGCTGGGCGTGGCGGAATGCGCTCGACAGGAACGCCCAGTTGAGGCCCGGGCTGAGCCCGCTGTCGTACGCATGCTGGATCGGGAACCAATGGAACTTGAGACCGAAGATGTAGAGCCCGAGTAACGAGGTGAAGAACGCCGGAAAAGCGCCAAGCACCATGAATCCGGGAACGATCACGCTGTCGACGAAGTGGCCGCGCCTCCAGGCCGCGACCATGCCGACGGCGGTACCGATGACGAACGAGAGAAGGAACGCAACGCCCACCAGAAAGATCGAGTACGGCAGCGTCCGGCCGATGACCTCGGACACCGGAGTCGGGTAGTTCGACGTCGAGAGGCCGAAGTCGAAGTGCGCCACCCGGCTGAGGTACGTGACGTAGTCGTGCCAGATCGAGTGATGGCCACCCCCGAGCAGCGCCTCATAGGTCTGCACGATTCCGGGATTGGCCGCAAGCTGCGACGGATTCAGATGTGCAAGCAGTCCACTGATCGGGCTACCGGGCATCAGCCGCGGAAGCAAGAAGTTGATCGTCAGCGCGACCCAGATCGCGAAGACGTAGAAGACGAGCCTACGGGCAAACCAGCGCATGTTGGGTCCTCGGAGGGTAAACGGCGGGCGGTGAGGAGGAGGAGGGCCGCCCGCCGTTCGGTGGATTCAGGGACGGCTCAGGGGCCGCTCTTGCCCCCAGGACAGACGCGCGTGAACAGGAGCACGTTGTCGGGATTGGTCGTGAAGATCGGATCGGCGTAGAAGTTCTTCGCCGTCGGGAAGCAGTGGAAGTACCTGGTGCTGTACGTCGACCACCGCGCACCGATCACCACGGGCACGACCGGGAGGTTCTGCAGCCAGAGCTTCTGGAGCTGCGTCGCGGTCTTGTGCTGGGTCTTCAGGTTGAGTGTTGCCTTCCACTGGTTCAGCAGATTCGTCGCACCCTGGTGAGAGAAGTGCTGCCAGTTGCCGGTCGCTGTCGCGTCCTGGCCCGAAGGGATGAACGCGTTCTTCGACATGTTCGAATAGAAGAAGCCGTAGGGCGAGCCTCGCGAGGCGACCTGCCACAGAAGCGTCGGGTTCTTCGTCGAGAACGCGTTCGGGAACCAATCGCCCCAGGACGGCTCGAGCCGCACGTTGGAGTCGATCCCGATCGCACGGAGATTGGAGGTGATGATCTGATTCGACGCTACCCAGTCCGACCAGCCGGAGATGACGTGGATGTCGAGCTTGACCCGGTCGCCTTTCGGATCCATCAGTCGGGTTCCCTGGTACTTGAACCCGGCGTCGGTCAGAAGCTTCTTGGCGCCGGCTGGGCTGTAGGTGGCCATCTGCTTCGCGAGCTTCTTCACCGCCGGGTCTGTAACCCACTGCGGGAACAGCCCGCTGAGACCGATCGCGTCGGACGGGGGCTCGTAGCCGTACTCCCCGAGCTTCCAGACCGACTTGCGGTCGATCGCGAGACTGACCGCCTTGCGGAAGGCGACGAGGCTATAGGGATACTGCGTGTCGTCGAAGACGAGTGAGATCGGGTAGTCCGAATTCGAGTAGAACGCGTGGTAGTGCTTGGGGTCCTTCGCCTCGTAGGCCTTCTCGGCGTTCGGGACGAAGTTGTGCGTCCAGTCGACCTGACCGCTCTGGATCAAGGCCAGCGCGGCGTCGTTTGACGACGCTTGTACATACTCGAGGCATGCGATCTTCGGCAACCCTCGCTGCCAGTAGTGCTTGTTCTTGTTGAGGACGTAGTCCTGCGTCGTGAAGCGCGCAACGACGTTGAAGGGGCCTGAGCCGACAGGCGTCGGATTCGTGAACGTCGCCGGGTCGCCGACCTTCGACCAGATGTGTTTCGGAACGACGAACTGCCGGTTGAGGATGGCAGCGATGAACTGAGAATCCCTGTTCTTCAGGCTGATGACAACGCTTGCACCCTTGGCCTTGATCGAGGCGATCTCGTTGTCCGCGCCTGTCAGTCCGATCCGGTCCATGGTCTTGTCCTGCCGCCCGGCGGTGAGGCTGTACACGACGTCGGCAGTGGTGAGCCGCGTGCCGTCGGACCATCTCGCGTTCCGCGCGATGTTCAGCGTCAGAGTCTTGTTTCCATTGCTCCATTTCCAGCTGCGCGCCAGCCAGGGAAGCGTTTTGCGACCGCCTGCAGGCACCACGATCAGCGGCTCGTAGAAAGCACCCTGGGCAATTGAATTGCTCGGCAAGCCGCCACCCGCATAGGGATTGAAGTTCCGGGTGAAGGCCGGGTCGCCCGAGCCGGTCATGACGAGGCACTTGTGCGCTGTGGCGGCCCCGAGCTTGCCAACGGCCGCGGGGGTCGTGCTTGCGAGTAGCGTCGCTACGGCGGCAGAGGCCACCGCGGCGGCGAGCGCAACCCAACGGGCGGAACGGAGACTGCGTCGCATCGGCTGTCCTTTCTCGCCCAGTGGGCGAAATCACGGTGATTCCTCATAGTTCCGAAAACGTTTCCGGAACAGTTACTACTATCTCCAGGAAAAAGTCAAGCCTGGGACCCAAGAATCAGATGAAATGACCCCTTTCCCCCCGTAACGTTCCGGAACATGCTTCAATGATGCGCATGTCCGAGACTGCGCAACGTCTGACGATGCGTCAGATCGCCGATCTCGCAGGCGTCTCGATCGCGACCGTCTCGAGAGTCCTGAACGGGCGTGAAGACGTCTCGGAGGAGACCCGGGGCCTCGTGAGCCGGGTCATCCGCGAGAACGGCTACACCGCCAACCGCAACGCGCAAAGCCTGTCCGGCGGACGCACCGGGCTAGTCGGTGTCCTCGTGCCGCTCGTCTTTCCCGCCTACTTCTCCGGAATTCTCGCCGGTGCGGCCGAGGCGCTCTCGGAGAGAGATTTTCAGATCGTGCTCTCTCCCACGGGTCACGAGCACGAGCGCGAGGTTTCGATTGTCGATCGTCTGCACGGCCTGACTGACGGGGCAATGATCATCCTCCCCGAAGAGTCGAGCGAGGAGCTCGAGCGACTCCTTGACAGCGGCTTTCGGTTCGTCGTCCTCGACCCGCTCATGCCCCTCAACGAACGGATCCCGTCAGTCTCCGCGGCGCACATGTCGGGCGCCGACCAGGCGATGAAACACCTGCTGGACCTGGGCCACCGGCGCGTTGGCCAAATCACTGGGCCACCGGGCTGGGTCGCGACGGAAGACCGGCGCCGCGGCTACCGTGCGGCACTGGCGGCGGCCGGAATCCTTCCTGATCCCACTCTCGAGCGGGAGGCGGAGCCAGAGATCGGCCCGGGCCGTGCAGCTGCGGAACAGCTACTAGCGCTCTCCGAACCACCCACCGCGATCTTCGCGTTCAACGACAACATCGCGATCGGCGCGATGCAAGCTGCTCGCGCACGTGGTCTACGAGTCCCTGAGGAGCTTTCTGTCGTCGGATTCGACGACGTCGAACACGCGGCGATCGTGACGCCTGCCCTCACCACTGTTCGCCAGCCACTTGCAGAGATGGGCCGCACCGGTGTGAGTCTGCTGATGCGACTGCTCGAAGGGCAGCGTTTCGAGACCCTGCACGTCGAACTCGCGACGCGTCTCGTGGTTCGCGACTCGACCGCGCCGCCTCCGCGAGCCTGACGACTCGCCCGAATTACCAGGCGTTTCGTTGATGGAGCTAGCCGGGCTCGAACCGGCGACCTCCTGGGTGCGATAACGACGAAACGACGTACGGCCCAGTGTCTAACGCTTGTTCAGGCCATCCTCGCTGAGCACCGTTCACTCAGGTTCTCTCAGTTTGGTAGCACCGTAAGTAGCACTGGTTGTGCCAAGGCTTGGGTACTTTCACCGCCATCTACTTGAGAAGTGCTGAGCAGACAGGTCAGCTTGACGAAGAGCCACCCAGCGGAGCAGGGCGACGAGGCTGACGATCGGCAGGAGGGTGAATTCTCGCGGGCCGGGAACGTGGTGGCGATGTACCGAGCAATCATCTCAAGGAGATCCGTGGCGCCCCAGAGTTGGCGTCCGGCCTAGTCCTTGCGCTAAAGGCGATGCCACTACGAGTGTCCGATCGATACGGGCGCGGATCGCAGCGTCGCCACGCCCCAGTAGGAACACGCGTCGGGTGAGGGCACTCGCCGAGCGCCACGCGGAACATCATCGCCGCCGATAGCTAGACCGGGCATAGCCAACGAAGAGGGGCGACCACCTCTTGTGGTCGCCCCCTCAGGTGGCTCTTGAACAGTGCACCGGGTTAGGGGCTCACCTTTGTCGGCGGGGCGATTGCATCGTTGTCGCCCGTCAGTGCGTCGCGGAAGCCGACGATGCTCGCGGAGGCCTTGAAGGTGACCTTCCCGATCGCTGCGTCATCATTGGTGAACGTGTAGCTGAACTTGAATGCCGTCGTCTGCCTCACCTTTTTCACCGGCACGAACAGCGTCAGCGACCCGAACTGCTGGAAACCGGCGGGAGTTCCCTTGAACAGCTGAACCTGAACGTCCTCGGGATAGCGAGCGTTGCTGACCTGGACGGTGAGCGATTCCGTCCTGCCCGCTCTACCCGTCTTCGGCGCCGTGAACTGCGTGATCGCCACGTCGTGGGTCTTCACGTGCACGACCTGCGAGTTCGAGGCGCTACGGCCGTCGAACGTCGTCACTGTCAGCTTGGCGGTGTAGTCGCCGTCAAGCATGTAGCGATGTGTGGGGCAGCAGCCGGTAGCAGTAGCCCCATCGCCGAGAGTCCACGCTTCGGATTGGATCCCGACCCCGGCCGGATCGAACGACTGGTCGCCGAAGGTGACCGTGTCGAACACGGACGGGTCGAACGGGAAGAAGAAGAAACCGGCGACCGGATTGGGCGACAGATCGAGATGGAACGAGATCTGGCCGCCACCGATCGGGTTGACCGGCGCGAGCTGGAAGAAATAGGTCGTCCCGGAACTCGCGTGGAACGTCAATTGCGAGCTGAAGTTGCTGCAGGCGACCTCGGTCAGGCCGCTGAGCGAGCTGCCGGTGTAGACCCTGGCGATACTGATAAAACCGCCGAAGCTCGCGCTCAGGGACTCATCGGCCGAAGGTGTAAACGCATACCAGACCGTGGCGGTTGGAGGAGTCGCTCCCGAGCACTTTGCTGATGTGAGCGGCTCGCCCGTCTCCGTCGTTGCCGCGGTCGCGTCGACATTGTCATCGAACGGCAGTGAGTTGATCGCCTTCGCGTTGGTGAAGTTGTCGTTTCCCGGTGCCGAGAGAACGTCGAGGTTGAAGTGGAGGCTGCCGCCACCGGTGAAGATGTCTCCGGCCTGGAAGGCGTACGTTTGGCCGGCTTGCACCTTGATCGTGAGCGGGTTGCCGAACCCTTGGCAGCCAAGAAATGTCAGCCCGCCAAAGCCCGGCCCATTCGACTGGTAGACCCTCAGGTTGGTGTCGAAGAAGTTCGACCCATTCATGTCCGCGCGAACCACTTCGTCGGCCGAGGGCGTGAACGTGTACCAGACTGTGTGGGGCGAGGATGAGCACGGCTGAGGTTCACCGGGTTCTGTCGTCGCCGTGGTGTTATCGACGACGTCGCTGAACGGCAGGCCCGAGACGCTTGCCGCTGCGGCCAGGTCGTCGTTGGGCGGCCCACCACCGTACTGCGCCTGGGCGGGACTGGTCGACCCGGCGAAGCCCCAAAGAGCTGCCAGCGCGGCCGCGGTTGCTATCGACAGCAACGCGGCGAGAGCCACGCGAGCTGCGCGTCTCCCTGGCCGGCTCCAACGCGGGCGGTTCAGGTCAAATCTCACCTCGTCCTCCTCCCTTACTCCGGGGCCGTTGCTGGCTTTGTCGACCCGGCAAGTGCACGGGTCGGCCTCTGGGATCGAACTGAAGAAGCGATACGGAGGACAGCCCAGCCCCGAATCCTTGCTGGAGACGCACGCAATCGCTGCATCTCAGCCAACTGTCCCCCTGTTTGTCCGCGGTCGAGTTTCCTCCTGAGCCCGGTCAGTGTCAAGGTGGATTCGATGGTGCGCTCAGACGTAGGCGCGACCGTGGTCGGCGGCGCAGCAATCGTGCTGCCCGGATCGGTGAGCGGCGGGTACTTTCCGAGCGCCTGGAACTGGCTGACGCTTGTCTTCATCTGTGTCACTGGACTCGGCGTGCTCGTCTCGACACGACTAAGCGTTGCACCGGTCGAACTAGCGTTCTTTGCACTGCTGATCGCGTTAGCGGGCTGGACGCTGGCGTCCGCCACGTGGGAAGTACCTGGATCTAGCGGGGCGTTGGAGGCGCGACGGGCAGCGGTCTACGTATCCGGACTGGCGGCGTTGACGCTCTGGACAAGGACCGGCTCAGCCGCGATGTTGCTCACCGGGATGCTGATCGGGATCGATTCCCTTGCTGTCTACGCACTCGGCGAGCGGATCGTGCATCCGGTGCCCACCACCGACCCGTTCGAAGGCCATTTGTTGGTCGGCTCGATCGGGTACGCAAACGCGCTAGCGATCGTCGTCGCGATCGGCGTGATCATCAGCGTTGGCCTCGCCGCCCTCTCGAGCCGCACCCCCGCGGCTCAGCTCTTTCGGGCCTCCGCCTGCCTCCTTGTGGTGGTGCTCGTCCTCACTGGCAGTCGCGGAGGATGGCTCGCATTGCTCGCCGGCCTCCTGGCGTGCGCCGCGCTAGCGCAGGGATCTGCGCGTCAACGCCTTCTCGCAACGCTCCTTGTCATCACACCGTCCACCGCGCTTGCCTGCGTGCTCGCTCCTCATGCACGCGGGCCTGTGCTCGCGATCGTGATCGCCGCTGCGGCGGTTGCCGCTGCCCTAATACCGCCACCGGCTCACTTGCATCGGCTAACAATCGCGGCCGCGGCAGCGAGCTGCGCCATCGCGATCGCCGCCGGTGCGGTGGCGGCCGTTTCCATGTCATCGAGCTACCGGGCGGACTACTGGCAAGTCGCGGCAAGAGATGCCGCAGACCATCCGCTACTCGGGTCGGGCGCCGGGAGCTTCGCGCACGTCTGGCTGCAGCGGCGTCCAGTCGCGATTTCCGCCCACGACGCCCACAGCCTGTATCTCGAGACGCTCGCCGAGCTCGGACCGCTCGGACTCCTGCTCGTGCTCGCACTCGCGGCAACACCGACCATTGTCGCCGTCAGAAACCGGAAACAGCCTCTGGTTGCTGTGGCCGGAGGCGGCTACGCGGCGTTTCTCGTACACGCCGGTATTGACTGGGACTGGGAGATGCCGGTAGTCGTTCTCAGCGGACTCGCCTGCGCCGTAGCCATATTGGCGTCCGCTCGCGTGGCGCCGTCGCTCCAGATACTCACCAACCGAGCGCGCTTGTAGCCCCTCCTCGTCTCGGTCTTGAAATTCGAGGCCCGATCCTGCAACGAGATGAGACAGAGCTGAGAGGCATTCCTGGATCTTGGCGGCTATACGCCGCAAGCGGTGATGGATCGACGCCCCCCTCGTAACATCCCGTCGTGTCGTTGGCTCTCGCGGACGCCCCGCCATGAGCGGGCGGACTTCACTGCACTCGCACCTTTCGCGCATCGTCTGCGCGCGCAGGTCGATCCCATACGAACCCAACTTCCTGGTCGGGATTAGTTGTCAACCTCACCAACTACTCTCCAGGCGGCGATGGATCACGCATCAGTAACGAGGCGGCGGGTCGAGCTTCTGCTAGCCAGGCAGAAGAATCGCAAGAGCCGAACCCGCGAGACGTAACGAAGGTCGGCGCCGACATCGAATCGAAGTCCCGGCACGCGTCATCTCGCGTGCACGCTTCAGCGCCGCCCGCCAGCTCCTGCTTCGTCGGCGGCTGCTCGGGTACACCCGTGGTCATGTCAGAACGCGAGTGGCGAAGGCGGGATCTGCGTCGTGCCGCGAATGCCGTCGAGGACGAACGCGACCTCGTCGACGTAGCACCAACTCCAGTCCTCGCCCGGCTCGATCGAGTGGATGATCGGGTGCGAGGTCGCGTGATGGTACGCGGTCGCGTGGCGATTGGGCGAGCTATCGCAGCAGCCGACATGGCCGCAGGTAAGGCAGACCCGGAGATGCAGCCACTTGCTGCCCTCGCGCAGGCAGTCCTCGCAACCGTCGACGGATACAGGGAGCTCGTCCAGCGTGACTTCCTCGAGCTGGTGCAGACCTCGCTCATCCGACTCGAGCAGTCAGGCGCGCGAGGTGTTGGTGCACGAACTGCACGGCCATCGATCCTTCGCCCACGGCTGCGGCGCAACGTTTGCTGGACCCTGAACGAACGTCGCCCGCGGCGAAGATCCCGGGCACGCTTGTCTCGAGCAGGTTGTCGGCCCCGACCGCGTCGCCGGTGAGGATGAAGCCGTCGGCATCGCGGACGACTGCGTCGTCCAACCACTCCGTGCACGGCTCTGCGCCAAGGAAGAGGAAGAGGGCCGAGAACGTCAATTTCTTTCCGCTCTTCAGCGTGACCGCCTCGAGCTGCCCGTTCGCCCCGTGGAGGGCAGCGATCTCACTGCGGTCGCGGACGACGACGCCGTACCGGTCCAGCTCGTGGATCAGGTAATCGGACATCGTCTCGGCCAAGGCGGCCCGGCGGTGCAGCAGCGTCACGAGCGCTCCGCCGCGGGCGAGCCAAACGGCGGCCTGGCCGGCGGAGTTGCCGCCACCGACGACGGCGACACGCGAGGCGCCGCACAGCTGCGCCTCGGGCGGGCCGGCCGCGTAGAACACGCTCACGCCCTCGTAGTCAGCGAGCCCGTCGACGGGAAGCCGCCGGTAGGCAGCACCGGTGGCAAGCACGACGGCGCGTGCGGCGATCTCGTGCCCCTCCTCGAGTCGAACGAGGTGCCGTCCATTACCGGGTTCGAGCTGGATGGCGCGGAAGGGAGTCGCGGGTCGTGCGCCGAACTTTCGCGCCTGGCTGACGGCGCGGCTCGTGAGCTCCGTGCCACTGATACCGGCGGGGAAGCCGAGATAGTTCTCGATCCGCCGTGACGATCCCGCCTGCCCGCCCAAGGCGGTGCTCTCGACGATCAGCGTGTCGAGACCTTCGGAGGCGCCGTAGACCGCAGCGGTGAGGCCGGCGGGACCGGCGCCCACGACAAGCAGGTCGACCTCCTCGCGCGGCGCCAGTTCGCGGCCGACCCCAAGCGCGCGCAGCACCTCGCCGCGCGACGGGTGCTGCAACTCGGTACCACCGGGGATCCGAACGAGCGGAGGCTCCGCTCCCCCCGGCGGCTGGGCGTCCTGCCAGGTGAACGGAAGCCGGTTGGCGCGGACGAAGTCCAGCATCTGCATCGTCGGCGCAGATGAGCGAGGCCCCACGACTTCGAGGCCGATCCCTTCGACGCGCTGCAACGCCTCTCGTCGAGCGATGAAGGTTGAGAGGACAAGGTCACTGAGCGGACCATCCTCAAACAGCAGCGCGCGCAATGCCTCACGGTCGACCGCGATGTAGCGCAGCGCTTCGGTCACGACCGCGGTGACGAAGACCGTCTGTCCCGAAAGAAGGTTCAGCTCGCCGAGAAAGCTCGAGGCGCCGTGGCGGACGATCTCGTTACCTGCCGCGTCGAGGATTGCCACCTCGCCCTCACGGATGGCGATGAACGGATAGATGGGATCCCCGACCCGGTACAGCTCGTCGCCGACGTCCGCGGTCAGCTCCTCGCCCACACCGGCGAGTGTCGACAACTGCGAGGCAGAGAGCGAGGGGATTGCGGGAACTGCCATTCGTCGAGCGTAGCGCCCTAGCCCTTCAATGCGCCACCCAGACCGGCGGTTCGAGCGCAGTCCGCCTTGCGACATCAAGCGAATGGAGCTAGCCGGACTCGAACCGGCGACCTCCCGGTGGTCTCGGTTAGCTGAACCGGAGCACTCCACCGGGGCCAGTCAGGCACTGAGACGGATGCCGACGACCGGAATGTCGCTCCCGGCGCAGGAAGTCGACGACCAGGTCTGTCGTCGGCTGCGGCTGCTCTTCCGTGATCCAGTGCCCGCAATCCGGGACGATCACATCTTCGACGTTATCGGCGACACACCGAATCACCGCGCCGATCATAGGGCCGAATGTAGCTTCGCCACCGAAGGCCAAGACCGGCATCTGAAGCTTGCCCTGCGCAAGGAACGTCCTGTTGTCGGCGGCATCCTGGCCGAACGCCAGGAACTGGGCAAAGCCCGCTCGCATTGCGCCGGGTTGCGCATAGAGCGCCGCATAATGCTGGCGCTTCGCTTCATCAAACCGCTTCTGGTCCCGGGAAAGTTCGTTCCAGAAGCGGTCGAGATAGATGCGCTCGCGGCCGGCGACCAGGCGCTCCATGTCCTGACCACCGAAGCCAAAGTGCCACATGGCCGGATCCTGTGTGATCTGATCCCAGGGTCCGACGCCGGGCAGCGGCGCATCGATCGCCACCCATCGGCTCACGCGCTCGGGGTGGGTGGCGGCAACTGCGAAGCCGACCATGATGCCGATGTCGTGCGTCACCAATTCGGCCGTACGCACACCCAGGGCGTCCAGGACGCCCACCACGTCCGCCGCCTGATTCTTCTTGTCGTACCCGCCATCAGGCTTCGACGAGAGGCCGAACCCACGCAGGTCGGGCGCG
>Ga0193727_1000166_pt1 | contig 23374 bp, 21 predicted proteins | sample H2c2metaG_FD_143051 | JGI IMG/M metagenome (GOLD analysis project Ga0193727, IMG submission 143051) | Soil microbial communities from a riparian zone of the East river system, Colorado, United States - H2c2 | ecosystem: Environmental > Terrestrial > Soil > Riparian zone | place: USA: East River...
AAACAGCTGGGGCGCGAGCACGCCCGGCTCGACGCGATCCGGCAGCTCCACGTCCGGCTGGAACAGATGCAGCACGAGCTCGAACAGGCTCGGGAGGTGCTGCACGATCAGGACGCGGAGCTGGCGCAGCTGGCCCGGTCCGACGTCGAGCGCCTGCGGCCCGAGGTCGAGCGCGGCGAGCGCGAGCTGGCCGATCTGTTGACCCCGAACGACCCGCTGGACGATCGCGATGCCATCGTGGAGATCCGCGCCGGAGCCGGCGGTGACGAGGCAGCGCTCTTCGCCGCCGAGCTGTTCCGGATGTACACGCGCTTCTCCGAGCGCCGGGGCTGGAAGGTCGAAGTCTTGTCGCTCTCCGATGGCACGCTGGGTGGGCTCAAGGAAGCGATCTTCGCGGCGCGGGGGCCCAAGGCCTACGGGACGCTGCGCTACGAATCGGGGGTGCACCGCGTCCAGCGGGTTCCGGTCACCGAGGCGCAGGGGCGGATTCACACGTCCGCGGCGACCGTGGCCGTGTTGCCGGAAGCTGAGGAGGTGGACGTGAAGATCGAGGACAAGGATCTGCGGATCGACGTCTTCCGCTCCTCGGGGCCGGGAGGCCAGAGCGTAAACACCACCGATTCGGCGGTCCGCGTCACGCACGTGCCGACCGGTCTCGTGGTCCAGTGTCAGGACCAGAAATCCCAGCTCCAGAACAAGATCAAAGCGCTCGAGATCCTGCGCTCACGGTTGCTCGACCGTATGATCGCGGTGCAGGAAGCGGCCCGCGCACGCGATCGGCGGGCCCAGGTGGGCACCGGCGACCGCTCGGCCAAGATTCGCACGTACAACTTTCCGCAAAACCGCGTCACCGATCACAGAATCCACTACACCATGCATGGCCTCGATGACGTGCTGGGCGGGAAGCTCGACGATCTGATCGCCGCGCTCAAGCTCGCGGGCGAGCAGGAGCGGCTCAGTGCCTGACGCCCCTGCCGGTTGCGGGCCCTCGCTCGCCCAGGCGCTCGAGCACGCGGGCGCACGGCTCGCCCGGGCGGGCGTGGCAAACGGGCGGCGCGAGGCGACAGCGTTGTGGGCCACGCTCGCCGGCGTCGCGCCGGGCGAGGCGTGGATCCAGCGGGACCGGCCGGCATCCGGAGCCGTTTTGGATCGGTTCTGGGACGCCGTGGAACGCCGCTCCAGCGGCGTCCCGTTCGCCTATGCGGTCGGTCGGGTCGCGTTCCGGCACCTGGAGTTGCACGTGGACCCGCGCGCGCTGATCCCGCGCCCGGAAACGGAAGGCTTAGTCGATCTCGTGCTCCAATGGGGGAAGAGGGAAGGGGGAAGGGGGAACGGTGGCTCCGCAGCGGATATCGGGACGGGGTGCGGCTGTATTGCGCTGAGCCTGGCAGTTGAAGGCAACTTCGAACGAGTCATTGCCGTCGAACGCTCGCTGGACGCGGCGGCGCTGGCGCGGGAAAACGTCGAACGCATTCGACCGGCCGTGCCCGTCGACGTGCGTGACGGCGATTTGATCGCACCGCTCGGCCGGGAGCTGTTCCGGGTGATCGTTGCCAACCCCCCGTACCTCACCGTACAGGAGTACGAGGAACTGGATCCGTCAGTTCGCAACTTCGAACCGAAGGAAGCGTTGGTGAGCGGGTCCGACGGATTGGACGCGACCCGCGCTCTGCTCGCGAGAGCGGGCGCGCGGCTCGAGCCGGACGGCCTGCTCGCGCTGGAGATCGACGAGCGGCGCGCCGACGCGGTGCGCGCACTCGCCCGCGAACTGGGGTGGGCGCGCACGACGATTCGCGAAGACCTGTTCGGACGGCCCCGCTACGCGCTGATAATCCCCAGGGAGGAAGCGTGATCGACGACAAGGCACAAGAGCTCGGGCGCCTCCTCGGGCAGAGTGACGAATACCGGGTGCTGCTGCGGGCGACCGACCGCATGAAAGAAGACGTCGCGCTCCAGAAACAGCTCGCCGAGATCGAACAGCTCGCGCAGCAGCTGGAGCGGACCGCGCAGAGCGGGCAGGAGCCGGCCAAGGAGCAGGTCGAGCAGTACGACCTCGCCTTGCAGACCGTCCAGGGTAGTCCGGTGTACCAGCAGGTAGTGGCGGCGCAAGCCAATTTCGAGAAGTTCATGTCCAAGGTGAACGCGCGGATCTACGAGGGCCTCAAGAAGGGCGCGGCGAGTTCCATCATTTCCCTGACCTGACGATGGGCGGAGTCTTCGTCGTCGTCGAAGGGCCGGATGGAGCGGGAAAATCGACGCTGGCTCGGTGGCTTGCCACGCGCTTGCTGGCGGAAGGGCGGCGCGTCGTGACGGTCCGGGAACCGGGGGGACACCGGTGGCGGAGGCCGGCCCGGAAGGTGGCCCTGCGATTCCCCCACGCCATGGCCCCTGCCGCGGAGTTGTTCCTGATGCTGGCCGCCCGCGCCGATCTGGTTGAGCGCGTGATTCGCCCGGCCCTCGCCGCGGGCCGCGTGGTGCTCGCCGATCGCTTCGACCTCTCGACCATGGCCTACCAGGTGGCGGGCGGGGGGCTGCCGCGGGAGGCCGTCGAGGCAACCAATCGCGTCGCCACCGGCGGGCTCGCACCGGACCTGACGCTGGTGCTGGATGTCCCTGTGGCGACGGGACGCGAGCGGCAGCGTCACGCGAGGAGAGTCCGGGACCGCTTCGAGCGCCGGGATGATGCGTTCCATCAGCGCGTCCTTCAGGCCTACCGCGAGGCGACGGGCCCCGGCGTCGTCCACATTGATGCGTCGCAGTCGAAGCAGTCCGTGCAGGACGCGGCATGGCGCGAGATCATCGCATCAGCCGCCCACACAACCCGAGGCGTCCAATGAAGCACCGCAAATTGCTCCTCGTCGCCGGTATCATGGTGGTTGCGCTGATCAGCGGCGGCTGGCTCTTGCAGCATGAAGCCGAGCCGGCGGGATCGGTCTATCGGCAGGCGCGCCTGTTCGAGGACGTGCTCGCGCATGTCTCGGACTACTACGTCGATTCGGTGGACGAGCGGCAACTCTATCAGATGGCGATCGACGGTTTGCTGGACCGCCTGCACGATCCCTATTCCGTGTTCCTGAAACGCGACGACTTCCGGTCGCTTACCGAAGCCACCTCGGGCAATTACGGCGGCCTGGGGATACAGATCGACGTGCGGGATGGCTGGATCACGGTGATCGCGCCGTTGCCCGACACGCCCGCCGAGCGTGCCGGCATCAAGTCGGGAGATCAGATCGTCGCCATCGACGGCCGCTCGACCGAAGGATGGAAGAGCGATCAAGCGGTCAAGGAGTTGCGCGGTCAGGCCGGGAGTACCGTCGAGCTGCGGGTGCGGCGCGTGGGTGTGGACCAGCCGCTCACCTTCCCGGTCGTCCGGGCGATTATTCACCTCCGTTCCGTCAACATGTCGCTGATGCTCGACGACAAAGTCGGCTTCATCGCGCTCTCACCCGTGAGCGATTCGTCCTCGGCGGAGATGACCCAGGCGATCGTGGACCTCACGTCGAAAGGGATGAAGTCCCTCATCCTCGACCTGCGGGGCAACCCGGGCGGCCTGCTCACCCAGGGAATCGCCGTCAGTGACCTGTTTCTCGATCCGGGTCAAGAAGTGGTGGAAACCCGGGGCCGGACGCCCGGCAACTCGGCGGTGTACCGGGACGCGAAGCCTCAGCGCTGGCCGGACCTTCCAATCGTGGTCCTGGTCAACGGCGGGTCGGCGAGCGCGGCTGAGATCATCGCCGGTGCGCTGCAGGACCACGACCGGGCCCTGTTGGTCGGAGCGCCCACGTTCGGGAAGGGCCTGGTGCAGTCTCTCTTTCAGCTCACCCCGGAAGTCGCGCTGAAACTCACGACCGCCCGGTGGTACACGCCCAGCGGCCGGACCATTCAGCGCAAGAGCCGCAACCTGGAGGACCAGGAGGCTCAGGTGGCGTTGGCCGAGCAGGGGCGGGACACGACCCAGCCCGATACGACCCAGCTGTTCCACACCGACCGTGGGCGCGTCGAGTTCGGGGGCGGCGGGATTCGGCCCGACCTGTTCGTTCCGGCCGATACCCTCAGCACGCCCGAGCGCGCCTTCGTGAAAGTGTTGGGGAGCAAGATCCCCGCCTACCGCGACGTGCTCCTGAGCTCGGCTCTCCAGCTGAAGGGGAGCGGGCGCATCAAAGACCCGGCCTTCACCGTGACGGATGAGATGATCCGCACCGTCCTGGGCCGCCTCCGCGCCCGCGGCGTGGAGATTCCGGACAGCGTGTTGGCGGGCGCGCAGATGCTGCTCGCGCGGGAACTGGGATACGAGACGGTGCAGTTTACGTTCGGTCGGACGGCGGAATTCCGGCGGCGCGTAGCGGACGACCATCAGATTCGGGAAGCACTGGCGCTCGCGCGCCGCGCCAAATCGCCGCAGGACCTGCTGGCGCTCGGTACGGCACACCCGGCCGCGTCGCAACGGAACTAGGTGCCCGACACCCGGCCCGTCGTCGGGATCATCGGGCCGGGGCGCGCTGGGGTCGGGCTGGCCCTCGCGCTGGTGGCGGCCCGATATCGAGTGTTGCTGCATGGTCGCCGCATGCGGCCTGTTCCCCCGCCACTCGCGCTGACGGCAGGCCCCGCTGATGCGCCGCCCGCCTGGATCGCCCAGGCGGGCGTCGTCATTCTCGCCGTGCCCGATGACGCCATCACGACGGTCGCCCACGCCATCGCGGGCGCCGTCACGGCCTCACAGGTCGTCCTCCACCTCTCCGGCGTGCAGGGGCAGGAAGCACTGGACCCCATCGGAATGACGGGGGCGGCGTTGGGCTCGTTACATCCCCTTCAGACCATTGCGGATCCCGGGCAGGCGCCGGAGCGCCTGCGGGGGGCGTGGGCCGCGGTGGAGGGCATGCCCGGGGCTTTGGCCGCGGCAGAACGCCTTGCCACGGACGTGGGGATGCGCCCGTTCCGGATCACCGCGGGCGCGAAGCCGTTGTACCACGCCGGCGCGGTCTTCGCCTCGAACTACTTTGTCGTGGTAGAGGCCGTGGCTCAACGCTTGTTGCGCGAGGCGGGTCTCTCGGACGCCGACGCCTGGGCGGCGCTCCGCCCGCTCGTCGAGGGCACCCTCGAGAACCTGGTTCGCAGGGAGCCAAGTGGGGCACTGACGGGTCCTGTCGTGCGGGGCGACGAGTTCACGATCCACCGCCACCTTGCATCGCTATCGGAGGACGACGCTGCGTTGTATCGCGGCCTGGGACGTGCCGCTCTTGAGATGGCTCGGCGGCAGGGGATGGATCCGGCGAGCGCCGCCCGCGTGGCCAAGGCGCTCGCTACTGATCGATGACCTGCACGCCGCGCGGGACCGAAAACTTGAACTCGCGGGCCGGCACCTCCACCTCGCCGCGCGCCCGCAATGCGCGCAGGATCACGACCCGCTGTTGCCCGGATACCTCCGTAATGTCCATCCGCCGCACCAGGCTGTCGCTCCGGGCGATCCAAATCACGGCTGCGCGGTACGGGAGGTTCGGGTCCTTGGGGTCGAGCGCGATCACATCCGCCACCCCGTCGGGCGCCAGCGTGTCGACACGGACATAGCGCGCCCGGTAGCGCTCGCGGGCGTGGTCCACGAACTGACCGATGAGGTTGGGGCCGGTCGTTCCCAGCTCGGGGATCGGAGTGCGGATCACCTGGTCCGGCGTGGTGCTTGGGGTATACAGCCAGAGGGACCGGCCGTCCGCAACGATGCGATCTCCCTTGGGGCGGGTGAAGCGCATAGCGAACAGGTTCGGCGGCCTCTGGTACAGCTTCCCCCACGTGGTGTCGGGCTCTCCCACGAGCGGGTTCATCACCACCTGCACGAAGTCCGCGGCGAACGCGGACACGGATTGATATGCCACGTTGGCGCCGTCGAGGATCGGCCAGGGGTCCTGAGCGGTCAGTCGGTTAGACGGGTAGGCGGCTAGTAGCATCGCGACCCCCATCACCTTCGTTCCGCGAGTCATGTCCATCATCTCTATTACTACCCGGCTAACCGCCTAACCGCCTATCAGTGCCGGCTCTGCCACCCGCCGTCCGATGACCTCGGCGATGGCGCGTGCTTCGTGCATCAGCTGGACGAACTGCTCCGGGAAGAGGGATTGAGCTCCGTCGGAGAGGGCGCCATCGGGGTTCGGGTGCACTTCCACCATGATGCCGTCGGCGCCCGCCGCGACCGCCGCCCGGGCCATCGGGATCACTTTGTCCCGCAGTCCGGTGCCGTGCGAGGGATCGGCGATAATCGGTAGATGGGACAGCTTGTGCACCACGGGTATGGCGGTGAGGTCGAGCAGGTTGCGCGTGGTCGTGTCGAAGCTCCGGACACCCCGCTCGCAGAGAATCACATCGTGGTTCCCTTCGGCGAGCAGGTACTCAGCGGAAAGCAACAGTTCTTCGATCGTCGCCGACATGCCGCGCTTGAGCAAGACAGGTTTTTTCGCGCGGCCCGCGGCTTTGAGCAGCGAGAAGTTCTGCATATTGCGCGCGCCGATTTGAATGATGTCGGCCGCTTCCGCGATCCACGCCACGCCTTCCGCGTCCATGGCCTCGGTGCAGATGAGGACACCGGTTTCTTCCCGGGCTTTGACGAGGAGCTTGAGGCCGGGCTTCCCCAGCCCCTGGAAGGCGTAGGGCGACGAGCGCGGCTTCCAGGCTCCTCCCCGGAGAATGGCGGCGCCCGCGTCTTTCACCAGCCGCGCGGCGTCGAGGATCTGTCGTTCGTTCTCCACGGAGCAGGGACCGGCGATGACCACGACATCGGTTCCTCCTACCGTCACGCCTCCGGGAAGCCGGACGATGGTGGATTCCGGCTTCCACTCGCGGCTCACCTGCTTGTAGGGCTTGGTGACCTGAATGACGTCCTGAACTCCGGGCAGCCCCTCGAGCCTGGCCGCGTCGATCCGTCCGTCGTTGCCCACAATTCCCACAGCAGACCGCTGCGCGCCGGGCATCACCCGGGCCTCGTACCCCATGTCCTTGATCACCGCGACGACCCGCTCAATCTCGGGATCGGTCGCGCCGTGACGCATCACGATCAGCACGTCGCTGCTCCTCCAATGGTGAATCGATCGCCGTCGCGGGCGGCCACGATCGGCCCTTTGAACCGCTCCCCGGCAATGCGCGCGGGGTCGGAAGTTTCCACCGGCGGATAGAAGTGCGTCAAGACGAGGCGTTTTGCTCGTGCGTCACGACCCAGGTCGCCCGCCTGCGCCGGCGTCAGATGGATGTCCACCGCCAGGGGTTCGGGGAGCGAGCATTCGGCGAGCAGCAGATCGCAGCCGGTCGCCCAAGTCGCGAGCTCCGCGCTCGGCCCCGTGTCGCCGGTGTATACCAGGCGACCCTCCGGAGCCGTGATACTCACCGCGACGCTCTCCGCCGTGTGCGGCACGCGGCACGTCTCGAGGTTCACCTCGGCGTTGAGCGGGAACGGCTCGCCGTCCCGCACGTCGAGGACGGCAATCGGAAACCCGGGGTCGAGCAGCCACGGGCCGAACCCCTGGGCGAGGGCTTTGACCAGGCGCACCGTTCCGGCGGGACCCAGGATCACCAGAGGATCCTTGCGCGGCGGTTGCGCCGTGTGCCGCAGCGCGAACACGAGCATGGGCAGCTCGCCGAAATGATCCGGATGAAAATGCGTCAGCACCACGTGGGTGATCTGCTGCCAGGGCAAGCCGAATTCCGCGAGCCGGTGCATGGCGCCGGCGCCGCAGTCGAGTACGATTCTGAGTTGCCCCTGGCTCACCCAGTGGCAGGGCGCGGTGCGCTGCGCCGACGGCGCGGTGGTCCCGGTGCCGACGGTCACGAGTTCCATGAGCTAGGAATTCCTTCCGCGAAAGACGATCCGCCTGAACTGGGTTACCCCACTGGCCCGCAGTTTGTACACGTATACCCCCGCCGGCACCTCCCGCCCATTGTCCGCGCGGCCGTCCCACAACAATCGAGGATCGCATGGAGCGCCGCCCGCGGCACTGCGGCCGTAGCGGCCGGGTGCGAGCACGGGACCCAAGCCGGGCCCCGGGACCAGGCGTCGCACCGGGCTGCCGCGCAGGTCGAGGATATCGAGCTGTACCTCAGTGGTGATCGCCAGGTCGAAGGACAGACAGGTGTCGTCCTGTCCCGGTGCCGGGAAGGGGTTGGGAAAGTTCTGATACAGGAGCGTGACCGGCGGCAGCAACGAGTCAGCTGCGGTTGCGCCTTGCGCAGGCAGCCGTGACGCGGCCGCCAGGCCCAGGAGCGTGGCGGTCCAGGCGAGAGAGCGCATGCGGGCCGGTTAGGCGGGCTCCAACTGGCCGAGGCGGACGCCGACGATGGTGGACACCCCGGGTTCCTGCATCGTGACGCCGTACACCGCATCGGCGGCTTGCATGGTGCGAGGATTGTGCGTGATCACAATGAACTGCGTTTGCTCTTTGAACTCCGAAAGCAGCCGGACATAGCGGCCCACGTTGGCATCGTCGAGCGGCGCGTCCACCTCGTCGAGGAGACAAAATGGACTCGGCTTCGCGAGGAAGATGGCGAACAACAGCGACACGGCCACCAGCGTGCGCTCTCCCGATGAGAGCAGATGGATCCGCTGCGTGCGTTTGCCTCGAGGGGCGGCGTGGATCTCGATCTCGCTGTCGAGTGGCTCATCCTCATTCGCCAGGCGGACGTCGCACTCGCCCCCTCCAAACAGGGTCTGGAACACACTGCGGAAGTTCTCCCGCACCTTGCCGAACGATTCGAGGAACAATCCCTTGGCTGTCTGGTCGATTTCGCGCGCTGCTTGCTGCAGCGAGGTCCGGGCGGCGACGAGGTCGTCCCGCTGGGTCATCAGGAACTCGACGCGCTTCAGCTCCTCGCCGTGCTCATCGACGGCGAGGGCGTTCACCGGTCCCACGGCATCGATCGCCGCCTTGAGCCGCTCGTTCTCCTGTCGCAGCCACTCGATGTCCCCTGCGACCTCCGGGGCCTGAGCGAGGAGGTGATCGAGCGGCTTGCGCCACTCAGCCTCGACCCGGGCGGCGAGCGCCTGTTTGTGTCCCAGTATTTCCGAGCGCTCGAGCTCGAGCCGGTGCCCTTCGCTCCCGAGGGTATTGAGGGCCTGGCGGTGCTCCTCGAGTTCCACCTCCCCGCGCGCGACGTCCGCATCGGCCTCCTGGACTTGCTGCTCGGCTTCCAGGGCCGCTTCGCCCAAGGCGCCGAGCGCCATACGGCGGTCCTTGAGGGCGTCCTCCCACGTTGTGCGCTGCGTCTCGAGCGTGGCGGCATCGCGATCGATCTCGCCGATCTCCTGCACCAGCGCGGTCGCCTGCGCGCGCGCGGCTTCGGCCTCCGCCGCTGCCCGGACCGCCCGTTCCGCGGCCGCAGTGCGGCGCGCGTCCATCTGCGCAGCCTCGACCTGCCAGCGGACGCGCTCCTCTCGCGCCGCCTCCTGCTGCACGTCCAGCTCGGCGAGCCGCGCGCGCTCTCCTTCCAGACGCCCGTCGAGCCGGACGCGCTCGACTTCCTGCCGCTCCAGGTCCGTATGCAGAGCGGCAAGGCGCGTCTCGATTTCCGCCAGCCGGCGCGAGAGCCGGGCCACCTGTGCCTCCGCGTCCGCCGCTTCGCGTTGCGCGTGTGCCGCCGCCCGCTCGGCCTCACCTTTGTGCGCGCTCGTCTCGAGTTCGAGGTGACGCGCGCGCTCGGCCGCCGTCGTCGCCGCCGCGTGGGCGGCTTCCGCCGCGGCTAGCTCCCCCAGCGCGTGCTCGAGCTCGGTCGCCGCTCGACTCCGCGCCACTTCCCCCGCCTGCACGTCGTGCTCCAATCCTTCCAGCTCGGCGCGGCGCAGCAACGGTCCGCCGGAGCTCACCCCGGCCAGGAAGACAGCCCCGTTGGCGCGGCGGAGCGCGTGCCCGTCGTCCAGGACCTCGTGGCCCGCCAGGAGCGCGCGCACCCACGCTGCCGCCGGCCCGTCGGCGCGCAGCTCGTCCTTGAGGGGATGGCCGTCGGCCGCGAGGCGCGGGCCGGGAACGCACGGCAACAGCAGTAACGGGCCGGGCTGCGCGCCGGCATGCCAGCGCCGGATCTCGTCGATGGTCGACGCGTCGCGTACCAACACCGCGTGCAGCCAGTCTCCCAGCAACCGCTCGGCAAGTTCGGCGTCCCGGCGGCTCGTCCGCACGAAATCGGCGAGCGGGCCGAGCACTCCGTCTCCGAACTGGCTCCTGGCTTTGAGCAATGCCTGGGCGGCCGGCGCCAGGCCCACCCGCTCGCGGTCCAGCTCGGCCAGCGCTTCATGGCGCGCCGTAATCTGCGCCAGGGCTTCTTCCGTCCGGCGGCGCACGGCGCGCCCGTGGGCTTCGCGCTCCTTGGCCGCCGCAACGCGCCGCCGCTCCCGTTCCACTGCCTCCGCCGCCGCAGCCGCTTCCTGCGCTTGCGCGGCGGCGCGGTGGGTCAGCGAATCCACCTGCACGGCGGCAGCCTGCTCGGCCGCCTCCCGCGCCGCGCGCTCGCTTGCCGCTTGCGCGATCTGCTGCTTGAGCTCGGCGCGCTCTCGCTCGAGCGCGGCACGTTCACCCTCGAGGGCCCGCGCCGCTTCGGCCCGCCGCTGCAGATCCTCCTCCAGCGTCCGCACGGTTGCCCGCTGCTCGCCCAGACGATCCCGCACTCCCTGCTCGTGTCCCGCGCGACCCTCGAGTTCGACCTGCACGCCCGACAAATCTTTCTCGGCGGAGGTCTGCTCCGCGGCCGCGGCTTCCCGCTCTCGCTCCGCCTGAGCGGCTCGTAGGTCTGCCTGAGTGCGGTCTTGGGTGGCCTTGGCGCGTCGCTGACCGGCGTTGTGCAGCCGCTCTGCCGCCACCGCCATGTCGCCCTCGAGGCGCCCGATCTCGAGCTTTGCGTCTGAGAGCCGGCGCTCCACATCGGTGCGCCGTGCTTCGGCGGTATGGCGCCCCTGGACTCGTGTTTCCCGCTCGCGCTCCGCCTCGGCGAAGCTGGCGCGCGCCGCCGGCCTGCCCGCCGCGAGTTCGCCGGCGCGCACGCCCAGGGCGCCGAGCGACAACTCGAAATCCTCGAGCTCGCGCCGCACCAGCGTGAGCGCAATCCCGAAACGCTCATCGATCATCTTCCCGTAGCGTTCGGCCTTGCCGCGCTGCCGCGCCAGGCTACGCACCTGGGTCTGCACCTCGGCGATGAGATCCTCCAGCCGTGCCAGGTCGCCGCTCGTCTCCTCCAGGCGGCGCTCGGTGCTGCGCTTGCGGTCGCGATACAGGCCGATGCCCGCTGCCTCTTCGAACAGTGAGCGGCGCTCCTCGGCCTTTTCGGAGAGAAGCTCGTCGATCATCCGGGCTTCCATCACGACCGCCGCGCCTGCGCCCAACCCCGTGCCGCTGAGCAGGTCCTGAATGTCCCGCAGCCGCACCGGGGACCGGTTGAGGAGGTACTCGCTTTGGCCCGAGCGCGACAGGCGGCGGGTGACCACGACCTCCTGGTATGCCAGGGGCAGCATGCCGTCCGAGTTGTCGAACACCAGTGACACTTCGGCGACGTTCACCGGCCGCCGGCCTGTGGACCCCTGGAAGATCACGTCTTCCATTTTACCGCCCCGCAGCAGGCGGGGAGACTGCTCCCCCAACACCCAGCGCACCGCGTCCGAGATGTTCGACTTCCCGCAGCCGTTCGGCCCCACGATGGCGGTGACGCCGTTGTCGAACGGCAACTCCACCGACGAGCCCGCGAACGATTTGAACCCGGACAACTCCAGCCGGCTCAATCTCATGGTGTGGTTTGCACCCGCGTGATGAGTTTGGCCTGAATGCCGGCCCGGGCAAGCTGGGCCTGCGTGAAACCCGCCTGCTCGGCCGATTCGAACGCACCAACCAACGTCGGTGCGTCCGGCTTGCCCGGCAGAGCCGGGATGCCGCGCCGACGGAGACTATCGACGTCCATGCCGCCCTCGAGCGCCAGCGAATAGGGCGCGCGCAGCAGCTCCCCTTGCCCTGACGGGACAGCGCGATTGCGCCACAGCGAGGTCCGTGCGGCGGCGGCGGAGTCGCGGGTCGGATAAGAGCCGACGAGTACGCGGTACCAAACGGTGCCGCGTCCCAGCGGCACGAGGGTAACGAAACTCGCTCCCTTGCCCGCCTCCCCTCCGCTCAGGCGGTCCGCCAGTGCCAGGGCCTTCTGCAAGCTGCCGTACGCGGCAAGCTGGACGGTCCAGGCGAGCGTGTCGACGCGCGACGGAGTGGAAACGGGAGGGGGAGGGGGAGGGCAGATGGGCAGTGTCGAGCGTCAGCAGCCCCCATGAACCTGCGGCGCCTGCCGCCAGCGTTGCGGCAACCAGCACCGGACGCGCTGCCCGCCGGCGCCGCGGCGGCGCGGGTCGGGGGACCGCCGCCGGTGGACGCCCCGCAGGGATGAGCGCTGGGGTTCCTTGAGCGGGCGGCGGCGTCCAGCGCTCGCGCACGACGCCGAGCATCGGAACGCCTCGCTCGGTGGCGGCGACGATTCCCTGGCCGATGGAAGACTCCGGCTCGAAACCGTCCGGGGATAGCACGAGGAGGCCGTCAGGGACGGCAGCGAGCCGGGCGAGGGCGCCGGCGGAGAGATAGAGGAGAAGAAGGGCCCCCTCCGATCGGAAGCCGGCTTGCAACTTCTTCCACCGCGCGTGCCCGAATATCTCGCCCGCGCTCGCGGTGTAGGACCCGGCCGCAATGAAGAACACTCCATCTACTTCGTGCGCGGCTTTGGTCAGCGACACGCCGTACTCGAACGCATCCACGATGCCATCGCTCGGTGTGCACCCGACGACGTCGTGCAGCCTCGGCTCCTCGATCCACAGGTCCACGAGGGCGACGCGACGGTTTTCGTGCACGGCCGCTCGCGCCACGTCCCACGCGGCCTCGGCGGCCCATCGCAGATCGGCGGTTGCCGGTACGAGCGCGACGAGCGCCTGCGATTCCACCAACGTGGGGATCAGATTCCCCAGGCGAGAGCGAGGCAGCGCGCGCAGCGTCATGGTGTTGGCTGGTAGATCCAGAACGGGCGCCCGAGTTTGCGGCCGATCGCCTCGGCTTGGTCACGGCTCTCATATGGACCCAGCACTACGCGGAATCCATCGTCGGGACCCTTGGGGGGCAGTACACGCGCGGCGAGTCCCGCTCGCGTGAGCTGCTGCGCCATCTGGGCGGACCATGCCTCGTTCTGGGATGTCGACACCTGGACGTACAACGGAGCCTCCGGCCCCGGGGTGGCCGCGCCTCCGGCGTCGGCTCCCGGAGACGACGCCTGCGCGTCCGCGAGCGTTCCACGGAAGCCGCTCGAACGACCCGGTGTGAAGGTCCACAGATCGGTGTCTCCTCCGCGAACCCGCCCGGTTTCCTTCACGACCGAATCGGGCCGATAGGCGACAATGTCGTTCTCCTGGCCCACCAGGAGGGATCCGTCGGGCGCGATCGCCGGGAGATCGGCATCCCACGACGTCGCGACGGTGCCGATCATCGTCTTGGTCGGGAGATCGACAATCCACACCGAATCACCGACGGAGGGACGCGCCAGGAGCCAGCGCCCCAGCGGATCGAGGCGCACGGTGGCGGCGGACGTCGGGAGCGCCACACCGTCAACCTCCGCCCGCTCGTAGCGGTCGATCACCGCCAGGCCGGCCCCGGCGCGCCGGGTCACGTACACGCGATGACCCGACGGTGAGAAGGCCAGGGTCCGCGGGTGGTCGCTGAGGCGAACGAAGGCGGCCTCACGGCGCGCCTGAGGATCGACCAGCAGCACGCCGCTATCGCTCGCCACGGCAACCAGGTCGCCCCAACGGGTGGCCGCGACGTCGCCCGTGAACGGCAACAGTCGCGTCGCGGGAGGCTGGTCCGCGGCCACCGTGATGAGCCGCATGGTGGACGGATGCGTTGAATCGCCCGGAACGATCGCGATGAGACGCTGATCGGCGGCCCCGAACAGCTCGCGCGGGACGACGCTGAGCGGTTGTGGCCACGTGAGCCGCGCCCTGCGCGCCACCGAGACCACGCGACGCTTCGCGTCCACGACGTAGAGGGTCTGGTCCGGACCGAGCACCGTGACGAGGACGCTCGCCGCGACTGAATCGACCCGGCCGGTTTCGAGGTCGAGCGACAACAAGTCGCCGGTGGGCGTTGTGACGAATAACACCTGGGACTCGGCGTCGAGACCCACTACGCGGGTGATGGGTGGAAGGCGTCCCCGCACGGCGTTCGGGATCTCGGCGAGGCTGGGCAGCCGGTACGCCCGCACGGGTCCACCCTTGCGGGACAGGCGCAGCGCAATCGCCGCGCGGCGGGGGCCGGCCCGGACCGGTTGTCTAACTACCTGCTGCGATTGGGATTGCGACGACCGAGCAGCGGGCGCCTGGGACCGGCAGCCCCACAGCGCGAGACCGGCGCATAGGAGGGACCATGGACGGGTGAGCAAAAGGCCTCGCCGGAGAAGATAGGCAACCGGCGAGGCCAAGGCAAGTGGTTTAGCGATGCGGAGTTAGAACGTCGGACCCACGCTGACGATCCAGTACCCGTTGTCATGCGTCCGGTTCAGCGGCCTAGTGTAGTCGAACCGGAGCGGGATTCCCAGGAAGTTCACGCGAATCGAGCCGCCCCAACTTTGCAGCGGTGTGCGGTACACCTCCGGGTCCTGATCGGCTGTCCGGGTTCCAACGATCTTGGAGCCGTTCTGCCATGCGATGCCGACATCGTAGAAGATGGCGCCCTCGATTGGCGGCAGCGCAATCGGGAGGAAGCCGAGCGTCAGCGAGCGCGTCAGCGGGAACCGGAGCTCGACATTCGCGACGCCGATGCGGGATCCAATCAACTGATCCAAATCGGCGCAGCCGGTGGTGGTCCCCGGGGACCCTCCCAGGAGGGGCGCGATATCAGTGATGCGTTGATAGCACTCGTTGCGGATCAGCGAGCCAGGGGTGTAGCCCCGGATGAAGTCGGGATTCCCGAGCTGCACCGGGAACTCACCCGCGTCCCGGCCGAAGCGGCCGTAGAACAGGCCTCGCAACGCGAGCGTGAAAGGCCGCGCGAACAGGTAGCGGCGCATGTCGATGAGGGCCCCGGTAAACTTCCAGCCGCCGACGGCCGGGGACACCTGCAGGCGGTAGCGGCTGCCGGCGAAGGGTCCGACGAACCCGAACAACGAGTTGTCGTGCGTCACCGCGAGCGTCGGCGCCACGTAACCGATCGACGGGTGCAGCACCGTCTGGGTATTGCTAACACCGAGCGCCCGCCCTAACGCGTCGAAGTAGAGCTGTTGCTCGAGGATGGCATCGCTGATGCCGACCACGTGCAACCCGAACTCGATGCGGTTAAAGCGGCTGAAGGGATAGGCCGCAGACACGAACCCGTCCCGCACGACCAGCCGCCGGATGCGGGTCGTGAAGAACACATCGCCCGGAGCGCCCGAGGTGGCCAGGCCGACCGTACTGGGGATATAGAAGTAGGAAGGCTGCTGGGTCACCGCTCCCGCCCAGTTCGTGCGGCGGCTCTGGTCGATATAGGCGGCAAGGAACTGCGCCTCGCTCAGACGCCCATTGAGCGCACCCGCGAACTGCAGCGTGCGGTTGCCGAGCATGTCGGAGAGCGAGATGCCCGTCCCCCCGAAGATTCCACGACCGAAGTTGTCGCGCTGGTACCCGATCGAGGGCTGGGCGATGAAGTCCGTCGAGAACCGGGTGCGATACGCATGAATCGTGAACGCCGTGGTGTCCGGCAACGCGAGCGTCGCCGAATCAAGCAGCAGGCGCACCGATACCGGCACCGGCGTTGCTTCCGTGGTCGAGTCTGTGGGCGGGTTCGCGGACGACGAGCGGAACCCCGTGGCGGAGCGGTACGTGGACGTCGCGGGGTGATCCGGCTGGCCCGGAGTCACGGCGGCCGGGCCTACATCCTGCGGCGCCATTGGGAGCATGGACAGCACCGGGGGCGTCGCCGGATCATGGTAGGGTTGACGCCGCAACGACCGCGGGTTGTCCACCGCGTACACGTTATAATCGGCGTCTTCGTAGTAGCCGAACGCCAAGCGGTCGGCCTTCCGCGCCCACGAGAGGCACGGCGAAAACGGCGTGATGCCGGAGACGCCCGTGTACACGTCGGTCAGCTGGTAGATGTTACCGTCTGTCAGGTCGTACAGAAAGATGTTGCTGATCCCCGTGCGGTCGGAGACGAACGCCAGCGATTTCCCGTCGGGCGCCCACACGGGATTGATGTTCTTGCCCCGGTCCATGTGACTCAGGACCTCGATGCGCCCCGACTCGATGTGATACAGGGCGACCCGCATGTTTCCGAATCGCAGGACGTTGAAGTCGGTCTCCGGTCCACGGTCGGTGGCGAACGCGAGCGTCTTTCCGTCGGGCGACCAGGCCGCCTGCAGATCCGCGTACCGGTCGTTGGTCAACCGGCGCAGGTCCGAGCCGTCGCGATTGACCAGGAAGAGGTCGGACAGGCCGCCGTCCAGGCCGGTGAAGACCAGCTGCTTCCCGTCGGGAGACCACGAGGGGCTCAACGCGCCATTGAGGGGGATCTGGATGCGCCCCACTTCACGGTCCTTCGGCACGTCGAGAATGACGATGTCGTCGCGGTCTTTGTGCTTCGCCGCGATGGCGAAGAACTGGCCGTCCTGGGAGAACGATCCCGCCGAGTTGATGAACCGCAGGCTCTCGTAGTTGCTGTTGATCGTGGACTTGATCAGCTGCCGTTTGACGCGACCGGTTTCGCCGTCCGCGAGGTACAGGTCGATGAAGAAAGAGCTCCGCTCTCCGAGGAACGCGATGTCTTTCCCGTCGGGCGACAGCGCGGCCGCGAGATGGAGCGAGCCTTCGGAGCGCCGCTGCGTCAGCAGCGGCTTGGCGATGCGGCGGGCCCGGTAGTGATCGGCGAGCTGGGGAAGCACAGTGGTCTGGATGGCGTCGCGCCACTCATCCGAGAGATCCTCGACGGGGCGGCTGAGCGCGCGCCGGAACGCGCCCTCGATCCCCGAGGACACGGACGCCTGCAGAATCTCGCCGATGGCTTCGTCGCCCCACTTCTCGCCGATATACGCCCAGAGGGCGTGGCCAAAATGGTAGGGGAAGATGCGCGGGTCGAAGGACATCTGCGCGATCGTGGGCAGCTTCCCTTCGATGGCCGCGTCCCGCAGCCACATCATCGTGAGCGCGTCCGGGGGCCCGAGGGAGAGATATTCGGCCATCCCCTCCATGAACCACAACGGAGGACTCACCTGGGACAGCGTCTGGAGGCCGCCGCCGATCTGCCCGTGGCTGAAGACGTCGAACTGGAACTGGTGCACCATCTCGTGCTGGAGCACGTGCTCCAGCTCGGCGTACGAGCCGGTGAAGGGGAGTACCATGCGGTGCTTCAACGGCTCGGTGAAGCCGCCGATCCCTTCGCCGAGGTCGTTGGTGGTGTTGGTCTGCACGAAGTCCGATTGCGACGCATAGAAAATGATCGGCTTGCGCACCTTGAACTGGTGGCGCAGGATTCGTGACAGGCGTGCATAGCCGCGCTCCGCCATGCGGGCGGCATCCATCGCCGCCTCCCGCTCTCGCTCGTAGAAATACACCTCGAAGTGATCGGTGCGGATCACCTGCCATTCGAAGTTCCTGTACTGCACCTTGTTCTGGCCGAAATACTGCTGACCTGCCGCCTGCGCCACGCCGCACACGAGAAGTACGGCCACCAGTCCGCTGAACCGTCGCATGACACTCATCCTTTCGTTCCGCCCTGCGGGACGGACACCAGCACCGCTGCATCGCCCCACAGACGCTCGAGCTGGTAGAAGTCCCGCAGCTCGGGGTGGAAGACGTGCACGACGAAATCTACATAGTCGAGTAGTACCCAGCGACCCTGCGACAGCCCTTCGACGTGATGGGGACGCACCCCCCGGGGCGCGAGCTCGGTCATCACATGGTCCGCCATGCCGCGCACGTGCGTGTCCGACGTGCCCGACGCGATGACGAAATAATCAGCTGCCGCGGTCAACTCCCGGAGATCCAGCACTACCGGATCGACGGCCTTGCGGTCGGCCAAGGCGTGAGTCGCGAGCCACAACTCCGGTGGTGGGGCCCGGTGGGTCCGCGACGACCGGCTGTTCCCCCTGCTAGTCATAGCAGGCTCGCCATCCCTTTGTTCCGTCGGGCTACTCCTTCACCACGGTCACGAGAATCTCAGGGCGGACTTCGGGGTGGATTTTGATCCCCACGCGAAACTCGCCCAGCTCCCGGATCGGCTCGGGGAGGTCCACTTTGCGCTTGTCCACGTGGAACCCCTGCTCCTCGAGCTGCCGCTGGATGTCGCTGGCGGTCACTGAACCGTAGAGCTTTTCCTCCTCGCCCACCTTCGCCGTAAAGGTCAGGTGCACCCCAACCAGTCGCGCTGCCTCGACCTCGGCCGCCGACTTTTCCAGCGCGCGCTGCTTGGTGAGGCGGTCGGTCTCGAAGGTGATGCGCTTCTTGTTCGCCTCAGTGGCTGAATACGCCAATCCCTGCGGGAGGAGGTAATTCCGCGCGTAGCCGTCTCGTACCTTGACGACCTCACCCGCCTTGCCGAGGTGCTGCACATCTGCGCGGAGAATGATCTCTATCGCCATACGCTATCCTCTTATGACGCGTTCGGCCGGCCTGCCAGCCGGCGCCGGAATTCGAGCCAGGTGTCGGTCATCCCCAGGGTCGCGAGCCCCGGGACGACGATGAGCAACGGCACGGCGAGCAGGGCCGCGGCCAGGCAAGCAACCACTAGGGCCATCGGGGAGACGCCCACGGTGAGGGCGAATGCGACCACGACGGCCGCGCCGCGCAGGAGATACAGCGTACCGACGACAACCAGAAGATTGAGCGCGGCGCCCTTGAGTCCTGCCAGCAGCGGCGTAATCCAGACCGTCACGCCCAGCACCACCGCCCACACCCAGCCGTCGGCAAAGCGGAACTCGCGGAACCGCCCGAGCGGGGTTCCGAACGGGCGCGCGGCCAGGCGCTGATGCCACTGCCAGGCGAGCCCCAACCCCGCGAGGGACTGCATGACGAGCAGCGCCGGCACGGTCTGCCCCAGGAAGGCCACCGTGGGATCGAGCACGACGTACGCCTCGGGCCGGAGGGCGACCAGCGTTCGGAGCGTCTCCCCGGCCTGCCGGGTGGCGGCCCACTGGAGCATGCTTGCAGCGTCCGGGCCGAGGATCAACCGCGCGAGCCCGAGGGCGGCACCGAGCGCGAGGACGCTCGCGCGCAACGCCTGGGGAAGGAAGCGCGCCGGGGCGACCAGCGTAAGGACGATGAACGTCGCCGCGACGAGCACGATGTACGCATGCGCTGCCGCGCCCACGAGGTCCCCCCCCGCGCTCAACAGCAGCGCCACGCTGGGAATCCCGATGAAGGCCGCGGCACGCCATTGAGCGGCCCCGAGCGGGCGTGCCGCGACGAGCAGCGCGGCGAGCGGCAGACCGACCAGACTGAGCGGGGCCCAGAGGGCGAACGCCGCCGTGGTGAGGACGAGCCGCCAATTCGGGCGTGCCCGTGAGTCCACCTCAACCCCCATGGCGCTTGATGTAGGGGAGCAGCGCGAGCTGGCGCGATCGTTTGATCGCCCGCGCCAACTGGCGCTGGTGACGGGCGCACATGCCCGAAAGGCGGCTCGGGAGGATCTTGCCGCGCTCGGTCAGGAAACGGCCGAGCGTACGATCGTCCTTGTAATCCAGCACCCGTGCCCCGGACTCGCAGACGGGGCACGTCTTGGAGGGCCGCCTCATGCTTCTTCCTCCTCTTCGATCTCATCCAGGTCGGCGGCGATCGGCGGCGGCGGCACCGGCTTCACCGGCTCTCCTTCGTTCACCACCACCATGAACCGCAGCACGCTCTCGTCGAGTTTCACCGCGCGCTCGTACTCCGGGAGGACTTCGCCCTCGGCTTCGAACTGCGCGACGACGTAGTACCCGCTCTCGCGCTTCTTGACCGGAAACGCGAGGCTCCGCTTACCCCAGTGAGCGATGTTCGTGACCGTGCCCTTGCCGTCCTTGGTGATCAACGTATGGAACCGCTCGAGCTTTTCGTTGATCGCCGGTTCTTCGAGGGCGCTGTCGAGGATGTAGACCGTCTCGTAGCGACGGGCCATGCCACCTCCCTTTGGTCGTAGGCGACCCGGCGCAGTGCGGCACCGAGTAGGGAATTTGTGGGGCGAAAGATAGACCGACGGGGGAGGGTGGGGAAGGCCTACGCCGAAACGCCCTCACGCACCCATCGCTCGACGGTTTCCACCATCAGTGGCATCGCTGCCTCCACCTGCTCCGCCTGGTCGGGCGTGAACGGCGCGAGGACATAGTCCGACCAGTCGCCTGTTCCCTCGGGAAGTGGTCCCACGCCGATGCGGAGCCGGGCGTACTGCTGGGATTGGAGCGCGCCTTCGATACTCTTCAGACCGTTGTGCCCACCGGCTGAGCCATCGGCGCGCAGGCGGAACGTACCGCACGCGATCCGGAACTCATCGACAAGAATGAGCAGATCGGTGGCGGGATTGAACGTGGGATCGGCGCGGAGCGACGCGAGCGCCGCTCCGCTCAGATTCATGAAGGTGGCGGGCTTGAGGACCCGGACCGGGACGCCTGCGATCTCCCCTGCGGTGACGCGGGCGCGCTCACCGCGCCGAAAGGCCGGAAATTCCCAGCGCGCCACCAGCGCGTCGGCGAGCCAGAACCCCGCATTGTGCCGCGTCGCCGCGTACTCGGGACCAGGATTCCCGAGGCCGACCACGGCGCGCAACGGTCAGCTCTCTTTGCCGCCCTTGGGTTTCTCCGCCTTCTCGGCCTTGGGCTTGGCCTCGCCCTTGCCCTCCGCCTTCGGAGCGGCCTCGCCCTCGGCGCCTTCTTCCTCGTCCTCGCGGACCTTGCGGATCAGCTCGGGCTCGGCGACGTCGGCCGCTGCCTCGGGCGCGACCGCCGTCACCTCTTCAGCGCGGGGCGGCACGACCGTCGCGATGGTGAGATCCGGGTGCGTCAGGATCGTGGCGTTCGGGATCGACAGGGCGTTCACGTGCAGGGAGTCGCCGATCTTCAGGGCCGTGACATCGAGCTCGACGCGGTCCGGGATGTGCTCCGGCAACACTTCGATCTCCACCTCGCGCGTCACCTGGTCGAGGACGCCACCGGCGTTGCGGACGCCATCGGGCGCGCCGACGAGGTGCACCGGCACCTTGAGGGTCACCTTTTCTTCCGCGTGGATCTCGTAGAAATCCACGTGGATGATGTCGGGACGGATCGGATGACGCTGGATCTCGCGAATCAGCGTCTTCGTTTTCTTGCCGTCCAGCGCCAGCTCAATGATTGTGCTCGCGGGCTCGATTCCGGTCAGGGCTTGCTCGAGCGCCTTGGCCTCGACGGTGAGACTCTGCGCCGTCCGCCCGTGGCCGTAGATGACGGCGGGCACGTGGCCTCGGAAGCGGGCCTGACGCGCCGGGCCCTTGCCGGTCTCGGTCCGCGCGCTCGCGGCGAGAGAAACGATGTGTGCCATTTAGAATGACCTCAAATTGCGGAGTTCCGCGTCAGTCAAACAACGAACTCACCGATTGATTGCTGTGTTCGTATCCGATCGCCTTCCCGATCAGGCCGGCGATCGAGAGCACCTTCAGCTTCTCGAAATGCCGTTCTTCCGGAATCCGGATGGTGTTCGTCACGGCCACCTCGTCGATCGCCGAGGCGCGGAGTCGCTCGACCGCCGGGCCCGACAGCAAGGCATGGGAGGCGAACGCGTAGATCTTCCGGGCGCCCAGCCGTGACAGCGCCGCCGCCGCCTCCGCGATGGTTCCTCCCGTGTCGATCATGTCATCGGGGATGAGGCAATCCTTGTCGGCGACCTCACCCACCACGTTGACCACTTCCGCCACATTCGCCGTCGTGCGCCGCTTGTCAATGATCGCGAGCGAGGCGTTCAGACGTTTGGCAAAGCCACGCGCCATTTTTGCCGACCCGACGTCGGGAGCCACGACCACCGGATCGTACAGCTCCTTCTGCCGGAAGTGGGCCACGAACACCGGCGCGGCGTACAGGTGGTCCACCGGGATATCGAAGAACCCCTGCATCTGATGGGAGTGGAAATCCAGGCCCAACACCCGGTCCGCTCCCGCCTGCGTGATCAGATTGGCGATCAACTTCGCGCTGATCGCGACCCGCGGCTGGTCCTTGCGGTCCTGACGGGCGTAGCCGAAGTACGGCAGCACCGCGGTGATCCGCGCCGCGCTGGCCCGACGGGCGGCGTCGATCAGGAGCAGCAGCTCCATCAGATTCTCCGCCGGCGGATTGGTCGGCTGGACGATGAAGACGTCCCGCCCGCGCACGTTCTCGTCGATCTTGATGAATATCTCGCCGTCGGCGAACCGGCGGATCGTCACCGCGCAGAGCGGCTGGCCCAAATGCTTCGCCAGCTCCTCCGCGAGCGGCCGGTTGGCCGTCCCGGAGAGCAGCAGGAGCTGGCTACGCGACAGCGTCAGGTCGGCCATTCGAGCCTAGCAAAATAGACGGCAAAGTGCGTGAAGCAAAGGGGCTGCTAGGAGTGAGGCTTGAGGGCGTCCTCTGCCGGAGTGAGCTGATCCACCAGCCAGAAATCGAGACGATACACGGTGCCGCCCGCCGCCGTGTGGACCCAGAAGCCGCCCGCCGTCGAGTCGAACGTGAGCGCGAGCAGGGCGCCGCCGCCCGCGCCCGCCCCGCGGACCGTGACGCGCCGCTCCGGCCGGGCAAAGGTGAGCGAGTCGGATTGGCGCTCGGTCGCGAACCCGGAGGCGTTCACAGTGCGGAAACTCTGCAGCAGGCGCGCCACGGCCGCCGAGTCGGCCGGAGCGCCGCTGGACAGCATCCACTTGGTTCCCTGCTTGCGGAGCGTGGTGCGCTTCGCGCCGCGCTGGATTTCCACCACCGCGATGCTTTCGGGCGCGACGGCGCCGATCTGGCGATCGCGCCAGTCATCTGCCGGACGCCCGACCAGTGCCGGCAGCCGGCCGGGCAGGAGATAGGTGCGCGCGTCGCCGACGAGGCGAACGTACGAGGCGTCGTCCCCCGCGCCGTGCCCGCCCACCAGGAGCTGTGCCAGCGTCTTCCCCCCACCCACCAGGCGGACCTGGCGCGCGCCGGTCGACTCCACACCCATCCGCGCAAACGAAGACGGGCGTTCGGCCGCCAGCTCGGCGCGAACCGAATCGCGCAACGCGTGGAACAAGTCATTGACGCCCGATTGGGACGCCGGATGCCGGTTCACAGTCCACACACCGGCCGCCTGTTTCGCGAGCAGGACGGTATCGGCGCCGTGGGTGATGGCGACCGTATCGACATCCCTTTCCGCGAGCGCCGGCAGGTGCAGACGCGGCGGGGCCGTATCTGCCCGGCGCGACCAGAGCTCGCT
>Ga0193727_1000167_pt1 | contig 23356 bp, 46 predicted proteins | sample H2c2metaG_FD_143051 | JGI IMG/M metagenome (GOLD analysis project Ga0193727, IMG submission 143051) | Soil microbial communities from a riparian zone of the East river system, Colorado, United States - H2c2 | ecosystem: Environmental > Terrestrial > Soil > Riparian zone | place: USA: East River...
ATGGACATCGGATAACTCGCGCCCCACCTTGATGAACTTGCAACCACCTCGGGGATAAGGCAAATTTTATGTTTCAATCATTTTGATAAGGAATACTTTGCATGCGCAACCCCAATCTCGGGTCGCTAAATTCCAGATTTATTTGATGAGTACGGCCCGGCGCGCACAGGCCGGTTCCCCGGGATGGAACTTTTTTCTTGGCTGTCGGTTTGCATTCTTGGCTGGCGGTTTGCAGTCGTGCGGCCCGGCCGCCCCTGGCTGGGGCCGTTCTTTGAAGCCTACGACAAGTTTTTCCATTAAGTGCCGAGGTGATCATTAATGACCGATCAGCAATTAGCCCTTCAGGCCATGAGCGACGCGCAGCGCATCCTCGAAGAATATCTGGAGCCCCGACCACACAATAGCGAGCGCATCCTTGACAAGCTGGTTGAGGTGCTCGAACGGCCCGACGTGCTGGTGGCCGTGGATCGCCTGCAGCGCAGCGGCTGGTAAGGCCAAGAAAAAACCCGCCGGCTTGTTCTTCTGCGAGGTAGAAGCCGCCAAGCTGTTCACATCTGGCAGGGCCCCGATGCTTCAGCACTCGTCTGCAAACGCGTATCATTCGTGCCGGGAGTTGTGGTGGATCTGGCTTGGTCACTTGAGCCAGCGGTGTTGCATTCCTTGAAGTGGGAAGCAATTTCAGCTTCGGCGCGATGCTCCCACTTCTGCGCTTCGATTAAATATTTCCAACTATGGATGGGGTCGAACACCGCCAACTGACGGCACAGAGAACCCATAGCGCGATAGTGTCGAACATTTTCCATTGCAAGCGCCCCCGCTCCACATCGACAGCTTATTCCGCCTCTTGCGAAAGAGTCATTATGATTATGCGACAGAACTATTTTTTGGATTTTTTTGGCGGTGGACTCGCCGTCAGCGTCAGCGTCTTGAGCGGCAACACAAGCTCGACGCTAGCGCTGCGCACGTTGCCTACCTTGTTATCAACGGTCCAGATCTTCAGCCATTCGGGCGCGGAACTGCATCGGCTCAATGCCCATCGCGCTCAGGCGTCATAGCGACCTCGCGTAAAATCATCGAGGTTCGGCGACAATCCAAACTAATCGTTAACTATTTCCGTAAACGTTGTGCGTGGGGCTTACGTAATGGGAGTTACGTGATGTCATGGGATTCACAATTTGCAGAGCCAATCGATCTGCCGAACAACGTAGTCGCCACCACCCTTGGCCAAGTCATTGCATATATCAGCGAACTTCCTGATACCGAGCGGAACTCGCGAGAGTGGCAGAACGCCCGCAAACGTATCCTTCAAGCGGCGGATCAAGTCGGGTCCATCTGGTTCGCGCGCATCGCGATCATCCAGGCACTTAAACGCAGGACGCCTCGTTTCAGGAGACGACGTTGGAGCCCGGAAGAGCTGAGGCTCTTGGACAAACTGGTTGTCGACGGTGCGTCACCACGCACGGCGGCCGAAGCACTGAAGCGATCAAAGGAAACAGTTCGCACCAAGGCGCGGAGGGTCGGTTGTCCCTTCCCTCACCGCGATGAGGTCAAACGCCAACGGCCGCTGACGCAGGAGGGAGTAGAGCTACCCCAACTCGCGAGATAGCGCTGCGCGTTCTGAATCCAGAGCTGCGCCGAGCCTGAAATCGGCAAAGGTGCGCAGCCACCGTCGCCTGAAGGGTGGTTCCTGCGGCAGTTCAACGCTTCCGCTCGCAACCGGCTCGCCCCTTGAGGGCCTGAACCGGAGTCGAAAATTCGTCGGAAGGATTCGGATCAGACGCCGATGGCTTGCCGGCATTCATGAATTCGGCCTGCGCAGCGTCCGATGACCATTCCAGATAGCGAACAACCGCGATGCCAAGCGCGAACAGGACGAGAAGTTCGACCACCCCTGTGGCAGCTGCTCCCCACCACCGGGTACCGCGGTTGTTTTGCTGCTGGCTGTTGAATAATGGCATGGCTCTCTCCCGAAACCGGGCTTGTGCCGCCTTAGATCAGTTCGCGATTTTCACATGTGAATTACTTCACGTCTCACACTCACTTGATGCTGGGGGAGTGGCGGGCTTGACTCACGATGAATTCCATCGATCGCCACGTCGCGGACTGTGAAAACGTGCGCGGTCGGCGCGGGCTGCGTTTGCACTGTCGGTGCTGGTGCTTCCGGCGCGGGCAGCGTGGTTTTGTTGTGTCCGGCCAGAACCGCGTCGGTGTAATGGCGCGCCAACATCAAAAGCATTTCAATGCTGCCCGGCAATTCGGCCTTGGCTCTTAAAGCGAATGAATGCAAGTCCGCAGCATCGGGCAGAAAACGAACCATGGCTTCAGTATGAAGCGCCAGTGCATTGAGCGACGTGACAGCGTCAGCCGCGGCGGACGCAAAACCTTCAGCGGCCTTCTCAATCTCGAAAGCGGCAGCCTCGCGCTGCTTCCTGTCAGCGACCGCTACCAACTCTTGTTCGAACTGCAGGATCTGCTGATCGGTCTCGGTCAGAGCTGCGCTAAGAGTGTCAACGCGAATTTGTGCGGCGCGAATTTTACTTTCCGCTTCGTCGAGCGTGGCGTCATCGGCATTGTCGCGCGCCAATTCGTTTGCCCTGGCATGATGTTCCGCGAGCAAAGTCTTCGCGGTAACAAGTCGCGCTGCAATCGACTTCGCAGCGTCGAGAGTCCTCTGCAGGGTTTTTTCCGCGTCGGGTTTGAACAGGCTCATGGCAATGAGTAACTTATGTTTGAAATTTGACCCCATGATAGCCTCCAAAAATGGGCGCGTGGATGCTGTGTTCCTCTTTATTCCTCTCCGTTGGGTTGCGAAATCGGCAACTTTTGCAGGTTACTTTCTGCCGCTGCGCGCACTTTGGAGCAGGCAAGCTCAATGAAATCTTGACAGTGGACTTCGGAAACCATTGCCCTGCGCGTCACCGGCGGCGGCGGTCTTATCGGGCGGCCTGTATCGCCGCGTTCCACATGACCGGCATTGAGCAATCGGACGCTGGATCGCTAACGGCGATTTGCCGAGAAATCGGTCGCGCAATTATTCCGGCACTCTTCTTTTGGTTCGACGTGGGCCAGCACCATCCACGATGTCAATCCAAGAAGCGCTATGGCGGTTACGATGATCTTTTTGAGAAATTCTTCGTTCATGGCTATTTGGAGATCGGGAGATTTGAAAAGGCACGCCGAAGACAGTTCTCACCGGAATTCAGCTAAACAATATGAACCAACTCACACCTTCGCGTAATTTTAAGAGGTGAGGAAAGTTCGTTGGCGGACGCACAACACCGCCTAGCGGAGTATGATCGCTAGGCGGCGCTGTTTTAGATACCGAGCCCTCAAATCCCCCGGCGTTATTATGTCCGCACGGGGCTGGCCAAGCTGCAATAGAAACTGACGCCGTAAAATTACGGGATTCGTCTGCCGGCTTGTGCACACCCTCGAAGGGCAGTAGCGCCGCCCATTCGAGGACCCGATCACCCTCCCCGATGGCAGAACGTTACCGACGCTCCGCGATGCCGGCGACCAGGCCACAGGCCTGCCGAACAGGATCTGGAGGTATGGCAGACGGTAATCGGGTGCCTTATCGGCGCCGCGGAAGGCCGCGATTTCCTGATGCATGCGCGTGATCGAAAAATGAAGGTCCGGAATCGCCGGGATGCGACCATAAATCGGAACTCAAGGTTAGGGTGTTCCGTGGAGGGAGCCCGTATTTATACTGGGGGTCTTCCAGAGGTAATATTTAAGCCCTAGGCTGGCCACGGCCCACGCCAAGTGGGCCCCAAAAAATGAAGTGTCAGCGTCAGGGGAGTCATGAATGCGCTCTTTCCAACAGAGCATCGCAATTTTCACCGATAATGCAGCCGACCTCGTTATTCAGTTTTGCGAATTGAAACGACTCCGTGAGCGGCTCAAGAGAGCCCAACAACCCGCCCGGAGATCGCGGCCAAGGAATCGGCTGAGAAGAACACGAATCTAGACTCAGGGGCCGCCTTAGTTGGCGGCCCTTTTATTTCAATTGGCCAAACAGCAGAACGGTCGGCGCCTGAGGGCTGTCGATTACCGCGAAGAATAAAGATCTCGCGATCGGGCTTCTTCATCCTCAGCAATCCCAACTCCTTCCCGCCAAAGAAGAAAAGCGAGCACAACGATGCTTGGCGTCAACGCCAGCATGATACCAAAAAAGACCGCTTGAATTGTAGTCATCGGCGCGCGCCCCCCCAGGCTCGACTCTGCGAATCACCGCTCGCATCTTCAGCGTGCATCGCGGGTTTTCCTCGTGTCAATCGAAACACGCAGACCCCGGGCTACTACGGATCAACGCCAAAAGGAAAAGACACTTAAAGAACACTGAAAGACGCGGCGGACTACATTCTCGATCGGCCCAAGTCGGCTGTGAACTGCGGTGATAACTGGCGATTGCAAACTACAAATTAGGAAATTTGCTTGCGATACATCTTGAGTGAAATTTCGGAGACGCGCGGCAGCGATCGATGCATAGTGCCGTCGTCGAAGTGCTGTTCGAGGGGACGGGGCGTCGATTGCTCGGCCTGTTCGGGAAGCAACCGCATTCGGTGGTGATGCTTTTCACGGGAATGGCGTTCTGGATCGTGCTGGGAATCGTTCTGTACAAGGCATTCCGCTGGCGCAGCATCCAACCTGAACCGGCAGCCTTCCCGTCCGTTGCATTAATGGCTCAGCAACACGGAAACCGCCCAGCGCGCGAGCATTAGCCGTTGACCGTCTTGCCTGAGCTAATACACATAGCCGAGTGCACGCACCCTGGGGTAGGTGGAGAGGCGGCACCCGGCTATAGGCCGCGCGGCGGTGCGGCCAATCCATTAACCACAAACGGCTTAATCGACGTTTAAGACCGCCTTCGGGCGGTCTTTTTTTATGGCTCGTTATTTATCGCTGCGCACCTGAGCAGTTTTGCGTCGCTCTGCCGTCAACGCGATGCCAGCACCGATGACAATGAGGGCGAGCGTCGCACTCAAGCTTCCGGGCGCGACGCAGTTAATGCAAGTTCCGATGATGGCCGGTGCTTCGTACACAGCGTTACTTTCCTTGAGGAATCCCATTCTTTGGGTGGTCCGCGATCCGCGGGAGTCAATCCACTATCTTTCGCGTACCCGCCCTTGCCTTCGACCTGCGGTTTCCGTTCGATGCGGGGAGGTCGGGGGATCAGAACATCCGAATTCTTGCAATCGGGGTGCTCGCGAATGAGACCGATTAACGGAGTGCACAAGGGCGACCTGAGGCTATCAGGCGACCTCACACTGACCGGACAAATTCGCGGGACTGTCTGGGTTATGTCGGGAACGACATTTGATTGTCGTGGACAGGTCGTTGGCGACGTTGTCGTCGAGTACGGGGGAACCGCCGTGGTGCGCGGAATGGTGGTCGGAAAAATACTGAATGCCGGCGGAACGGTCGACCTCTTCGGCATGGCGGCCGCGGTGAATGACTCTGAAAACTCCAGGACAATTGTTCATCCAGGCACCGTCATCACTGGAAACTAAGCAGAGGCTCCTCACCTCCCCTCATCCGGATGCACCAAACGGCTTGGTTCGCCCGCGGGCTGAAGGCGAAGGGAAAATAGCGCGAGAGCGCGATTTGTCTCGCAATCGGCGGCCAACAAGCGCAGCCTTTGACGTGGGGGCCTCTTCGCTAGGACGCGGGTCATGAACGGCAATATATTCAATAGCAGAGGAATCCACGTTGGCGTGGTGACCGGCGCGGCAATCTTCGACCTCAAGGGCGCAAAACTCTACGACCTGAAAGGGGTCAATATCTATCGGACGTCGGGCGAGTTGGTCGGACATCTAAACGACGCGCACGGCGCCGAGAAACGGCTCGATCGCTCCACCGATAGACTATTCCCCGTCAGGGGCAGCTCGTAAGGCCGCCCGGCTTGTTGAGCTTGGGCTCAAGCGCGGAAAAGGGCCGCCTCCGCCGGTTGTTCTGCTTTGACTGTGAGCCGGATCACATAAGCGTCGCAAACGCTGACCTAATCATATCGTACCGGACATTTCCCCAGTCCGGGCGTGCCCCTATGCAAAGCCGTCCAGCGATCATACTCCGCTCGGGCGGCCTTGTTTTTTGGATCGCGGCCGGTCGCCCACCGTCCATCCGCTATCCTTGGTCGGGAGTCATGGGCTTAAACCGGGCGCCTTGCGCTGCGCCAATGCCGAGACCCTGGCTAGCGCCGACGCCTTCTTGGACTTTGATCGGGGATTCCCACGCAGGTCGTGGATCCATCGGTCTCTCGCGCGGCTACGCTGCAAGGCACAGCTTTGACCGTTCGTGTGGAAACGCCATCTGCAGCAATGACGTTCAGCCCCGGACCCTGATCCGCCTGCGGTAATGGACCTGTGGAGTATGGGGTTGGCGGTGTACCGGCAGGCGCATAGGCCCCGGTGTAGCCTTTGGATGCCGGTTCGGTTGCCCGAGGCGTCGAAGCGGCTGGTGTAGACTGCGTCGTTGATGAGGGTTCGGAAAGTGGCGGCGGACCGGGAAGCGGCGGTGGATGACCTATGGTGTCACCGGTTGTCGAGGGAGACTGCTGAGCTGGGGCCGCCGACGCCATCAAGCAGAGCACAGCCGCCACGGGGAAAATCATTATCCGCATGAAAACCTCCCACCAGATGCCCGCTAAAATAAATGCGGCGGCATGTTAGCCCTGCCCCCCAAGTCAATCCACCTGTCTTTCGCCCGGGCACCGGCAATGGGTACCTCACCGGAGCAGAGAGCCATTCGATCCGCGCTGCGCGCCGGGTTGGCGGCACGCAAATCGAAAGGGTCAAAGTTGGTCCAACAGCGGCCCGATGTCAGTCGAGAGGCTGATCATCGTCTGTCGAGGGTTGTTCCTGCAATGAACAGATGTCTCCACCGCCCAAGTCCTCTTCCGCCCGCGGCTGCCTTCGCCGCTTGAGCAGTCGGTGGTTCCTGACAAACTGTTTGATGCGTTTGAACACGATGTTTTCCTCTTGTGCCATTGTCAGCTGAAGGAAAGTCACCGGCACAAACTCGGCGATTTTTGGCCCGCATACTGTGAGCCGGCGCACGGTCGCAGCGCCTTGCGGTGTGAGCCCGGTCACGTTTGTTAGCCGCCATGCCGGCTATCTATCGGTTGCGAAAACCGAACAAACGAGGCAACGCCCATGCTTGCGGAGAAGTTCTTTCTGGTTCTGGAAACGATAATAAGCCGCATCTACCCCGATGGAGGCCCGATCGTGGTAAGCGCCTCGCGGCACGTTCCGGTCAAACTGCCGAGCGAGAGCGCGAGACGGTCCTGATGCGCCGGGGAATGCCACCACGGCCTTGCACGGAAGATCGGGCAGCGGCCTGAGCGTACGCCTGCGCATTGCACCCTTTGGACGACATTGCACGACGCTCAAACGCTGGCAGCCGGGCTGGTTCGGTTTACGCGGATAGCCTGCTTTCGATGTCCTTTGCCAACGGGTAAAGTCAGTCAGGCCGAGACAGACACGACTGAGCATTTCGCCTTGGCGTCGACGAACTGCGCTGGATGGTGCCGGTGCGACACGGCGATGTGCTCCACATCGAGGGCGAAGTGGTCGAACTCACTCCGTCGCGGACCAAACCGCAAGGGATCGCGAAGATCAAATGGACCGCCTACAATCAACGCGGCGAAGCGGTCTATACCTTTACGCCCATCGGGATCGTGCCCCGCCGCCCCACCTGAAGCGCAAGGCATCCGCATCGTCCGGCGCTGGCTGCGGCTATAACTGGCAGGCGGCCGGCAGCCCGTTCGTGTTTGGTATCGAAGCCGATGGCGCCTGGTCGGATATCAAATTCGCCGAGACCAACTTGGGCGTTACATTCGAAGACCGGATCCGATCGTTTGGCAGCGTCACCGGCCGACTTGGCTACGCCGTCGACGCCGCGCTGTTCTACTTCAAGGGCGGTTACGTCTGGGCCAACAACCGCCTGTCAGCCACCGATACGCTGGGCACGTTTTTCTCGGAAAGCAGGTTTCACTCGGGCTGGACGGTTGGTGGCGGCTTCGAATACGGCTTCGCCCCGAACTGGTCGGCCAAGGTCGAATACATGTTCGCCAGTTACGACAACGAAAACTACCTGGCCGCCTTCACTCCTGGTGGCGTCGGCTTTGGTTTCGACTTCCACACCGTCAAGGGCGGCATCAACTACCGCTTCGGCGGGCCGGTCGTCGCGCGATACTGATTTACAGCGACTTCAACATCCCATGCCCGGGCTCGCCCCGGGCATTTTGCTGCGCTGCAACCGCTCCGCTCAGGCGTGCGACTCAGCCTGCATCAATTTCGCAGACCTCCGATTCCAGAAACTCATTTGCCGCCATCAGCCCCTTCACGGATTCGTGCGCGTGACTGCCGCAAGCCGCGATGGCCTGGTCCGTCGAGCCCATGTGATGAACGACGAGATCTGGCGAGGGCAGCAAGGGGTGACCCAGATCACATAACTTCATGCCTGCCTATGAGAGGCTGTCGCCATCATCAATGGAGGCGACGATGCGCAAGTTTTTCCTGATTGCCCTTCTTCTCGTGTCTGCCACCACGGCTCGTGCCGGGCTCGACGTCACTGCGGCCAATACCGATGTCCGGGCTCCCGAATCGACCCAGTCGTCGTCGGCGCAGCGTCCCGACGCCAGCGCTCTCGAAGCAAAACGCCAAGCCATGACTCAGCAGAAAATGATGATGAAAAAGCAAATGATGATGCAAAAGCAGATGGCGATGCAGAGAGAAATGCAGCGACACCCGATCCGCACGCGCGTCCATTTCGCACTTCTCAACTTCAAGCGAAAGTTGCACCACGCGTTTCGCTAGAGCCGTTCCCGTTTCGATCGAATCGAAACCGGGCTCTGCGCGGAATCCATAACCGAAGCGATCAAGACCGCCTTCGGGCGGTCTTTTTAGTTGGTCTCAGCGCGCTCCTTTCAAGGTGCACGATGTCGAGCATGTGGTCGTATTCCCGCGCTTGCACTTGATGCAGACGTCCACGCACTGATCAAGCAGTTTTGAATTGTAGCTGGGGTAAAGGTCGGTCACGCACTTGTTTGTGGTGCCCGTGACCTCCGTTTCGGGCGAACATGCGGCCAAAGTCATTGCAAGCAAAACAGCGACGCTTCGCATGAAGCCTCCTGTATTTTTACCCGGTTGGCGCGCTAGTGCTCAGCCACTGCGAAAAACAAAAATATGGCCAGCAACGCCGCGGTGCCAAAAACGAGGGGAGCGAACTCGATGATCATACCATGGGCCGTGCTATCCTGCGAAGCAGAGCGATGCGCCTGGGGTTGCTCGAAGCTTCTAGATGCCCTGGTCGGATGCCTTGGTCCGCCGTTTGCGCGGCTTGTCTTTTGCCGGACTGCGAGGTGAGACGTTCAGGACGTCGATTGCGCTCAACGATGCCAAAACCTTTTGTGACCTCGATGGCTCGACTTGCGGGGGTGATTGTTCCGGCACCGCCGGAGGCGCATGCATTTCCTCCACCGAATGATCAGCTTCATACCACTCGATTACTTCGAAAGTTATTCCGCGCCTGAGCATCTCGGCCTCGAGATCCGCGGCATGAAGCTTCCACGCCGGTGTCTTGCGAACACGAAACCTTCCCTCTCCGCCAAGTGCCTCATCAGCAGCCAGCGCTTCACGCACGCCTTCATACATCTTGACAAGGCTGTCGTCGGTGAACGCTTGATAATCCATCGGGGGTCTCTCGCTGCAAAAACACACTTCACGAAAATCAACTTCCATGCTGCGCTCCTGTTTCGGATCCTTCCAGTGAATGTGCGCGGTAACCTTGATCTGCCGGGTGCGGTAACCTTGATCAGCTAGGTTAAGCCCGGAATTACCGGTGCAATCGGGTGCCCGGAGCGGCCGGTCGGCGCTGCCTTTTCGGTCAAGAGCCACGGAAAAGGTATTTGGCGCGGGCCTGTTGATGACCGGGCAGTCTCGCCCCGCAGCATCGCAAATCCCTATTCCGAGCCGTTCCGTCGATCGACGGTGCGCCGTGAGCGGGCTGCCGATGTTCGGTTGAGAGCCGTCACTTTGTCGAGAAAGACTCGATTTCTCGCCCCTTCGCCGCGATTAAAAAGACTCATTCATAACCCGGAATGAGGCATCGGTAGTTTGGGGGAATTGCGATGCGTACAAAACGGTCGGAACGACCAGAGCTCTCCAACCAGGAGAGCGCGATGAGCGAACTTGAATATGACCGTTTGCTGGATGCCGTGCGATTAGCCGTTGCACCCGCGCCGGAGAGGTTGCTCAATGCGCCGGCGAAAGCCGGGCGCCGCGTTCGCTCTCCAGAAGACTGCTTCGGATTTGGCTAGCAAAAATAGCACTCGCCTTTGCGCGCGTTTGCTGCACAGCGGCCCGGCGTAACGCCGCCGGACGACTGCGCCCGGCTCGACCCAACCGTGAGGTACAGCCTTCGGGGTTGGCCGGATCGGCCATACGCGCGACTCGTGGCGTGAAAAATCCGTCTGCACGCAAAGCACAGGTGAGTGCCGCTGCGTTCGGCACCATAGGCATTTCAACGCCGCAGTGTGAACTTGGTCACATTTGTTAGCGGCCCAATCGAGCTATTTATCGTTACGTTGCGTGGAATGGCGCAATTGGAACGAAGGTTCGACATGAATTCCCAAGAGGAATTGGCTGCTTGCCTGCGGCAACTGACGGAGGCTCTCGCGCCAAACAAGGCGCGTCGGCTTTCAATCGTGCGGGACGGCGACAAGCCGCCGGCCACCTGCGCAGACGGCCATGGCCGCGATCAGGACGTTGTGACGGCGCCAAAGCCTGCCGCTGTTGTGTGACGGCCTGACCAAGTCATGTACCCAAACGAAAGAGGCTGCCGCCGACCGAGGCGGCTTTACTCGTAGGCCTCGGTTGTGACGCGAAGGGTGACAAGCGGCTTGCGCGCCTCGTCTGAAATTTCCAACCGCAATTCCAAACCAGTTTCAACGGGATGATCTCGGAGTATTTCACCGGTGGATCTTGCGGCTGGTTCCGATGACGCCGAACGACCGGTGATCGCTCGACTTTGTGTCGGATCAGCTCACCGACGGCCGCCGCTTCCGCATCCTGACCCGTCGTCGATGATTGTACCCGCCAGTGCCTGGCGCCGGTGGCCGACACGTCGCTCTCCGGCATCCGCGTGGCGCGGGAACTGGACCGGCTGGCAATCGAGCGCGGCAAGCCGAGGATGGTGGTTAGTGACAACGCACCTGCGGAAGTGGATGCTGGATATCGTCGAAGACCACCGGATACACCGATATTTCATCTCATTGAAATCGCCCACCGCTAGACCACGCCAATGTTATTCAAGGTCACAGACGATTCAGGATTTCTCGCCATCGTCGATCCGGACGCCTACCGAGGATTCGTCAACGCCGACTGGACGTGGGACACGATTCAGGAGCATTTCAGGCGAGAGATGCGCGCTCGGCACTTGCTCATTTGGGGCACTGGCATGGAGCATTTCTGGAGCATCGACGTTTCGTTTCAGCCGACCCGGGCCTCAGGCTTCCGCGAGGTGGTGGGCAGCATCGGCGCTTCGCGGGGTCGCTTGCTCCTCACCAATTATGAGAGCCTGACGATGGCGGCGCAGTTCCCCGATGTCACGCTGCCGGAGGCACACGAGCGAGGGCAGGTCTTGTCTGTCTCACCCGGTCTCTACGACTGCCGCATTGTTCAGTTGTCAGACCCGGAGAGTGGTGCACCATTCGAGGAGCCGGTCAGTTTTATCTATGAGCTTACGCGAGCTACATCATCGAGAGAGATTTGGAGCGAGATTCCCTGGAGCGCGGCCTGACCACGCGCTGCAGCGAACCCGGCCATATCACTTTGACGCCAAAATCCCACCGCATGATGTCGATGCCCCCTAACCTCCGGTTCGAGGGGACGCGCCGCGAGGCGCCGTCGGGCTTTGTAAGCACCCCGCAACCGCAGTCCGTTAGGCCACCATGAACACTTCAGACACACCAAGACCCTACGAGGAGTGGCGGACAGCTTCGTTCGACCGCGCCGAGGACGCCGCGTACACATTCGGCCATCACCTGATGCAGCACTGTCGCGACGAGGCACTGAAAGCGGTGGAGTTTGCCGCAATTCCGGCGAGCGCGGAAGAGTTCCGCGCCCAAGTCAACACGGCGGTGGACATAGCGCTCCACAACGTCGTGGACTTGCTCGAAGGCTTCTGGCCCACACAGGCCGGCCCGAACCACAGAGTCGCGTATGCGCTCTCCGTCTGTATCGGCGACATGAGTGGGACGGCCGTCGAGCGCATTGACATTTCCCCGAGTCTCCTCGATTTGCCCATCGGCTATTGGAAATGGAAAGATGGAGAGTTCCGATGACATGACCTAAACGACGCGCTGCAGCGAATCCGGCTATCAGCATGAATTTCAGCATCCTGGGCCGCCGTCCTTGGCCTTCCACTTGTAGAAAGTCGCGCTGCTGATCCCGTGCTTGCGGCAGACGTCGACCGTCTTTGCCCTCGCCTCCTGCTCGCGCAAAATCCCGATAATCTGCTCTTCCGTGAACCGGCTCGGCTTCATGGTCCATCCGCCATCCGAGGTGACGGACTCTAGCCATTTTTGGAGGAGTTTGCGGGGCTCAGGTCACCCGTCGCATGCATCGCATGGTTGCATTGTGAGTCGCTGATCAACAGTGCTCACTCTTCGAAATCAAAAAGTAAGGCCCCGGATTGCTCCGGGGCCCGACCTTACCGGCGCGCGGGGTACATCCGCCCGCGCCGCCATCAGTTTCCATGTCGTCACGACAACCGCCGCTGCCAGATTACCGGCAGTAGCGCCGCATCATGCGCCATTCCGGCCTAGCCGGGGTGAACGACAAGTTTTTCCTCGGTGAAAAACTGCAGCGCACCGTATCCTTCGGTGTCGACGGCGTACCTGAAGCTGCCGTCAACTGTCGGAAACACGGCGATGACCATACCCACCTCATGGTCGTCGGCTGCGTTATCGACCTTCTCGCCAATCGCAAACTTCGACATCGAAAACCCCTTCCGGAATCATCGAAACCAAAAAATGAGTATCCTCGCAAATTGGTTAACGTCTCGTTAACGATGAGTCGCTGACCCATCATCGATCCCTGATCCTCGGAAAGCGCGCGGGTCTATTCGCTCGTAATCTTCAGTGCTTGAGGTCGTCTTGGGGGACCAAGGCCAGCGGCGGCAATCCATCCGGGATGATCATCCCGCCACCTCACCGAGGCAATCGGCGCTTCTTTCAACTTCATGCTGGCAAACCCGGCATGTGAAAGTCTGCAATTCAAAGTCGTAGCCGAATTTCGGGTGCGGCATGCGTCTCGACAAGCCCATGCGATTTTTGCATTCCGGGCAAATACGGGTGTCGTTCTTGCCAAAGCTGATAGGCATGTCAGCAAACTCGATCTCGGCGATCTCACCAGTCATCCTCGCTGCAAGATGCGCCATCGTATGCCAGTCCATCGCCGACTCTGCCCAATCCTGTTTGGATGTCAGATTGGAGGACTCGCGGGCACGCTGCTCACAGAAGAGCGCCTTCAACCGGAATACGTCCGATCGATCAGCGATAGGCGTGCTTTTTGGAACTTGCTGGTGCAGCGTCATGGGACGATGTCCTTTGCTCGGAAGGAACCAACCCGCTACTGAAAATCGTGTTCCAAATAAAAAACAACTATTCAGCGAATATGGGACACCCCGCTGTTTACGCTTGGGAAAATCGGATCGGTTCCACCGACTGCGCTGGATTTGAAAGCTCTACGGACTTTCGGTCCTTTCCCTGATCATCATCAGGCAAGCCGGTGGCCCGCCTTCGCGCGAGGCCGAGCCTTTCTGGAAATGTGATCGGTTTCCGTCCTGTGAATAACGTGCAAAACGGTACACCGAGCCGAAACGGGTGTAGGCTATCAGGCCATCAACTCGAGGATGTGACCATGCCTCGCACCATAACCTACCGTGTTGTAGATCGCCCCGACGTCGTTATCGATGAGATTGTAGCCAGCTGCAACGGCGATATGCGTGGCGCATTTAAAGCGCTGTTGCTCGTGAACGAGCAACTTGAATCAGAGCTGAACCACCTTTGCGAGGCAGCTTATGGCTCGTCAACCGAATGTGCGGCAAAAAAATCGCTGTATTAACGCTTGTCGCGGCAAGCGCAGACATGCGCGATCTCGGCGCGGTGTTCGATCACGAGGAGCCCCTGCTCCATCCGACATGCGATCACGCGCAGCAGAACATGCGTGACGAGGGCTACGAGGCATCGCCCGTGCTGCGGTTCATCGTGGCGGGGCGTGCGCGCGCCTTTGGTTCGCCGGGAGCCAGCCACGCACGTTTGAGTCCATCGGATCGCTCGAAATAATCATCGTGTGAGTACGACTGCACTTCTGGCAGTCGAACGTGCGGTATTCAAAACCCGACGGTCCTCCCTCGGTTTTCGAATGACGCATGCGTGGTTCGTGGCACCTAGGGCAGCGGGGCCAATCGATATGGGAAAAGTAGGTTGATGGAACCGGCTTATGTTCGGACATAGCGCAACCCCAACTCAGGCGGGAGCGTTACCGAACTCTCTGTCACCGGAAACTGCCAAGGACGCGCACGGCGATAATCTGATCCTCGCACCGCTGGCACGGGTTCTCATGGTCAAATTCGCTCGTTTTCGAAAATAAAGAATCGTACCTGGGGTCGACCGCATGTGTTGCGTTGCCATCGCAGGAGCCTGAGGGGGAGCCCGCGCTGCGCCAGACGCAACAAGGCCGCCGGGTTGGAAACCGGCGGCCTGTAATCGTTGGGCTTGCGGGGCGCTGCGTAGCCGCGCGAAGCGTGGCCCTTGCGATGCGCTGCCGAGCGTTGCGACGACAATGACAGGCCTTGCCTGCCTTGCCGTGCCTTACGACGTGCACGAATGCCCGTCGTAGTTTGTCGGACAACGATCAATCCGACGGTCGCATGCTAGCCCGACCGGCGACGATGTGAAGTCTCAAACGGACAGTTCGCGCAATTTAAAAGGACAGCCTCGCTGTCAAAACTTCATTGCGATCCTGCAGGCGCGGTGCCCGTCAATCGTGATTCATTTAGCGGGGAAAAATCCGCCCTGTGAACGCTATGGGGCAGCCTGTCAACGCAATCCGGCGTAATGGGACGCCGAGAACGGGGACCGTTGTCATGGAACATTTTGCTCATCAACAAAACCTGGCGCATTGTCGACGGCTGCTAGCCGAGGCTGAACTTGCCACGTCGAGCGATGAAATACGTCACAGTATGCTGATGAGGCTCTTGGCCGAGGAAGAGGCCCACGGGCTGCTGATTGCCGATGACGGCGACCGGGCGCTAAATGCCAAGGGTGACGCCCACTGAACCGGCCTTCACTCGCGATGAACGAACGCGCGGTGGCGTGCGGCGGTTCGACGGCAGCGATGCGATCGGGCTTGTGCCTTCTTCGGCGCAAGGGTGAGTGAATCGCGATCACGCTAGCCGCCAGAGCCCTCAACAGTATGCGCATCCAGCCACTCTTGTTCTTGAAGAGCGCGCGAAACAACGACGCAACTTGGCGATGATGATTTCGTTCAGAGCCCGGCGGAAACGAACGGGCAAGGCGCAGAATGTTGCGCCTGTGATCGTTGAGGTCCGCTCTGCGATAGAGCGGCTGGTCTAGCGGCAGTTCACGAGCAACAGACGGCATGGCAGCCACCCATTCGACTCTCAGTCACCGGGTGATGCCGGTGATCGAACCAATCTGCCACTGCAGGTCCCGAGTCGATGATCAATATCGCTCAATTTCGAAGATATAATGGTGATGGCTAACGCCGCCGCTGGAAATGAACCTTGGCCTTGCCGCAAAAGAAAAGCCCGCCGGGTTGAGACGGCGGGCCTTTAATCAATTCTCTCGCGGTGTGAGTTACGAGGTCCGCGATTGGTAGGACGGTACGGCAGACCCCTTAACAAAGGCTGAGAGTTGGTTTTCCTTTTTCCGAAGCGGCGTTAGAACATTGGAAAGCACGGGAGGGAAATACAGTCGCGAACCAACGAGGTCCCGCACTGCCCGAAGGATAGCGTTCGCATCGGACGCATTGTCGCGAAGCTGGGAAGCCAACATCGGAAGCTTCACCTGGCTCGGCAGTGTTGCGGCGCGCCGGTTGTAACGTCCGTTGACTTGAACCTATCGGCAAGCACGGCGCCGTCCGTCGTAGCCCCTGTAGGTTCCGGATGCTGGATCGTAGGTCCGATAGCTCTTGCAGTTGTCTGAGCGCATGGCGCGTTGGTGCGGTTCGTGCTCAACGCGCTTTTGCAATGTTTCAACCGGTTTATTTGCCGGTTTACTGCTCTCTGGCGCCACGCTTTCCGATTGCCTTGCGGCGGACTTCTCCTCCACGGCCGCGGGCTTCTGCTCTACAGCGGCGGGCTTTGCCTCCACAGCAGCGGGTTTCTCTTCTACAGCGGCGGGCTTTGCCTGCACGGCGGCGGGTTTCTGCTCCACAGCAGGTTTCTGCTCCACGGCCGCTCCGCGGTGTCGTTCGATAAACTCCTTGCATTGAATCGGAAAAACGATCTCCCCGGCAGTGGTCATCCCGATCGGCATACAGCCGCCGGGCGGCACGTCTTCGTTCACGGATGGTTGCGCTGGAACGGAGCCTGGATTCACCGCGCCGGTTGTCTCAGCGAGAGCCGCGCCGCTCATCACCGAGAGGAGGAGAGCCAATAGCCACTTCATAAGAGAGAATCTCTCAATTAACGTTCTGGGGCATGCTCCATCACAATTCGTAACAAACCGAGTCGTCAACTTGTCAACACCGTGACCGGCAGTGCCACGTTGCGGCCTCAATCCATGGCCTGGCGGGCCCGATCGCGATTCATGACGCATGACTGAACGCACTTAGGTTAAGTTGGATGCTTGCTGCCATGACGTGTCTTTCCTTGCAGCACATGACTTACGGCACGCGCGTTTATTACGCACGCCGGTGCCGAAGGTAAATTGCGTAGTCAGAACCATAGCCGCGCGTTGGCGGAGGAGCCGACGCGGCCACGATACGAATGCTGCAACGCAATGAACAAACGCGGCCCGATAGGAACTTCGCGCCGTGCGTTTAAGCCCGCTTGACCACGCAAATCCGGAAGCTGCAAGATGCCGGCGATCACGGCCAGGCTTAATCCGTTGCGGTTCTTCTAAGAGAACGGTGAGCGACGATGGGTATCTTCGGGCGGAAGGTCGATGACGAATTCGATGCGCTGATAAATGCGATGGGACGGCTATTGCATGGCAAAGGCGAGGACCTGCAGCGCGCGGTGCTGACCGATATCGTATCGAGGTGGATCATGGGCCATCATCCGTCGTTGCGGCGCCAGGCGCTGGCGACGCATGTCCAGGCGGTGCGCGACCTGATCGAATTGAACGAGGAAGCGCTGTCCGCCCGCAACAGAGGCGAGCCGGAGGATTGGTGACGACATGTCCAGCTTGCACGTGCGCTGATGCTCACCGCCATTACTTACCTGACATTGCCGAGCCAATGCTGATTGCGCCGGAATCTCGTGTCGTGTGTCTAGCGTCGTGCGTGGTGTCATTCGAAATTCGATTGAGCGCCCTTTCAGCTGCCAGCGTGAGACGCGTATCGGTGATGACCGCGCAGATGCCTTACCCCTCCCCCACAATTGTGCCCGAATCCAGTGGTGTCTCGACACGATTGTTATCGGTGCCGGCAGCGCAATTGCGCAGCCAAGGAACGCCTCAAATAAGGGGCAAGCTACGGCACCCCTGTTGTTGTGAGTGAGGGCAGAATGATTGACACCGGCGCGGGCGACAAGGTTGGGCCGACTCTCATCATCAAGCCGCTCACAGAGTGCAGCGCGGGCGAACTTATTCGCCTGACCAGCGGCGCCTGGGCGATTGTGGCGGATGATTCAAAGGCCAGAAGGATTTTCGTCATCTCCGGTGATGACGCGCCTGTCACATTTGTCCTGCCGGAAGACAGCAGGGAGTCGTGTCTAAGCTACGGGACCGGATTTCGAGTGGTGTCGGTACATGCGAGCTTTGTCGGGATCCACACCTATGGCCGTGAGGGATTCGATCCGATTGGAAAGCTGATCGTTTCCCGACCGTTCGTACACGGCGAGCGCACAAGACGCTACTTCGCAGCACCAGCTGACCAGCCTCTGTTTCTTGATCTGGACAGTTTTCAGATCGTTTCGGAACCGCGTGGATATCGCGCGTCGTTTCAGGATTGGGAAGTGTCGATCAGTCGGCCCGGCCCCCATGAGATGGTGACGCTCGTTAAGTCCCCGGTTCGCGGGCCGCGCCCGCGTGCGCTCTCTGCCTAGGTGGCTCAACTCCGGGGCAGGCTTTCGCTTGGAACGCTTTAGCCTTGGCCGTCCCCAAGGCCGTACTCCTCATAAATGGTCAGTGGATCGATGTCGGGAAACAACCTGCACTTTGCCTGGGCGAGATGCAGGGTGACGGTTCCAGGTTGGCAACCAGCGGCCAACAGCTTCCTGATATCCTCCATGTGGGCCTGCGGCTGGTGTTTCCGTGGAAGCTGCTCCAGCGCGACCAGCGCCGTTGCCAGTGCTTCTGTGAAAACCCATTCGTCGTGGCCTGTGATTCCTTTTTTGGGCATCAGCCCGTCCCCGCGTCTTGCCGGTCGCTGTCAGCATCGTCTCGCTCCGATCAATTGAGAAGCGAGCCCCCCATCTTAGGGGGAAGTTGATCTTTTCAAAGGCGATATCGTCGCTCGGCCAGCACAAGGCCGCGTTCACGGTCCGCCATGTGACGCTTTAATGGGCACGCCGTGGGTTGTAGCCGGTCAGCCGTGGCGACCGCCCCCCAACGCCATGCTTGGGGTCGTCGCCAGCGGCGGGCGTCCCGACCAAGGCCCGCCAAACATAAATTTCGAAAGATGAGCAAAATTGACCAGCGAGTCAGGTTTCAGCAATCACATAGTGGATTACCGCCCTGGACCCGGCAGTAATCGGTGACTGGGAGTTCGTAACGCTCTCGCCGCAGGGAAGCGCCATGCGCGAATATCAGCCTGTCTCTCCTCCCCACCTCTCGGCGATTGAGCGGCCTCGGTGCCCGGCGTGCGATCACCAGCGAATGCTTCTCTCCAAGATCGAGGCGGGACCCGCTGGCTTCGACCGCCGAACATTTGAGTGCCAGAAGTGCGGCCGTGTTCAAACGTCGACGATATCGAAGGACCCAATGGAATCCAGCATTCGCGAGTGGCTTGGCGGCGAACTCAAGCCGCCCCAATAAGAACCATGGGCGAAAAGCAGGAAGGCGTGAGCTGCCACCAGGGGCGCAGCGGACCGAGGCGCTCAACTTTCTGAGACTGAGCAAAATTGACCAGCATCCTGCGCCGGGAGCGGCGCAAACTACGCCATCACCGCTCCGCCAATGGCATTTCATCGGTGACAGAGAGTTCGGTAGCGCTCCCGCCGCATTCCACGGGAGGCATCTGTTGCCCGATCTGCAAACGCCCACCCTATCGCATCGCGCGGCGGCGCGGCCTCGTTGTCCCAAATGCCAGTCGCGCATGGAAGTCCAGCGCATTACCGCAGCTCGTCCCGGTTTTGAGCACTGGACACTGAGATGCGTCAAATGCGGCCTTATCAACGAGGCTCAGGTCAGCACCGACCCGATGAAGTCCGATGCTATCGGCTGGGCGAACGGCGATCTGGGAGCGCCAGAGTAAGGACGATGACATGACCGAACCGACGCGCAACGATCCGGATCGTCACGATTGGGCTGCCCGGGCAGCCGAGGCTTTGGCAGAGGCCAAAAAGTTGCCGCCCGGATCGATGCGATGTGAAGCCATCACAAAAGCCCGACAACTTCGCGTTGCCGCGGAGATGAAAAAATGGCTGACGATGAAAGAGCCGACCGCATGACGCAAACTGCCCCAGCATTATGTCCGGATCCAGAACTCGCGCCCTCACCCTGCACAAAATGTGGCGCGGTGGTGCATCTTGCGCGAGTCGAACCAGCGAAACCCGACTTCGACTTGCGCACCTTCGAATGCACCTCGTGCAACAACGTTGATCAATACATTGTCGAATACGGCACGAACGCTGCGTGGGCACTGATCGTAAGATAATCGCGGACGATGAAGCGGCAGATCATTCCTTGAAAAAAACCAAGCCTGCGGTTGGTTTGATGATGCGAGCTCGCCGGTCAGGCGGCGATTTGGCGTCAACAATTGTGCCTCCTTCCAGCAAAAACAAGGACACTTTCCGGTACAACCAAAAAACCTGTTCTGTTTTGAACAGACCTTTTCTTCGCCGCTGAATAGCCTGATTGCAGGCGAGTCGGAGGGTCTACACATGAACCGCAGGGGTGTTGAATTCAGCCTTACCCAGGTAGAGCCGGGGTTGTGGAAATGGGAATTCCAGATCGGCGATACCGTTACGATCGGCAAGACGCAATCGAATCTCATGGGCATGGCGGCCCGCAGAGTTCAACAACGGATTGACCGTGAACTTGGAAAGCCACGCGACCTGGCTTCGTGGAAAGTCGAGTAAAAGGCGGCCTCAGTCGCCGTGGATCGTTCGACGCTTGAACGGCACACCCAACACGCTCGACAGCACTGCTTAATAGGCGCACCCTGCGATTCGCCCATGTACCCTTGGAGGTCACAATGGAGCGCTATAACCATCAGCAGAATCTTGCGCGCTACCGACGGCTATTAGCTGAGTCGGAAGGTGATCCGGCGCGAAATGAGGTTCAGCACAATTGGCTGTTGAAGCTGCTGGCCGATGAGGAAGCCGAAGACGCCAAGCCGCAAGACCGTCGGCATTAGTTTACGACGGTCGTTTGCAGGCGCCGTAACACCTTAAGCCAGCTCTCAGCGCTGCCGTTACCGGAGACCATTCGAGCCCGCGGCTCAACGGCGCGGATCGCGGTCGGGTGTGAGCAACAGGCCGAACACCCAACCGATCAACCTGCCGAACAGCGATGGCGACAACTGCTGCGCTGCGCGGTGGCACGCCATGGCCGATCAAGCCGCCACGATGTCAGGCGAAACTTCGCGGACCGATTTCGTCTGGTCGTTCGGCGGCAAATCCGATTTGTTTTGCGAACTGGTCAATATTGCGCAGCGACTCAACAGCTAGAAGATTCATGTCAGGCCGCCAACGCATCAACATGCGATTGCCAGTGTAACGATTGTACAAATGTCACAGGACCAAAAAAACCTGTGACGATGAGCAATTTTGAACAGCGCGTTATCAGCCGTTTCGCTCTGCTCACTTTTTCTAAACTTGGAGGGTCTGATGCATACCAAGGACATTCTTGCTGACGCATTGCGCGACGCGGGCTTGCCGACAATGGCTGCACGCGCCGCTGAGGGGTACTATCACGACTATCTGTCGCCGCTTGCGATGCCCGAAAAGATGCTCTGCGACGAACTGACGAGCGCCGGTACGCCCGCCGCTCTCGCGCTTTGCGAACGCGTGAAGCAAGGGGACCATGACGCCAGCGAAGAAGAAGAAGAAGCGTGGGCAGCAAGCCCGGAAGGCGTGGCGGCCATGCAGGCGTTTGCTGCGCGATTCATGCAAAAGAGAGCCTAGAGAGGAAACGCTGCAATCAGCCGACATTTGCGAAACTTCCAACTGGGTGAAGGCGGCGGTTCTATCGCTCCCCTGGCAAGCTATCGTCGCCTTCACCTATTTTTAACCGGAGAGACCATGGGGTCGAGGGTTTGAGCCCCTCCGCGCCCATCATGAAGCGCTTTGGCAATCAGGCGCTTCGTTGCGAGAGCCGCGTGTGTCTGGTGGCCGACAGACACGATGTGACCGGTTGCCTTTTTGACAATATCCGCTTGTAAAATCCTGATCGTTCGCAGATGTTGCGCTCCTTTCGGAGAGCAATTGCATGTCAGGCCGCGAACAAGAACCATCAAGGAAACCCCTGCCCTCGAGGCCGCCATTGCCGAACCGACCCGATGAACCGCTCCGACATCCAGAGCCGGCGCGGAAGTGAACAGCCCTCGCCCTCGCGGGCGGCCTTCGCGCAGGAAACAACTATCCGTTTGGACGGGTGTTGCCCGCTTGCAGTTGACAAGGGGTGAGCAAGTGCGCGCGCTCTGCGGCAGGTGACGTTCAACGGTGTTCGCGCGCTGCGCTCCACAGCAAGAACTCCTGGAACAGCCGTTTGCGTGCCTCCGGCGAGGCCGGTTTCTCGTGCCGCGCCGTCAGAAATTGTTCGAACTCGCCATCGTAAACGGTGTGCCACTTATCCGGAGCCGAAGATCCGTGGTGTTTCCGCTGCCCGCGACCAGCGTGGCGAAGACAAATATCGTCAGGATCAGGCCGGCGCGTTTGGGCGCAATGACGGTGAGCACTTTGCCAAGCATCTTGTCACTCGAGGAACGGAGAGTTGGCCGATACCCAGCTACACTTCGGTCCTGAATCGAGCTTGCCAAATTATGGTAAATGGCTGCTTAAGGGATCGATTTGGGCTCGAGGCGGCGCTCGGCTACTCAGCCGCGCGGCGGTGGGCGCCTTTCTCGAAAGGGACGAACAGATCAATCGCGTTTTAAGGAATCGGCCCTGCGCGGACTGTTTCATTGCCGGTTCCCGAATTAACCCGCAGCGCCGACATTCAGCTTAACGAGCAACTTTCATTGCGAGACCGCGTGGACGCGCTAGCGTCATCGAACCGGACATTGCCCGACGTCCGGTTTCACCTTGGCAACGCCGTCCGGCGATCATATTCCGCCTGGCGGCGTTGTTTTAATTTTGAGCAAGTCATGATGATTTCAAAAATCGCGAAGGTCCTGCAAGCGCCGATCGCGCGTCCTGTCTTTAAAATTGTCTGCATCAATTGCGACTCCTTAGGCATCGTTTTCGATTGCCCGGAAGGCGCGCCACCCTCGACCCAGATCAAGTGCAGGCATTGCGGCGTTCTGCGCGGAACGCTCGGAGAACTGCGTGCACTTTCGTGTTCAGATCGACGGGATATGTTTGAGATTTGAGCCGGTAACCGTGTCTGGGAGCCGGCGCGAAGTGGGCGTCGGTTACCAAATCGTTTTCGGATGGTCCGTGGTTTCGTGCCATCGTTCACCCGACTCTTAAACTTTTTCGTTCAAAGTAATGGGATGTATGAACGACGTGCACAGCCGCGGAAACGCGTATTCAAGGCCGGAACGATAGAGTTCGACGGCGTCGGAGTCGATTGCACCATCCGCAACATCTCCGCCACCGGAGCCGCCCTTGAGGTTGTGAGCCCCCTGACCATTCCCCACGAGATCACGCTGAACATCCGGACCGGCGAGCTGCGCCAGCATTGCTACATTGTCTGGCGCAAGGAAAAGCGTATCGGCGTAGCGTTCGGTTAGCAAAGGATCCGCCGCTTACCGGCCTGTCAATTGGGCCTTGCGAT
>Ga0193727_1000168_pt1 | contig 23287 bp, 21 predicted proteins | sample H2c2metaG_FD_143051 | JGI IMG/M metagenome (GOLD analysis project Ga0193727, IMG submission 143051) | Soil microbial communities from a riparian zone of the East river system, Colorado, United States - H2c2 | ecosystem: Environmental > Terrestrial > Soil > Riparian zone | place: USA: East River...
TGTGCGACGACCGGGTCGGCGACGGACGCTTTTGGGCCCACGTGTTCGACACCGTCAACCGTTTCGACAAGACGATTCAGGTGCGCGGCGACATGGTCTGGACCGGCTCGGTGGACCAGGGCACTACCGACACCAGAGTGAGCGCCTGGTTCAAAGACAAGGATACCGGTGTATGGAATTTCCTCGCATGTGTCAACGATACCAAGGACAGCAACAGCGATCCGGACTCGCCCAAAACGGTAGGACAGCACCCGTTCTGGACGGAAGTGCCCATCGGGCTCGGTGGGTCGCAGATGTGGAATCTCCAGGAGGATACGTCGCACACTGACAGCACGATCCATTCCAGCGACTGGGACGTCCATGCCGGCGTCGAGTTGGACTTGACGGGACCGGGGGAGGCACATCCCATCGGTGTAGCAGTCGAAGGAGGGGGCGGCGTTACTACGTCACACAACAATGGAACGACGATGGGCACCGGTTTTGGCGTGGGCGCTGAACTCGCCGGCTTCGAAGTCAAATTGGGCAACGCCAAGTGCCAGTATTTCCCGCGACCGTACATGTTCGAGGTCCACGAGTTCAGTAATGCGGGGTACCTGCAGGACATGTATGTCACCGACTACATCGTGCGCCAGAGCTCCGACTTCGCCGACAGCCTCGGCGTCTGGACGCGCGACAAGCTGCCGGCGGTACTGCTCGGACTTCGATCTGATCTTCAAGGATGGTTTCGACATCAACTCACCGTAATAAGACGGGGAGCGCAAAAAAGAACGGGCCGCTTTCGCGGCCCGTTCCGAAAAAGGTCAGGTTCATTTTCTCGGCGTCAACGCATGAACCCGACCCCAAGCACGCTTTCTGCATGCGGCGGTGGAGGGGAACATGAAAGGTAGTTTGCCGGCACGCATCGCGCTGTTCGCAATGCATTGGTAGCGAAAAAAACAGAAGGGGACAGGTCGGAGTGTCCCATCCCGACACTCACCCCAACCCTCTCCCAGGGACCTGCTTGGTGTCGTCACTCAGCAGCAGCGAAAGGCTGCCGCCTCTGGCATGAGTTATCGCAAGGAGGGCACCTCAATGCGCCCAGGTGGACGTTTGCGCCGCAGCAGTGTGTCCGCCTACGGCACGACGTGCGAGTTGCCCAGCTCCTTCCAGCTGTAGCGCTCGATCTGCACCCATTGGCCGTTCTTCAGCTCCGGCACCTTGTGCACCTTGACCTGGTCGACGGTCATCTTGCCGTCCTTCTCGCTGATCCAGAAGTCGACGTCGTAGATCTGATCCTTGGTGCCCGCTGCGCGGAAATCGGTGCAGGCGAAGAAGTGGCCGTTGTCGTCGAGCTGGCGGATCGGCTGGTGCGTGTCGATGAATTGCAGGTCCAGATCCTTGCCGGTCTTGTCGTCCTTGAGCTTGAACACGCCGCCGTCCTTGAGGCTTGCGGTCAGCGCATTCTGTTCGACCGCCGACATGACTTCCCAGCTGCGTTTCTGCGCGACGTGGCCGGGATGTTCGGACGCCGGAATCCACCACCACGGTATCGGCATGCGCACCGTCGTGACCCACTTGCCTTCCTGCTGCATCGGCGCCTGGTAGATGCGCGTTTCCTGTATCTGCAGCTGGCCGCCGGCCGGCACGACCCAGAAGTCGACCAGGTATTTCTTCTGCGCGTCCTTCGTGTCGTGGAACTTCACGTCCGGAAAGAAACCGTAGCCGTCGATCGTGCGCGTGAAATCGATGCCGTCGAAGGCGAGCTTGAGTTTCTCGCCGTTGGTTGCATCTTCGAGCGGATAGACGGCGCCGTTTGCCTTGAGTTTTTCCTCGATGTGCGACTTCACCACCGTCTCGGCATCGTTGCTGTCGAAGTAGCTCATCGCCTCTTCAGTAGACTGCACATTGCTCGCTGCGATGAACGTGCGCGCGCGGTCGAGATTGCCGGCCGTGTCCTTAAGAAATTCGGTCTTGGCCGCTTCGGTCTTGAAGCAGTACAGCTTGCCGTCCTTGTCGCTCCAGGTGATCGAGCAGTCGGTCATGACATGGCGGCCGACTGCGAGGCCTTCGGCGCATTGGCCGCCGAACTGTGCCTTCGACAGCGGGATTGCGGTTTCAGCCGCAGTGACGCAGACGCTGGCGAGTGCGCACAGCAGCAGCGCGGGAAGTGCGAAGCGACGACGGATCGCAACGCTGCGAGATCGACTGGCGAGAGAGTTCATGGTCGTCCTCCGGAATGCTGCCGCGGATCATACTCCGCAGCCGCCGTTACGATGCGAAGAGTGAGTGGATCGAGCCGCCGCTACGAGTGGCGAGGCGGGTTCGCAGCCATCGCCAGCGCGCGATTCAGGCTCAGCGCGATGGCCGCGCTGAAGCAGCAGAAGATGACGTGCTCGGGCATCTCCTGCGTGACAATGGCGGCGCGGACTTCACGCACTGCGATTTCTGCCGCGGCATCGGGCGGATAGCCATAGACGCCGCAGCTGATCGCCGGAAACGCAATTCGGCTCACGCCATGCTCGCGTGCCAGTTGCAGCGAGTGGCGGTAGCAGCTCGCGAGCAGCTCGGGTTCGCCGGATCTGCCGTCGCGCCACACCGGACCGACCGTGTGAATCACGAACTTTGAAGGCAAGCGAAATCCGGGCGTGATGCGCGCCTCGCCGGTCGGACAGCGCACGTTCGGGCGTACCTGCGGCACGGCACGACACGCAGCCAGCAAGTCGGGACCGGCGGCGCGGTGAATTGCGCCGTCGACGCCTCCTCCTCCGAGCAGCGTTTCGTTGGCGGCATTGACGATCGCATCGACGTGCAATGTCGTGATATCGGCTTCGATGATTTCGATCTGAGACATTGCCGGTCTGCGCTGGCGTCGAGTCGTTGCTAGTGTTGCGTTCCGCAAATAACTTTACACGCGCACGCATCGCCCCCACCTACACGCGCTGAGAATACATCCGCAATGCTCTGCGTCGCATGCGGCGCATGTAGGTGGGGTCGACCTCTCCCACGAGGGGAGAGGTGGATTGTGTAGATGCAAAGTTTTTACGGAACGGGACGCTAGGCTCGCAATCCGTTGCTCGCCAAGCAACCCTGCCTTCGGCGCCTCGGGATTATCCACCGCGCGGCGGGTGTTCGACGGCACTGCCGGCCGGCGGGGCATGCGCTTTTCCTTCCGGGGCGGACGCCTTTTCTTTTGGGGCGGTCTTCGTCGCGCTCGCCGGGATCTTCGGCATTTGCCTGGCGAGGCCTTCGCAACGGTTTTCGCCGCTGCCGAGGTTGGTTGCCGTCAACGGCAGCAGTGCCGCCACCGGCGCAATTGCAGCCAGGCCGATCGCGCCGGCAGCGCGTGCAATCAGCGTTCCTTTGTCGATGCTGACGTCGACATTCTTGAACGGACCCTTGACGTGCAGTGGCGAGCGCAGTGACAGCAGCCGGATGCCCTTGCTGTCCGGACGCACGACCAGGTCGACAGTTTCATTGCGCAGGTCGACTTTGCCGGTGACGGCGATCAGTGCGATATCGGTGTCGATGAACGTGCGCGAATCGAACACGCCACCGCTGGCGACGAGGTCGGCGGCCGCGCAGTCGATCTTCACCGGTTTGTCGCCGAACAGCTTGTTGACGACCATATTCGGCAGGTTCAAGCCGGCCGTTTCAATCAGCCCCTTGCTGATCGTGCCGCCATCGAGCACGACTTTCAATTCGCCGGTCGCGGCGCCGAGCAGGGCGCCGACCGAATCGCCGCTCGCAGCAAGCTTCGCCGCGCCGTCGGCGCGGCCGAGTGTGAGCTGGTCGGCGGCGAGCGAAGGCAGCAGATGCTTGAGTTGCATGTCGCGTGCAGTAAGGTCGAACGTTGCCTTGATCGGCGTACTGCGGCCATCGAAGCGCAGCGTCGATTCGACATCGCCCCATGCGTAACGGAATCGCAGCGGATCGAGCGTCAGCACGGCATCATCCATCCTGACCCGCGTCTCGACCTTGTGGATCGGCAGTTCGGAATCGCGGAACACGTGATCGCCGCTGAATTGCACATCGGCATCCATCACACGCCAGCGTTCAGGGCGGAACGGCGTGGTCGGGATGATCCTGCCCGGCGTGGACTTGCCATCATCGACATCCGCGCCGATCAATGCCGCCAGGTCGCGGAACTGCAATTCGTCGGATATGACCTTGCCGGACAGCAGCGGTCGCGGTTCCTTGCTGGTGTACTGCAGCTCGCCACTCAGGTCGCTTTCACCGATGCGTGCAGTGAAGTTGCGATAGTGCAGGTCTTTGGCGCCGTGGGTGAAGCGCCCGTCCAGGCGACCCTCCATCGCGTACGGCGGTGAATTCGGCAGCGGAATCTGCGCAATGTCGTACAACTTCGACAGGTTGCTGCCGGCCAGCCACAGGCGCAAGTCGAGCGCATCGAGGTCGGTTGGATCGGTCAGCGTGCCGACGAAGGTGATGCGCGTGTCGCCGATGCGTACGTCCGCCTGCAGCGGAAACGGCCGGCTCGCGTCACGCAGGAAGAACACGCCACCGAGCTTGCCGGTGCCCTTGAACGCCTCCTTGGCATAGGTTCCCTGCGCGGACCACGCGAACGCGTACTGCTGCATGCGCTTGCGCCGCCCATCCTGATCGCCTGCGCGCTTGTCCGCTCGCTCCTCGAAGCGTTTTGTCGCTTTCGGGCCGATGCGCGACAGCACTTCGTGGCGTGCCTGGCGCACCTGCTGCGTGACCAGGTCGTCGAAAGAGATCGATTGTCCGAGCGCCTCGACATTGCCGCTGACATCAATCGCTTTCTGATGATCGAAGAACGTGAACTTGCCTTGATCGAGCGCAAGGCTGCCGATGTCGAGAGTCCAGTCGGAGTCCGGCTTACCGTCGACGGTCAGGTGCCAGTTCGCGCGACCGTCCGCCAGACGTTCGAGGTTCGCCAGCGGCGCCGTGAAGCGCATTTCGTGGATTGAAATGACATGCGTGAGCAGCGGAAAAATAGCGACGTCGAAATCGACACTGTCGGTACGGATGAAGTCGGGCGCCTTCTTCGCCCATTCGGTATTGCCGACTACGACCTTGCCCACCGTCACGTGCGGTGTCGGCAGCAGCGAGCGCCAGCCGTCGAGGTTCGGATCGCGGCGCCAGCTGACCTGCAGGTCGCCGTCGATCGCGATCGACCGGCCGGTCGCGTCGGCCACGGTGCGCGTCAGCCAGGGCTTCGCGCGATTCCAGTCGAACGTCGCGACGATGACGATCGCAACGACGACCAGCACAAGCACGGCGCCAAGGACGATCGACAACAATTTGACGCTGCGCTTGAGCATTTGCGTGCAGGGGTTGGTGGGGTACCGATCGTGCGTGATCGTGACCTAAAGCGCGCTGAACGCAGCGTCGGCCCATATTTCGATGCCTTGCCGCGGCGGTGCTCGAGGCGAAATCGCGCGGACCAGTGTTGGCTCGTACGAACGATATGGCGTTTGAAATACATCAAAAACAATTAGTTATGGACAAAATCATCGACCTTGATAATTATTGTACCGATGGGTATTGATAATTACCTGCCTAGGCTATAATATGCGTAGCCATGATAAACACGACAGAGAAAACCACGTTCGGCTATCTGGTTACCGACGTGACGCGCCTGATGCGCAAGCAGTTCGACCGGCGCGCGGTGTGCTTCGGCCTGACCCGTGCGCAGTGGCGCGCGCTCAAGCGTGTGCATCACGGCGAAGGCATCACGCAGAACGACCTGGCCGAGTTCCTCGAGATGGAACCGATCGCAGTCGGCCGCGTCATCGACCGCTTGCAGAAGGCCGGATTCATCGAGCGCCGCGCCGATCCGCGTGACCGCCGCGTCTGGCGCCTGCACCTGCTGCCCAAGGCGCACGCCGTGGTCGACGACATGGAGCAGATCGGCAGCGAGCTTCTCCGTCAGGCGCAGCGGGGCGTCAGCGCCACCGAAATGAAATCGATGATGAGCGTGCTGGCACGCATGAAGGACAACCTCAACGCGTTGGACGACGCAACAGCAGGATCAGGAGAAACAGCATGACCGACAAGCAATTCGGCGCACCGGAAGTCGTCGCCCCCGAACCGAAGAAGACGCGCAAGCGCCGCAACATGCTGCTGTGGATCGTCGGTCCTGCGCTGGTGCTCGCTATCGCCGGTTATATCTACCTGACGTCCGGACGCTTCGTATCGACCGACAACGCCTACCTGCAGGCAGACCATGCGACGATCGCCCCGCAGATCAGTGGCCGCGTCGTCGAAGTGCTGGTGCACGACAACCAGCCGGTCAAGGCCGGCGACGTATTGTTCCGCATCGATTCGCAGCCGCTCGAGATCGCCATGACGCGCATGCACGCGCAGATGGAAACGGTGCGCAGCCTGCTCGATGCCGGCCGCGCCGGCTATCGTTCGGCGCAGGCTGATCTGACCTCGGCCGAAGAAGCGTTGCGCGTCAACGAGCGCCAGTTCGAGCGCATGAAGGAAATGCGCGCCAAGGGTCTGGTCGCGCAGAAGGATGTCGACGATGCCGCGAACAATTTCGCCAGCGCGCGCGGCAAGCGCGACTCCGACATCGCGGCATTGAACAAGGCGGAAAGCGTGCTCGGCGGACTGCCGAAGACCAAGGACGAGGACCTGGCCGGCTACAAGCTCGCGCAGGCGCAGTACGAACAGGCCAAGCTCGATCTCGACCATGCGACCGTGCGCGCGCCGATCAGTGGCGTGGTCGGCAAGGTCACGCTGCAGCCGGGTGATTTCCTCGCGACCGGCCAGTCGGCGATGCCGCTGGTCGCGACGACCGCGCTCTGGGTCGATGCGAACTTCAAGGAGACCGACCTGACCCACGTCGGCGTCGGCCAGGCCGCGACGATCGAGGTCGACACCTACCCGGGCCGGAAGTGGCAGGCGCATGTCGCGTCGATCAGCCCGGCCTCCGGTTCGCAGTTCGCGCTGCTGCCGGCGCAGAACGCGACCGGCAACTGGGTCAAGATCGTGCAGCGTATTCCGGTGCGCCTGGCGATCGACGAACAGGGCAACGGCCCGGTGCTGCGTTCCGGCATGAGCGCCGATGTCGAGATCGACACGGGCCGCCAGAACTCATTGCTGGGGCGCCTGCAGGGCGCGAAGGAACCGGAGCCGCAGACCAAGGTTGCCGCGACTCCTTAAAAGTGTTATGCGAAACGACTTGTCGAGACGCCGAGCACTGACAAAGCCTTCTCCACCGAACTCGTTCGGGGGAGAGGGTTGGGTGAGGGGGCAGCGCAGTGCAATTCTAATGCGCTTCAGTACTGCGTCGCGTGGCCCCCTCACCCCAGCCCTCTCCCCCAACGATGAAGCTGTTGGAGGAGAGGGAGGACAAGGCTCTCGCTCGCTAACCCCCATCGACGCATCACACGACGCATGACCGCCACCGCCACCCATAACGAAGTCGCCAACCGCGGCCTGCTGGTCGTATCGGTGATGCTGGCGACGCTGATGCAGGCGCTCGACACGACGATCGCCAACGTCGCGCTGCCGAACATGCAGGGCTCGCTGTCGGCAACCCAGGACCAGGTCTCGTGGGTGTTGACGTCCTACATCGTCGCCGCGGCGATTGCGACGCCGGCAACCGGCTGGCTCGCCTCGGTGATGGGGCGTAGGCGCCTGCTCCTGATTGCCATCGCCGGCTTCACGCTTGCGTCGGTCCTGTGCGGCATCGCCACCGACATCGGCGAGATGGTCGCATTCCGCTTGCTGCAGGGCCTGTTCGGCGCCGCGCTGGTGCCGCTGTCGCAGTCGACGCTGCTCGACGTCTATCCACGCGAAAAGCACGGCGCGGCGATGGCGCTGTGGGGCATGGGCGTGATGATCGGGCCGATTCTCGGGCCGCCGCTCGGCGGCTGGCTGACCGATGCCTACAGCTGGCACTGGGTGTTCCTGATCAACGTGCCGATCGGCGCGCTGGCGCTGTTCGGCGTCGCCGCGAGCCTGCCGACCGATGAAACGCGCAGCTCGCGCTTCGACTGGCGCGGCTTCTCCTTCCTCGCTATCGGCATCGGCGCGCTGCAACTGATGCTCGACCGCGGCGAACAGAAGGACTGGTTCGGCGCGAGCGAAATCCAGATCGAAGCGGCGCTCGCGTTCCTCGGCTTCTACCTGTATGGCGTGCACTGGTATACGAGCAAGAAGTCGTTCCTCGACCTTGGCCTGTTCCGCGACCGCAACTTCCTCGCCAGCAATATCTTCATCTTCGTGCTCGGCGTCGTGCTGTTCGCGACGATGGCGTTGCTGCCGCCGTTCCTGCAGAACCTGATGGGCTATCCGGTCGTCACGACCGGGCTGCTGCTCGCGCCACGGGGCATCGGCACGCTGATCGCGATGATGCTGGTCGGCCGTCTGCTCGCGCGTGGTGCCGACGCGCGCATCCTGGCCGGCATCGGCATGACCTTGACCGCGTATTCGCTGTGGCAGATGGCGGGCTGGAGTCCGGACGTGCCGGAGGCAACGATCGTCACCTGCGGCGTCGTCCAGGGCCTCGGCCTCGGCCTGGTGTTCGTGCCGATCTCGACGGTGGCCTATTCGACGCTGCCGATGTCGACGCGTACCGAGGCGGCCGGCATTTTCAGCCTGATGCGAAATATCGGCTCGAGCGTCGGCATCTCGATCGTCATGACGCTGCTGTCGCGCGGCACGCAGATCAATCACGCCGAACTGGCAGAGCGCATCACGGCGTTCGATCCGGCCGCTGCGCACTTGTCGGCAACCATGCATCTGCCGCAAGCTGCTGCATTGGCAGCGCTCAATGCCCAGGTCACACGCCAGGCGACGGCGATCGCCTTCCTCAACGATTTCTGGATGATGATGATCATGACCGTTGTCGCCATCCCGCTGCTGTTGCTGCTGCGTCCGGTGAAACAGGCGCGCGTTCCGGCCATCGTGGCCGACCACTGATGCACGGACGTCCGCCCCCCGCACCACGCCCGCCGCGCGCGCCTGCGCCGGCAGCGGAAACGGCGCGCGAAGCTGCGCCGCGCCGCAACAGCGAGGAAATGCGCGTCTACGGCATCAATGCGTGCCTCGCGATCTTCCAGCGCCGGCCTGATGACGTGCGCAAGGTCTATCTGCTCGAATCGCGCCTCGGTGCGCTCAAGGCGGTGCTGGCCTGGTGCGTCGAGAAACGCCTCGGCTACCGCGTCGTCGAAGCGGCCGATCTGGACAAGCTGACCCAGAGCCAGCATCACGAAGGCGTCTGCTTCGAGGTGCGCCGGCGTCCACTTCTATCTCTTTCCACTTTGCTGCAGCGCCTGCCGCCGCCGAAACCGGCGCTGCTGGTCTGGCTCGACGGTGTCGGCAATCCGCACAATTTCGGCGCGGTGCTGCGCAGCGCCGCCAACTTCGGCGTCAACGGGCTGATCCTGGCGCGCGAGTCGGCGTTGAACGTGTCGGGCGCCGCGCTGCGCGTCGCCGAAGGCGGCGCCGAAGCGGTGCCGATCGCGCAGACCGCGCCGGGTGAAGACGTGTTCGGCGCGCTGCGCAACGCCGAGATCGACGTCGTGGCGACCGTGCCGCGCGCCGGCGAATCGCTGTACGGCGCAGCGTTGCCAAACCGCGTCGTCTTCGTGCTGGGCGCCGAGGGCGGCGGCCTGCGCCAGGCGCTGGTCGATCGCGCCGGCCGGCACGTGACGATACCCGGCAGCGGCGCGGTCGAAAGCCTCAATGTCGCGGCAAGCGCCGCGGTGCTGTTCGGCGAATGGTACCGGCAGCAGGTTGGCGGGGCCGAACGCAAGAATTTCCGCAAGCGCTAGTCGAGCACCCGTAACGATTGAGTACGTCCATGCCTTCGTCTGGGGCGCCGCCTTCCGGCTGCCGCCACCTTGTACTCGCTACATCCATGTAGCTCGCCCTACGGGCAGCATCCGCTGCAAACATCGGCAGTCCTGCCCATGTTTCCCCGCAAGCGGGGGAAGGATTCAGGCTGATACCTCGCGCTTTTCCTTCCCCTGCGAAGCGGGGGAAGGATTCAGACTGATGCCTCGCGCTTTCCTTCCCCTGCGAAGCGGGGGAAGGTGCCGACTGCAGCCGCCGAAGCGGCGGCGAACAGCGGAGCCGGCCCGAAGGGCGAGCGCCATGGATGGCGCGAGTCAGGCGGATGGGGCAATCGTGACTGGAGACTCACAGACCGTTGCTTCCAACGGGCAACGCGCGACGGAAAGGTTTCGCTTCAGCTTTTCGCCTTCAGCGTGTCGCGAATCTCGGTCAGCAGCGTGACCTCGGCGCTCGGCGGGGCCGGTGCGGCTTCTTCCTTCTTGATCAGCTTGTTCATCAGCTTGACGACGAGGAAGATCGCGATCGCGACGATGATGAACTGGAAGATCGTGTTGAGGAATGCGCCGTACCTGATGATCGCGCCGCCGCTGACGACGCCCTTGGCATCGGCGACCGGCGCGCCGATCTTGAGCACAAGGTCGGAGAAATCGATGCCTCCGATCAGCACGCCGATCGGCGGCATGACGATGTTGTCGACCAGCGACGTGACGATCTTGCCGAACGCCGCGCCGATCACCACGCCGACCGCCAGGTCGACGACATTGCCGCGCATCGCAAATGCCTTGAACTCGCTGAAGAAACTCATGGCCTTTCCTCCCGTGGTCGCCGAAAGCACAGTGCCGGTCCCCCGCACGGCGCGCCTAATCTAACCGAAAACCGGCGCCGGCCGCGTTATCGCTGCATGATGACGCCGCGCAATTCGGCGATGCCTTCAAGGCGTGCCAGGAAGCGATCACCGGGCTGCAGCGCCGCGACGCCGGCCGGCGTGCCGGTGAAGATCAGGTCGCCGGCATGCAGTTCGAACAGCCTGGATAGCTCGTGGATGATGTCGGCAACGCTGAAGATCATCTCGGCAATGTCGGTTTTCTGGCGGATCGCACCGTTCACGTCGAGCGTCAGCTGCGCGTGCTGCGGGTGGCCGACCTCCGCCGCGCGGCGCAGCGCCGACATCGGCGCTGATCGGTCGAACGCCTTGGCCGTGTCCCACGGCAGACCCTTGGCCTTTGCCGCGGCTTGCAGGTCGCGCCGCGTCAGGTCCAGGCCGACGCCATAGCCGTAGACGTGACGCAGCGCCTGCGCGGCAGCGATGTCGACGCCGCCGGTCTGCAGCGCGACGACCATTTCGACTTCGTGGTGCAGGTCGCTGGTGGCCGGCGGATACGGAATGTTCGAACGGTCGGCGACGACCGCGTCGGCCGGCTTGCAGAAGAACACCGGCGCCGCGCGGTCGACCGCCATGCCCATTTCGCGTGCATGTTCGGCATAGTTGCGGCCGATGCAGTAGATGCGGTGCACCGGGAAACGCTGTTCGCTGCCGCTGATCGCGACGGACGGTGTCAGGGCGGGCGGAAACAGGAAAGTCATCGTGGATTGCCTCGGGTCGAACCAGGACGGTAACGATAGCTGCGGCAGGGTCGCTTGCCAATTCGCGCGCAGTCCGCGTCCGCCTATGGCGGTTGCTCGCCCAATTCCGGGGGCGCGCGCAGCGCGGCCTCACAGGTAGCGGCGGCGCAGGTCCTGTCCGGGTCATCTGACACCTGTCATGCGCGATCGGTGATCATTGGCCCTGGATTGCAACGCCGCGAAAAGCGACTCTGTGGCACACTTGGCAGCTGGGTCGCCGCATCATGGGTGTCATGGAAAATTCGGATTTGCTGAGCGAGCTGCGCATCGATCGCAGCGCCGTCGCGCCGTCATCGCGACGGCCGCTGTGGTTCGCGCTCGCGGCGATCGTGCTGCTGGCCGTGGCCGGCGGCGTCTGGTTCGCGATGGCGGGCTCGGGTGCCGTGCCGGTGCAGACGGCGGTCGCGCGGGCGATGCCGGCGAGCGGCGCGAATGCGACGGTGCTCGATGCCACCGGCTACGTCACCGCGCGCCGCGCGGCGACCGTATCGGCGCAGATCACCGGTACACTGACCGCGGTGCTGATCGAGGAAGGCGACCATGTCGAGGACGGCCAGGTTCTCGCGCGTCTGGACGACACGGCGCAGCGCGCGCAAGTCGCGCAGGCTCAGGCACAGCTGCACGCGGCTCAGGCGACGCTGGTGCAGTGGCAGTCGCAACTGGACCAGGCCAAGCGCGACTGGAAGCGCGCCGACGACATGGTCGGACGCAAGCTCGTCTCGCAGCAGGCGGTCGAACAGGCGCATACCCAGGTCGACACGCTCGGCGCACAGCTCGCGACGCAGCGCAAGATGATCGAGCTCGGCGAGGCATCCGTAAGCGCCGCGCAAGTACAGCTCGGCTACTGCACGGTGCACGCGCCGTTCACCGGCGTTGTCATCGCCAAGGCCGCGCAGGTCGGCGAGATCGTCTCGCCGCTGTCGGCCGGCGGCGGCTTCACCCGCACCGGCGTCGGCACGATCGTCGACATGGATTCACTCGAGATCGAAGTCGATGTGACGGAGTCGTACATCAATCGCGTGCAGCCCAAGCAGCCCGCGCAGGCCATTCTGGATGCGTATCCGGACTGGAAAATTCCCGCGCATGTCATTGCCATCATCCCGACCGCGGATCGCGGCAAGGCTACGGTCAAGGTGCGCGTTGCAATCGAGCAGAAAGATCCGCGCATTCTGCCCGACATGGGCGTGCGCGTGTCTTTTCTCGAGGAAGCGAAGAAGGCCGATGCACCTGCGCCGAAAGGCGTGCTCGTTCCGGCGTCGGCGATCGTGCAGCGCGAGAGCAAGAGCGTCGTGTTCGCCATCGACAACGATCGCGTGCGACTGAAAGCCGTGACGCCGGGGCAGACCTACAACGATCAGCGCCTCGTCGAGGGCATCGCTGCCGGAACGAACGTGGTCAAGCAGCCGCCAGCCGAATTGGCCGACGGCACAAAGGTCGAAATCAAGTCCGCCGCGAACTAGCTCGCGGGTGGGGAGTGTCGAAAACGGGCGCTTTCGAACGTCTACAACTGAGTGGCCCGGGCGAATTGGATCGCTCATCAGCGCATCGGGCCGTAAACGAAATCAAGCCGGCGCACGCCGGCCGTCGAACCGTCGAGGAAAAAGTCATGGCAAATCTGGTTGAAATCCGCAATGTCAGCAAGGTCTACGAGCGCGGCAAGCAGAAGGTCGAAGTGCTGCACCACATCGAGCTGGATATCGCGCAAGGCGACTTCCTCGCGCTGATGGGGCCATCGGGTTCGGGCAAGACGACGCTGCTCAATCTCATCGGCGGACTCGACTCGCCGACCGACGGCAGCCTCAGCGTCGGCGGCACGCGCATCGATAATCTCGGCCAGGGCGCGCTGGCGAAGTGGCGCGCGTCGAACGTCGGCTTCATCTTCCAGTTCTACAACCTGCTGCCGATGCTGTCGGCGCAGAAGAACGTCGAGCTGCCGTTGTTGCTGACCAGGCTCAACGCGGCGCAACGCAAGAAGAACGCGGGCGTCGCGCTACAGCTGGTCGGTCTTGCCGACCGCGTATCGCACAAGCCGACCGAACTGTCCGGCGGCCAGCAGCAGCGCGTCGCCATCGCGCGTGCCATCGTCTCCGATCCGACCTTGCTCGTCTGCGACGAGCCGACCGGCGACCTCGACCGGCAATCCGCCGAGGACGTGCTCGGGCTGCTGCAGACGCTCAACAAGAGTCATGGCAAGACCATCGTCATGGTCACCCACGATCCGAAGGCCGCCGAATACGCGCGACATACGCTGCATCTGGACAAGGGCACGCTGGTCGAGCAAGTCGCGCATGCGTGAGGCGAACGCCGTTTTAGACAATCGACGATTGAGAAGGCCTTCACCATGACTGTCGGGCACCTCCGCAACGAGAGGCAAACATGAAATATCTCCATCTGATCTGGGCCGCGCTGTTCCGGCGCAAGACGCGTACGATACTGACGCTGGTGTCCATCGTGGCGGCATTCCTCCTGTTCGGCCTGCTCGATGCGGTGCGCATCTCGTTTGCGGAAGCCGGCAAATCGGCCAACGGTGCCGAGCGCTTGCAGGTCGGCGCGCGCCTGTCGTTCATCCAGCCGCTGCCGCAGGGCCTCGGCGCGCAGATCGCCCAGGTGCCGGGCGTCAGGGACGTGGCCCACGCGAACTGGTTCGGCGGCGCCTATCAGGATCCGCACAACCAGATCTTCACGTTCGCCGTGAGCCCGAACTATTTCGACGTGTATCCCGAGGTCGAGGTCGATCCCGAGCAGCGCAAGGCGTTCGACGCCAACCTCAACGGTATTCTCGTCGGCGAGGTGATCATGAAGAAGTACGGCTGGAAGATCGGTGACAAGCTGCCGCTGCAGTCGCAGATCTTTCCGAACAAGGAAGGCAGCAAGAACTGGAACTTCGACATCATGGGGGTGATGAAATCGAAGGACAACAAGGCGTTCCAGAGCCAGATGATCGTGCTGCACTGGAAGAACTTCGACGAGACGACGCCGTACAACCACGGCAGCGTCGGCTGGTACATCGTGCGCGTCAACGACGTCAACGATTCCGATCGTGTGGCCAGGGCGATCGATGCGATTTCGGCCAATTCCGACCATGAGACGAAAACGATGACCGAGCAGGCCGCAACCGCGAACTGGATCAAGCAGCTCGCCGACATCGGCCTCATCGTCACGTCGATCATGGGTGCGGTGTTCTTCACGCTCGTGCTCCTGACCGGCAACACGATGATGCAGGCGGTGCGCGAGCGCACCTCGGAACTCGCGGTGCTGAAGACGATAGGGTTTTCGAACGGCAGTGTGCTGGCGATGGTGCTCGCCGAGTCGGTGTTGCTGCTCGTGCTCGGCGGCGTGATCGGCCTCGGCCTGGTCAGTCTGATCAGTATGGCCCTGCCCGCGCTGAGCGGCGGCATGATCACGCACACCAGCGTCGGCGCGAAGAGCTGGTCGCTCGGGCTCGCCCTGGCGATCGCGATCGGCGTCGTCATCGGCGCGCTGCCGGCGATGCGGGCGATGCGCCTCAACATCGTCGACGCGCTTGCCGGTCGCTGAGGAGAACGAGAAATGAAATTCCTGATGGGTCTTCTCACGTTCGTCGTCGCGCTCGTCGGCGTGTTCGTCTTCCTCAGTCTGTCGTGGCAGGCACTGCCGGTGCTGCTGGTCCTGCTCGCGCTATGGATGCTGCTCACGCATCGTGGACAGCAGGCCGCATCGGTGACCGCCGTCGGCCTCAGCACGCTGGCGCAGCGCCTCGGCTCGTCGGCAGTGATCGTCGTCGGCATCGCCGGCGTCGTGGCGGTACTCGTTGCGATGCTCGCGATGGCCCAGGGCTACAGCGACACGCTGCGTCGCACGGGCGGACTCGACACCGCGATCGTGCTGCGCGGCGCGTCGGCTGCCGAGGTGTCGTCTGTGCTCAGTCACGACAACGCAATCGTCATCGCCGACGCACCCGGCATCGCAAAGGACGACGAAGGCAAGCCGATCGCCTCGCCCGAACTCGTCGTCGCCGCGAACCTGCCGATGAAGGGCGGCAACCCCGAGGAGGATTTCGGCAGCGTGCAGCTGCGCGGCATAGGCGAGGAGGCCTGGAAGCTGCGCACGAACGCGAAGATCGTCGCCGGCCGCCGCTTCGCGCCCGGCGTGCGCGAGCTTGTCGCGGGCAAGGGTGCGCAGCGCCAGTTCGATGGTCTGGAAGTCGACCACGAGATCAAGCTCGGCAATCAGCTGTGGAAAGTCGTCGGCATCTTCGAGTCGAAGGACGCGATGGAATCCGAGCTATGGGGCGACGCCGATGTCGTCGGCCCGACCTACCGCCCGAGCGGCAGCAAGAGCTCGAGTGCGGTGTACGTGCGCCTGACCGGCGCCGATGCGTTCGAGCCGTTCAAGGCTGCGCTGACCTCCGATCCGCGCCTGCAGGTCGACGTCAGTACGACAGACGATTATTTCAGCAAGCAGTCGGAAGGCACGTCGAAGGCGATCACGGCGATCGGCATTGTCGTCGGTGCGATCATGGCGATCGGCGCGATCTTCGGCGCGCTCAACACGATGTTCGCGGCGGTCGCATCGCGCGCGCGCGAAATCGCGACGCTGCGCGCCATAGGCTTCCGTGGCCTGCCGGTCGTCGTTGCGATCATGCTCGAGACAATGCTGCTCGCGCTGATTGGTGGCGTGCTCGGCGGCCTGATCGCCTGGCTGATCTTCAACGGCTTCAGTGCATCCACGCTCGCGGCCGGTACCACGGGTCAGCTCACGTTCCAGCTCGAAGTCGCGCCGAAGGTGCTGTGGACGGGACTCAAGTGGGCGCTCGCGATCGGCTTCATCGGCGGCATCTACCCGGCATTGCGCGCGGCGCGGCTGCCGGTGACGACGGCTTTGCGCGAGCAGTAGGCAGGCAGGCAGGCGAGGGGCGAGGGGCGAGGGGCGAGGGGCGAGGGAAGAGCAAGGGAAGGGCGACGAGGAAGGGCGACGACGTTAGTGCGACAAGGGTAGAGCGACAGCCCTTGATGTCACTCGCCCCTCGCCCCTCGTCCCTTTCTATTTGGCGACCATCACGTCCGACGCCTTGATGATCGCGATGGCGGCGTCGCCGCGTTTGAGCACCAGGTCGTCAACTGCTTCGTTCGTGATCGACGCCGTGACTATCACGCCGCCACCGATGTCGATGCGGACGTGAGCCGTGGTCTGCCCCTTGAATACCTCGACGACGGTTCCCTTGAGCTGATTGCGCGCGCTGATTTTCATCCGACCTCCAGCAAACCCGCCGGCTTCAATGTCTCCCGTCTTGCCGCTCACGTCAAGGCGGCATCAACGGAGAGTGAGCCGGGAGCAGGGCAGAGGGCCGAGGGCTGAAGAGCAAAAGCCACGTCACGCTTCTTTTTTTTCTGCCCTCAGCCCTCAGCCCTAGGCCCTCGCTCTCAAGGCATCACCGGCGGATGGTATTCCAGCGTCAGACCGAACGCCCACAGCAGGACCAGCACCAGCGGCAGGTGCACGAGCAACTGCAGAAAGGTGAAGCCGACGATGTCGCGCGCTTTCAGGCCGAGCACGCCGAGCAGCGGCAGCATCCAGAACGGATTGATCAGGTTCGGTAGCGCTTCTGCCGCATTGTATATTTGTACCGCCCAGCCGAGATGATAGTGCAGGTCGTTGGCGGCCTGCATGATGTATGGCGCCTCGATCACCCATTTGCCGCCGCCGGACGGCACGAAGAAGCCGAGGATCGCCGAGTAGATACCGATGACGAAGGCGTAGGTGTCGGTGGACGCCAGGCGCACGAACAGCGAAGACAGCTGATGCGCCACGGTCTGGCCGTCGGCGCCTTTCGCCGTGGTCAGAATCGCGGCGATGCCGCCGTACAGCGGAAACTGGATCAGCACACCGGTCGTGCTCGGCACGGCGCGCGCAACGGCGTCGAGGAAGCTGCGCGGACGCCAGTGCAGCAGCAGGCCGGCCATCAGGAAGATGAAATTGTAGGTGTTGAGATTCGCGATCGCGACATACCACGGCTTGGTCGAGAATTCGTGGATCAGCCAGCCCAGTCCGAGCAGCACGATCAGGATCGACAGCAGCGGACTTTGCTCGAACCATTCGCTCGGACGACGGAATTGCGGCAAGGTGCGCAGCACGACGGTTTCCTTGCCGATGTAGCTTTCGGCGGTCTGCGCTTCGCTCTCGCCGGGCGCCGACCACCACGCGATCAGTATCGACACGGCGAACAGGATCACGGTCAAGCCGATCGACTGCCACAGGAAGATCGTTTCGGTGAACGGAATCACGCCGGTAATCGCGAGCAGCGGTTTCGGAATGCTGGCCGGATTGGCCTGCAGCTGCGCCGCCGACGACGACAATCCCATGGCCCACGTCGCGCCGAGGCCCAGATACGCCGCCGCACCGGCCGCGCGGTAGTCCATCTTCAAGTCGTCGCGCCGCGCCAGCGCGCGCACCAGCAGCCCGCCGAACACCAAGCTGAAACCCCAGTTCAGCAGCGACGCAAGCATCGTGATCAGCGCGATGAACGCGACCGCGCCACGACCGCTGCGCGGCACGGCGGCGAGCCGGTCGATCAGCTTCGCCACGATCGGCGCGGTGGCGACGACGAAGCCGCCGATCACGATGAAAGCCATCTGCATCGTGAACGGGATCAGGCTCCAGAAGCCATCGCCGAATGACACCGCCACATCGACCGGAGAAGCGCGCAATGCAAGCGCAGCGAGCGCGACGATGACGACCGCGAGCGCGGCGAATACATACGCATCGGGAAACCAGCGCTCGGCCCATGCGGCAAGGCGCAGCGCGGTGCGAGCCAGCCCGGAACTGCCGGACGCCGCCGGCGATTGCGTCGTTTCCATCGTCTGCTCCCGCGCGAGTGAAGTCCGCGCCAGTGTGCGCAGCGCGCAGTCGCCGTGCAAGACGAGGCGCAGCAATCGGCGAGCCGGGAGGCTAAGACTTTCGTCGCATCCTCGCGCCACGAGCCAGGGCGATCACTCCGTCAGGTTCAGGACCGGGATCCCGACATCGGCACAATGCCGCTCGTAGAGGTCGCGCAGCCTCGATCCGGCGTAGCGCTGCAAGACCTTGCCGGCTCCATCGAGGTACTCGACCACGCCCATGACGACGACCAGCACGATCAGTACGTCGTCGCCGACGACCTTCCACGAGTCGACGTTTCCTTCCGGCTCGTAGACGTAGTCGCCCGGGCCGATGCGTTCGCCTGTGTCGAGCTCGCGCCAGCCCTGCAGATTGAATGCGTGTACTTCGCCCGTGTGGCGATGTCGTGCAATCGCTTCGCCAGGCTCCAGGCGCAGCAGTTCGACGAAACCGAGATCGCCGGCGAGAAAACGCAACGGCTTGAACGATCTGCCCTGACCCAGCGCTACCCACGGCAGCGCGTCGGCTGCGACATGCGGCACGAATGCACTGATGGATTGCTGCAGGTCGTTTATTCGGGATTGTGCGTTCAACGTCATTCTCCTGTCATGCCGCGTCGTTGATCGCCGGGCGTCGATCGTCAGTTCCGGTTGCAAGGCCGCTGCTGCGGAACTGCCTTCCTAAGCTGCAGCCGCGCCGAACAACACCCGGCGTTTTTCCTCGCTGTAGGTGCGCGGCCTGGCGTAGACGTCGTCGACGCCGGCGTAGATGCGCTGCGTCGCCGGCCGCGCGCCGATGGCTTGAAACCAGCGCCGCAGATGCGCGAACTCGTCGAGATTCTGGCCGTGGCCGCGATGCGGCACGATCCACGGATAGCAGGCGATGTCGGCGATCGAGAACTCGCCGACGATGTATTCGCGATCGGCAAGGCGCCGGTCGAGCACGCCGTACAGGCGCCGCGTCTCGCGCGCGTAGCGTTCGATTGCGTATGGGATCGGTTCCGGCGCGAACACGTTGAAGTGACCGATCTGGCCGGCCATCGGTCCGAGCGCCGACATCTGCCAGAACAGCCACTGCAGCACCTCGGCGCGGCCGCGCTCGCCGGCCGGCAGCAGTCGGCCCGTCTTGTGCGCCAGGTGCCACAGGATCGCGCCGGACTCGAACAGTGCCAGTGGCGCGCCGCCATCGGCCGGTGCGTCGTCGACGATCGCCGGGATCCTGCTGTTCGGTGAAATCGCCAGGTAGTCCGGCCGGAACTGTTCGCCCTGGCTCAGGCGCACCGCCACGATGCGGTACGGCAGTTGCGCCTCTTCCAGAAACAGCCGCGCCTTCAGGCCATTCGGGGTCGCTGCAAAGTACAGGTCGATCATGATGGATTTCCGTGCGGGCAGGTTCGCGCCGGAGTCCAGAGTAGATGCTATGCTGGCTTCGTATAAGAACCATAAACGTAAACATTCATGGAGCCAGAAATATCGCTGGCGCTGCGCCTGCCGGGGCGCGGCTCGCGCCGCCTGCAGCGCGATCTGCATGCGCAGTTGCGCGCTGCCATCATCGACGGGCGGCTGCGCGCCGGCACACGCCTGCCGACGACGCGAGCGCTGGCCGGCGCGTACCGGATTTCGCGCAACACGGCGCTGGCGATCTACGACCAGCTGGCAAGCGAAGGCTATCTGTTCGCGCGCGGCAAGGCCGGCACCTTCGTCGCCGCGGTTTCGCTCGGGGCGAGGGTACGCAGGCCGGATGCCTCGCCGGCACCCAGGAGCGGACAGATCAACCCACACTGGCGCGCGCAGGTACAGGCGATCCAGGCGCCAGCGGCCGGCGCGCCGGCCCTGGATTTCCGCCTCGGCGTGCCGGACCAGTCGCTGCTGCCGGCAGCGACCTGGCAGCGCCTCGGCGCACGTGCCTGGCGCGCGCTGTCGAAGCTGCCGGCCGCTTACGGCGACGCGCAGGGGCAGCCCGCACTGCGCGAAGCCATCGCCCGTCATGTTTCGTTTGCCCGCGCGGTTGCCTGCGCTGCCGACGACGTCATCGTCACGTCCGGCGCGCAGCAGGCATTCGATCTGCTCGCGCGCGTGCTCGTTGCGCCGCGGCGCAACGTCGTGGCGATCGAAAATCCCGGCTACCCGCCATTGCGCGCCGCGTTCGCCGGCGCCGGTGCCGCGCTCGTGCATGTGCCGGTCGACGGCGAGGGATTGATGGTCGAGCGTCTGCCGCAAGCCGCGCGTGTGATCTACGTGACACCGTCACACCAGTTCCCGCTCGGCGTCGCGATGTCGGCGCGGCGGCGCAAGGCGCTGCTCGATTTCGCGCGGCGGCGCTGCGCGGTCGTGATCGAAGACGATTACGACGGCGAGTTCCGTTTCAGTGGCCGGCCGCTCGATGCGCTGCAGACGCTCGATCGCGACGATTCGGTGTTCTACGTCGGCACGTTTTCCAAAAGTCTGTTCCCGGCACTGCGGCTCGGCTATGTCATCGCGCCCACCTGGGCGCGCGCGGCGCTGATTGCCGCGAAGCAGGCGGTGGACGGTCACTGCCCGATCGTCGCACAGGACACACTGGCCGCGTTCATCGCCGAGGGGCATCTTGCCCGGCACGTGCGCAGGATGCGGCGCGTTTACGCGGCACGGCGCGAGCGACTCGTGGCGGCGCTGGCCGGCGAATTCGCGCCATGGTTCGACTTGTTGCCGAGTATTGCCGGCCTGCACGTCGCAGCGCTGGCCAGCGCGTCGGTCGACGTGCCGACGCTCGTGCAGCGGGCGCGTCTGCGCGGCGTTGGCGTGCATCCGCTGCGCGAGTACTACGCGACGCGCCGGTCCGCGCGTGATGGCCTCGTGTTCGGTTACGGTGCGATCGACGAGACGGCCATCACCGAAGGCCTGACGCGCTTGCGCCGCCTCCTGGCAGACTGATGCAGCGGGGGGTGCGCGTCAGCGCCGCGCTTTGGCCAGCGTGATTGTCGCGACGCCGGCCAGGATGATCGCCATGCCGACGAGATCAAGCGTGTGTACTGACTCGCTGGCGAAGATCACGCCGATCAGCACGGCGACCGGCGGATTGACATAGGCGTAGCTCGTCGCCAGCGCCGGACGCACGTGGTGCAGCAAGTAGATGTACGCGCTGAAACCGACGATCGATCCGAACGCGAGCAGGTAAACGAGCGCCGCCACGGTTTCTGCGTGCACCGCGACGACATGCTCGCTGGTCAACAGCGCGACGACACCGAGCGCGACGCTGCCGCACAACATCTGCGCGGCCGTGCTCATGGCCGGATGCGGCATGTCGCGGCGCCGGCTCCAGACCGAACCGAAGGCCCAGGTTGCGGCCGCGCCGAGCAAGGCCAGCGCGCCGAGCGGAGAGCCGCCCAGGTCACCGCCGAAATTCAGCACGACGACGCCGATGAAGCCGACGATCAGTCCGACCCATTCGATGCCGCTCGGCCACTGGCGATAAAAGCCGGCAAACAGCGCCGCGAACAGCGGCATGCTCGCGACCGCGACCGCGGCCAGTCCCGACGCGACGGTCTGTTCGGCGTAGCAGACCAGGCCATTGCCGAAGCCGAGCAGCAGCGTGCCGGTGACTGCGCAGTTGAACCATTGCCTGCGCGTCGGCAACGCAACGCCGCGCCAGCGCAGCACGGCGAACATCAGTACGCCGGCGATGAAGAAGCGGATCGCGCCCATCAGGAACGGCGGAAAGTCGATCAACGCAATGCGGATCGCCAGGTACGTCGAACCCCAGATCAGGTAGACGCCGAGCAAGGCGAGCGGAACCAGTACGCGCGGCGACAGCGCAGCGCTGCCTGCCGATTCGGCCGGCGTGGTCGCAACGTTGCTCACCCGCTCATCCATGGTCGCGAAGCGACTGGTTCACGGCGTCAGCCGCGTCGAGAACAGCAGACCGATGGCGGCACGCGCCGTGGTCGGGACATTCATTCGGGATGCTCCGGAATCCATGTCGGCCAGCCCGCCGGTCGGCGGCTGCGCGGACACGACAGTCATACGTGCGACGCTACTCTAGCCGGACGTGCGTGGTCGCGACAGCGCCACTGGTCATGCCGATCGCGGAGCCGCTTGCGGGCGCGCGAAGACGCATCGCGCCGTCGTCATCAGCGCTTGCGGCGTGCCTCGCGCTCGATCAGATCGCGCTTGCGTGCGATGCCCCAGCGATAGCCGCCGAGCGAGCCGTCCGCGCGGATCACGCGATGACACGGCACGACCACCGCCAGGCGGTTGCGGGCGCAGGCGTTGGCGACCGCGCGCACCGAACGCGGCGCGCCGATCTCGGCGGCGATGTCCGCATAACTGCGTGTGCTGCCGCGCGGAATGCGCTGCAACGCGTGCCAGACGCGCCACTGGAACGCGGTCGCGCGGATATCGAGCGGCAGCAGCGCCGTTGCCGGTTTGTTCCCGCCGTCGGCGATTTCGGACTGGACGCGCGCGACGACCGCGGCGAGCCATTCGTCACGACCGGCGTCGATGCGCTCGAGCGTGGCCTTCGGAAACTCCCGGCGCAGATCCGTCACCAGGTTTTCGTCGTCATCGCCCAAGGCGACGCGGCAGACGCCGCGCTCGGTGGCCGCGACCAGCAGGCGACCGAGCGGAGTTTTCAGCGTTGTATAGCGAAGCGCCACGCCGGCGGCGCCGCGTCGATAAGTCGCCGGTGTCATGCCGAGCAGCTGCCCGGTCTTTTCGTAGACGCGGCTGCCCGAACCATAACCGGCGTCGTAGATTGCATCGGTGACGCGCGGCGCGGCACGCAGCGCGGACTTGAGATTCTCGAGCTTGAGCGACCGGGCGTATTCGGCCGGACTGACGCCGAAGCGCCTGCGAAAAGAACGCTGCAGGTGGCTGGCGCTCAGGCCCACTTCGCGGGCCAGCTGCGAAAGGCTCAGGGGCGTGTCGCCGGCGTCGGCGATCAGCGCCAGCGCTCGGTCGAGCGGATCGATTTGCAGGTCGGTGTTGCGTGGCATTGCGGTCATGATGGGACCTCCTTTGCGCGCAGACTAGTGCGCCAGCGGAAGCGTCACCATCCGTTT
>Ga0193727_1000169_pt1 | contig 23200 bp, 23 predicted proteins | sample H2c2metaG_FD_143051 | JGI IMG/M metagenome (GOLD analysis project Ga0193727, IMG submission 143051) | Soil microbial communities from a riparian zone of the East river system, Colorado, United States - H2c2 | ecosystem: Environmental > Terrestrial > Soil > Riparian zone | place: USA: East River...
GAGCACAGCTGCTCGCGCCCTGGCTGCGCTGAGCGCCGCCGTTTCTGTTCAGGGAAAAGGAGAGCCGGACAACGCCCTCTACATGCACGGCTCTTGCGCCGGGTGATTGCGAAAGCTCTCCGGTCAAGTCACTTGATCGACCACCAGCAGTGGGGGCGCATCACGTCCTCGTCTCGCAAGCCCACGACTCGCAGCGTTCGCTTGCCAAACAGAAACGCCGGCATCGGCTCCCTCCTTCTCGGCTGGGGCCGAACGGCTCGGCCCCGCCCGCGCGCCGGGCCACGTGCCGGCACGGGGGCGGGGGCCAGAGCTCGAAGCGCTACGGAGCGGAGTGCTTGACCTTGCCCGAGACGCACTTGCCGAACGCGTTCGACTTGTTCGGGTTCGTGCCGTACTTGGCCTTGAAGGCCGCAGGATCTGCCTTGCGCTCGGTCCAGCAGGCCTTCGATGCGTTAATCGTTGCCTGCACCTGCTGCGCGGCCGCCGCCTTGGCCTTACCGGAGACGCAGTTCCCGAAGGCGTTGGCGTGTTTCTTGCCCGTGCCGTACTTGGCCGCAAAGGCAGCCGGATCGGCGTCACGCTCGGTGCGGCACTGCGCCGCGGCGTTGGTCTGGTTCTTCGCGTTCTGTTGCGCGAGCTTCGAGACGCACTTGCCGAAGGCGTTCGACTTGTTCGCGTTGGTGCCGTAGAGCAGCTTGAACGCCGCCGGGTTGGCGGTCCGCTCGGTCGAGCACTGCTTGGCCGCAGCGGCCTTGTCGGCCGGAGTGGGAGTGGTGCCCGCGATGGCCGAGGCGGTAATCGCCAGGAGCGCCAGCGCGAGCACGAAGATCAGTTTCCGCAAGGGAGGTTCCTCCTTGGTGGTGAGGTCCTTTGTCTCAAGAGAAGATCCCCTGCAAATATGGAACTTGCGTCCCGCTCCCTGCCCCGTACGAGGGAAGTTCACCGGCTTGGTGAGCGGCGGCGTTCGGCTCGCCCCTCGGCCCTCAAGTGAGACCGTCAGTCGTGGTGGCCGGCGCCTCGTACCGTCCACCAGGCGTCCCAGGTGATCTTGAGGATGACGAGCGTGATCACGAGGCCGATGATCGGATCGGCCATCGGCATTCCCGCTGCAACGACGGCAGCACTCGCGATCACGCCGACCGAGACGAAACCGTCGACACGCGCGTGGTGGCCGTCGGCCACCAAGGCGGGGCTCTGCAACCTGCGTCCGGCCCGTAGCCGTACTTGCGCTGCGATCTCGTTTCCCACGAACCCGATCAAGCCAGCCGCCGCGAGGAGCCAGAGATGCGACAGCGTGCGTGGGTGGATGAAGCGGTCGATCGTCTGACCGAGGGCAACCAGGGCGCTGATGAAGATCGCGAGCACCACCGCGAGGCCGGCCCAGCGCTCGCCTCGGGCGCTGCGCAGGAAGAAGGCGACCCCGAGCGGGATCGCGGTCAGCGCGTCACCAAAGTTGTGGATCAGGTCGGCGAGCAGGGCGACGCTCAGCGTCTGCTTGTAGATGAACGCCTGCGCGAAGGCCGTCAAGGTCAAGATGGCGAGGCTCCACGAAACGGCTCGGATACCTGATCGCGAACGGACGATCGACGGATCGATCAGCCCGTGCGAGTGTCCGTGGTCGTGGGTCTCCGCTACGGGTTCTGACGGACGCAACAGCAGTGCGAGGTGACGATGTGTGCCCGTGTGGGGATGGCTATGGACGCGACCTCCGTGGCGATGCACTCAGGCGCGGCGGCCCGAGGGTAGCGGTGGGCCTCTCCCCCTCAGCCTCGGCGCGACCGAACCCTGTCAAGCGGAGCCGGGCGACCCCTCCTCTCCCGGTAGGGGGAGTGGCCAGAGAAAGCCGTCCGGCTCCTCGTCCAATCCGATCCCCCGGAGCGCTCCGACTTGTTGCCCGCCCCGATGCCTCACCTTGAAGGTAGGAGGGGCTGAGGAGACGAGGCGTAGACTTCGACCGTGGACATCGTCAGCAGACTCCACAACCCAAAGGGCCTCCGCTGCGGCTGCCCACGAGAGTGCGTCTGCCAGCGCTCTGCCGTCGGTCGAGCGCTGCGCTGGTACATCCCCGCTCGGTTCCACACGCCTGTCTCGCCCGAGCAAAAGCAGGCGCTGGACATGCAGGGCATGTCGTTCCGCAGCGAGTGACGGTCGCGTTTGTGCCTCTTTGCGAGACACGGCCGACTGAGCCACTAGCGCCGTGCTCGGAGGTCTCGTCAGCTTGCGACGACGTGCTCTCGCCGACCGATCGCGACGGCCTCGAGGCGCGAGTGGGCGCCGAGTGCCCGCAGAAGGTGGCGGATGTGGTTCCGCACGGTCTCGATGCTGATGTGGAGCTCCCGCGCGATCTGCTCGGTCGAGCGGCCGTGCTCGAGGAGGCGCAGCACCTCGGTTTGCCGGGGCGTCAGGTTCGGGTGGGGTGGCGCAGTCGGGACGCCCTCCTCGACGTCCTTGACCTGGCCGAAGACGCCGATCACGTGCCCGCCGCTGCGAAGCGGTACCGCGCTGACCTCGACGGACAGTCGCTCGCCATCGGCGCCGATGAGCACGACTTTGTTGTCCGAACCGTCTGGTGGTCCGGAAAGGTTCCGGGTGAAGACCTCACGCGCTCGGCGCGTTTCCTCGGGTGCGACGACGGACGTGAGCTGGCGGCCCCGAACATCTCCCACAAGCTTGCGCGCGGCCGGGTTCAGCCAGCGGATGATCCCGTGCTTGTCGATTACATAGGCGGGAACACGGACACGGTCGATGGCGTCTTCGACATCGCTGCCGAAGGACTTCAGCTCGTCGGACATGCCTTCGAGTGTGCTCCTCGCGCGGCTGCGTTGCAACCTCGAATGGTCGACGTGAGACACGGCCGAATGAGCCACTGCGCCGCAGCCTCGGAGACCATAGGTTCGGAGGAGGGCCGGGTCGCGTTGAAGCGCCCGGGCGTTCGGCTCGCCGCCCGGCCCCAAAGCCGTCCGACCCATCAAGTCAAACGCGTCGCACCGGCTGAGGCTTCAGATTCCGGATCAAACGCCGCTACGCGGCGAGTGCCCGTTCGACAGTCGGGACGACGTTCAAGCGCCCGACCACCCCGGTCACCCCGAGAATCCGTTCGACGATCGGCGCGGTCCCCAGCACGACGTTGAACTTGCGATCGCGTTCAAGGGCGTTTTTCTTCGTCTGCACGAGCACGCCGATGATCGTGGAGTCGATGAAATCGGCGCTTGAGAGGTCGACGATCAGATGGTCGCAGACGGCCAGAGACTGGTCGAACGTCTGCTGAACGTCGTCTGCCGAGTGGAGGTCGTGTTCCCCGGCGAGTACGACGAGCGCAACATGCGGTCGCGGCGATCGAACCTGGATGGTCGGCACCTGGAAGGCGGGGGAGTGGCTCATGATGTAACATCCCTCCGAAGTCGCGCTTACATTGACACGACACACTACGTACGAAAAGAAATATACGCTACCAATGTCGCATGTCAAGCTCTGAAAACGACAACAGGACCTGGCGGTTCCTCTCCAACCACACCCAAGTCCTCCTCTGCCTCTCCCGCGACCCGAACGCGCGATTCCGTGACATCGCCGAGAGCGTCGGAATCACCGAGCGAGCCGCCCAGCGCATCGTCTCCGACCTAATCGAATCCGGCTACGTGGAGAGCGAGCGGGCCGGTCGCCGAAACCACTACACCGTCAACACTGACATCGCGATGCGTCACCCCGCCCAACGCGGCCACGAGATCGGCGAACTCCTGGGACTCCTGCAGTCGAAGGACGACTAAAGCCTCGCTGAAGGCACGAGGTCGACCGCTCGCATGAGGTCCATCATCCACCCTAGAGAGCAGCACAGTTGCGCGGGCAGGGCCTCCGACCGCGAGACCCCGCCCTGCCGCAGGTAGCACCCAGGGCCTTCGACACATTCGCGCCGTTCAGCGAACATTCCTGAACACTGGCCCAGGCGAGCGGCCGCGTTACCGAGGGTGGTTACGTAGTCGAGTTCGCAGCGGCCGCGCGTCCCACACGTTGGGTGGAACGGCTAGGGCAGCGGCACCGGTCGCAGCGCACGGGCAACCCTGAGAGCGCCTTCGCGATCCAGCACGTAGTTCCCGTGCTGAGACGCGTACACGCTGACGAACACGCCGCCCCGAGTGAGCTGGGCGACGACCGAAGCGCTTGAGCTCGGATTCGTGAGCCTGTCCGGCCCCTGGAGCGTCATGCGACCGGGAGGAGGACCTCCCCGCGCCCCGTACAGGTCGCGCGCATTGAATTCGCTGATCGCGACGTTTCCGTAGTCGTAGGAGACGTACGTTGCCGCCTTCGGGCTGATGCCTGTCGGGGCCTCGAAGGTCAACGCGATCGTGACCGCCTCCAGACGACGGCCGAGGAAGCGCTCCCCAAGCCCGAGCGGCCTCTGTCCGAGCGCGCGCCACGCGCGGAGTGCGTAGGGGTTGCTCCCCCTCGCGGCCAGCTCGGGGGCCGGCGCGTCGAGGCGCCTCCTGGTCGAGTTCGGCACCACGAACGCGTACTCGCCCGCGGCGATGTCGGGCTTGCGCTCGAGCACCAGCGCTTCCGTGGAGATCTTGCCGTTGAAGTACATGCGGTCGGCGACGGGCTCGTGCGTGCGCGGGTCGAGGCCGATCCGCTCGCCGAAGCCCGGAGGCGCTGCGAACCCTCCACGCTGCCGCGGCGCAATCCAAATGACCGGGCGGCCGTGGAAGGTCCCGATGCCGGGCTGCCGCGTATACCGGGAAGGGTCCAGCGGCCAGTAGCTCTTAAATGAGAACCCCATATGGCACCCGCCAGGACAGACCGCCGCCGAGTCGATCTGGACCCGGCCGTCGGCGCGAGTCACCACACGGCTGACGTCACCGCGGCCGTCGTACCAGATCGCGCTTGTCGTCCGCACCGGCCGCTCCGTCCCCGTCGCGAGATCCACGCTGACGGGTTGCGACGGGGTCCACGTCTCGAGGACGCGGCGTGCGACTGGCCCCTGACTCTGCACGACCTGGAAGCCGGGTGGAGCGTGGACGGCTGCCGCGCCGCCGCCACCACCGGTCAGCTCGAGCCTCGCCCAGATCCCGCCGCCGAGGAGCAGTGCGAGCAGACCGATCGACGCAAGCACGAGGTTTCGGCGGCGTCCACGCCTTCGCGCGTCGGCAATCAGCGCGGCAAGGCGGGAACGCGGCGATCGGAGCGTCGATTCTGTCATCAGAAAAAGCTATTGTGACTAGCACAAGTGTTTCATGTCAAGCTGAACCGAAACGAGGCGACAGACCTGCACGAGCAGGTTGCAGCCGAGATTCGCCGTGCGATCGCGAATGGAGAGGCCAGCCCTGGCGAGCGGCTCCCGTCCGCGCTCGACCTGGCCTCCGTGCTGAAGGTGAACCGAAACACTGTCCTCCGCGCGCTGCGGCAACTTCGGGACGAGGGGCTGCTCGAGGTCCGGCGCGGTAGGGGCATCACGGTCGTCGCGACGCCAGAACAGGGCGAGCTAAACGCGCGCGTGCGCGAGCTCGTCGAATTCGCGCGGCGCCATGGCTGCCGGCGCGACGAGCTCGTCGACCTGATCCGCGCGGTCTAGTCCGCGTGCTGGATCTAGCCGATCGGTGCGCTGCCCGGAGGCAACCGCGTCGGGTGACATTCCCGCACGCTGGCCCAGGCCACGCGAGCGCCGCCGCAACTTGCTGTCTAAGCGCTACCGCCGCTCGTCAGGTGAGCGAGATCCTTCGCCCCAGGTCGCGTGGTCTGACCAGCCAAGTGTCTCATGCGAGCGCTCGGCGCGCGTTTTGGGCTCCTCGTCCGGGTAGTAAGCCGTCACGCGCTTTCGGCCGAAGAACCACTTCCAGCCACGGGTCAGGAGCGCTAACACTGGGCTGACGGTATCGCGTACTGAGGCCGCACACTGCACTTGGGTGACATTCCCGCACGCTGGCCCACCGAGCTGCCTCGCACAAGCAGCGCCCGGGGGCCAGCGATGACCCACAGGCCGTGTGTACGTTCCGTTTGTGCTCAATCGCTGGCTCCTCGTGGCTTCGTGCTCCACCGGATTGCTGAGTTGTGGCGCGTGCGGCGGAAGCGGTAAGACGACCGTGCCTGACCTCCATGGCAAGAACTTCGGTCAGTCAACCAAGGCGCTCGCGGATCGTGGCCTATGCACCCCGTCGAAGGTCGCCATTACGGGCGATTCCAGCAGTGCGAATGAGGCGACCGTCGTCGCCCAAGATCCGGGGCCGGGTGCCCGCGTAGACCGAGGCACACACGTGACCCTCACGCTGCACTGGTCTCGCGAGCGGGGGTCGTCTGATCGGGTCGATCCCTTGGGAGTCTGCCCAGGGCGGTAGGCGTTGGTGCGGTGTTCCCGACAGTTCGGGTGACATTCCCGCACGCTGGCCCAGCCGACTTCTCGCTCCTCCGGACACCTGAGACAATTGCCCAGGTGCCTCATTTCAGAGCAGACGTCGAGTTCCACTTTTCGTCCGACAACCTAGAGGCAACGAGCGCCGACATTCGTCGGTTACTCAAAGCAGCTGAGGATGTCGGTTTCGATCTCAAGCGTGTCAGCGTTGCACCGGCGCCACCCGATGACGAAGGCGACTGGACGACCTACGGGCCGCTCGATCGACCCGTCGACTAAGCGCTGGACCTGATCCTCGGGTGACATTCCCGCACGCTGGCCCAGGCGACTGTGCGGAAGCTCTGTCTCGTGGCTGCTGCAAGTCGGGGCGTCGCGCGCGAGAATCCCGTCGTGGAGTCGACGACCGGCTATGCGATGAGCGGTGGCGTCAACATCGCATACCAGGTGACCGGCGAGGGGTCGTTCGACCTCGTGCTCGTTTCTGGATTCGTGTCACATCTCGACTACGACTGGGAGCATCCCTCCTCGAGGCGGTTGCTCGAGCGACTGGGGTCCTTTGCGCGGCTGATTCGGTTTGACAAGCGTGGGACCGGTCTTTCCGACCGCACGGTCGGGCTCCCCGACTTTGAGACACGAATGGACGACGTACGTGCCGTAATGGACGCCGTCGGCAGTGAGCGCGCGGCCTTGTTCGGCTATTCGGAAGGTGGACCGCTCGCGCTCTTATTCGCTGCCACCTATCCAGAGCGGGTACGGGCGCTTGCGCTGTACGGAACCTACGCGAAGCGGACAGGGCCCGATAACGACTACCCGTGGTGCGAGACGGCGGAGGAGCGGGCCACCTACGCCACCGAGGTCGAACGGGAATGGGGCGTCGAGGCCGACCTCAGCCGTATGGCGCCGAGCGCCGACGAGTCGCTAGCGAGATGGTGGATGGCGCGCGCGCGTGCGGCTGCAAGTCCCGGCTCGGCGCGCGACCTTGTGATGATGAACTCGCAGGCCGACATCCGCGATGTTTTGCCAGCGGTGCAGGCACCCACGCTCGTGGTTCATCGCGTCGGCGACCGCGATGCACGCGTCGAGGAGGGCCGCTATATCGCCGCGCACGTTCGAGGTGCGCGGTTCGTCGAGCTCGCCGGCGACACGCACGTCCCGTTCTGGCAGCCGGACGACGTCGTCGACGAAGTCGAGGAGTTCCTTACGGGCCTGCGCCCCACGCGGGTCGCCGACCGAGTGCTCGCAACGATCCTCTTCACCGATCTCGTCGGATCGACTGAGCGCGCGGGCGCGCTCGGCGACCACGCATGGGCTGAACTGCTCGAGCGCCACCACCAGGTCGTGCGCCGCGAGCTTGCGCGATTCGGTGGCGAAGAGATCGATACCGCCGGCGACGGGTTCCTAGCGCTGTTCGACGGACCCGCTCGAGCAATTCGTTGCGCGCTCGCCATCCGTGACGGTCTCGCCGAGCTCGGCCTTGAGGTGCGTGCCGGCGTTCACACCGGCGAGGTAGAGCGGCCACGCGGGGGAGGGCCGCGCGGGATCTCGGTGCACACCGGTGCACGGATCGCCGCGGCGGGGTCTGCCGGCGATGTTCTCGTGTCAGTGACGACGCGCGACCTCGTCGCCGGGTCGGGTCTCGTGTTTGCGGACCGCGGCGAAGTCGAACTCAAGGGCATCGGCGCGCGCCGGCTCTACGCTGCAACGGTCTGACTGAGCTCGCCAGCAGAACTGCCGGGTGACATTCCCGCACACTGGCCCAGGCGAGGCGCCGACTCGCGTGGCGCACCTAACGCGGCGGCGAGCGGCCTCTTTTGGGCCCCGCGTCACCGAACCAAGCTGAAGAAGGCCGTCACCTCGGCTACAAAGAGCTCGGGTTGCTCCCACGCGGCGAAGTGGCCGCCGAGCTCGGGCTCGTTCCAGTAGCGGATATCTGTGAACCGCTGCTCCGCTTCAACTCGCGATGGGCGCTGCAGCTCGTAGGGGAAGATCGAGCAGCCGGCGGGGGCATGAACAGTGTCGCGCTTCTCGAGCGGCCCTTCAAGCCAGCGGTCGACGTCGGAAAGGCTCTCCCAGTACAACCTCGCGGATGACGCGCCGGCGCGGGGCAGCCAGTAGAGCATGATGTTGTCGAGCATCGCGTCGCGCGTGATCTCGCTGCGCGGGTCCGTCCAACTGCCCACCTTCTCTGTGATCCAGGCAGCCAGCCCGGCAGGTGAATCGGTCAGCGAATAGCCGATGGTCTGCGGCCGCGTGCGCTGCTGCGTCGAGTAACCAGCCTCATCGGCACGCTGCTCGCCGCCGGCAACCCGCGTGCCTGCAAGGGGCGGGACGAGCGGCGGCATCAGGTGGATCCCCGCGACGTGTTGCGGATCCTGCTGCCCCAGGCTCGCGCTCACGCTTGTGCCCCAGTCGCTGCCCTGAGCGCCGTAGCGGTCGTAGCCGAGTCGCGCCATTAGCGTGGCCCATGCCCGCGCGATTCGCTCGACGCCCCAGCCCGGAGCTGCCGGCTTGCCGCTGAACCCGTAGCCGGGCAGCGATGGGACGACGCAGTGGAAGCCCGCGTCGGTGAGCGGCTGCAGGGCGTCGAGGAACTCGATCACCGAACCGGGCCAGCCGTGGGTGAGGATGAGCGGGAACGCCTCCGCACGCAGAGAGCGGGCGTGCAGGAAGTGGATGTCGAGGCCGTCGATCTCGGTTGAGAATTGCCGATCTGTTCGAGCCGTGCCTCGCAGCGGCGCCAGTCGTAGCCGTCGCACCAGTATGCGCACAACTCCTGCAGCTCGCCGAGCGCTAGACCCTGGCTCGGATCCGTCTCGGCCTCCGGCCAGCGAGTCGCGCGTAGTCGCAGGCGTAGAGCCTCCAGTTCCGCTTCTGGCACCGTCGAGGTGAACGGCTCGATCACGTCGCCATGCTGGCACGCTCAGCGCTATTCGCGGTCGAAAGAGCGTTCTCCGTCGCGCGGTGGTTCGCGCGAGAGGGCAAATGGTTGCTCTAACCGGCAGCTTCGGAGTAGTTCATACCGTGTTGAGAGGAGGCGCCGGGCCTGCCTCCCGTCAGGTGACATTCCCCCACGCTGGCCGAAGCGATGACCAAGCAGACGCCGCGTGGTGGATTGCCGCCGGAGTACGCAACCGTTCGCCGTGTGTGGGGGCGTACGCCTCCGCTGTTCGGCGAGAATCCACGTGTGGCCGCCTATGCCCTGAATGATGTCGCGGTCAGGCACGCGAAACGGCTGATCGACGCGCGCCAGTACGTGCTCCGGTCGCGCTGGCAGAACGTGCAGCCGCGCGCAAAGGAGCAGAACGCGTACCTGAAAAGCCATTCGTGGGACGAGTACGCCGCCTGGCATCTCGGCCTTACCGAAGGCGCTCCAGGTGAAGCAAAGGCCCGCTACGCATTCGTCTACGGCGACTTCCGCCGCTTGCACCGCATGGGGCTTATTGCCTGCCACTACCGCGCAGCCGAGTGGGGGCACAAGGAGATCGAGCTGGCAGCCCACGAGCTCCTGCAATACCTCGACCGACGGACCGCCTGACGAGGCGGCGGCGGCGCCCGCCCATACCCTCATGCGTTCCCAAGGTGCCTCTGGTGCATCGCTAGGGCGCGACTACTGACGTTCAGTCGCCTCGAGTCATTCCCGCACGCTGGCCCAGGCGAGCGACTCGGCGTCGCGCCCCTGGGCTCGTGGCGCCAAGTAACTGTCTGTTACTCGCTTCGTTGGCACGGACTGCGGCACTTGCACGGCGAACGGGCGAGTGGGAAGATTGCCCGCGATCCCGCGGGGGTTGGAAAGGATCGGAGCATGAAACTCCTGCTGTTGTGTGGAGTCGCGGTGCTGCTGGCAGCACTCGCGCTCGGCTCGGCGCGGGCCGAGCACGCATCGCCGCTGGAATACTCGACCTACTTCGGGGGCCAGACGGAGGACTGCTGCGACGGTATCGCCGGCATCGCAGTCGACCACGGCGACACGTACGTGACCGGGTGCACGTCTGCGACTGATCTGCCGACGACCGCAGGAGCCTTTCAACCGGCTCAGGGCGGTGGCTTCCTCGACGGGTACGTCGCGAAGTTCGCGAAGGATGGCTCGCTCGTCTACGCGACGTACTTCGGTGGATCGGGCGACGACTGTGCACAGGGCATCGCGGTCGACGACGGCGAAGTGGTCTTCGCGGGCGGCACCAGCTCCGAGGATCTGCCGACGACGGCTGACGCGCTCCAGCCGACCCTCGGCGGAGGCGAGGACGCGTTCGTCGCCCGGCTCGACCGCACGGGATCGCGGCTCCTCTACGGGAGCTATCTCGGCGGGCCAGGCGACGACGAGGGGCACGGTATCGCGCTCGACGGCAAGCGGATGTACGTCACAGGCACGGGCGCTCCGGGCTTCCCGACGACGACTAAGGCGGTTCAGCGTACGGGCGGAGGAGGCGTCGACGGTTTCGTCGCCTCTTTCGATCGCCATGGCGCTGTCTACTCGACACTTCTCGGCGGCAGCAACGACGACGAGGGCAATAGCGTCGCCGTCGAGAACGACCACGCCTTCGTGACCGGCTTCAGCCAATCGCCCAACTTTCCGACGACGCCCGGCTCGTTCCAGCCCCTCTACCGCGGCGGCGGGTTCGACGGGAGCGACGCGTTCGTCGCCGAGCTCGCAGCCGACGGGTCGCGCCTCCGCTACTCCAGCTACCTCGGCGGGGATGGCCATGATGGGGGCACTGGGATCGCGGTGTACCGTGGCCGCGCGTACGTCACCGGCGGAACCGGGGCGCACGATTTCCCAACGACGCCGCGCGCATACCAGCCGGCCTATGGCGGCGGGATCCTCGACGCGTTCTTGACGGAGGTTGATCCCGGGGGTGCCGCGCTCGTCTACTCCACGTACCTCGGCGCGGGCGAGAGCAACGGGCCGGAATCCGGCGACGACGAGGCGACCGCCATCGCGCTCGACGGCGGCCGCGCCGTCGTGACCGGCAACACGAACTCGGCCGATTTCCCAACGACCGCCGACGCCCTTCAGCCGACCCTCGCCGGCAGCGACGACGGTTTCGTCAGCGAGCTCGGGCCCAGCGGCGGGACCCTTCCGTACTCGACCTTCTTCGGCGGAACGGACTTCGACCACCCCAATGTTCTCGCCGCGCACGCCGGTCGCCTGTACGTGGGCGGGTTCACGTTCTCGACTGACTTCCCGACAACAGCGAACGCGTTCCAACCCGCGCCCGCCGGCGGCGGCGACGGTTTCGTGAGCCGGCTGCGCGTGCGCTAGAAGGCCGCGCCGGACGCGGAGCCTTGCAAGAACAACGTCCTAAGTAGCTTGTTCAAGCCAGACTGTGCAATCTTCGCCGCGGCGCGCGCCGGTCTGCGCGCCCGGTCGAGTGAGAGGACGCTCGCCCACGCGAGAGCAGCAGTTGCCAGGATTGGCGAAGAACGGGGAGGGATTTTCTGACTGCGCGAAGCAGCAGATCGGAGACCTCGTCGAGAAGAACCGACGACTGATCGAGGTCTCCGACGCTGACCGTGAGCAGCGCCGCGAAGAGACTCGTCGTGCCCAGGAATCGCTTCGGCGCGCGCAGCGCCTGATCCGGCGCGCTGCTGCCGCTCGATAGGTACGCCGTTCAGGCTCTGTCCGTGAGCGCCGACAGCGTCGGGCTGATTCCCTGCTGTGCCGAGTGCGAGAAACAAAAGTGATGGCGGATGGTCACGCCTCCGGCGGCGAAGCGGCGGGCGGTCTCGTCCTGACTACCGGCTCAGCATTCGTCGCGGTTGAGGGTCCGCGCCAGGATGCTCTGAAGCAATTCCGCATCCGACGACCAGTAGTAGGACTGGCGAACGACCTGTCCGCGCTGGTCGTACTCCAGCGTTACGAGCGTGCCGTCGTCGAGAAGTTCCGCCTGCCGCACGCTCGGGGGCCGCTCCGAGCCCTTCTCCCTCACCTCTCTCACTATCTCCAGCTTCCACCTCTTGTCCAGGGCAGCGGCTGATGGTTGCCAAACGCCAGGGGTGGCGCTCCTACGCGACCGGATCAGAGGTTCGGCACTTCGCCGACTTCGCCCGCGAGCACCTGATCCAGTGCGAAGACCGCTGGGAAGGCAAGCCATTACGCCTCGAGCCCTGGCAGCGGCGGATGCTCGGTGAAGCGCTCGTCCGATCCAGAAGCTCCAGAAGATGATCGCGAGGATCCCCGCCCATCACACCCAGCGACCACTCTGCAGCACGTTCTGAAGGAGGAGAGGTGCGCCGGCTGGATGGCGTCGACAATCCAACCGGCGCTGTTAGTCACTCCCCTTCCGAGCAGCTCCCCTGACGCCGCTCCAGGCCCTTGCCGACCAACTACGTTGCGCCGGCTAGCTGCGAGCGTTCTTGCCCGAGCTACTTGCGCCCGCGCCGCAGGGCGCCGATCGGGAGATGGCCGACCCCCGCTTTGGCCAGACCTCGGCTGACGATGTAGCCAGTGGCGACGATCGCGACGTACAGCCACGCCCGCCGGTCGCCAAAGGTGTCGGACACCGCAGACGCAATCAGGATGGCCACGATCACCAGCACCATCGCCCAGAACTCCGTCGTCAGCACCGACCACTTGGTCTCGTCGTGCAGGCCGGTTACTCGCTCACCAAGCTCCTCGGCGCGATAGCCCTCAGGCTCAGCACGCCTACCTTCGCTCATCTCTCTTGCTGCCATCTAAACCCCTCCTCGTGCATCGAATTGCGGCGTTCGAGTTTCCAGATAAACGACTGCCTTGCCCTAGGCCTTCACGGCCTCCTTGGCCGCCTTCCGGGCGGTCTCAGAGCCACGAGCCTGCGAGACCTGCTCCTCCGGCGTTGCCTCGATGTCCTGCAGCACCTTCCCGAGCAGGAAGAAGGTTGGTGGCCAAAGCCCGACAAAGATGGCCAGACGTTCAGCCCGTGCCTTGCGACCCCGATCTGAGACTGACGCGGAGCGGCCCCAAAGCGAGATCGCGGCCAGGATCGAGCCCATGCCGAGACTGTGCATGGCCGAGCCCCTGAGCCCGATCCGATGTAGCGCAAGCGCGACTTTCATGACCCTCCCCTCGTTGACGGTTTACTTCTGCGACGCCTCGAATTTCCACTCGGGGTGGCGTTGAAACATTGGGGATCGAAGCAGGCATTTTCGGCCCGCGCCAAATCAGGATTTCTCTCCCCGTGAGTGCCCGATCAGTGCGTCGGCCGGAAGGCGAGACCGCTACCGCCGGAGCGGTGACCCAAAGCGGATGAGGTTCCCGTCAGGATCTACACGGGAGCCCTCACGCTTGCCGTACTCGTAGTCCTGCGTGGACGACGGAGATGCGCTCGCCAAGGAGTGGAGACCCGCTCGGGATCGGCGCCTCGTCCGGCGAGATGGATCTTCAACGTCATGGCCCCGTTGGGAGGCTGAGGGTGAAACTTGCTCCGTTCGGCGTGGCGTCGCAGGTGAGGTTTCCGTGGTGTTGCTCGGCGATGCGGCGCGCGATGGCGAGGCCAAGGCCGTGGCCGGGTTTGATGGAGTCGAGCCGAACGAAGCGCTCGAAGATGCGTTCGCGCTGATGTTCGGGTACTCCGGGGCCGTCGTCGACGACGTGCGCTTCGACGTATCCGTTGCAGCGCTGGAGCTGCACCTCGATTACGCCGGTGGGTTGGATGGCGGCGAGGGCGTTGTCGATGAGGTTGCGGACAACTCGTTCGAGCGCGTCGGGGTCGCCGCGCACGGTGGTGTCGTTGTCGGCGTTGAGCGTAATGGTCGCTCGGGGCGCGCGTGCGCGGGCGGCTTCGAGGAGCGGCCGTGCGATGGCAGCGAGATCGGCTCGTTGACGGATTGGGCGTGCTTCGAGGCGGGCGAGTCCGAGGAGGTCGTCCACGAGGCGGCCTACTCGTTCGCTCTCGCGGGCGACGATTGCTTCTAGGCGGTCGCGCTCGGGCCGTTCCGGTTGCTCGCGCAGGAGGGTCTCGACGCTCGCCTGCAGTGCAGCAATGGGGGTGCGGAGCTCGTGTGAGGCGTCGGCGAGGAACCGGCGGGTTGCGGCGTCGCTGGCGCGTGCTTCTTCGATGGCTTTCTCGAGGGCGTCGACCATCTGGTCGAATGCCTGGGCGAGTCTGCCGAGCTCGGTGTCGGTGCGGCTGGGCTCGAGGCGGAGCTTCGAGTTGCCGTGGGCGATTCGCGTGGCGGTCTCGATGACGGCGGAGAGGGGTCGCAGAGCGGTGCGCGTGCCTTGGAGGACGAGCAGAGTGGCAAGCAACAGCGCGGCGGCCGCGACTAACAGCTCGACGAGAAGCAGGTTGGTGACGGCATGGTCGATGCTTGCCCGGCTGGCGGTGAAGGAGACCTTCGTCTCGTCAGGCAGGACCTCGTTGAGGGTGAGCAGCGATCCGTGTGCGTGGATGGTCGAGGCGGTCTTGCCCGGTCCGCTCGCGGAAGCTTCGCCGCCGGCGGGAGGCTTGACCCGAATGGCGATCCCCTCGAGCGCGAGGCCGGGTAGGAGTCGCTTTGCCTTCCCTGCGGAGCCGGCGCGCTGGACAGCTGCGCCCGCCTTGGCCAACCGGTTGTGGAGGTCGCCGTCGAGCTTCGCGCGGTAGGCGAGGGTGACCGCGGTCACGACGCCGGCGAGAACAATCGCAAGCGCAGCGAGGGTGGTCAGGGCGACGCGGGCGCGGAGCGAGCCGGTCTTCATCGCGGGTCGAGCCGGTAGCCGAGGCCACGGATTGTTTGGAGGATGCGTGGTCCGTGTGCTTCGAGCTTGCGGCGCAGGGCGCTGACGTGGACCTCGACGACGTTCGGGTCGTAGGCCTCATAGCCCCAGACCTGGGTGAGCAGCTGGTGCTTGGAGAGCACCAGCCCGCGATGGCGGACGAAGTAGGCGAGCAGCCGCAGTTCGGTGGGGGTCAGCTCGAGCGGCGATCCTGCTCGGCTGGCCAGACCGGCCTGGTCGTCGACGACAACATCGCCGACTTCGATTGCCGCGCCGAGGCGGCCCGTTCTCCGCAGAACGGCACGGACGCGGGCGAGCAGCTCTTCGAGCGCGAACGGCTTGACCAGGTAGTCGTCGGCGCCGAGCTGGAAACCGCCCAGCCGATCCTCGACCGTGTCGCGGGCAGTCAGGAAGACAATTGGCAGGTCACGGGCGGCGCGCAGCTTTCGTGCCAGCTCGAACCCGTTGCCGCTCGGAAGCAGGACGTCGAGCACGGCCAGATCGGGAGCGGCGGCGAGGACTAGGTCGGGGTCCGGGTAGTCGGAGAATCCGGTGACCGCGACCCCTTCCCTCCGGAGCGCGCGCTCGACCGCTTCGCGGACGGGTTCCTCGTCCTCGACGACCACCACCCGAGGCGAGTGAGCGCCCACAGATCAAGTATCGCTCCCATCCTGAGCATGAGCTGAAGATCGTCCGGTCCTCAGCTCCAGCACAGCAACGGTTGCGACGCTCCGCGAAGCATGTACCGCAGCAATCACACCCTTGGCGCGGCCGCGATCGTCGCTTCGGCCGGGGCTGCCTTGCTTGCCGCGGCGTGCGGCAACTCGAACAGGGTCGCCGGCGTCAACTCGTCATCCGCAGGCCGCGTGCCGAAAGCGGCTTCGGCCGAGCAGGCGCAGCTGGAGAACCAGTACCTCGGGTTCGCGAGATGCATGCGTTCGCATGGGATCAGCGACTTCCCGGACCCCATCGCCGGCAGCGGCGGCCATCCCGGCTTCAGCCTGGAGGGCGGTTCAAGTAGCGATCTGAACGCGAACAACCCCGCATTTCAACGAGGCGTCGAGGCGTGCCAGCACGTCCTGGGGCACCAGTTCAGATTCGTCTTCACACCGAGCGGTGCCGGCAAGGGCGCATGAGCCCGGGTACCGAGGGAGGCCTGATGAACGACGACAGCCGCGTTGCCCGGCCAGGGTGGGCGGGGGCCGTCCGGGAGCGAACAGCGGCTGCCGTCATCGCCACGGCCGCCTTGACGCTTCTGGCGGCGGCATGCGGCGGCAGCGGATCATCCACAGGTCACGGCGGTTCAGCGAATGCGGCAGGCTCGACGACCTCCGCGTCGTACGTCGCCTACTCGGCTTGCATGCGCTCCCACGGGGTTGCGAACTACCCCGACCCCGACAGCAGCGGACAGCTCCCCAAGCCCGACGCGCATGACCTGGGGGTCAGCAGCTCCCAGTTGCAGGCCACCCAGCAAGCTTGCCAGCACCTACTGCCGAACACTGGACGGGCAATCACCGCCGATTCGGTCACCCAGTGCATGATGGCCGACGACTGTCCCAGATCCCTCGTCCAACACCTGCTGGACGAGGAGCGGAGCTTCGCCGAATGCATGCGCTCCGCCGGGGTGCCGAACTGGCCGGACCCCAACATCGAATCCCAGGGGCGTCCTGTTTTCGCGATCAGCATCAGCAAGGACGGCTTCAATCCCTACTCGAAGCCGATCTGGACCAAGGGCAACCGCTGCTCGCACCTGATGCCCGACCTGCCGGGGGCGCCCTTCCAGGTCTCACCATGAACCGCATCGACGCACTACTCCCCCGGGGCGGCCATCGCCGGTGGGTGGCAGTCGGGGTGGTGTTGGTGTTGCTTGCCGCGGGCGGGTTTGCGGTCGTCGGTGGCGTGCTCGACCTGGGCGGGGAGAACAGCGAGGCGACTGCGGACGCGTCGACGACGTCGCTAGCGACGGTCGAGCGCCGGACGCTCTCGCAGACGACCCAGTTCAACGGCACCTTGGGGTATGCGGGCTCCTACACGGTGCCGGGTCTGGCGCACGGCACGGTCACGTGGCTACCCGAGCCCGGACAGGTGATCCGCCAAGGGCAGGTGCTGTATCGGGTCGATGAGGCGCCGGTCGTACTGCTCTACGGGGCCGTCCCCGCCTACCGTACCCTCGCCGCGAGTGCGACCGGAGCGGACGTGGCGCAGCTGAACCACGACCTAGTCGCGCTGAGGTACCTGCGCCCGACCGAGGTGGAATCTGCCTGGCCTGAGTTCACCTGGGCCACCACGGCCGGGGTGGAGAGATTGCAGAAGCACGTCGGGGTGCAGCAGACCGGCCGACTGCCTCTGGGGGAGGTGATGTTCCTGCCGACTGCCGCGCGGGTGACCACGCTGCGGGCGGGTCTCGGCGCGCCTGCGAGCGGCCCGGTGTTGCAGGCGAGCTCGACGGCGCGCACGGTGAGTGTCGGACTGGACCCGGACCTGCGATCCCAGGTCAAGGCCGGTGATCGGGTCACGATCACGCTCCCGGACGGCCGCACCACCCCGGGCCGGGTCCGTTCGGTAGGCCGGGTCGCTACCGCGCCGTCGACGAACTCCGGCGGCTCGGACAGCGGGCCGACGGTGCCGGTGCAGATCCAGCCCACCGACCCGGCGGCCACCGGCGGCCTGGATCAGGCGCTCGTGGAGGTGGCGATTATCGACCAGACGGTCCACAACGTTCTGGCCGTGCCGGTGAACGCGCTGCTGGCGCGCGCAGGCGGGGGCTACTCGGTGGAGGTGGTCGCCGGCGACGGCACCCACCGCCTGGTGCGGGTGACGCTGGGGCTGTTCGACGACGCGGCCGGCATGGTGCAGGCAACCGGGGCCGGGTTGGCAGTCGGCCAGCGAGTCGTGGTCCCCGGCGAGTGAACGCCGCGGCGGCCACGGTCTTGGAGCTCGACCGGGTAAGCAAGACCTATCCCAGTGCCCCGCCGGTGAGCGCGCTGCGCGGCGTCAGCCTGACCGTGACCGCGGGGGAGGTGGTGGCAGTGGTTGGCCCCTCGGGATCGGGCAAGACCACGCTGCTGCACGTGATGGGCAGTCTCGACCGTCCCAGCGCCGGCACGGTCAAGATCACGGGCTTGGACGTGGCGGGTCTCTCGGACCGCCAGCTCGCGACGCTACGGGCGAGCCGGGTCGGGTTCGTGTTCCAGCAGTTCTTCCTCGCCGAGCACGCCACGCTGATGGACAATGTGGCCGACGGGCTGCTCTACGCCGGGGTCCCGATCAGCCAGCGCCGGGAACGCGCGGCCGACGCACTGGCTGCGGTCGGCCTCGGCGACCGGCTGCAAGCGCGCCCGACCCAGATCTCCGTCGGACAGCGGCAGCGCGTCGCGATCGCCCGCGCCCTGGTCGGGCAACCCGCAATCGTCTTGGCGGACGAGCCCACCGGCAACCTCGACCAAGCCACCGGACAAGCAATCCTCGCGCTACTCGAGGGACTGCACGTGGCCGGCGCCACGATCGTGGTGATCACCCACGACGAGCACATCGCCGCGCGCCTGCCACGCCGTGTCGAGATGCTCGACGGCCGCGTCACCTCCGACACCGCCGCCTGATGCCGGCTGCGCTCGACTCGCCAAGGCTCAGTCTCGCCGACCTGGCGCGCGTTGCCAGCCTCGGTCTGCGCACCCGCCGCGTCCGAGCGGCGCTGTCGGCGCTCGGGATCGCGATCGGGGTCGCCGCGATCGTCGCCGTCCTCGGGCTCTCCGCTTCCTCCCAGGCCGGGCTGATCAACGAGATCAGCAAGCTGGGCACCAACCTCCTCACGGTCGCCAACGGACAGACTCTCAGCGGGGAAACCGCGGAGCTCCCGGTCGCCGCCCCCGGCATGATCTCGCGCATCGGGCCAGTCAGCGCCGTGGACGACACCGGCAGCCTCGGCAACGTGAACGCCTACCGCAGCCCGCTGATCCCCTCGATCAACACCAACGCGCTGTCCGTGCAGGCCACCAGCCTCGGCTTGCCCCACACCGTCGGCACCTCGGTCGTCGAAGGCAGCTTCCTCAACGCCGCCACCGCGCACGAGCCGGTCGCCGTGCTCGGCGCCGCCGCCGCCTCGCGCATGGGCATCGACCGCATCTACCCCGGTGAGCGGATCTGGGTCGGCGGGCAATGGTTCTACCTCGTCGGCATCCTCCGCCCCGCCGTGCTCGCTCCCGAAATCGACACCTCAGTACTCATCGGATACTCGGCCGCCCAGAAGTACCTCGGCTTCGACGGACACCCCTCCGAGATCTACCTCCGCGTCCAGACCGACAAGGTCAACACCGTTCACGACCTCCTCGCCGCCACCGCCAACCCCGAACAGCCCAACCAGGTCGACGTGGCCCAGCCCTCCGACGCGCTGGTTGCCCAAGCCGAGGCCAAAGGCGCGCTGAACAGCCTCTTCCTCGGCCTCGGCGCGGTCTCCCTGCTCGTCGGCGCCGTCGGTGTCGCCAACATCATGCTCATCGGCGTCCTCGAACGCAGCTCCGAAATCGGCCTGCGCCGCTCACTCGGCGCCACCAAGGGCCAGATCCGCATCCAGTTCCTGGCCGAGGCGATCCTGCTCTCGCTGCTAGGCGGCGCCGCCGGCGTCGCGGCCGGCGCCCTCGCCACCATCGTCTACGCCCACCTCAAACACTGGACCGCCATCGTCCCGATCACGGCCTGGGCCGGCGGCCTCACCGCCGCCATCCTCATCGGCGCGATCGCCGGACTCCTCCCGGCGATCCGAGCCGCACGGCTCTCACCAACGGAAGCACTACGCACGGTCTAGACGGTCCCGTGTCGCACGTGAGTGATGTCGCAACTAGTGCGGGATCGCACCTAGGTGGCAATGGTCGTTCTTAGCGATGCCGGCTCCTCTGACAGTGGCGTAAGTTTTTCGTGGTCATGTTGCTGGATTTCTTGTGATGGGCCGGGTGGGGATCGAACCTACGACCTTGGGATTAAGAGTCCGGCGGGAACGACTGAGGCATGGCGTGCCGAACGGAAACGTGCTGCAACAGACGTGATTCGCCGATGCAGCTAGATGCATGAACTGGTCGTGGCGGAGACGAGCCCGTACTCTCATCCGTACTCTCGCGCGCGACTACAAGCAGCTTCTGGTGAGAGCACGCTCGCACACCCCAGTGTTGCGTAGCATCTGCGGCCCGACCGTCCGGCTAGACAGCCTCTCTCGCGTCGGCCCTGAATCCGCCGACTCCCCGAAAGCCATGGAGCGGCTCGACGTCGCCAAGCTCGTACTCGCCGAGCTCCACGCGAGCACGCGAGGAGCGGCCCACGTGCACCCCTCCGGTCGAATCCGGGCGACACCTTGCGTTCTGTGCCTGAACGGTTACACGCCCGTGACAAGCGCGTGGCAGGGGCCTTCGAGGATGGGGCGACACCACCCAAAGGAGGCTCTCGTGAAGAAGCTCCTCGCACTCAAAACCTCGACTCTCTCTCTCGCCATCCTCTCCGCGGCAGCCGCCGCGCTCGTGGCCGGTTGCGGAAGCGGAGGCGCCCAAAAGGTTGTGAGGACGGTCACTCTGCAGCAGAAGGCCGCCGTCGCGAGTACGGTCACCGCGCAGCAGAAAGCCGCCGCCCTGAGCGCCACAGGCGACCAGCGGCTCTACGGCCAGGTCAAGTCGCTCGAGCGCAAGGGTGACCACTACGAACTGCGCTTCGATCCCGCCTTCTTCCTCTCCGGGGTGACCGCCAACGTCGCCCAAGCAGAGGACCAGCACACTCCCTGCCAGCCAAGCGCCTGTCCGCCGGTCGCGAACGACAACTACGTCGTCGACCAGGACCACCGCCTGCTGACCTACCTCGTCCCGGCCGACGTGCAGGGGACTGTCCTGACCAAGAGCGGCTCGAGCGGCGGGCCGTTCCCGGCGACGACGATCACGGTCGCTCAGCTGGCGCAGATCATCGCCGGTACGAGCTCGCTGAAGCTGTTCGAGCCCCTCTCGAGCGGCGTCTGGATCCTCGTCCACGGGGACACGGTCCGCACGTTCGCCCAGCAGTACCGCCCATAGGGGAGCCACGACGGTCCTCATCCCCGCGCGGAGCCGCCCTTCGGGGCGGTTGCGCGTGTTGGGCTAGGTCGAGCTGCCTCCTTACCGGGCCGGGACGGTGTACCGAGGCTCAAGCCGAGCTCGGCAGGGGACGAAAAGCTCACGCGGCCAAGCGGGCCGGTTGGTGCAGAACTGTTACGGACGCGTCGTAGGAACGTTGCCCAGAGGACGGAGGGTTGGCCTGTCAGGCAGCGACAGGCAGAGAGGAGTCGCGATGCAGCACCTAGACCCGAATCGGCGTACTCTCCTACTGGACGTCCCTGCGTTCTTCATGGACCGGGGCTGAGGGGGCGCAGTGAGTCGAAGATCTAGAGGTAGGCCGGGCAGCGTTGGCGTTCGCGTTGCCGCCGTCCTGCTCGCCTGCATCGGCATCGCGCTGGTCGTCGGGGTCGCCGCGCGCTCCGCCGCCCCCCGCCCGGCGCCGTCCTTCGCGGCCGCGGAGAGCTACACGATCGGAAAGGGCTCCGGAGCAATCACGCTCGCCGACCTGAACGGCGACGGCAAGCTCGACCTCGCGAGCCCGCACTCCAACACTAATACCGTCACCGTGCTCCTCAACCAGACCGGCGGCCGCTTCGCCCCTCCTGTCACCTACGGCACCGGAGCGCACCCCTGGGAGCTTGAGGCCGCTGACCTGAACGCCGACGGTAAGCGCGACCTCTTGAGCGCGAACGCAACGAGCGTCTCCGTCCTCCTGAACCGCGGCGACGGCACCTTCGAAGCCAGGCGCGACTACCCGACTGGCAGGTCGGAGTTCGTTGCTATTCACGATCTGAACAACGACGGCAAGCCGGACTTCGTGACGGTGAACGCCGCGAATACGGTCTCCGTCCTCCTCAACGCGGGCGACGGCACCTTCCAGCCGAGGAGCGATTACGCGACCGGCCGGAATCCCGGCCCAGTCTCGATCGCCGACCTGAACGGGGACGGCGCCCCCGACCTTGTAACGCCGAGTTTCAAACACAACACCATCTCCCTGCTCCTTAACCGGGGTGGTGGCAGCTTTGCGCCCAGGCGCGACTTTGCGATCGGCAACGCTCGAACCTCCGTGGAGCTGGCGATCGCGGACTTGAACGGCGACAACAGGCCGGACATCGTCACCGCGAACGTCAACTTCAGCCCCAAATCGTCTTCGGACTCGTCTTCGCTCTCGCTCCTCCTCAACGACGGCAACGGCGGACTTGAGGCGAAACGCGACTACAAGCTCTCCGGCCCCAACAACGTTCAACCGCTGGACGGGATCGCGATCCGCGACCTGGACGCCGACGGCGACCCAGACCTCCTCGTCTACCCGGGATTGGGCGCGGGCGCGGACGTGGTCGCCGTCTTCCTCAACCGCGGCGACGGCACCTTCGCTGCCAAACGCAGCTTCGACATCACCCACGATCTGCCCGCGAACCTGCTCGACCTCCTCGACCTGAACGGCGACCACCGCCTCGACCTCGTGAGCGACAGCTGGGATGCTCCGGCGCCCGGGGGGTTCGGCGTCGTGGTGAGGCTCAACCGCGGTGACGGCAGCTTCGGCGCGCGGCGCTTCTACCCCACCGGCATTGTGGGGTCGGGACGTCTTGGCGATCTGAACGGCGACGGCAGGCCGGAGTTGATCGTCACCCGCAGCGCCTATGTGTCGAAGAGGAGCCGCTGCCAATCCCGTGTCTCCGTGTTCCTCAACCGCGGGGACGGCCGCTTTCAGCCGCGGCTCGACTATCCCACCTGCGGCATTGCCGCCATCGACGTCGCCGACCTGAGCGGTGACGGCAGGCCCGATGTCATGACGTCCGGCCCCTCCAACGCCTCGGTTACTGAACCGGCCCGGCCTCTGCAATGTGCAGGACGTCGAGTACAACTTCACGCTGGCGGCCGCGAGACAAAAGCTCGCGGCCGGCGGCTGTCGCCTCGGACGGGTTCGCTACGTCCACGAGAAGGATTGGAAGGGCGTCGTGATCTCGCAGACGCCCGACTTCGGCGCCGTCCGCCCGAAGGGCGCGAGAGTCGGACTCGTCGTCAATCTGGGACCGCGCAGGTGAGAGCGCGAGCCTCGGCCGTCCTGCTCGTCTGCATCGGCGTCACGTTGGCGCTCGGGGTCGTGGCAGACGAGCAGGACGG
>Ga0193727_1000170_pt1 | contig 23104 bp, 22 predicted proteins | sample H2c2metaG_FD_143051 | JGI IMG/M metagenome (GOLD analysis project Ga0193727, IMG submission 143051) | Soil microbial communities from a riparian zone of the East river system, Colorado, United States - H2c2 | ecosystem: Environmental > Terrestrial > Soil > Riparian zone | place: USA: East River...
CCCCGTCAGGCGCTTCTGCTCCCCAAGTGGGATTCCCAGTTTTTCGAAGGTCTCGAGCAGCTTCGGATCCACCTGGTCCAAGCTGTCGAGCTTGGGCATCGTCTTGGGGGCCGCGTAGTAGCTGATCGCCTGGTAGTCGATTGGTCCGTAGTTCACGTGGGACCAGTGCGGCTCGGACATCTTCAGCCAGTTCCGATAGGCCCGGAGGCGCCAGTCGAGCATCCACTCCGGTTCGCGCTTCTTCGCGGAGATGAGCCGGATGGTGTCTTCGCTCAGGCCAGGGCGGACGACATCGGACTCAATGTCGGTCACGAACCCGTACTTGTACGGTTGCAGGACCTGTGCTTCGATGCCGCTGCTCATGCTGACTCCCGGTGAGACGATGCGGCGGTTGACGCCGCGGGCGCGAGCGGGATATAACCCCGAAGTCCTTTATGGGCCTGCAGTTGCATAGTCGGGGAACGCATCCAGGCGGAATCCTAAGCGATTTACTCGGGATTGTCAACCAAAGCTGGAAACCGGGACGCAACGTTTGCGCTAGCGAGCGAAACCCCCACATTTGCCGCCCATGGCTCTCCGTCGAATCCGCCAACTAGGCGACCCGAGTCTCCGCGTCCGATCCGAACCGGTACTCGACCACAAGTCGGCCGCGACCCGGCTCGTGGCTGACGATTTGCGCGACACACTGCGCACAGCCAAGAAGAAGCACCGTATGGGGCGCGCGCTCGCCGCTCCACAAATTGGGGCTCCCGTCCGCATCGTGTTCATCGAGCTGGACAAGCAACGCTGGACGATGGTGAATCCGGAGATCACCGATGTCGGTGCGGACGATTTTATCGTGTGGGACGACTGCTTCTGCTTCCCGAACCTGTTCGTGAGAGTCGTGCGGGCGTATCAGGCCACGCTCAACTACACGGATCTCAAAGGGAAGGCCCACGCGATGCATCTCGAGGGCCCGATGGCGGAGCTGCTGCAGCACGAAATCGACCACCTGGATGGGATCCTCGCGGTCGACCGGGCCATGGGCCACGACCCATTCGCCTATCGGGCCGAGTGGGAGAAGCTGCACACGCCGTCGGAACGCCACGGGTCTCCCATGCCGCGCGAGGTCCCGTAGCACCAGGATCGCGTTCCCACCGCCCGGACCGTCAGATTAGCTTGCTGCAATAACCAGGGGTGCCCGTCCGCAGCGCGGCGGGCTGAGATCATACCCTTTGAACCTGACCCGGTTAAGACCGGCGGAGGGAGGGGAGCCATGCAGCCCGTCACTCAGATGTTCTTCGCCCGCCAGGGCACCGTCACACCCGCCATGCAGCGCGTCGCCGAGCGCGAGGCCATCCCCGTAGAGGAAGTCCGCGAGGAAGTCGCCCGCGGACGTCTCGTCATTCCGGCGAACGTCAACCACCTCGCGGGACGGCTGGATCCCATGGCCATCGGCGCCGTCGCGAAGGTCAAGATCAACGCCAACATCGGCAACTCCGCGGTGGAGTCGAACATCGATCAGGAGTTGGAGAAGCTCCATCACGCGGTCCACTACGGCGCCGACACTGTGATGGATCTCTCCACCGGCGGTGACATCGATGCGATTCGTCGCGCCATTCTCGCCGCCTCCCCGGTTCCCATCGGGACCGTCCCGATCTACCAGGCGGTGACGGAAGCAAACGACGTGGAAAGCATCACCGAAGACGACCTGCTCGATATGGTCGAACACCAGGCCCAGCAAGGCGTGGACTACGTGACCGTCCACTGCGGGATCCTGCGCGAGTACGTCGGGCTGGCGCTCGGACGGGTGACGGGGATTGTGTCACGCGGCGGCTCGTTGCACGCGTACTGGATGACGCATCACAACAAGCAGAACCCGTTCTACACCCGGTTCGACCGGATCCTGGAGATCGCGCGCAAGTACGACGTGACGCTTTCTCTCGGGGATGCGCTCCGGCCGGGCTCACTTGCGGATGCGAATGACCGCGCGCAGTTCGCCGAGCTCGACACGCTGGGCGAGCTGACCAAGCGCGCCTGGGCGCAGGACGTTCAGGTGATGATTGAGGGTCCGGGCCACATCCCGTTGCACCTGATCGAAATCAACGTACGGAAGCAGAAAGAGATCTGTCACGAGGCGCCCTTCTACACGCTCGGCCCTCTCGTGACCGATATCGCCCCCGGGTACGACCACATCACGTCAGCGATCGGTGCCGCGATGATCGGGTGGTACGGAGCCGACATGCTGTGTTATGTGACGCGCAAGGAGCACCTCGGCCTGCCGAACGCGGAGGAGGTGCGCGAAGGGGTCATCGCCTACAAGATCGCCGCCCACGCGGCGGACATCGCGCGGGGACGCAAGAACGCGCGCGATCGCGACGACGCCCTCTCCCGGGCCCGCTTCGCGTTCGATTGGAACGAGCAGTTTAGACTGTCCCTCGACCCCGAGCGGGCGCGCGAGCTCCACGACGAGGCACTGCCGGCCGAGTATTTCAAGTCGGCCGAGTTCTGTGCCATGTGCGGTCCGAAGTTCTGCTCGATGCATGTGACGCGAGAGATCGTGAAGAAGCTCGGGGAGGCAGTGCCAGCCGACTGAGCGGCCCCATCCGTCTAATGCATCGGGAACCCGATCGTCATGATCGAGATCCCACGATTCTCAGCGAACCAGTGGTGCGTGAAGTCGAGGCGTACGCCCCCTGTCAGGCCGGGAGGCCCCACCAGTCCGACCCCTGCGTTATAGCCAGCCGTGACCCCGCGGTCGCCCAAGTCGGCTAGTACACCGGCCAATACGAGTGTGCTGCCGCCCACTCGTGGCGTGAGGATCGCCCCCCGGCCCAGGGGAATCGGGTATGCGAGGTCGAGACCGGACCCGAGCGTGAGGGCGCCTTTCGTCAGGAGAACGGGAAGCGTCGCGATCGAGCAATCGACCCCGAGCGCAAGCGGCTTCATGGACCCGACCCGGAAGCCAAGGAGGAGGAAATCGACCCTCGCCTGGTCCGGCGCCATCACCGGGAAGCCGATTTCGAACGACTTCCCTAGCTGTGCGGCACTCCCACGTGCCAGGATGAGGAACGCGAGGGTGAGAAGGGCCGGTTGAACGCGGTCGATGGATCGGCGCATGGCTGCCCTCATGGGTGCTGTGTAGGTCCAGCGTAGCGCGTCGGGTTCAAGCCGCTTTCAAGCGGGCGGAGGCGGACCGAGGACTCGCGCGAGAGCCTTGAGGAGGTCGCTTTCCACCGAGCGACCCTCTGGCGCCTCGGCCAGGACAATCGCGAACCGTCGTCGCAACAGTGGGTCCCGCATCGCCTGTGCAGCGAACTGGATGGTGAGCGGCACGAACCACGCGGCCTGCCGAGCCCCCGAGCCGGCGCGAGCCACCGCGGCGTACTGCTCGAAGAGCACCAGAAGGAATGCACTCTTGGACGGGAACTGCCGGTAGATCGCCCCCTTCGTGAACCCAGCAGACTGGGCGACCTCGTCCAGGGTAGCGATCTCGAGACCGCGCTGGGCAAACACACCTAGGCCGGCCTCGAGCAAGAGCGACCGTGTTTCTGTTTTCCGCCTGCGCTGAACGATACCCATGAGAATCATAGATACCTGCGAGTGCCGTTTCCCGCCAGTCGGCATCACTGAACGGGTCCGTTAAGATACTCACGGGTATCTTAACATGCTCGGCACGATCGCGAATTGCTATGAGTCTGCACGCACCAGATTTGCTTGCGTTTCGCGCCGCGTGCCTCGCGCGGGCCTTGACGGGGGTTCCGGCGAATCTATGTTTCGCCGTTCGCGCCCACGGTTTTCCAGCACGACCTACGGAGCCGAGATGCCGTATATCATTGCCGAGCCGTGCATCGGCTTGAAAGACCGTTCGTGCGTGGATGTGTGCCCGGTAGATTGCATCTACGAGGGTGAAGATCAGCTGTACATCCACCCGGACGAGTGCATCGACTGCGGAGCGTGCGAACCCGAGTGCCCGGTGACGGCGATCTTCCCAGAGGAGGACACGCCTCCGCAATGGAAGTCCTTTATCGCCAAGAACAAGGACGTTTTTCAGGGCGAGACCCCGCCTGGGAAGCCCCAGCGGAAGGGTTCCTGAGGGGCCTGTTTCGCTTCAATTCACCGCCTCCAGAAACTCGGTCAACACCCGGCTCGTCGCGAGCGGCTGCTCGAGCGGCGCAACATGCCCCGCCCCGGGGATGAGCGCGTAGCGGGCGCCCGGAATTCCCTGTGCCATTGCCTCCGCCACGGCCGGCGGAGCCACCCTGTCCTCAGCCCCGACCACCACCAGAGTTGGCACACGAATCGTCCCCAGCAGGGGTGTGGAGTCTGGCCGCTCGCGCATGGCGCGCAGCGCCCCGACCATCCCGACGACGGAACAGCGACGCGCCATGTCTCGGCACTGTGCCATCACCTCAGGTTGATCCGCCAGGGTGACCGGAGCAAGCAGCCCCGGGAGCACTCGCTCAGCTACCGCGTCCGGCCCGCCCTCCGCAGCGAGGGCCGCAAGCTCGTCGCGATTGCGCCGCGCCTCCGGAGAATCGGCCTGCGGCCTCGTGTCGCATAACACAGCCGCGCGTACTCGTTCCGGATACCGGCGCAGCAGCTCGAAAAGCACGTACCCGCCCATCGACAGGCCGCAGACCACGGCCTGGCCCACTCCGACCGCATCGAGCACGGCGACCAAGTCGTCCGCATACCGGCCGATCGAGTACTCGTCGGTTCCGGGACTCGACTCACCCACGCCCCGCAAATCGGGAGCGATCCGCTTCCAGCGGGACAGGCCCGCCAGCTGATGCCGCCACATCGAACGGTCGAAGGGAAATCCGTGCACAAACAAGATGGCGCCTCCCTCACCGCGTACCTCAACGGACAGGTCGGTTCCCTCGACGGTGATGTGGCGCGGAGCATGTCCTGTCGACGTGCGCGGGCCGAGGAACCGGGCCAGCTCCTCCGGGAACGGCGTTGGGCGGCCGGCTCGATCAAGACAAACGAGCACGATGTCCGCTTCGGCAACGAGCACGCCGTCACCCACCCGGTTCGCCGTGTGGCGAATGGTCCAGCTGGTCGTACCGCGGTGCACGACGGCCATCTCCACGCGAAGCTCGTCGCCCGGGAAAGCGGCCGCGCGGTACTCGACCACCGCTTTGCGGACGACGGGGACAACGCCGTTGCGGTGAAACAGATCTCTCCCCGGCCCCCGGGCCAAGCTCTCCCAGCGCGCGCGCTCCAGCACGGCGAGCACCGTGGCATGGTTGAGATGCCCGTACGCATCGCAGTCCTGCGGGTACACGGTCAGCTCGACAGTTGGCAGCGCGGTCATGCGACGCGTTCCGGGGAATCGGGCGGCAGCGCAAACGTATGCCAAAACACAATCCGTCGAAACCCGCCCTTCGCAAGTATCGGAAGCGCGGCGAATGCTTTGGCGCCATACGTTGGCTCGAGGATCAAGCCGTGCGACGCGGCCAACGCGCGCGCGATCTCGCCCGTTTCGCTCGGGTGCCCGTAACCCGCTCCCATTCCATTAACCACCACGACCGACACTGAACCACGCCCTGCCGACGACACGCCGTAGTGCTCCAGGAGTCGCGACGCTCCCCGCGCCAGCGCCATGACACGCCAGCGGTTCGCGACTACAGGGGGGGCGACCCGCACCGCGATCACGCGCGCGGACCACCCCAGTACTGTCATGGCGAGCGCCAGTCCCGCCGCGGTACCTCCGGAGCCAAGCGGCACTACGATGCAATCGGGCGGTGCGGAGAGCTGGAGTCCAAGCTCGAGGCCGGCGAGGAAGTGACCAACGACGCCGCGCGGGTGCGCGCCGCCGCCTGGAATCCAGCGCGCCGCCCCGAGACCGCGCGCCGCAAGCCACGCGCCCGCCACAGCCATCGGGAACGATGCGCGCCATCGCGCCGTCACGACCCGGGTCGCGGCACGCAAACTGGCCGCGGCTACCGCGCGCGTCGTCTCAGTCGATGGCTGAGGGAACTGCGCGAGCACCGCCCGCTGCTTGAGCGCCGCGGCGTGGATCGCGACCGCAAGACAATGGGTGGAGCCGGTACCCCCCAACGTCACATATACAGTTTCGGGAGCGGCTCCGACCAGAAGGAATTCCAATCCGCGAACCTTGCTCCCGCCGTACACCGTGGAGGATCGATCCTCCCGTTTGATCCATAGCGCCTCAAGACCGTTCGCCTCGGCGAGCCGAGGTGCCGGTTCCACCGGCGTCGGCCAAATACCGAGACTAGAGGGCGCGAGTGCAGCGCGTATCTTTCCGGTCAGCACGGACGGATCAACCACGACTTCCCTTTCACCCACGAGGATGTATGCAGGTTGCCACCGATTACATCCGCCACGCGGCGCGCGCCGCGCGGAAGTGTGCTGGCGATCCTCTCGGCGGTCCAGCCCAGTCACCCGACCCCGACTTCTACCGCACCCTGGCGAAAGCGCTAGAGGAAATCGCCGCGGGCCTGGAGCAGGTGGCCAAGGAAGAATGAAGACAATGCGGCGCTACTGTCGCGACATGGTGAAGCCAGTTAAAGGGATTTCCACACACCAGAGGCACTCCTGTGGATAGCTACGTATCCACATACGAGGCGCTTAGCCAGGTGATTACAGCCTTTCGCCGCGACCCCCTCGTCGCGGTCGACACCGAGGCGGCAAGTTTCCACAAGTACCTCGACCGCATCTATTTGGTGCAGCTGTCCACCACGGAGCACACAGCGGTCATCGATCCCCTCGCCGTAACCGACCTCAACCCCGTCGGCGAGCTGCTGGCCGACCCCGCCGTGGAGAAGGTATTCCACGACGCCGACTACGACCTCCGCATCCTCGATCGCGATTACCGCTTTCGGGCCGCCTCCCTGTTCGATACGCGCATCGCCGCGCAGCTCGCCGGCGAACCCGCCATCGGCCTCGCAGCCCTGCTCGAAAAGTACGTTGGAGTGAAGCTTTCCAAAGCGCACCAGCGGGCCGACTGGTCGCAGCGTCCCCTCCCGCCCGAGATGCTCAGCTACGCCGCCGACGATACCCGCCACCTCCCGGTGCTCCGCGAAGCGCTCCGGACCAGGCTCCGCGAGCTCGGCAGGCTCGAGTGGGCTGAGGAGGAATTCGGCCCGCTCGAGGCGCTGCGGTGGACCGGCGCATCCAACTCCGCCGACGGTTACCTGCGAATAAAGGGCGCTGGGACACTGGCGGGGCGTCAGCTCGGAGCGCTGCGGGAGCTATATCGCTGGCGCGAGGATCTGGGGGCGCAACAAGACCGGGCCACGTTCCGAATCATCGGGAACGACGCACTGCTTGCCATCAGCCGTGCCCTCCCTCGGACCGCCGCAGATCTCGCGCAGACCGCCGACGTCCCTCCGGTCCTCGCCCAACGGCACGGCGTTGAACTGATCGAGTGCGTCCGTCGGGCGCTCGCATTGGACGAAGCCGCGCTGCCCCACATCGAGCGCTCGGCCCGGGTCCGCAACGATCCCGCGTTCGACGCCCGAGTCGACCGCTTGAAGGCGGTACGCACGCGTGTGGCGAAGGAGATCGGCCTCGACCCCGGCGTCCTGTGTGGCCGCGGCACGTTGGAAGCGGTCGCGCGGGCCCGTCCAAAAGATCGCGCCGGGCTCGCCCAGGTTGGCGAACTCCGGCGCTGGCAAATCGCTGTGCTCGGCGACGCGCTGCTCGCGACCCTGGACTAAAGACCCAGGAGCGCGCGCACTTTGGGATCGATTCGCTCCGGCGTCCAATACGGCTCCCATACAATTTCGATGTTCACGTCCTTCACGCCCTCCAGAGCCCGCAGCACCCGATAGGCATCGTTCGTGATCAACGGGCCAGCCGGACAGCCGGGAGACGTCAGCGTCATGCGGACCCGAACCGCGCCTTCCTCGATCTCGACGTCATAGACAAGGCCAAGCTCGACGATGTTCATCTCGAGCTCCGGGTCTTTCACCTGGCGCAGGGCAGTGCGCGCCAGCTCTTCGTTCAGGACTGCAGTCGTCACGTTCGACCTCCTATCACGCGAAACTACTCGGGCGCAACGCCGCGCACCAGGCAATGCCGCCGCCCGGCGATCCACCCGTACAGCCGGCGGGCAACCGGCAGCACTCCCGGCACCGCGAATACACCCGCGAGCCACCGCTTTCCTGGGAGCAACCGCAGCAAGTCGGCGGCCGCGTCGGCACCTGCCAGGACCCGGCCGTCCGGTAACACCAGATGCATTGCTGCAGCGAGTGCCGGGAGTGGAATTCGAAACGCCGCCACCCGCCCCTGCTCCTGAAACGGGATCAGGGTGACGCGGTGCTCCGGGTCCCACTTCGCTACGAGCGCAACCGACTTCCGGCACAAACTGCACTCGCCGTCGTAGATGAGGGTCGCGCGGTCAACGTCCATCGGACGCACGCGCGGCCGCGTCGGCGACGGCGCCGCGCACCTCATGGAGGAGCGTGAAGGAACGCCGGGCTCTTGGCGCGAAGGCGCGATTGGTAAGCAGTACCACAAACAGGTCCCGGTCGGGGTCGATCCACAGCGACGTCCCGGTCCACCCCGTGTGGCCAAACGTACGCGGCCCGAACAGGGCACCAGCGCTGCTCACCCGCTCGCCGGTGGGCACCGCCTGCCACCCGAGCGCGCGCGCCTCTTGTGTGGTTCCCAACCGCACCGGAGTCGCGCGGGTCGTGAAGGCGCGCACGGTCTCCGCGTGCAGCAGCCGCCCGCTCGACAGCGTCCCCTCCCGCAAGATGCACTGAGCGAATCGTGCCACGTCACCCGCGCTTGCAAACAGCCCGGCATGGCCGGCCACGCCCCCCAGGCGGGCGGCGTTCTGATCGTTGACCACGCCCGCGATCGGATGCCCGCGCCATAGCCCCGTCGGGGCGATCTGCGGCAACAACGCTCGACCGGGACGGAACATGGTCCGATGGAGGCCGAGTGGCCGAAAAATCTCCCGCGTCGCCACCACGTCGAGCGGCTCCCCGGTAATGCGACGCACGATTTCTCCCAACAGGATCGCGTTCAGGTCGCTGTAGATCACCCGCGTGCCCGGCGGCGCGATGGGCGTCGCCGCGAAGACGAGACGGAGCGCCGTCGCGCTGTCCGGCGCGTCGCGGAACAGCGGCAGGGTGGGTCTGAGCCCGGAGGTATGGGTCAGGAGCCGCCGCACGGTGATGGCGGAAGTGCCCTGCCCGTGAAACTCGGGGACGTAGCGGGCGACGGGCACGTCGAGTTGGAGCTGCCCCCGATCGACGAGCAGCATCAACGCGGTGGTGGTCGCCACGACCTTGGTCATGGACGCCAGGTCGTACAGCGTGCTGTCGGGATCGGCGGCCGGGCTCGAGGGCGACCAGGTGAGATGACCGTACCCCTTCGAGAACAGAATCGTGTCGTGCCGCCCCACCACGAGTGCCGCCCCGGGGTACGCGCCCCGCCCGATACCCCGTTGCACCAGCGGATCGAACGTGGCGGGGTCGAAGCGCGCCGGCCCGGGAATCGTTGCGCCAGCGACCTGCAGCCAAACCAGCAGCGCTAGCACGCCACCGCGGAGCCGGATGTCATCGCAGGGATCCCGGAGCCAGTTGATAGAGCAGCTGCGCCGTCCGGATGTCGCGCGGCGAGAGGTCCCGCACGCGCGTGCTGGGAAACATGAGGTCACTCGAATCGGAAGAATGATCCAGCCCGAGGAGGTGCCCGATCTCATGGATCGCCACGACCCGGACGTCGTCCGGCGTCAGGGGCCGACCCTTCGGGTCGAACGTCGCGAGGATGACCGTGCCGGAGACGATGTGCCCGTCCTGGTCCCAGGTGAGGTCCGTCTGACCGGTGCGATCGATGTCGAACTGCACCCTCCAGGTAACCTTGACCTCGGCCTGCGTGGAGTCGGCCTCCATGGCGAACCGCACCGGGATACCCGCGTCCGCCCAGCGTTCGAAGCCGCTGCGCACTGCGTCCAGGAACGCCGGCTGAAAGTTCGCCACAGCTCCAGCCGGGAGGTACACCCGCACCGCGCGCGTCCGCCGGTCGTCCCAGCGATGCAACCCGGAGTCCGCACTCTCCGCGACGACCTCGTTGAGGTAGGTGTAGCCGGCGCTCGACCGGATGCGGCGGCGGCTGTCCGCGCGGGCCAGTTGATCGAAGTAGCCAGGCTGGTTTCCAGCGGGCGCAACCTGGACCGGACGCGCGCTGTCCACCGGGTGTGGGGGCGCCGGTGCGGGCACCGAGTCGACGACGACGCTGACCGGCGGCGGCCGATGACGGCGCGCCGGCGCGACGAAGGCGTCCCACATGACCGCGAACACGAGCAGCGCCGCAAGCGCCGCAATCAGGATGGAGAGCCGACGATCCGCCACGTGCGCAATATGTCGGAAACGCTGCATGGCCCGCTAGCGTTGGCACCGCGGGGTGTCTATGATTGTGGCCTGCTTATGCTTGGACAGTAGGTGATCGCGTTACCCGCAAACGCCCTCATTCGCTGGCGGGCCTGGGTGATCGCGGCGTGGGCGGCGCTCGCTCTCGTGTTTGCGCCGCGCGCGGCGCACGTCCAGCGCGTCCTCGACGTTCGTGGCCGCTCGAGCACACTCACCGAGTCGGCTCGGTCATCCGATCTCCTCCGTCACGCGTTCCCCAACCCGTTCGCGGAGTACGTCGCGATCGTGGTGCGAGGCCCCGTGGCGTGGACCCACCCGCGCTTCGCGGCCGTGCTGGACTCGCTCAAAGCGGCGACCGAACGGCGGCCGTACATCAGCCAGGTCCTATCGCTTCGTAGTATCGGCGAATCCACGTTTGTGAGCCAGGACCGCCACACAACGTTCCTGATCGCGGCGCTGACGCCTGCGCACGCGGAGGACATCACCAACAACTTCGTGCCCGACCTGCGCGCCACGCTTCGAGACGCCTTGGGGCGTGTGCCGGGCACGGCGAGCTTCGACGTCAAGGTCACCGGCAACCCGGCGCTCGACTACGACGTGCGAACCATCAGCGCGGAGGACACCGAGCAAAGCGAACGACGCATTTTGCCGCTGACGCTCGTGGTCCTCGTCGTCGCATTCGGGGCCCTCGTGGCCGCCATGCTGCCGGTGGTCGTTGGCGTCCTGGCGATTACGATTGCGCTCGGTCTCGTCACCATCGCGGCGCGGTACCAGCCGATGTCGGTGTTCGTGCTCAACATCACCACCATGGTAGGCCTCGGGGTGGGCATCGACTATTCTCTCTTCATCGTCACCCGGTTTCGCGAGGAGCTGAACCGCGGGCTGAGTCCGACGGATGCGGCGGTGCGCACGATTGAGACCGCGGGGTCCGCGGTGGTGACGTCCGGGCTCACGGTGATCGTCGGGTTTCTCGGCCTGGTGGTGACGACGTCGATGACCGACACCCGCTCCGTCGGCACGGGCGGACTCCTCGTCGTGGCTGTGGCCGTCCTGCTCGCCACCACCTTTCTCCCGGCCACCCTCGCCATCCTGGGCCGCAACATCGACCGCCCCCGATGGCTCGCCCGGCCGCTCGCGCGTTTTCATACGCCTACAGGATGGGAACGTTGGTCACGCTGGTTGGGGCGTCGACCGTGGCGCGCGGTGGCGGGGGGGAGTTTCGGAATCGCGCTCCTGACCGCCCCGCTCATTCAGCTTCGGCTCGGCCTCCCTGCGACCAACTGGTTTCCCCCGCAGTCGGAGTCCGGGCAAGCTCTCGCCCAACTTCAAGCCATGGGCGCGAGCGGGGTGATCTATCCGGTCCGACTGGTCGTGCAGCTCCCGGAGGGCGAGTCCGCCCTTGCCGCCCGCCGCATCGCCGGGCTCAAGGTGCTGACCGACTCGCTCGCCAAGAGCCCGCGGGTGAAGGAGGTCCGCGGTGTTGCCAGTATCCAGCGGGGCATGTCCACCCTGCAATTGGCGATCTACTATAGCGACGCTCCCGCTGCACGGGCGCGCAACCCCAAGTTTTTCGACGCCTACTTGAGCGCCGACAACCGTACCACGCTCCTCGACGTCATCCCAGGCGACACCGTATCGCTCACCGGAATGATGGAGATCGCGCGCCGAGCGCGAGCCGTCGTCGGCCACGGGATCCGCGGCCTCACGGGCGCGGAAGTGCTCGTCGGTGGTTTCGCGGCCGGGAGCCTCGACGCGCAGATCGAACTGCTGCGTCGATTGCCGCTCACGGTTGGATTTATTCTCGGGATCACGGCGATCATGTTGTTCATCGCATTCCGGTCGCTGCTGGTACCGCTGAAAGCCGTGCTGCTCAATTGTCTCTCCGTCGGCGCGGCCTTCGGACTGACTGTCCTGGTGTTCCAGCACGGCTACGGCGGCCGGATTTTTGGCCTCGAGGGCCCCACGCAGGCGATCTGGGGCGTGGCCCCCGTACTGGTGTTCGCGACTGTGTTCGGGCTGTCGATGGACTATGAGGTGTTTCTGCTGACGCGAATAAAGGAGGTGTTCGACAAGACGGGGCGCAACGACCACGCCACGATGGAAGGCCTATCGGCCACTGCCTCCACTATCACGAGCGCCGCGCTGATTATGATCCTGGTGTTCGGCACGTTTGCGTTCGCGCGAGTACTGGCGGTCCAACTCATTGGATTCGGCCTGGCGGCGGCCGTTCTGCTGGACGCGACGCTGATCCGGATGGTGCTGGTCCCCGCCATCATGCACATCGCTGGTCGATGGAATTGGTGGCCGGGAGTGCGCGCACCAAGACTCGAGCGGGAGCCAGACGCATAGAGATTCCAACCTGCCGGATCCGCCTAGCCCTTGATCGCCAACCTCGCCAAGCGGTCCCCCCACACGTCCCAATGCCATGCCGGAACCCGCTCCCCAGTTCGGGGATCCTTGAGCGGCTTGAACTGCAGCCAGTGGGGGCGAAGGTCCAGATCCCGCCCGAGCGCGAGCAGGCGCTCCTTGTCCGCACTCACCAGGTGGACCATCGGCTCGCCGTTGATGCGATGCCGATGAAGCCACACGCCGCCGTCGAGGGCGAAGCACATCCCCTCGCGGCGGCGTGTGAATTCCTGGTAGAGACGGTCTACGAGCAGGAAATGTTGCCCTCGAGGGTTGCGGTACCAATCGGTACGGCCAGACCGGAAAACACGTAACATTTCCGCGCCGTATTGACGCTGATCGCGGTCGCTGACCAGCCTTTCGCCGTAGCCTCGTTCACCGTGATCGTGACTCCGCCCGTCGGCGCGTAGCCGTTCATCTGGGCGAAGCTGAGTGTGTATTTCGCGCTGTCGTAGAAGAACGCCTCCTCAGCCGTGGCGAGGTTGCGCAGATCGGTCTTCATGGCCGCGATGTACGCCTTCTCCTTGGTATTGCTGAACTTCGGGATGGCGATCGCGGCCAGGAGGCCGATAATCACCACCACCATCAGGAGCTCGATCAGCGTAAATCCGTTGCGTGAATTCAACCTCGGAGCCTCCACCGCGCGAAGGTCGCAACCGCCAGCCACACAGCCAGGCGGCTCGACGCACACAATACTGGGCACCAATGGTAGTTACTGCAATAGCCGTGCTTACCCCTTCGCGTCTACCCAATTGCTTCCCACCCCGATACTTACGACCAGCGGCACACGCAGCTCAGCCGCCGTCTCCATGTGGCGTTTTACGAGGTCGCCCGCAGTTCCCTGCTCCGCATGAGGGACCTCGATGACGAGCTCGTCGTGCACTTGCAACAGCATCCGGGCCGCCAAGCGTTGCTCGCGGAAGCCGCGCGCGATGCGGATCATCGCGATCTTGATGAGGTCGGCCGCAGAGCCTTGAAGCGGGGAGTTGGTGGCTGTGCGCTCTCCGAACGCGCGAATATTGAAGTTGCGGTCGCGCAATTCCGGGATGTAGCGCCGGCGGCCGAAAATCGTCTCCACGTACCCTTTCTCCCGCGCCGTCGCGACCGTGCGATCCAGCCAGACGCGGACGCCGGCGAAGCGGGTGAAGTACTGCGCGATGAACTCCTTGGCCTGGTCCTGCGAGATCCCCAGTTGACGGGACAACGCGAAGGGCCCCTGACCATAGATGGTTCCGAAATTGATGGTCTTCGCCCGCGCCCGCATCTCCGGAGTCACCGCGTCCTGCTCCACGCCGAAGATGATGGCGGCCGTCTGGCGATGAATGTCCCCGCCCTGCTCGAATGCCTGCAAGAACGCGGGATCCCCGGAGAGGTGGGCGAGTAGGCGCAGCTCGATCTGCGAATAGTCAGCCGTCAACAGCGCGCAGCCGGGCGCCGCGACGAACGCGCGGCGGATCGCTTCACCGCGCGGGGTCCGGATCGGGATGTTCTGAAGATTGGGGTCCGAGCTGGAGAGCCGACCGGTCGCCGCGCCCGTCTGGTTGAAGCTGGTATGGATTCGCCCCGTGCCCTGGTTCACGTAGCCCGGTAGCGCGTCGACGTAGGTCGATTTGAGTTTGGCAAGCTCGCGATACTCGATGAGGAGGCGAGGCACTTCGTGTCCCATCGCCGCGAGCTGCTCCAGGACTTCGAAATCGGTGGACGAGCCCGTCTTGGTCTTCTTGAGGGCCGGGAGCTGGAGTTTGTCAAACAGCACGGTGCGCAACTGCTGCGTGGAATTGAGATTGAACTCGGTCCCCGCGGCCTTGTATACCTGCCGCTCCAGCTCGATCAACTCCGTCGTAAACCCGCGAGAAATCTCGGCGAGACGTTCGCGGTCGATCAGCACGCCGTGCCACTCCATATCCACCAGCACGGAAACGAGAGGCAGCTCGATGGTGTCGAGCAACTGGAGCAGGTGGTGATCCTCAAGCTCGGCTTGAAAGTCGTCCCGTAACAGGAGCACTGCCGCGGCATCAGTGCAGCAATACCGCGCCGCATCGAGCACGGGCACGGACGCGAAGGGACGCTCCGCTCTCCCCTTCCCGACAACCTCGACGTAGGTGCGCATCGCCAGGCCGAGCCGCTCGCGCGCGAGGTCGTCCAGGGCGTGCGAGCGGCGTCCCGGGTCCAGCACGAAGCTGGCGAGCATCGAATCGTACGCCACTCCCCGGAGCTCGACGCCCGACCGCCGCAACACGAGCCAGTCGTACTTGACGTTGTGGCCCGCCTTGGGCACTGCGGCATCCTCGAGCAGGGCCCGCAGGGGACGGGCCGCGTCGCTCGCCAGCGGCGGCAAATTTCGCGGCGGTGCGTCCCCGGCAAGCTCGCCATCCGGGGCAACGTGCGCGAACGGCAGGTACCACGACCGCCCGGCGATCGCGAGCGACAGGCCCACGAGCTCCGCGCGCATCGGGTTGAGCGACGTGGTCTCGGTGTCGAGCGCCACAACGCTCGCGGCGCGGCACGCCGCCACCACGCCATCGAGCAGGACGGGGTCATCCACGATCACGGGGTCGGCGATCGCGGGAGCGGGCCCAGCGGGAGCCGCGACCGGCTGATCCGGGACCGCGCTTGGCTGAGACCGAACCGACTCGAGCGCGGCCAATCGCGGAATCAGCGATCGGAACTCAAGCTCCGTAAAGAGCTCGGCCAGCCGCGCGGAATCTGGCGAGCGGACCTGGAGCGCCTCGAGGTCGAGCGTGATGGGCACATCGCGCTGGATCGTGACGAGTGTTCGGGAGAGACGCGCGAGCTCCGCGTACTGCGACACCGCTTCGCGCGCCCGTTTCGTCGGAATTTCGGCGGCATGCGCCAGCACCCCGTCCAGGTCCCCATACGCGGCGAGCAGCTCGAGGGCCGTCTTCGGGCCCACGCCCTTCACGCCGGGGATGTTGTCCGAGCTGTCTCCGACGAGCGCCAGGAAATCGACCACCCGTCCCGGCGCCACGCCCAGGCGCTCGCTGGCGTTGGACTCGTCCACCCAATGCTCGTCGATCGCCGCCGGGCCGCCGCGTCCGGGGTTCAGAAGCGCGATGCCCGGGCCGATCAACTGATAGAAGTCCTTGTCCCCGGACACAATCGCCACCCGGAGACCCCGTGCCGCGGCGGCGACGGCGAGGGTCCCGATGACGTCGTCGGCCTCGTACCCCTCCCGGCCGAGGACCGGGATGCGGAAGGCCGCGAGCACCTGCTCAATGCGTTCAACCGAGCGATCGAAGTCCTGCTGCAGCTGTTCATCGAGCTTCTCGCGCGTGGCCTTGTACGCGGGATAGAGCTGCGCGCGAAATGAGACTCCCAGATCGTGGATCCAACCGAGGTATTGCGGCTTGTGTTGCGTGAGAAGGCGGAAGAGGAAGTTTGTCACGCCCCACGCCGCCGAGGTGTTCTCTCCCCGCCCGGTGGTGAGGGGACGCGCGATCATCGCGAAAAACGCACGGTAGATCAGGGCGTACCCGTCAACGAGGAAGAGCGATGGAGCGGGGGTGGCGGACATGGCGGAAAGTAACAGCGCAAACGACACCCCCGCCCGGGCGCGCCCGGGCGGGGGACACGGAGGCCGGAAACAGCCTTACGCGCGCACGACGTTCATCGCGTGTAGGCCCTTGTCGCCCGTCTTCACCTCGAATTCCACCGCCTGCCCCTCGACGAGGGTTTTGAATCCGTCCATCTGAATCGCCGAAAAGTGCACGAACACATCCTCGCCGCCTTCCTGCTCAATGAATCCGTACCCTTTCGCATCATTGAACCACTTCACCTTTCCCTTGATCATCCGAGCCGCCTCCTGCGAGTGCGCGTGTAGGGCTGTACGCCAACCCGACACCCGTGCCGGGCCCGAGAGATTTGTCCGCCGTGAGAATTGTTGTCAAGGAACTAGTTGGGGGGTCCGTACATCGCCCCGTACAGGGCCCGGTTGCGCAGCACTGACCGCACGTAGCCCCGTGTCTCCTGGTAAGGGATCAGCTCGATGAACCGGTCGGGGTCTTCGGCGCCGGCCCGGCTGAGCCATCGTACGACAGGCTGCGCACCGGCGTTGTAGGCTGCGACGGCCGGCTCGACCCGTCCACCAAAGCGGCGCAGCAACTCGGCGAGATGCGCCGCGCCCAGATGGAGGTTGAGGTCGGGCACCGTAATCCATTCGGTATCGAACGAAACATCGAGCCCCCGGGCGGTGAACGCCGCGGTGCCGGGCAACAGCTGCGCGAGTCCGCGCGCGCCGGCCGGTGAGAGCGCCTCGGCGTCGAACACGCTTTCCTGCCGCACGATGGCGACGAGCAGCAAGGGATCAATGCCAAACTCCCGTGCCTCAGCTTCCACGGCGCCGCGGTTCGGCCAGGGAAAAATGGCGCGCAAGACGCGCGGATCGTTGGGGGATCTGACGGCTGCGAGCCACGCGAGCCGCACCGCCGCGGGCCCCCAACCACGAGCAGCGAGCCCCTCGCTCCAGCTGAGCAGCGCCTCAAGCTCGGCCGGCGGATGTCCGAGCACGGTCCGGACTTCCGCTTGCGCCTCCGAGTCGAGGCCCGCCAGGACGAGCGTGTCGATTCCCGCCAGGCTCCGGCTCACCGCCGCCGGAGGGGGCGTTTCTGGCGGGACGGCGATGGTCAACGGCGGAAGGCTCGCACCCCGACGAGCCCGGAGACCGTAGTATCCGACAGAGTCGTCGTGCGCCAATGCCGCCCACATCGCTTGCGCCGCGGCTGTGTCCGCCCGCATCAAGGCCAGCTTCCCGAGCCAGAATCGCGCCGCCTGTCGCTGTGGACCTCCGGCGGAAACCTCTGCCTGATACAGCGCGGCGGCGCTCTCGAGCTGCCCTCCGCCTGTGGCTTGAGCGGCAAGCCGAAAGCGCGCTTGCGAGGAGCGGGGGTCGCTCGGGTAGCGGGTGAATAGCTCGCCGAACCAGCGCGCCGCGCCTGGCCAATCCGCGCGGTCGGCCAAGGCGTCGCCCAGCAGGTAGAGCGCGGTCGGTGCGGCCGTGTCCGCGGGGTAGGTTTGCGCAAACCCTGAGAGCGCCGCCGCGGCGCCGGGGTCACCCAACCGCGACAGGATCCGCGCCCGCCGGTAGATCGCGAGCGGTCCGAACAAGGAGTCCTTTGCTACGAGCCGATAGGCTTGCGCCGCCTCGCGGTAGCGCGCGGTGGTCGCGAGCAGCTCGCCGAGCAGCATCAGGGTCGCCGGGCTCGAGTCACCTGCCTGCACGGCCCACTCGACCTGCGTGCGGGCGTCCGGGGCTGCGCCGTGAAATTTCATCGCCCGGGCCAACGCAACCCGCTCGGGAGGCGCGCGGGGCGGCAGGGCGGACAAGCCGATCCCGACAGCGGCCGCGGCGTCGTCCGTCTCCGGGGCCCGCGCCATCAGTCCGTACAGAGCGGCCCGCGCCCGGGTGGAGTCGCCCATGCGCAACGCCAGACGCGCGATGTCGAGCGACCTGCCTGCCTGTGAGAAGCGATCGAGCGCGGCGACCGAGTCTCCCGCCGCGAGCAGTGCCTGGGCCCATGCAGCAGGAGCGGTGCGTGCGGCCGAGGACGGGAGATTAGAAAGGAGGCGCGCTGCGCGCGCCGTATCCCGCACCACGCGTGCTTCGCGCACTCGGAGCCACGGGTCGATCGCAAACACGCCCGCTTGCTGCGCGGCCGCAAACGCGTTGGCGGCCGAGTCCCGCTCACCGATCTGTTCCCACGCCAGGCCGGCGTGCACTCCCCAGAGCGCCGCTTCGGCCCCCCGCGCCCGCCGGCGCGCGGCGGCAAAGTGCGTTGCCGCTTGGTCATACAAACCCAGTCGATACTCGGCGGCGGCCAACACGGCCAGGGCCGTGCCGCCGGCGTACTCCTCAAGCCATGGTTGCCCTACGAGCAAGCTGCGAGCGCGATCGTAGCGCCGGGCCCCGAGCTCAGCGGCGGCCCCTTGGACGATGAAGCTGGCGTTCGGGCTCGGGTCTCGCGCCGCCGCCTCGAGCAGCAGCTCCGCCGCGTGCCAGGGGCGTCCCGCTTGCCGCAGGGAATCAGCGCGCGCGGCAACCATGGCTCTGTCGCGGTCTCGTAGAGGTGTTTGAGCGGCGGCGAGCGGGGCTCCTGCCGCCGCGAGAAGCAGTGCCGCGGGCGCGATCCTCACTTCTCGCGACGCACCCTCGACAGCACGCGCTGAAACTCCGAACGCGACAAGGGTGTGAGGCGATACTCACCGAAACCCGTTTCGTCCTGAAAGACGAGGGTGAGGCGGAGGCTCGTGTACCACCATTGGATGAGGCGCACGCCGTTGCTGACCTGATTGGTGGCGTCGCTGATTTCGTCGGGATCTCCCAACCCGATGAATACTTCCCCACGCTCGGTCCGCCATCCCGGTAGGCCGGATTCGTGGAAGCGAGCCGTCGCGATCTGGACGCGGTGGAAGTATTCGTCCAGCGCCTCGTTCTCCGGGGTCATGGGAACCGGATCGCTCGCCCGGTAGAAGTCCCGCCATGCCGTCGCGCGCTCATCGTGCGGGGCCGCTTTGAGCTTCGCGACCAAATCCGGCCGGTCAAAGAAGCGCAACAGATCAAGCATCTGTTCGAAGTTGGTGATCGCCCAGACCTCGGAGAAACTGATGAGGAGCGGCGCGGCGACCGGCGCCGTCGCTCTAACCGCTTGCACCTCGAACCTGGCCCGGCCGACCGGTAAGTCCCCGGGGTTGATCGCGAACAGTGCGCTCGCCACGGGCCCGCCACCCAGGGTCAGGTTCCCGCTCCACAACACCACGCTGTCCTGGTCGAGCACCCGCGCGGCAAGGCGCGTCCCCCGCGGGAGCGCGTAACCCTCCACGTAAAACCGCATCGAGTCCGCCCCATATGGCAGGGTGGCGCGCGGGTTCACCACGACCTCCGGAAGCGCCTCGAGACGAAGGCGGCCCGCGCCCTGGTAGGTCGGAATCGGGCGACTCAGGCCGGGGCCCGCGAAGCGCTGGACCGTATCTTGGATCTGGGCCTCAGCGTACGCGGGACCGTTGCGGTCGCGAACCACGACGCTCACGGTATAGATCCCCGGTCGCACCGTGAGGAACTGTTGGAACACGATGCTCTCATCGATCCGCAGCGTCTCCTGGAACGTCCGCACACGCACCGTCTGGTCCCCCGCCCCCTGAAATGCGACGTTGCTGTCCGCGCGCAGCACGAGCTCGACGTGGTAGACGGCGACGAAGCCACTGTCAGCCCGGCGGAAACTCAGGGCATGATTGGCCAGCGACATCGCGAACACACCAGGTGTGGAGTCCGGCGTAGGCCCGGCGAAGAAATGAAGCGACGCGACGAACGGCAGCTGCGCGCCTCCGACCGCGAACCCCATGGCGCGATAGATCGCGCTCGCGTCGAAGGACTGGGGCAGAACAGGGGCGGCCTCGGGGGACGGCTGGGTCCCGGCGCGCTGCCAAGACCCGCACGCCGTAGCCACGCTCACCGTGACGATGGTGGCCGTGATGCGCCGTCTCACTTGCTCAACCCGAAATCCAGGCATAGTTTCGCGCATTCCCATGCCAAGCGAGAATCTCACCGGCCGCACTATCGCCGGCTACCACCTCCTCGAACGCGTCGGCGAGGGAGGCACAGCCGAAGTGTATCGTGCCCAGCATCCCGAGCGCGGTCCCTGCGCGTTCAAAGTATTGCGGGCACGCCTGAAGAGCGACCCCAACGCGGTTACCCGCTTCCTGCGCGAGGCGGGATATGGTGCGCGGGTGCATCACCCAGGCGTCGTGCGGACATACGATTACGGAGAGGCGGAGGGCCAGCAGTACCTCGCGTTGGAATGGGCGGCAGGAACGTCGCTCGCCGACGCGGTGCAACTCGCCGGCCGGCTCGCCCCCACGCTGGTAGGCTCTCTCGTGCGCCAGTTGGGCGATGCCTTGGGCGCGGCTCATAGCGTCGGCATCATCCATCGCGATTTGAAACCCGAGAACATCGTTTACGACGAGGCGACGGAAACGGTCAAGTTGCTGGACTTCGGAATCGCGCGCGATGCGGATTTGCCATCCGAAACGCGACTGACGCGCACCGGGTATTTCGTCGGCACGTTGCAGTACGTCGCCCCGGAAGCGCTGTCGGGGGAGCTGGTGGACGGGCGAGCCGATATCTATAGCCTGGCCACTATTACCTACTACATGCTCACGGGCCGCCACCCCTACACAGCCCGCCGTCCCCGCGAGCTGTTTCAGCAGTTGCTCACCGGGTCCCCCGAGCCCATGAGCAGGGCGGTGGCGGACGCAAGGTTCCCACCCGCGCTCGAAGCGGCCGTGATGCGCGGGCTGGCGCGCGATCCAAGTCAGCGTCAGCCAACCGTGATGGCGTTCGCTGCTGAAGTCGCGGCTGGCGTTGGGCCGCCTCCCCCCGAGGAGCCGGAGCTCGGCCTGCTCGGCCGCCTGAGACAGATCGGTCGGCGCCGTGGAACTGGATAGTAGTAGCATGTACTACTACTAATGGCTAGCACGACTGAGCCTCGTGCTCGTCTGCGTGAGCTGCTCCGGGAACGCTCTGTGCGCTATGGCGACTTCGTCCTTGCCTCCGGACGTCGCTCGCGATTCTACGTGGATGCGCGTCAGACGACGATGTCGGGCGAAGGCCTCGTCCTGATCGGCACCGTGGGACTCGAGCAGCTCGGAGTCCGCGGCTGGCAGCCCCAGGTGGTCGGCGGCCTGACGCTCGGTGCCGACCCCGTAGCGTACGCGATCGCCGCCGCGGCGCGGCAGCGAGGTGTCGCCCTGGACGCGTTCACCGTCCGGAAGCAAGCCAAGGACCACGGCACCGGACGACGCATCGAGGGCTGCTTCGTGCCTGGCGCGCGCGTTGTTGTCGTGGAGGATGTGCTCACCTCCGGACGTTCGGCCCTGGAGGCTGTGACGGCCATCGAGGGCGAGGGCGGCCATGTGCTTGGAGTTCTGACGGTGGTAGACCGCGAGGAGGGAGGCCGGGCCACGCTGGAGCAGGCGGGGTACCAGGTCGAAGCTTTGGTTACCGCCCGGGACCTGGGACTCGGGTGACCGGCGTCGCGGTCGGCTTGTGGCACCGCGCAGCCGTGGTAAGATGCTGGTTGAGGAGGCCGCACCGGTGACACCGCTGGATACTCGACCTGCCCGCAGCTCGCTCGCCGCACGGATTCGGGGATGGACCGACGAGACGGCGGCTGTGGAACAGCGTCTCAAGGATCTCGAGACGTTCGCAAGAGCGCACCGTCGCCGCTGGGTGATGGTGACGGTGGGTCTGCTCATAGGAATTGTGGGCTGGATCGGGGGCACGGTGCGGACGCGCCCAGGCACCATGGTGCTCATCGCCGGCGGTGCGGCGGTCCTCAACGCGCTGGTAGGCATGGTCAACGAGCGGGGATGGTACCGCTGGTGGCTGATCTATGCGTTCGCCTTTCTCGACGTAGTGCTCGTGAGTGTGCTGGTTGTGTGGGTGGGCCACGGCGGCTTGGTGGCGGCTTTTTTCATCGCCGTCCTTCCCTACGCGTTCGATCAAGGGCATGCCGTCGGTGACTTCCTCGTGCTGATCTCAGCGTTGGCGTATCTCGCGGCCGGCCAGTTGCACTATCGCCTGTACGGCGGTGATCCGGGCTTCGGGACCGCCTCGTATCTCGAAACCGTGGTGTTCTTCGCGGTGGCGATGGGGGTGAAGCGGATCCCTGCGGCGTTGATCGATCGCATCCGGCAGGCGCGCAGCGTGATGGGCGAAGCAGAGCAAGGGTATCTCGCGGTCCGGGCATCGGCCGTCGAGGCCGACGAACTTGGTTTCCTCGCAAAGAGCTTCAACCGCATGCTCGGGGAAATCGGGACCACAATTTCCACCGTACAACGCGAGGCGGATGAGGTCGCGGCGTTCGCGGAGCAGCTCGCGGCTTCTGCCGAGCAGCTGCACGCCACGTCGGAGGCCGTGACCCACACCGCACAGAGCCTTGCGGGCGACCTCGGCAACCAGCGCGTGCTGGCCGACGCCGCGCGGGGCGAAAGTGCGAAGGCCGCGGACCAGGCAGAGTCCTTGCGCGTGCGGGCGGAACTGATGCAAGTCGACGCCGCGCGGCTGGTGGCGGCCGCGGAGCGAGGACGTGAACGCGTGGCGCGCGCCAGTCAGACCCTGCGCACCGTGGGAGAGGAAGTGCGGGCGACAGCCGCGACCGTGGCCGGCCTTTCCGGCATGTCGGAGCGCATTGGCGTGTTCGCGCAAACCATCGCGCGGATCGCGCGCCAGACGCACTTACTCGCCCTCAACGCGGCGATCGAGGCGGCCAGGGCGGAGGAGCACGGCGAGGGATTCGCGGTTGTCGCGGACGAGGTGCGGGCACTGGCCGCGCAGGCCGGGAAGTCGGCGCGCG